>Ga0302319_10004558_pt1 | contig 28338 bp, 21 predicted proteins | sample Bog_T0_2_FD_203319 | JGI IMG/M metagenome (GOLD analysis project Ga0302319, IMG submission 203319) | Peat permafrost microbial communities from Stordalen Mire near Abisko, Sweden - Bog_T0_2 | ecosystem: Environmental > Terrestrial > Soil > Wetlands > Peat | place: Sweden: Abisko, Stordalen Mire... | reverse complement strand
TGCAAGCCACCCAAAAGCGCAAAATGCCCCCTTTTCGTCGGAAAAGAGCGCATTTCCCGCTCAAGAACTCTTCTGATCTCTACCCACTAACCACTAACCACTGATTTCCTGCCGGACCGTCCGCCGTCGCGGACTACAATCACCCTTCAGACATTTCACATTGAAGGCCGGCTCGCAAAATCATGAATCGCATCCTCCGCTTTCTCTCCGCTCTCTTCCTCGTCGCAGCTGCCCTCGCCTCCGCCCAGCAGCGTCCGCCCGCCGTCCCGCTCATCGCCCACAACCCATACTTCAGCGTCTGGTCCATGGCTGATAAGCTCACTGACCAGAACACCAAACACTGGACTGGCCGCGAGCAGCCCATCTACGGCCTGGCTCGCATCGACGGCAAAACCTGGCGCTTCATGGGCGCCGATCCACGCGAAATTCCGGCCATGGAGCAGACCTCGCTTCAGGTCACGCCGACCCACACCATCTACCAGTTCCAGGCTTCAGGCGTTGCACTGACGGTTACTTTCTTTACCCCCGCTTTCCCCCAGGATCTTGACATTCTCTCCCGTCCGGTCACTTACCTCACCGTCGCCGCCTCCGCCCAGGGTGACCACGATCTCTCCGTCCTCATCGATGTCGACCCGGTCATTGCCGTCAACAGCGCCGACCAGCCCGTAACCTGGGGCCGCTCCCGTGCTCAGGGACTCACTGTCCTCAGTGCAGGCTCTCGGGATCAAAGCGTCCTCAACCGTCCGGGGGATGACTTGCGCATTGACTGGGGCTACTTCCATCTCGCTGCCCCGGATTCCGAGTCCGCCCAATTCGCTCTCAGCGCGGACGCCATTCGCAACTATGCGACCAACGGCGCATTGCCCTCGTCCGACGACATGGACATGCCCCGAATGCCCCGCGACGGTGCAGCGGATCTCGCCGTCCTGCTGCCTTACGGCAGGCTCAGCTCCCAGCCAATAAGCCGCCACGTGCTCCTTTCCTACACCGAGAACTTTGCCATCGAGTATCTTGGCCGCAAGCTCCGCCCATACTGGCAGCGCAACGGCCTCGCCGTTCAGGACATGCTCTCCGATGCGGAAGCCCAACTCCCGTCCCTCGAAGCCCGCGGCGCAGCCTTCGATCAAGAGCTCACTGCAGATTTGGAAAAAGCCGGCGGCCCCGCCTACACTCAGCTCGCAATTCTCTCCTACCGCCAGACTCTCGCCGCGCACGGCTTTGCCGCCGACTTCGACGGCACTCCCATGCTCTTCCCCAAGGAGAACTTCTCAAACGGCTGCATATCCACTGTTGACGTCCTCTACCCTTCCGCGCCGTTTTTCCTCTTTTTCAACCCTGTGCTGCTTCAGGCGCAGCTGAAGCCGGTCCTGGAATACGCAGCGCTCCCGCGCTGGAAATGGCCCTTTGCGCCCCACGATCTCGGCACATACCCACTAGCCAACGGACAGGTCTACGGCGGCGGAGAACGCACCGAGGACGACCAGATGCCTGTGGAAGAGAGCGGGAACCTTCTTATCCTCGTGGCAGCGATGGAGCCCGAGCTGGGTAATTGGGACTTCGCCCGCCAGTACTGGCCGCAGTTCTCGAAATGGGCCGAGTATCTCCGCGACAAGGGCCTAGATCCCTCCAACCAGCTCTCAACGGATGACTTCGCCGGTCATCTGGCTCACAATTCCAACCTCTCGATCAAGGCGATCGAAGGCCTCGCGGCCTACGCCCAGATGGCCCGAGGCGTTGGCAAGACCGATATTGCCGACCAATACGCCCGCCTCGCCGCCGACATGGCCGCCAAGTGGGTAACCATGGGTATCGATGGAGATCATTACAAACTCGCCTTCGACAAACCCGGTACCTGGAGCCAGAAATATAACCTCGTCTGGGACCAGATTCTTGATTTCAAGCTCTTCCCACCGGAGGTTCGCCAGACCGAGCTGGCCTTCTATCTCCAGCATCTTAACCAGTTTGGCCTGCCGCTCGACAACCGCGCCGACTACACAAAGCTCGACTGGTCCGTCTGGACTGCGACCCTTGCGGACAAACCCAAACCCGGCCAGGTCGACCAGTTCGCCCAGATACTTGGCCCCATCGGAAGCTGGATCAATCAGGGGCCCAGCCGCATCCCCCTCACCGACTGGTACGATACCAAGACTGGCCGCCAAATAGGCTTCCAGGCTCGGTCAGTCGTTGGAGGGGTCTACATCAAAGCCCTGGCCGACAAACAACTCGCTGAAAAATGGCGCTCGCGCAACGAACGCTGAACGCTTCCTCCAGAATTGGCACCTTGGCACTCGGCCTTGCGCCGCGAACTGCGATGGGCAGGCCAGGGAGAGATTGAATCTATTGTATTTATCTACAGGTTCAGCTGCCGGGTTCCGGGACAGGCAGCCCTCGAATCTGAAGCTTCTTGAGTTACTGAAGAGTTGAGCGCAGCTTCTCGCCGCTTTTTGGGTTTTGTGTCCAGCGGATATCCTACCAGCGACTTAGGGGTGAGGGATCCGCTTGTAACAAATAACATCCGCCATGCAGGAACTACACTCTCTGTTACCAGCTGGTTCAGCTGTGATACTGCAGCCGGAGAGCTAAATTAGCAAGCACCGGTTTTCTTTAGAACTGCTGGAATGGTCTGTACCAGAATCTCGAAATCCGACTTTAAGCTCCAGTCCAGAACATAAGATGCGTCCAGCGCGGCGCGCTTTGGATAGTCAATATTGGAGCGCCCTGAAACCTGCCACAGCCCGGACAGTCCGGGAGTGGCCGCGAGATAGAAAGGCAGCAGATCGCTGTAGAAACAAGCTTCCGCCTCAATTATGGGACGCGGGCCAATCATTGACATCTCACCGCGAAGCACATTGATCAGCTGTGGCAACTCATCCAAGCTCCAGCGGCGCAGAAAACCACCAATAGGAGTGATCCTGGGATCATGCTGATTCTTGCGCGTTCTATAGGCGACATCGTCCCCAGCCCCGCCCGCAACGTGCTTGCCGCGCGGGCGCGATGTTTCGGTATGCATCGAGCGGAATTTCCAAATCCGAAACGGGCGGCCGTAGCGTCCAATCCGTCTTTCCCGATAGAAGATCGGCCCCCGAGACGTCGCCAGAATGGCCGCTGCTATCATGAGTCCAGGAATCGCTAAGACAACCAGCATCGCTGACGCCATCAAGGCATCCAGTGTGCGCTTCACATAGGCATAACGCCACGAATCAACCGCAGCCTCTTTCCGATCGAGATAAACCGGAGAAAAGGTGCTAACAAACTCCTGCACCGTGGCCGATCCCTCTCTTCCATAACTTTCGATTCCAACAAAGCTCTCTGTAGAAGTCTGAACTTCAAATCCATTCATATCATCCTCGATATAAGGTTGACTGAAACGTGGAACCGGCGTAAACCTTAGGGCATTCCCGAGAGGAAACACGAAACGACAAGGCAGGCGCCAGAGTCTCCTGAGGGTTCAAAATGCTTGCGTAAGAAAAATATACATCAGTGATACCGGCTAGTAGCGTGCAGCAGGTTTCTGACTTTGTCCTATGGGAATTATAGATTATTCTTCGGTCCAATTCGGGATTTTTTCCGGGATTTGCCTGAATTGAGCTAAAGAGAATCGACTCTCGCACCACCTTCGAGCACTAGGTGACCAACAACTCTGGAGTAGGACCGGTTTCCGGGGCATTCGCGGAAACTCATTCGGGCATTGAAGTCGTGCTTCCGTTTCTTCAAGGCCTGCCGCTTAACCTTGAACATGCACTACCCCGTCGCTGTGCGCAATCCTCCCAACAGTCAGCCCATGCCACTGCGGGGACGGACGGGCTCTCAGGCCCCGCATCTCACCAAGCCGAAACGGGCCGCAGCCCGAGCCCGCAAAATCATGCCGTCGGCAGTGGCAACTCAATCGTGTTGCGTCCTTCGAAAATGCTGCCGCGACGACCGAAAGTCCAGCAACTGTAACAATTTAGACCTCAGACCCGATTCCAGACACCCTTGACAGCCAAGTGCAGAATCCACACCATGTTGTGGTACGAATTCCATTCTCGATTCTCTCCATTCAGTCTGCTTTAACCGTTGGACTCGTCGGCGATGCAAATGGTCTCTCTTCACCGCGCGAAAGGTTTGGCGGAAACATCGCGATTGCGACGATCGGCCATTTCACTCATGTGAGATTCGAGTTTCTCGAACATCGCGTATGTGGGAGTTTACGCGACCCGAATTGAGAGTGAACATATCTTGTCGCCTCCACCCTGAAAGATCCAGCGCAAGAGATGGTGATTAGACATCCATTGGCATATATGAGGAATCTGCACGAATAGGGTCGAGCAATCGAGTGTCGTATTGTGGAGGGTCACTCCCCACAGAGAGCGCCCAAATTCTCCCTTCGATTCCCACCTCACGGGCATCTGTTGCATGGAGCGCTTTCTGAAAGGCTCGAGAGAGATTCGTCCGGCTCGTTTTTGCTGGGAGCAGGAGCAGAATTCATGTGAGCCATGATTTCTGGTCACGATCCTGGGGCGGAACCACTTTTGGGACCGGAGTATGCCTTTGAGATCAGGAGATAGATAAACGGAACCTGGAGAAATTGACTGCATTGTATTGAACTCCCGCCGGGATTTCACCAGGCAAAATCGGGTCGGCCTAACCGACCATGGGAATCCGGCTTGAGCGGCCGCAAACGTAGTGGCCATTGCGGAGGATACACTGTCTAGGTGTGGCAGGCTGTTTCCCTGTCGCCGAGGATACGATTTTTGATCATCAAGCGAAAGCCGAGCCTGTCCATATGTATCCCCGCATACAATCGGGCTCAATACCTGCCGGCACTCCTGGATTCAATCCTCACCCAAAATCAGCCCGAGATCGAGATCGTCATCACCGAAGACAATTCTCCGGAGCGCCCACGAATTGCCCGGATAGTCCGCGAGTATCAGCAGCGCGGTGTTGACTGCATCCGTTACTTCGAAAATGAGAAGACGCTGGGTTTCGACGGCAACGTGCGATCGCTCTTTGAGAGAGCCAACGGCGATTATTGCCTGATGATGGGAAACGACGACCTGCTCTGTCCCGGCTCGTTGGCCACCATCAGCGGCCTGCTGGCCCAGCATCCTGAAGTCGCCGTAGCCATCCGCTCCTATGGCTGGTTTTTTGATAAGCCTGAAGAAGTGGATCAGGTGGTCAAGTATTTCCCGGCCACCACAATCTTCGCTCCTGGAGTGGACACTGTCGTAACGTTTTTCCGCCGTGTTGGAGTCTTGGCAGGACTCGTATTTCGCCGTCAGGACGCGCTCGCCGTCTCCACAGACCGCTTTGATGGAACCCTGTATTATCAGGTCTACCTGGCAGCGGAACTGCTTCTGAAGGGCCATGGTCTCTACATAGCCGACACGATTGCCATCTGCCGCGAAAACAAGCCCGACTTCGGTCACAGTGCAGCTGAGAAGGAAAAATTTCAGCCCGGTCTGTACACCTCGAACGCTCGAATTGTCATGATTCAAAGCTTCCTGAGTATTGCCACTCACATCGACAGTGTCCACAACCTGAAAATCTACCCAAGGATCTTGAAAGACCTGGGAAATTATTCATACTTCTTCCTTGCTTTCCTCGCCGATTCTCGTTTTCCCGAGTTCTTCCGCAATTACTGCATCCTGGGAAAGATGGGCCTGAAGCGCAACCTGATGTTCCATCTTTACTTCTGGAGTCTGGCCCTCTTCGGGAAGGCCCGCTGCGAATTCCTCATTAAGAAACTGCGCTCGAATTTGAATGCCACACCCCGGCTCGGCAAGTTGGCCGAAGGGATATCCTTGAGCTCCGCAAACAGTGAGGCTTCCGTCGTTTCTCCAGGTAATACGAAATGAACGATACGGCCAAACGCTCAGCATTTGCAAAGCTCAAAGAACTCTTCCTTGGAGAAGGATTGTTAGGCGGAATCTCCCTCCTGGCTCGTTTTCTGTACTGCCGCATCTACAGTCTCCGGCTGAAGAATTGTGGCTCGCTTCTGATCCGGGGAAAGTTCTCCATTCGTGGCGGGAACTTCATCTCCATCGGGTCGCTGCAGGCTGGAAGCAGAATCCTGATTGAGGCGGTCGAACGATACCACGGTCAGCAATTCCAGCCGGAGCTATCCATCGGCAAGAGGGTGTTCTTTTCCAACGACATTCACATTGGATGCACCCATCGGGTAATTCTTGGCGATGGCGTCATGCTCGGGAGCCACGTGTACATCACGGATCATGACCATGGCACATATGGGGGCGATGAACCGCATAGCCATCCAGATACGCCCCCAGCCGAACGCCCCTTGACGACTTCGGGAACGGTGATTATTGAAGAGAACGTGCATATCGGTGAATATGTCACCATTCTGAAGAACGTTCGCATCGGCAGGGGAAGCATTATCGGAGCGCACTCCAACGTAGTGCACGACGTTCCTGCCTATAGCATCGCCGTGGGGAACCCGGCGCGGCCGATCAAAACGTTTCACGGTGATACGCAGCTCTGGATCTAAGTCGACGCAAGCTCACGTAGAAGCGCTGCCATATTTCTATTGAGTTATCTGGATGACTTGTAAAGCGGAGCATGACCATGGATTCAAATGACGCGCAAAAGCCTGCCGGTGACGTTTTTCAGGCAATCGAACCATTGAGCAAGGCTGCTGCGATCCGCGAACTCCATGTCCCAAGCTACAGTGTCTTCGACGGACTTCACTGGGATAGTACCCGCGGACTGGGACGTTTTTCATCGCAATTGAAAAGGCACTTAAGCCTCATGCCGTGGAACCATGTCCCCGTCCCCAACCCTCCCTGGAAGTCTGCTCCCGGACGGGTGCTGATTCACGAAGTCGTTGAACCCTTCTGGCGGGAGACGCTCGCGCCGGATCTCGCCTTCTACCCTCACAATGTCATGCCTGTGCTTTTTCTGAGTCATCGCAGCCTGCGGGTGGTGGTTGTGCATGATGTACTTTTTCTGGCGGCAGGCGAGCGCAGTTGGGGAAACCAGTATCGACGCGCGAAGCTCAAGCGTTCGCTGGCCGCCGCCGACATTGTGGTAACAGTATCGGAACACTCCCGCGCCCAGATACGCCACCTGCTGGTGCGCGAGATTCCCGTCCTGGTGGTCCCAAATGCCCTTGCCGGCGGGTTCGAAGCCGTCGGTCCCCCAGCCCCGCAACGCCGGCCCGGTGTGCCAAGGATTCTCCATTTTGGGGGGCATGCGCCGACCAAGAATACGAAGAGCCTGCTTGAGGCAGTTGCCATGCTCAATCGGAATGGAATTCCCGTCCACTTGCTATTGGCTGCCATGTCCGCCCAGTCAAACCGGATGGAGGAATGGCGACGGCTGGCACAACTGGATAGCGCAGCACTTACCATTCTACCTTCCATGACCGATGAGGAGTTGCGACAGACTTACGCCGACTCCGACCTTCACTGTATGCCTTCCACAGGGGAAGGCTTCGGTATTCCTGTCATCGAAGCGGCCCGGTTGGGAACGCCAAATGTCCTTAGCCCGCTTCCCGTGTTTCGCGAAATGGTTGGCGAAGATGCCGTGTATGCCAGGTCTTTCGAGGCGAATGACATTGCCTTGGCAATTCGGCAGGCTTTAGCCTCGGATCTCAGCGAAATGGTGTCCCGCGCCCAGGTTCGATCAGGCCGGTATCTCTTCGAGTCCGTGCATAGCCTGGATGCTGCGCTGGTCCTGACACAGGTCCAGGCGATGGCTGCATCCCGACTAAAAAAGGGGCTCTGATAGAGTGGGTACAATGCAAGGGAATGCCAGCCGGCGGATCACTGCGATATGGAGTAGGGATGTCGATACATCTGAGTTGGCGGGGCGCACCAAGATAATCTGTGCAATCCGCAGTGCCATGTCCAGGAAGTATCTGGTCCATTATCTGCGCTTGCACAGCCTGGTCGAGAGGCGCGATCTTCAGACCATTCTCAGCACCGTCGTCACCGCCCTTCGCACGCTGCTTTCCGGCCACCTCCCATCTTTGCAGTGCCTCCTCTTCTGCAACGCAGAGGACCGTGCCTCGATTCGACGCGAACTCCGGGAAAGTCCTCCGGACACTCTTTATTGTGACGGGGTGCGCACTTTCTATCTCCTCCAATCTCTCGGGGACCTGCGAGCAAGGATGAGGATCGTCGTGGATATGGACGACCTGATGTCGCGGCGCATGGAGTCCCTGGGCTCTTCTGAAATCTCCCTTTCTCTCGGCTATCTTCGAGATAAGGTCCCGGCATGGTTGAACAAGGCCATCGCCAATGGGTTCATGTCCAGATTTGTCGCCCGTTACGAACAGGCGGCTCTCTCGCATGTCGAAGATTCCATTGGGCGCTGGGCCGATGATGTTGTGCTGGTTTCGCAGCTCGAAGGAGAGATCCTCCAACAGCGTTATCAAAAGATCGGCTGCAAGGCGAGAGTGCACATCATCGCTCCGCCCAGTGAAGTCGTGTCTCCGCCGCTGACATATGCAACCTTCTCTCATTTCTGCTTCATCGGCACAGACAAGCTGCCTCAAAACAAGATTTCCATCCAGCGGATTCTAGATATCTGGAGCTGCGTTCATCCTGCCGCCGAGGTGCATATCTTTGGCAGCATGGTCTCAAATTGGCCCGCGGTTCCTGGAGTTATCTTCCGCGGCTACGCGCCAAGCCTCAAAGATGTTTATCAGGATGGAGCCGTTCTGTTTGTCCCCGGTGGACTGCGCGGCGGCCTCAAAACCAAGGTCGTCGAGGCTTTTGCGCATGGATGCGCCGTCGCCGGAAATCAGATCTCTTTCGAAGGATTGCACCTGAGAGATTATCCGCTGATTGTCGAAACTGAGAAGGAAATGATCGAGTTTGTCATTTCGCCATCGGCAAGCCTCCCGCAAATGAGAAGGGCTGCCGTCATCGGCCAGGAATTCATCAGGACAAACCTCCGCCAGGAAAGCTTTGAACAAGCATGGTATAAGGCGCTCGGATAACTCACCCGGGACTGCTGGAAGGCAGACTAGCCTTTAGACTTGCGAAAGCGAGCAGCATCCTTCAACATGGCCCAGTTGACCGCAAATTCTGGGGACCCCATCTTCCGTTTCCAGACATCAGGTACCATCACCCATGCCGCGCTGAAAAATCCCCCGGCAAAAGTCGCAAGCAGCACCAGCAGCATCCGCGGCGGCCCTGATTTAGTGTCCGGTACGGCCGCTAAATCGACAATCTGGATGATTGGAGCCGACCGGGATTCGTCCAGTCGCGCCGATTCGTACTGGCGCAGCAACAACTCATATAGCGCTTCATGATATTTCACCTCGCGGTCTTTGCGTGCATACTCCAGCGTCAGTTCGGGAACTTTGGCAGTGGAGACCATCACATCCCCCGGCTGATTCTTGCCACTCGAATCTTCCAGGTGGCTCAGCTGCTCTCTCAAACCGGCAATCTCTGAGCGCAGCCGGACCATATCCGGATTTTGTTCAGTCGCCCCCTGGCTCAGTGCCGCAATCTCGACTTCCCGGCTGGAAATAGCCGCCCGGGTTTGCGCAATTGCCGCAATCTGCACCTCGGCCTGCCCGCCGGGCCGGATCAGGCCCGTTTGTTCCTGCACCCCTCGCAGTTCCACTTCCGCTTCCGAAAGCAGATCTTTCTCCTTTTCCAACTGTTTTTCGAAAAACAACCTTCTCTGCGCGGCCTCGGTCAGCGCCAGCCGATCATTCTGCGAGCCCAGCTCTTTCAGATAGGCATTCGCCAGGTCTGCCGCCCTGTGTGGGTCGTGGTCCTCAACGGTGATTGCAATCAAGGAGTCTTTCGCAGGAAGAAACTTGGTGTGCCCAGCCAGCACCTTCTCTGTTTGACTCAACCTCTTGGTTTCGTAGACATCCTGCAAATGAAACTGCTGAATCAAATCATCGGCCACCGCGCGGCTTTCCAGAATCCCAACAAAAATCATGCTGGGATCTTTCAACCCCAATACACCCAAGCTCCCAATCTGGCTCTGCAACATCGATGGACTTGCTGACATGGAGTTCGGCGGCAAGAAAGTGGCGCGCGCCGTATAGGTCGGCTTCACCTGCAGCACCGCAACAGCCGCAAGGATGCCTGAAGCTAACGCAATGCCGACGATTATTCCCTTGCGAAGCAGCAGAGCGCGAACCGTTTCGAGAGACAGAATTCGGCCATCGCTCCCACCCTCTGCATGAATCGCGGAACCATCCAAATTTCGCCTCCAGGGTCTCCAGTGCAAGCCGTCGAGACCCTAAACCCTTCCAGTATATCCAATTGGCGCCAAGTGGCGATAAGCTACAATCTGTTTAAAGGGACGCATTTGCGCGCATCTCGCCCCTGCTTGAGGCCAGTGTGATTTGGACCATCTTCTTGATGAACGTCTTGACTGTCGCGGTAGCCTTCAAGAAGCGCATGATCCTCTACTCCTTGCTAAACGCAATTTTCCTCTTTCTGATAACGGGTGAGGCGTTTCAGATGCAAGAAGATCTTGAGCGCAGTCATACTGTGGTGTATCTTCTTCATTTTATAAACGACGCCGGGTTCAGCCTGTCGTTGAGGTATGTTTTCGGAATTAGTTTTGTAACGATGGCGCTGGCGCTGGTTTCGAAAGGGTACAAGCGGCATTCTCGGCCCGAGCCAACTCAATCCTTCCTGCCGGATAGTCGGTTCTATATTCTCCTGTTTTTTCTTCTCTCCATGCTATCTCTGATTCTCATCTTCGGCGTCGTCGGAGTCAGCGGATTTCTTCACTCGAGCCGTCCCGGTTTTCAGTCCGGCTCGACGATTTTTCTTGTGCTTCTTTCTCCTGGCCTCATGCCGCTGCTGTGTAAAGTCCATTACAAGAATCGCATCGGCCTCGGCGATATAGCCTGTTTTTTGGTCTCCTTTGTTGTGACAGGAATGATGGGGAGGACAGGCGCCATATTCTATCTGGTGGTCCTTCTGCTCGCAATTTACTATGCCCGCGGATGGGCGGATGCCCGCATTACGCCGCGACTGATTGTCAGCATCCTTTTGTTTGGATTCGCGGCTGCTTCGACATTCCTCGCCTATAGCGCAATACGCGGCGCGCAGGCTTTCGTTGCTGACGCCTCGTTCTCGGATATTATGGGCTACATTCGGGATCATCCTGAGAAAAGCGCACTTTCCCTGGAATACCTCTATAGGACAGACGTCGAGGGCATGTCGGGGATCGCGGGCGAATTTACTCAGTACCTCAACAAGCCGGAGTCCGTTCATCATGATTATGGCGCTTCTTGGATACTGCAAGGAATGATCCAGGGGCTGCCGGGGTTTCTTAAGCCACACGTGGAAGCTATCAGCGATGCAAGTACTAACTTGAACTGGTATCCGGTTAGCATCGTGGCGACTTCAGCGGAGAGCTTTTTCATGAGCTTCGGGTGGTTTGGCATTTTAGCTTATCCCCTAACGCTGTATTGCATTTCCTGGGGATTTCCGCTGAAGGTCATGCAAGCCCGGCTTGGGCCTCTGCAGAACCTGTTGAGCTACGAGCTCATGGCATGGACCATTCTCTTTGTGCATGGTCCGCTCGCAGTTTGGATCGCATTCTGTGTCTTCTATTCAGTGGCCTTCATCTTGTTTTGGCCCATGTTTAAACGTCATATCAAGCGGGTGGAACCAAAGGGCGCCAATGGAGATTCCGGATAAAAAGGACTCAAGCGGCAGTGGCCTTGAACCGAGGGGACCAAGCTGCAGCTGTCCGGAGAAAACGCGCACAGATTCAAGCAAAACGATCCGCACTGTTCAGGCATTGCGGGCGATTGCGGCGCTGCTGGTGGTGCTTGAGCACTGCCACTACTTATGGTATGTCCGCAAACTCCATGAGCCGCAAGCGATTCGCTGGATGAACGGCGCGGCTGGCGTGGACATATTCTTTGTCATCAGCGGTTTTGTTATGACAACTTCGTTGGGCGGGTTGGCCAAATATAAGCACCCAATCAGAGTCTTCCTACATCGTAGAATTACCCGCATAGTTCCGCTGTATTGGCTTGCCACGACGGCGAAGATCGTATTGCTACTAGTAGCTCCATGGTATGCATCCGAAACCCGGCTTGATCTAGCGACTGTTTTTGGATCGTACCTGTTCCTGCCTGTAGTGCCGGTGATCGTGGTTGGTTGGACGCTGAATTATGAAATGTTTTTCTATTACACATTTTGTTTTGCGATGGCGTTCAAGAAAAGGTTTTACTGGATACTCTCACCACTGTTGATCGTGCTGGCAGGGCTCGGTTTGTTTTCGAGGCCGACCTGGCCGCCTATAACAGCATTTGTTTCTCCGATGCTCATGGAATTCTACTTTGGCGTTTTGATTGCACAGTTCGCGCTTTCCAAACGGCTCCCGGGAAAGGTCGCATGCTGGATATTCCTTACCGCCGGCCTGCTGGCTATTCTGACGGTTTGCCCGCATCTTCTGGCGTCTGAGATTTGCCGCCGATTTAGATTTCTCGTTTGGGGGGTTCCTGCTGCGGCGATCGTGATTGGCTCGGTCGGGCTCGAGGAGAGGATTGGCCATAGAATTCCCGAATGGCTTATATCGCAGGGGAACGCATCCTATGCAATTTACCTTATGCAGGTCTTCGCGCTGCAACTTGTTGGAATCGTCCTCGTCAGGCTGCCCGTCGATGGACTTCCCGCTCGTGCCTTCTGCATCGCTTCAGGACTGATCCTGAGTGCTCTGGCGGGAGAATTCGTGCATCGCCTCATTGAAAAACCGCTCTTGAAGTTTCTGAAGAACAAGCAACAGCGAGGGGCCGGCGTTCTTGTATAGTTGTGGGTGCGCAACCCAGAACGGATTTTCATCATCTCGTGGAGTCAATCGTCTTGAATTATCTTGAGCACCGTGAAATCTTGCGTTGGAATACCGAGGGCGACCATCTCTATCGTGACGGGATGGATCATTACCAGATGGACGCAAAAAGATTCGATCGCGCCGTAAAGGTACTCAGTCCCTTGGAGGACTGCACGATCTGCGAACTCGGTGCATTCCCGGGATTTGGCTTGTGGGCGTTTCGAGATTGCAAGCGTTATATTGCATTGGGTAAGGGACCGGACTGGTTTAAGGAAGCGCTGTCGAGCCGATTCAATATCGAGTTGATGGAGTGTGATTTTGAAGATTCCAAAAGCCTCCCGAAACTCGAGTACAAGCCCGACATTGTGACTCTCTGCGAGGTTCTTGAACATATCAGGAGGCCCAAGGCTTTCCTGAAAGCGGTTTACGAGTGGATGCCGAGTGGTGCGCGACTTTACCTGACCACCAACAACATCCACTACATTGGGTACATTCTCAAGCTGTGCGCGGGAAAGGAAATATTTCATCCCGCAGAAACCGAAGATTCAATATATCCAGGGCATTGCACCTACTACTCTAAAGAAGGCTTGACGCGATTTCTGGAAGACGTTGGCTTCAAGGTCCTCTCCGCAAGCCGGCTTAACTTTCTGCCGCCAAGCCAGTTTTACAGACGGAGGTTGTTTGGAGGCGCAAAAAACATGCTGACCAGGATTGCTGGCAGCAAGTACGCCACTCACTTGGAAGTCCTATGTCAGAAGCAGTGATTCCCTGCAAAACGTCAATCAGGCCGACACTTTCGTAATTCGATCTCCAAAGGACAGGGACGGCCGGAGGTCGACATTCTAGGATGGTTCCGGCTCCCGATCGTTTGACCCTAGCTCGCATAGCTCGTATAGTGTGAGTTACCAAAGTAGCACCAGAAGGGAAGCAAATGCTCCGTCGTAACATGATGCCTTACTCCCTCATACTCCTTACAGCTGCCTTAAGCTTCTCTAGCTATGCTTACGGTCAGATATCCGTCCTGACCTACGGCGCCAAGTGCGACTGGAATGGTTCGATCGGAACAGATGACACGACAGCGTTCCAGAACGCAGCGAAAGCGGCGAGCGCCCTATACACGGCGAACAAAGGCCTAGCCATTGCCATCTCTTCCGTTCAGTTGCCCGCCGGGCAAGCATGCGTTGTCAACGGAGCGGTGCCCATCGGAAGCGGAGTGCACTTCGTAGGCCCAGGAACAATTGTCGTCCAAAATCAAGTTGGGCCTACTCTTCAATTTCAAAACGCCGACAACGTCGGCGTTGAAAACCTAAGGGTATACATAGAAGCCGGGCCGCCAGGAAACCTCGCTGCCCTTGCCGTTCTGAGTTGGACAGACACCTCGTCGGATACACTCGCACACGCGAACGTAGACTTCACAGGGAATACCATAGTCGACGGCTCATGGGGCATATACGTAACGTCCGCGAGTGGCACGGGATCGCTGCAAAACGTAAATATCTCAAATAACAACGTGATGAGCAGCTCGCCGTATACACATGCTGACGGCATCCACGTAAACGGAAACGTTCACGGAATCACCATCGGTCAGAACCGGGTCACGATGCGTGGCGATGCAGCAATTGCATTGACATCCGGGCCGGGAGCCAGTCGCACACTCACTGGCGCAGTGGTATCGGGCAACACTTGCTTAGAAGATGTCACAGGGCTCGATAATAGTGGTGCATCTGAGGCAGTTTGGAGCAACAACTTCGTCCGCGCAACCAACAGCATTACGAACCAGAGCAATCCTGCGGCTCGGTCTATTGTGTATGTGGGCCTAACGCCATACAATGTAAAATTCATTGGAAATCACCTTGAGAATTACCAAGGCACAGGGACCGATGTGACCGCCAAGGTGGATGACACGAGCAGTCCCTCGGTAACCAACGTAGATTGGATAGGGAACACGATCGTCGGAACGAACGCGATGTGGCTGAATGGAAACACGATGGCCCTTCACGATAATGTCTTCTCGCCCGGCGCTACCGTGTTGGTTGAGTACGATGCTGGTGATAACTACCCAGGCGAAAACATCATGATTGGGCGTAACTATTGGTTAGGCAATGGGACCGTGAGCGCACCAGGCAACCCAGGCCTATACGTCAACAACTCAATCGCGAACCAACAGTCGAATGGAACTTTCACGTTGGTTGGACCATTCAGGTCTACCCCTTAAACGGAGTAATCTCTCATCGGCCGCAGAGCGGGCGTTCGCTGGCGCTACTGCGACATTCGCCGCTGGCGAGAACTGGCGAAGTGGGTAGGGGAGGATGATATGGGTGCCGCCTGGATGGACCGGCGCCGCTTCGTGCGGACGGCTGGGATGCTGGCGGGTGGATCGGTATTCCTGGGATCGCTAACCAGTTGCGAAGTCAACTTCCAATTTCATCTCCCATACCTGGCGCCGGCCGCGCCACCGACGCCGGTACAGGGAATGACCTACATCTGGGCCTCCAAAATCGGCTGCGCGCTGGATTGCGATTTAAACACCGGGCGCAACAAAAACACAGGTGGCTCAGCTACTGACGATGCTCCCCGGATCAATGCCGCCATGGCCAGCGCCTCGGCCAGTAATCCGATGACGCTCATCATCGATGGAGGCGCCCTGATCTCCGGACTCTTTCTTCCGGACGGCGGGAACTGGGCCATCGCCGGGCTCGGAGGACCCACCGGCTTTTACACCATGTCGGGATCCAACTGCGATGCCATTCAAAATGGATCCGCGAGCGCGCAGGTGGCTTTCAATCCAGGGCCGCCCGCGCCTGCCCGGGGGGAAAACGTCTCGCTCAGCAACTTCACGCTTAATGGCAATCAGAATGGCGTCTCGACGACCGGATTGCGGCAGGGAACTGCCACCACCTGGTATTGCGGAATCGATCTGATCAACCTGGACAACATTACGATTGAGAATCTGGTTGTCGCCAACGTGCCGGCGTTTCACGTCCGCCTTTCAAACGTCGGAAATGTCAAAGTCTCCGGTTGCATCCTGGAAAGCGTGGGATTGAGTACGGACGGGCTACATTTCGACGGCCCGGCGAACGACATCGCAATTGCGAACTGCCAATTCGCCACCGGAGACGACTCCATCGCTTTGAACTGTCCTGAGGGCTATTCGGGTGACATTTCTAGGGTGACTGTAACCAATTGCACGTTCAACAGCCTGTCTCTGATGCGCCTGTATACCGTGATCCAAGGCCAGCCGCAATATCGCATTGACTCCGTCAGCCTGACCAACTGCAACGGCACGCTCGCTGCGGCAGCATTTCTGATCGGTCTCAGCAGCGGCAGCCTGCCCAATTCCGTTGCATCGTTGACGGTGACCAATTGCAACCTGACTGCTCCCGCGGTGCTCGGTCTGGCAGAAAACTTCGGCGCCATTCTTTTGCAAAACGTCGTCTTTACCCCCTCGCAGGCCGGCGCAATCTGGGACCCGCCCGAGGTCAACCGCACCTCCTCGATTGCTCGAACGTCTCCGCTCTACCATGGCGGGGCGTTTGCCGGTTCCAGTCTGACCTTGGAAAACTGCAGCATCGTCCGGAATTCCAACCAGGATGTCGCAGTGGCGATCCTGGAGAACAACTCGGCGATCGCTAATCTCACCTTCAACGGCTTTGCAATGCAAGACCTCGGTTCCTACAACCCCGCCAGTGAGCTTCTCGATCTGGAAGGTGGATCGATCGGCACGCTGACGCTCACTTCCCTAAGCAGCAGCAACATCCAGTCCCCCGTGGAGTCAGGTGGATTTGCAAATGTCGCCTCCGTCACGGGAGCCGCCGTGCTGGCCACCGGCTGGGAGTTTCCCGACTCCGTAATGGCAAACGGAGTACCCTACATCTCGGCTTCAACGGGAGAGCCGTCAATCAAGGTCAATGGCGTTGTTCAGCCTTACCAGCCGTCTTGATGAGCCGGTGTCTCGCCGCGGAAGAACTCCGTGCGCTAAAGCACGGAAGTCCCTGTCCGCCCGGCCAGACTAGTGCATAGTCCACCCCGCACCTCATTTTTTTGAGCCGCCATCGTGCTCTGGCGCGAGAGAAAGCCTCTGCTGAGTTGGGTTAAACTTCCAGTCGGCGTGGGCTACCAGCGCCAAGGACGCATTCGCCAGGTGGGATCGACGAGGATCCCGTGAATTACAATCGAGGGTGAAGCGAAAGGAACCATGAAAGCGATCATACTTGCCGGCGGGCTCGGTAGCCGACTGAGCGAAGAGACTACCCTGCGCCCAAAGCCGATGGTGGAGATCGGCGGCAAGCCTATCCTCTGGCACATTATGAAAATCTATTCCCACTACGGGATCAACGACTTCATTATCTGCCTTGGCTACAAGGGATACACCATCAAAGAGTATTTCGCGAATTACTATCTCTACTCGGCGGATGTCACCATCGACTTAGCTACGAATACCTCGGAGTATCATCGCACTGGCTCAGAGCCGTGGCGGGTCACCATGGTCGATACCGGCGCCGCAACCATGACCGGCGGAAGGCTCAGGCGAGTGCTTCCTTACGTGAAGGACGACGAGGCATTCTGTTTCACCTACGGCGATGGCGTTGCTGACGTGAACATTTCCGAGCTGATCGAGTTTCACAAGCGTAGTCGCAAATTAGTCACTATCACGGCAACCCAGCCCAGCGGGCGCTTCGGTTCACTCAGCATCGGCGAGAATGGGGAGTTGAAATCCTTTGCCGAGAAACCCCGCGGCGATGGTCGATGGGTAAATGGCGGTTTTTTCGTCCTTTCGCCGAAGGTGGGTGGGTATCTGAAAGACGATACGACCGTCTGGGAGCGGGAGCCAATGGAGGCCCTGTCCCGGGAAGGATGCGTCTCGGCCTTCAAACATGAAGGCTTCTGGCATCCAATGGATACGATGTTCGACAAGAATGAGTTGGAAAACCACTGGGCCAGCGGTAATGCGCCCTGGAAGGTCTGGGAGTAAGCAGGCTTTGGGATTGAACTGGACAGGAAAGCGCGTTCTGCTGACCGGACACACCGGCTTCAAGGGCAGTTGGCTGGCTCTCTGGTTGCAGGGGCTTGGCGCGGAGTTGTGCGGACTGGCGCTCAAGCCGCCCACGGCCACAAACCTTTTTGAAGACGCCCATGTCGGGCAGGGCATGCGCTCGGTGATCGGTGAAATTCGTGACGCCGAACTCGTGCGGCAAGTGTTCCTCGAACACAAGCCGGAGGTGGTTTTTCATCTGGCTGCGCAGCCACTTGTCCGAGCCTCCTACGCTGATCCGCTGGGGACGTATGCGACCAACGTGATGGGTACAGCGCATGTGCTGGATGCGGCGCGGGCGGTGGACACGCTGCGGGCAGTGGTGGTCATCACCACGGACAAGTGCTACGAGAATCGCGAATGGCCCTGGCCGTACCGCGAGACCGACAGGCTGGGCGGATTTGATCCCTACAGCAACAGCAAGGCCTGCGCCGAGCTCGTCGTTTCCGCCTATCGCAACTCGTTCTTTCATCCTCGCGAATATTCGAAGCACGGCGTGGCGATCGCTTCCGCGCGTGCCGGCAACGTCATCGGGGGCGGTGACTGGGCCGAGGACCGGCTGGTTCCCGACGTGTTTCGTGCCTTTCAGCAGGGCCGCGCCGTGCGCATCCGCAACCCCCTGGCGATTCGCCCCTGGCAACATGTGCTTGAGCCGCTGCAGGGGTATTTGGATGTGGCGGCGAATCTGCTCGAAAATAGCGTTCTCGGTGCCGAGCCATGGAACTTCGGGCCGCATCCAGCAGATGCCCGCCCGGTGGAGTGGGTGGTAGGCGAGCTGGCGCGGCTATGGGGCCAGGGCGCACGCTGGGAACAGGAACCAGGCCACCATCCTCATGAAGCGCAGACTCTGAAGCTGGACATTTCGAAGGCTGCGGAGAGGCTGAATTGGCATCCGCGCCTGCATCTGGCCAAGGCGCTAGCCATCACCGAAGCCTGGTACAGTGAGCGCTGGCAGCGTGAGCGGGCCGGCGGCAAAGTGGAGATGCGCAACTTCACTGAGGCCCAGATTCGCGATTACCAGCTTCAGGATTCGGGGCTTTGCGACGGGCAGGAGCAGCGCTCATGCGAAACCAGCGCTGCCCAACCCAATGGAGAAGCATTTGAGCAGCGATAAAAAGAGCGAACTTCGCGCGCAGATTCAGCAGCTGACCACGGAGTATTACCAAGAAGCCTTTCCAGCTCAGGAGTTTGTGCCAGGCCAGTCGCCGACACCGGTTTCCGGCCGCGTCTTTGACCAGGCGGACCTGTTTGCCATCGTCGATTCCGGCCTGGATTTCTGGCTTACAGCGGGACGTTTTGCCGATCAGTTTGAGTCGAAGTTCGCCAAGTTCGTGGGCGTCCGCGATGCGCGGCTCGTAAACTCCGGCTCATCGGCCAACCTGGTTGCCGTTTCTGTTCTCACCTCGCCGACGCTCGGCGACCGCCAGCTCAAGCCCGGCGATGAAGTCATCACGGTCGCAGCGGGTTTCCCCACAACGGTCAATCCAATCCTGCAAAACCGCCTGGTCCCGGTTTTCGTGGATGTGAAGCTGGGCGCCTATAACATCGATGTTACGCAATTGGACGCGGCTCTCAGCTCACGGTCAAAGGCCATAATTCTCGCGCACACTCTGGGTAATCCATTCAATGTCACCGCAGTGGTGGAGTTCGCGAGGAGGCACAATCTGTGGCTCATCGAAGACTGCTGTGATGCGCTCGGCTCTACATGGAATGGCCGCACGCTAGGTACCTTCGGTGATATAGCCACTTTCAGTTTCTATCCCGCCCACCACATCACCATGGGTGAGGGCGGATGTGTGGCCACCAACAAGCCGCAACTGACCAAGCTCATTGAATGTTTCCGCGATTGGGGTCGCGATTGCTGGTGCGCACCCGGCAAAGACAACACCTGCGGCAAGCGTTTCGACTGGCAGTTGGGAACCCTCCCGTATGGCTACGACCACAAATATACCTATTCGCACATCGGCTATAACCTCAAAGTCAGCGATATGCAGGCCGCTGTAGGCCTCTCGCAATTGGCCAAACTGCCCGGGTTTATCGCGCGCCGCAAGAAAAACTTCGCGTACCTCAAGGCCGGGTTGCAGCCATTGAGCGCGTTTCTGATTCTGCCCGAACATGAGCCCGAGGCGGATCCGTCGTGGTTTGGGTTTCCCATTGGAGTGCGCAAGACGGCGCCATTCGAGCGCGACCAGTTGACCCGCGCCCTCGACAACGCGCGCATCGGCACGCGGCTGCTGTTTGGCGGCAATCTGACACGTCAGCCGGCCTACAGCGGAAGTGAAATGCGCGTGGTGGGTAGCCTGCCTAATACCGATTTCGTCATGGAGCAGGTTTTCTGGGTGGGCGTTTATCCCGGGCTGACTCAGCCGATGCTCGACCACATTGTTACCACGATTCGGAACTTTGTTATTCGGTAATCGGCACGCTCGCCGGCTCAACTTCGCTTCGGAGATTCCAATTCCCGATTAAGTACAAGAAGCGAAGAATCAAGGAACCTCCGGTTGTCAAGACTAGGCCGGCTCGATAAGCTCTTGAGGTGCCATTGAATACGGTGTTTCTTTAGAATTTGTCGAAACAATATCAGCAGTTCTTATCAGGGTTGAAGGAAAGGAAGTTTTTCCATGAGCACCATTAAGATTGGAGACAAGCTGGTAGGCGATGGCCAGCCTTGTTTCGTGATTGCGGAGATCGGCATTAACCACAATGGAGACCTGAATCTGGCGAAGAAACTCATCCAGGTCGCCTCAAATGCCGGTTGTGACGCGGTGAAGTTCCAGAAACGCACCCCGGAAATCTGCGTTCCTATGGCGCAGCGTGCGGTGATGCGCGAGACTCCCTGGGGCTATATCACCTACATGGATTACAGATACAAGGTCGAGTTTGGCAGGGATGAGTATCGCGAGATCGATGCCTACTGCAAGCAACTGGGAATCTCCTGGTTTGCCTCCTGTTGGGACATTCCTTCGGTCGATTTTATGAAGGAGTTCGATATTCCTTGCTATAAGGTTGCTTCAGCAACCGCCAACAATGAAGCGCTGCTCAAGCACACCCGCGACACCGGCAAGCCGCTCATTATTTCAACTGGCATGAGCAACCTCGAAGACGTCGACCGGATCATCTCGATGGTGGGAACGGAGAACCTCATCATTCTTCACACCGTGAGCACCTATCCCGCCCACTATGATGAGCTGAACCTGCGCGCTATCCTGACCTTGAGGGACCGGTACCAGATTCCCGTGGGGTACTCAGGCCATGAGACGGGCATCGTGACCAGTGCGGTAAGTGTGGCCCTGGGCGCGTGCGTTGTTGAGCGTCATGTCACGCTCGATCGCGCCATGTGGGGCAGCGACCATGCCGCCTCGCTCGAGCCAAATGGCATCACGCGCTTGTTGCGCGATATTCGCCTCGTTGAACTGAGCATGGGTACCGGGGAAAAGAAGGTTGCCGAACGAGAGTTGCCCATTATCGCTCGGTTGCGGCAGGAGAATTAGTACCTTGGAAAATTTGCGAGCGGTTGCCATGGATGTGGATGGTGTACTCACCGATGGCGCCTTCTGGTGGGGAACCAATGGCGAGGAATTCAAGAGGTTTTCTGTTGCGGACGGAAGCGGCATTGCTCTCGCCATGAAGGCCGGGCTAAAAATTGCCCTCATCTCAGGCGAGTCCAGCGCGGCAGGAATGACTCTGGTTCAGCGCTTTGCCGACAAACTCAAAATTGTCGATGTCTACAAAGGATGCCACGACAAAGCCGCGGCGATTCGCGACTTCGCCGAAAGGAATCAGCTGCAATTGTCGGAGATCTGCTTCATTGGCGATGACTTCATCGACCTTCCGGCTATGGAGATTGTTGGCTTGGCCGTCACACCTGCCGACGCTCAACTCGTCGCCAGGAGTAAGGCCCACCTGGTCACCGAACGCATCGGCGGACATGGCGCCGTCCGCGAGGTCCTCGACAGAATCCTCGAATGCAAATCGAAAAGGGGCGCATAAAGAATGTCCTCGCTAGTCAAGCTTTCAGACTATGTCATGAGCTTTGTCGCTCGCCAAAACGTCAAGCATGTTTTTCTGCTGGTGGGCGGCGGCGCCATGCACCTCAACGACTCCCTCGGCGGATGCCCGGATCTCCATTACGTGTGCAATTTGCATGAACAGGCTGTTGCTATCGCCGCTGAAGCCAATGCCCGCTTGACCAACCACCTCAGCGCCGCCATGGTCACTACCGGTCCGGGTGGAACCAACACCATTACCGGTGTTGCCGGTGCCTGGCTCGATTCAACTCCAGTCTTGTTCCTGTCAGGACAAGTCAAGCGCGCTGACTTGAAACGCGATTCCGGAGTTCGCATCCTTGGCTCGCAGGAAATCGATATTGTCTCCATTGTGCAGTCAATCACCAAGTACGCAGTAACCATCGAAGATCCAGCCAGTATCCGCTATCACCTCGAAAAGGCCGTGCACCTGGCTCTCGGCGGTCGCCGCGGTCCCGTTTGGATAGACATCCCGCTCGATGTGCAGGCTGCAATGATTGATGCCGACGCTTTGACCGGATTCACACCTCCCGTCGAACCTGGTCATGCAACGGCCTCCTCTGAGCTTCGTCAAAGTGTCAGTCAGCTACTCGATTTACTGAAGAAATCCAGTCGCCCCGTCATCCTGGCCGGAAACGGCATTCGCGCCGCGAGCGCCGACAAGCTCTTTCTCGATGTCGCGGAGAATCTTGGAATTCCCGTTCTGACAACCTGGCTGGGGCTCGACCTGATCCCCGACGACCATCGGCTTTGCTTCGGCCGGCCGGGTTCCCTTGCTCCAAGAGGCGCCAACTTTACTCTTCAGAATTGCGACCTCCTTCTGGTTGTCGGTTCCCGCCTGGACATGGCCATGACCGCTTACTCGCACGAGCGCATGGCTCGTGAGGCAGTCAAGATCATGGTGGACATCGATCCGGCCGAGATTCGTAAGATGAAAACGCCCATTCATCTGCCTGTCGTTGCCGATGCCAAAGCCTTCCTTCAAGAATTGAGTACTCAGACGGATCAGGTAGAATTCCCGGACTGGCAGCCATGGGTCCAGCGTTGTGTGGCCTGGAAGGAGAAATATCCACTCGTCCTTCCCGAACATCGTGCCCTGCCCGGCCATCTCAGCATGTATCACTTCTCTGAGGCTTTGAGCGATGAACTGGCAGACGGAGACGTTATCGTTCCGGGCAGTTCCGGCTTCGCCATCGAGATCTTCCTGCTCTGTCTCAAAATCAAAAAGGACCAGCGTTGCTTCCACAATCGCGGCACGGGGTCTATGGGGTTTGCCTTGCCCGCTGCGATTGGCGCAGCCGTTGCCGCAGGGCGCAGGACCATCTGTGTCGATGGCGACGGCGGTTTTCAAATGAACATCCAGGAACTTGCCACCGTCGAGCGCCTTGGCCTGCCGATCAAGTTTTTTGTGGCCAATAACGATGGCTACGGTTCCATCCGCGCCTCGCAGAGTGGATACTTCCATCGTTTGATGGGCGCTGACCATTCCAGCGGAATGACGCTCCCCGATCTTGGCAAGGTTACCAGAGCTTACGGGCTCCCCTTCGTTCGCATCGAGAGCAAAACCGACTTGAACCAACAGATTCGTGCAGTTCTCGAGATGGATGGACCGGTTATCTGCGAAGTCATGATCGCCCTCAATGAGGAGCGAATTCCAAGAGCCTCCTCCTACATCAAACCTGATGGTTCCATGGCGTCCAAACCTCTGGAAGACCTGTTTCCTTTCCTGCCCCGCGAGGAGTTCCTTTCAAATATGATCGTGAAACCGGTGTCGGAATGAGTCCCGCTGCCTCGTTCTTTGAGCAAGCGAAATAGTTTTCCCCGGAAGGACCATGGAAGATGCAAACTCCTCAGCCCATCGCTGCCCCGCACCACTGGTATAAGGGACTCGATGGTGTGCGCGCCATCGCTGTAACCATGGTCTTTCTTCATCACTATTACTCCAAAATTCTGATCGATTGCGGTTGGACTGGTGTTCAGGTCTTCTTTGTGCTCTCCGGGTTCTTGATTACTGGAATTCTCTTCGACAGCCGCCGTGAGCCCTTTCGCTTTAGAAACTTCTACATTCGTCGCACGCTGCGAATCTTTCCACTCTTCTTCTTCACATGGCTGCTCATCCTTCTGGCGGGCATCTACCTGCATCTGCAATGGCGGCCATGGCACTATCTTTGGGTCGTCTATCTAGGCAACTTCACCCGCTTTTTTGTCGGCAGTCTCGACTGTGACCACATCTACACAGCCCTCCCTTTGTTGCCAATTGAGATTGGCCACTACTGGTCTTTGGCGGTCGAAGAGCAGTTTTATCTTCTCTGGCCCCTGGTCGTCTTCCTGGTTGGCAGCAGAAAGACTTTGATCCGCATCTGTCTTGCGGTCATCGTATTCTCACCTCTACTGCGCCTGGTGCTGTACTGGACCCTGCCCCAAACGCTGCTCTCGCTCGACTTCCTGTTCCGCTTTACCTTCACTCAATGCGACAGCTTTTTGCTCGGCGGCCTGATTGCCCTGCTCATGCGCGGCGATCAAAAGCAACAGACTCTTCGCGCTGCCAATTGGCTGCTCTATCTTTCCCTCGGTTGCCTGATGTTTCTGCATTTGAAGAGCAACAACTGGCGGCTCCATGATTTGAATTTCGATCGCCCCTGGATGCCAATCTTCGGCTTGTCTCTCATTAATTTCGCCGCCGCCGGTTTGATCCTCTCTGCTCTGCGTCAGGGTTCCATCATTTATCGCTTGACTGCCAGTTGGCCGCTGCGTCAATTGGGCCGCTACAGTTATGGCTTTTATGTTTACCATGTACTGATGGCGCCATTCTTGCATGTGTTCGTCTGGCCGCAAAGCGAGTTCCCCAAAAACGCCGCACACTATTTCCACTCAGTGTTAGGACTGGTGCTGGACTTCGCTCTGGTCCTGGCAGTGTCCGTACTCAGCTATCACTTTGTCGAATCACCCTTCTTGCGTCTCAAAGATCGGTTCACCTTCCGCGCGAAGACAACGGAAGCAGGTCCGCAACTTTCCCCGACGACATCCTAATCCCTTTTTCAAAGGTTGAATGCATGAACATATTGCAGGCGGCGCCAGTGATTGATCGTGATTTGGAAACGATTGTCAGCCATCCGCTCCCCTGGCAGCAATTCGCCGGCGCCACCGTGCTGATCAGTGGAGCTTCCGGTTTCCTCCCCGCTTACATGGTGGAGACGCTCCTCTATCTGAATCGCCACATACTGCAAAGTCCCGCGCGCATAGTCGCCTTGGTGCGTAACGAAACTCGCGCCCGCGCCCGTTTTGCCCGCTATGAAGGGCGGGACGATCTCAGCCTTCTGGTGCAGGATGTTTCCAAGCCCCTGACTACAGACACGGCGTTTGACTACATTGTTCACGCCGCGAGCCAGGCCAGCCCCATCTACTACAAGACCGACCCTGTCGGCACGCTCACGGCGAATGTTCTGGGCACTTACCACTTGCTGAATGCGGCGCGAAATCACCAATGTCGCGGCTTTCTGTTCTTCAGCAGCGGGGAAGTGTACGGGGTCCTGCCTTCCCTATCCGTCCCGGTCACCGAGGACATGGGCGGGTACCTGGACCCAACCAATGTTCGCTCCTGCTATGGAGAAAGCAAGCGCGTGGCAGAGACCATGTGCGCGTGCTGGGCTCATCAATATGGAATCCCCACCCGGATCGTGCGGCCGGGCCATACCTATGGTCCGGGAATGCGCCTGGACGATGGCCGGGTGTTTGCAGACTTCGTTCGTGACATAGTAAACGGAGGGCCTATAGTCCTGTTGAGCGACGGCAGCGCGCGTCGCAGCTTCTGCTACCTCGCCGACGCAACCGCCGCTTTCTTTACTGTCCTGCTGAAGGGGGAAACTGGACACGCTTATAACGTCGTCAATGTTGACCAGGAATGCAGCATTGCCGAGCTCGCCGACCGCCTCGCCCTCGTCTTTCGCAACGAGGGAATCACTGTCGAGCGCCGTGTCCGCGCCAACTCCAACTATGTGCCCAGCCCGTCCGCCGGAGGCTCAGTCAGCATTGCCAAGCTTAAAGCCCTCGGTTGGTATCCTCAGGTCTCCGTCGAGGAAGGCTTTCAGCGCACCGTGCGGTGCTATCGCGAATCTCGATGATTCCACCTTTCAACTCCGGTTTTCTTTCTTCCATTTCCAGAAGGGTCCTCACGAATGTCCGAAAAGGATAGTTCCTCGAAAACTGTGGCCCCGCTTCCTCCGCTCCAGGCGTTGCAGCGTTGGCTTCAACACTGGATTGGTTTGGACCGCGCCATTTTCTTCACTATCCTGGCGCGCTTCTGGCAGGCATTCTCCGGCCTCGTTACCCTGGTGCTCATCACGCGTTTCCTATCACCCAGCCAGCAGGGTTACTACTACACCTTCTTCAGCATCGTTGCCTTGCAGATCGTCTTCGAACTGGGCTTCTCCTTCGTCATTCTTCAACTCGCGGCCCACGAACGCGCTTATCTTACCTTCCTTCCTGATGGTGGGATCGATGGCAACTCCGTGGCCCACTCCCGCCTCGCCTCGGTGTTGCAGAAGGCTGTTTACTGGTATATGGGCGCCGGTCTCCTAATGGCCGCAGCCCTGATCCCCGCTGGCCTTTGGTTTTTCTCTTCTCATCCAACCCCTGGGGTCGCAGTGGCTTGGAGACTGCCCTGGATCTCGCTGGTCCTGGCTGCAATGCTTGCCTTTCAAATTGATCCAGTCTTCTCCTTTCTGGAAGGCTGCGGCTTCGTTGCGCAAGTCGCGCAAAGACGATTCACCCAGGCCATCCTGGGCAGCGCCCTGGCCTGGTCGGCCATGGTCTGGCACCAGGGCCTCTACGCCCCGGCGCTCCTCATTCTTGGCCAGGTAACCGTGGGGCTCGCGTATCTGCTCTCTTCGCGTCATCGCAAGCTGCTCGGAAACCTGCTGCGCTACCCGGTACGCGAACACTTCGTAGGATGGCGCAAGGATATTTGGCCCTTCCAGTGGCGGATTGCCATCAGCTGGATGTGCGGCTACTTCATCTACCAGCTATTCAGTCCCGTCCTCTTTGCCTTTCAAGGCGCTGAAGCGGCTGGCCGCATGGGCATGTCGCTCAATGTGGCCACAGGCATCGGCTCCATTGCCATTGCCTGGATGAACACCAAAGCCTCGCCCTTTGGCGCACTCGTCGCACGCGGCGAATTCAAGCAACTCGACAATCTCTTTTTCCGAACCCTCAAGCAGTCCACCGCCCTGCTCATCTTTGGCGCCGGCTTATTCCTGTTCTTGTTAGCAGCCTATGGAAGCTTTGCTCCGCGCTTTTCCAAGCGCCTGCTGCCTTTGTGGGTGGTCGGCATCTTGCTCGTCTGCACCATCATCAATCACATTGTCTACAGTGAGGCGCTCTACCTGCGCGCCCATAAAGAAGAGCCTTTCCTCGGCCAGTCCGTGATCTCCGCAATCCTGATCGCCAGCGTGACCCTGATCATGGGAAAGTTCTACGGCGCCAATGCAATCGTTCTAGGCCTATTGATTCAGGGCGTCCTCTTCGGATTCCCATACGCGACTTATATCTTTGTCACCAAGCGTAGAAAATGGCACGGACTTCCCGCCAATGAAAGTCGGCAGATCGACGAATCAAATTGACAGAGCTTTCGAAGAAGATTCCCCCCGGTCTTGCAACGTCTTTCAGTTGCCTGACACAGCCTGATCAGTGAGTGCGGCCAGCGTAGAACTTGTCAAAATCTTCCACCCGTTCCATCCGGTCCTCCAGCATCTCCGTCAGCAGATCGTGTTCCATCATCTCTGCAACCGGTCCCGAAACCTCGTCCCGTGCACGCTGGCCGGAGAAGTGGATCAAGAGGACTGGCCGGTCGTCGAATCGTCCCCCCGATGCGCTGAACTCTTCCTGGCTCTCAGACTGCCCGCGGCGGCCATCGTTGCCGATGTGAGTACGCCAGGAGTGGTCCGAGCTAATGATGAGTGTGGTTTCTGCGCGCTGCGTCGAAGAAGCGATCGAACTCTGGATCACACCCAACATATCGTCGGCTTCCACAACGCTATCCAGATAGGTTCCTCCCAAGCGTGCCCTGTGCGTCCTACGGTCATAGGTCGCAGGCGCGTGCGGCACAGGGATGTGGACGAATATAAATTGCAGTCGATCGTCGGCGATCAGCCGGTCTGCCTGACTTAGAATGCTGGCGCAAATGCGAACATGGTCTTCCAAAGGCGTCGTATGCCGGCGAAATGGCTCCAGCAGTCGGTTGGGAAATAGTGTTGCATTTCGTAGTGGTGAGGAGTCTTCCGAGGTCCCATACGATTCACTCAGCGTTTGATTGGCCTCCCAGAAGCAGTCCGCTGTCAGCTTGCCAAGCAGTCTGCAGTACGGGTTATACCATCCGGAGATGCCCGTATTCCATCCCTGCTTTCGTGCCAATCCGAATACCGTTGTTTCCGCACCGTAGAATCGCCATCGCCTCTGATGCTCATCCATAAACAGGAGTTGGCCATCGATATCACTGCGGATTTCGTCGATATGGTC
>Ga0302319_10004557_pt1 | contig 28339 bp, 20 predicted proteins | sample Bog_T0_2_FD_203319 | JGI IMG/M metagenome (GOLD analysis project Ga0302319, IMG submission 203319) | Peat permafrost microbial communities from Stordalen Mire near Abisko, Sweden - Bog_T0_2 | ecosystem: Environmental > Terrestrial > Soil > Wetlands > Peat | place: Sweden: Abisko, Stordalen Mire... | reverse complement strand
ATTGTGGACTCAAGCTTCCACCTCGTTCGGTTCTTCGACATCCTCCGGTTCCGGCTCCGCTTCCTCCGATTTTTCCAGCGCGGCTCCAAGCTTCATGGCGCCGGCAAACAGCCCGGTGAACAGTCCGCCGCTCATCAATGTATTGCGGAAAAATTCCCAGGTTTGCGGATAACCGGCCGTGCCTTTGGTCAGCGCGATGACCCAACCCGCCAGGTTGCGGGTGTATTCCGGGTTGTGAAAGGGGTTTAACAGCCAAGCCGCCGTGTTGGTTATCACATAAAATAAAATTGCCCCTAAAATTCCGCCACCGAGCAAGGTTGTAAAATGTGTCTGGGAATGGAAACGCCGTCCCAGCCAGATCAGGACGGCATAAGCCCCGTAATTTATCGCCAAATACTTCAACATCCCAAGGTTAAAGGCGGGAATGCCTAGATTCAGTTGATAATAGAGATTAAGACTTAGGTCGGTGACCAGCATGACCGCCAGCGGCAGCCACCAAGCCAGCCGTCCGGGAAAATACACACCCGCACAAAACATGAGCGCATAGGCCGCGCTAAAGTTGTCGGGCAGGCAACCCGGCAGGCGCGAGAGGGCGAAGACCACCATCAAGGCCAGCGGCAGGACGAGGTGTCTTTTCATCGTTATTTCAAACCGTATTCCGCCGGCAGGAATTTGGATTTGTCGGCCAGCGCGAGTTGTTGCGCGATAAATTCAGACTCGCTTACGGGCAAATCGTCCAGCGTGTCTTGCAGCGTGTCGAACCAGATGACTTCATTAGGCGCAATGCGCACCCGGCCCTGTTCATGTGCGCTGCGCAGCAATTGCACCGCCTTGCGGGCCACGGCCACACCGGCGTGATAATGCGAATCGCAACTCACAATGGTCCGCGCCAAGGCAACGGAAGATTCCGGTGAAATAATGAACGCCTGCGGATCGGTCGCTACATCCGACTCCACCAGCCAGCGCTGAAGCTGCTGGGCGGAGGCTTTGCCGTGACTGCGGGCGGTATTCATCAGCCGGCAATCATAGGCGAGCTGCTCCATGTAACAGGTCGGGGCCATGCCACCGAGCAGTTTGATGTTTTGCACGGACTCGTTGGACCAGGTATCGCAGCAGGCGGCGGCGAGGTTACCCATTGGACTCAAATGCGCGCAGGCCGAAGTCTTGCCTTCCATTGCCATCGGAAATCCGGTGATGGCTTTGAGAATCGGATTTTCATAACCGCAATCCTTGCCCGGCCCCACTGCTCCACATTCATAGGCCACGAGTGAACGCACAGCAGTGACTGCGCGCACTACGGCGGCAAATACTCGCGGAATCATCTTCTGCTCGGCCAGCACCATCGCGGTATTGCCAAAGCCGCAGGCGGTATCGCCCGCGCACTTCACGCCGTGTTTATCCGCAATCTTCTGGAGATATGTCCAAAGGAAACGCATGTCGCGTTCGCCAAGGATACAGAGCGAAAAAATGCTCGCGGCCAGGTCGCCATTGACCAGAGCTTCATCGTGCAATTCCTTGCCGCCGACCGATTCGATGCTCAACAATTCCGCGCCGGCTGCCGCCGAGCCTTCAAACAATTCCAGCATCGCCTCCCAGTATCGGCCACGCCGCATAAGCGGTGGGCGCTCAAACTCGCGGTTGTCGTTGGGCGTCATGCGCAGGACGCTCTTCAAACCGCTGCGATTCTTTTCCCGCTCCATGCCTTCCAGCAAGACTTTCGCGATATCCAAACCCCATTGGGGATGCTCGGTCATCGGCGGCAGCGTCTCGAATTCAATGACGACACCGGGTGTTTCCAAATCCGCCGCCCGGCGCAGTGCGCCTTCGATGATTTGTTCGTAATTGCGTCGCACCTCCGGCATGGTGCCGGCGTCAATACTCATCGGCGGCAGCGTGAAATTCAGTTCTGGGTAAACCGTGCCGCCGCCAATCACCATGCCGCTGCGCGTGGTAACGGGTTTGGGCGCAAGGCCGAAGATCAGTTCCAACGAGTCGGAAATGGCCAGGGATTTGTAGTGCATGGTGATTGATATTCTTTCAATTCCTTCAAGCTTTGCCCTGCAATAACTCCATGGCCGTGTCCACGGCGCTGCCGGCATCGGCCGAATATCCATCCGCACCAATCTCCCGCGCGAACTCGTGGGTGATCGGAGCCCCACCGATGCAGATTTTTACGGCGATCCCGGCTTCGCGAATGGCTTTCACCGTGTCGCGCATGGCCGGCATTGTAGTTGTAAGCAGCGCGGACAACCCCACCAGCTTGGGTTTGTGCTGTTTGATGGCTTCCACAAACTTGGCCGGCGGCACATTCACGCCGAGATCAATGACCTCGATGTTTGCGCCCTTCCACATCATGGCGACGAGGTTTTTGCCGATGTCATGCAGATCCCCCTCCACCGTGCCGATGACAGCGTTGTGCTCGGGTTTCACGCCGGCGGCCACGAGCGCCGGTTCCAAAATCTTCAACGCTTCTTTCATGGCGCGAGCGGCGATGAGCATTTCGGGAACAAAGATTTCATTCCTTTTAAACTTCTCGCCCACGATGGCCATGCCCGGCACCAGCCGGTGCTCGACGATGGCCCCGGCGGTTTCACCGGCGGCCAGACATTGGTTGACGAGGTCGGCGACTTCCTTGCGTTTCCCAGCGATGATGGCTTGCGTGAGCGGATGCAGTTCATTCATAACGCCGGCAATTTAGCCCGCAACCTCACTGCCGTCTTGTAATCCGGTATGATTCTTTGGTGCTTTGGTGCTTTTCGACCCGGCGGGTATTGCCATCCTTCATGATCGGGGCTAAAACATACGCATGAAGCAATTTCGGGTTACCCAATGAACTCGCAGGTTCTACTCGTAGAATGCGCCGACCAGCCGGGTTTGGTGCACCGCATCACCGGCGTGCTGTTCAAACATGGCGTCAACGTGGTCGGTAACCAGGAATTCGTGGAGCGCCCCTCGGCGCGGTTTTTCATGCGCACGGAATTCGACGGCGCGGTGGATGCCGGCCAACTCGAAACCGAAGTCCGCACGGCCCTGCCGACCGACGCCAGCGTGCGCCTATCCCATTTGAAGCCAAAACGGATCGTGGTGCTGGCGTCCACCGAACACCATTGTTTGGGTGACATTTTGATTCGCCACGCATTTGGCGAACTCAACGCCGAGGTGCTCGCCGTGATCAGCAATCATGCCAGGCTGCAGCCGCTTGTCACCAAGTTCAATCTGCCGTTTCATCACCTCAGTCACGAATTGCTCCCGCGCGAGGCGCATGAGGCGCAATTGCTCAAGATCATTGATCCCTTGCAGCCAGATTATCTCGTCCTGGCAAAATATATGCGGGTGTTGACGCCGGAGTTCGTGAGCCGATTTCCTGCGCGTATCCTGAACATCCACCACTCATTCCTGCCCGCGTTCGCCGGGGCGCGGCCGTATCAACAGGCCTTTGAGCGCGACGTCAAGGTCATTGGGGCCACCGCACACTTTGTCACCGAAAAACTGGATGAAGGCCCCATTATCGTCCAGCAGGTCATCCCGGTGGACCACACCCACACCGCGCACGACCTCTCGCAGGCCGGACATGATGTCGAACAAATGGTTCTCGCCCGCGCACTGCGGCTGGTCTTCGAGGACCGCGTCTTTCTCTGTGGCAACCGCACGGTAATCTTCGATTAGTCAACCACCCTATGAATACCACTCCATTGCTCAGCGAACTTTCCCGACACCCCCTCGTCTGCGACGGGGCGATGGGCACGCAACTGCTCGCGCGCGGCCTGACCAGCGGCGAATGTGGCATGCTTTGGAATGTCAACCGTCCGGCAGATGTCGCTGGCATCCACCTGGCTTATCGCAATGCCGGGTGCGACCTCATTACCACCAACTCCTTTGGTGGTTCACTATTCGCCCTCGAACCCCACGGCCTGGCCGGGCGCGGGGCGGAATTGAATTGCGCTGCCGCCCGCGTGGCCCGTGCCGCGGTCGGTGACAATGGCTGGGTGCTGGGCGACGTCGGGCCGTTTGGTGATTTTCTGGAACCGGTGGGTGATATCACCGCAGATGATTTGCGCGAGGTTTTTCAAGCCCAGATCGCCGCGCTGATTGAAGGCGGTGTCGATGCCATCCTGGTTGAAACCATGAGCGACCCGGCCGAAGCCGTGGTCGGGATTGAAGCCGCGAAGGCTTGCGCCAGCAACGTGCCCGTCATCGTCACCTATGCGTTTCAGAAAACCGGAAGCGAATTCCGCACCATGATGGGCACGAGTGTCACCGAAGCCGTGCAACGCGCCACCCGGGCCGGGGCCGAGATTGTGGGCGCAAATTGCGGGACAGGCTTGAGCCTCGATGATTATGTGAAGCTTGCCGAACAACTCGTCGAGGCTGCTGGCAAGGCCATGGTAATCGTCCAACCAAACGCCGGTTCGCCGCGCATCGAAAATGGCGGCACAATCTATGACGCCACGCCGGAGGAAATGGCGGCGACCGCCACCCGTCTGCTCGCCGCCGGTGTGCGCATCATTGGTGGTTGCTGTGGAACGACGCCCACGCACTTGACCGCCATGAGCCGCGCCGTCCGGGCCACCAAGGTTTGACTGCCATTGGTCTGGCCGGTTTCCCGGAATTGTTTCGGCGTCACGCCTTTTACGTCTTGGAACACCCGCGTGAAATAGCTCTGGTCGCAGAAGCCACAGGTGTCGGCGATTTGCGCCAGTGACTCTTCGGTCGTTCGCAACCGATCGCATGCAAGGTCCACCCGGCATTGCCGCAGCAATTCAGTAAATGACCGCCCCGTGCGCTCCTTCAGCAGCCGCGAGAAATGGCTGGGCGAAATCCCCGCGTGCCGGGCCGTCTCGTCCCGCGAGATATCCCGATGTAAATTCATCCGCATGAAATCGAGCGCCTTGCCCACCAGCAGCGGTGGTGTGAAATCCTCCTGCCGTTCGATGGTCGAGAACACATGCTCCAGCGTCTTGCGCAGCCACGCGGCCAGATCCTCATCGTCATTGATGCCGGCCAACTCGGTAAGAAAACGGAAGTTCATGCCCAGCACTTCGGATTGCACCGCGCCCGCCTCGACCGCCGCGCGCGAAATCATCACCACCAACTCTAACAGCAACCCTTTCAGCAAATCACTCCGCTCTTCACCGGCGCTGTAAATATGAACGAGAACATAGTTGATGATGCGTCGTGCTTCGCCCCGATCGCCCCGGCGGATGGCCGCCATCAGCATCGGCTCCTGAAACAGATACAATTCCCGGACCCGGTCGTAAGGCCGGTGCTCCAAAAGTGGGATGGCGGGAAAATCATTCATGGCAACATCAGGTGTTCGATGTAACGGTCTTCGAAATCGGCGGCGAGATTTAGCTCGATGACTTTCATCTGCGTGCGCAGATTTTCCATTTCGTCGAGCGTGGTGCGGTCCACCAGCGCCAGCAACGCGCCGGCCAGCGACGTGTTGCCGACCACGCGCACCTGCTCCTCGTGGAAGCCCGACAGCAGGCCAATGGCGATGGCGTGCGCGACATTCAGATGCATTCCAAAGCCTCCCGCGAGATAAACGCGCCCGAGGTCCGCCGCGCGGATGCCCGCCGTTTCCAGCAAAATTTCAATACCCGCGCCAATCGCCGCCTTGGCCTGCAACAGCAGCGCCACATCCACTTCGCTGATGCGCAACGCGCCTGCGCCGTTGGCATCCGTCAGGCGCAATGCCCGTTCGCCCTCGTCGGTGACGCGGTTTTGCACGGGCAGTTTTTCCCACGCGGCCAAATCAAATCGTCCCGCCACGCCGAGCAAACCGCAGCTCCGCGCCGTCGCCAGAAAATCCACATACGCCGAACCACAAAGTCCGTTCGCCCGCGCGAGCGGGACGTTGCCAATGGTTTCAGTATCGAGTTGAAACGGATCAAGCTTCAGCCGCAGGTCACTGACTGCACCGTCGCGCGCCCGCGTGCCGCAGCGCAGGCCGCAGCCTTCAAACGCCGGGCCGGCGGCAGTGGCACAGGCGGTTAACTTGCCACCGCTTTGCAAAACGATCTCACCGTTCGTGCCGATGTCCACCAGCAGGCTCGGGGTTGGGTCGAACACCATGCCGCTGGCATAAACTCCGGCTGTGATGTCCGCGCCCACATAAGCCGAAAATCCGGGCAACAGTTGTATGGGGGTCTCCGGCGCCAGGCGGTCCGCAGCCAACTTGATTTCCTTGGCCAAAGTTCTTCTGCCCGCGATGAAACGCGGCGTGAACGGCGCGATGCCCAGCGGCGTTGGGTCTTCACCGACGAGCAAATGCAGCATCGTGGTGTTCCCGGCCATCGCGCCACCGGCAATTCGATCCAGCGATCGCCCGGCCCGCTCGCAGGCTTGCAGCAGCAGCGGCTGGATGGTTTCCATCACGATGGCGCGCTGCAAAGCAGCCAGGCCCTCTGGTTTTCGAGCGGCTTCAATACGGGTAACCACATTGTCGCCGAAGCGGATTTGTTCGTTGAACGCGCCCGCCCGGGAAAGCACTTCGCCCGTCACCAAATCCACAAGCAGGACGACCACGGTGGTCGTTCCCACATCCACGGCAAAAGCCAGATCGCGAACCCCGGGCACGGGTGAAAACAACGGCTGATGCGCGTAAGGAATGGCGATTTCAAACGTCTCGCCAACTTGGGGCCGGTGCTCAATGCGCGAGCGCGCAGGAATGTGAATGAACGCTGGACCGGCGAGTCGCGCGCGGCAGGCTTGGACGGTGGCGGGCGCGCTGACTGCGCCGTTGTCTGTCAGGAGCGAACCGGCGCGCAATTCGACTTCGCAGCCGCGACAAAGTCCGCGCTGGCCGCAACGCGTGTTCAGCGGCAACCCCTGTGCTGCGAGCACATCGGCCAATGAACAATTGTCGCGTAGGGCTGAAATGTCCCGGCGCTCACCAGATTCCAACTCGACCTGAATATGCGCCCCGCTGCTCATTTGATCGGAGGTTTGGTTGGCACTGGTTCGGCGCGCAGGATCGTTTCGTCCGGCGCGTGGCCCAGTTGCATTCCCGGTTCAATAATTTGAAAACGTTCGGCATCCCAATTGCCCCAGAGCAAATCGCGCAACAAGGCCGGCTCGCCGGGTTGATGCTCAAACTTCCAGCCCAGCCACGCAGCGCACTTCTGCGCATATGCCGATTCCGCTTTCGCATCGCTTGTGCCCAGTTCGAGATAGGTGGCGGTGTCATGCATCGCCCATTGTTCACGTTCGGTCTCGATGAGAAACTCGACCTCGTCCGGCTCAAACTTTTTGGCCAGTTCCACTTTTATCATTTCCAGCCTTTGCGGCCCAGGCACGCGTCGTTCGCGATTCCAGCCAGGCGTGTAGTAGTAGCAAGTCGGACAACGCCGCTGATGTTCGGCGTAGGCTTCCTTGCTGCCCATGAAAACGGTGATGCAATCATGGGCGCGTGGGATGACGAGCCTGTGGCGCAATGGACGAAGCCCCGCCGTGCCGCGACCGCAGAGGCCATAGGCCAGCACCACGGCCTCGATATCAGATCGCGCATCCACGGCGTCGAGATTTTCCTGCAACGTGGCGCGGAGCTGATCCGGCCGGTCGTGCAGACCCATCTCAAAGAATCGAACCTCGGCGATGTGTTCCGCCCCGCAAGTGTGCAGCGTGATCTCCCGCTCAAAAACCGAGCAGGCCAGCAGCGCCAGCCGTGGCATCCGGCATATGAACAGTTGTTTTCCAGGTCTTGTCATCAGCTAAAGCAATTTTATCTGGTTCGCTTCCGCGTCCAGTAATTAGAAAATATGCCGCTCATTCACGGGAGGCCAGACTAACTAATCACCCGCGTCGGTTGCGCCCCGCAAAAATTAAGTTTCCGCCGCAGGTGTCATCTCTTCAAGCGGGTTAATCCACCAACTCCCGTTCGATTTGCTCCAAGGTCTTACCCTTGGTTTCGGGCAGTTTGAAATAGATGAAGATGAAACCAACTAAACAGATGCCGGCGTATACCCAGAAACAATGAGCGAGGCCGAGCTTTTCATACATCACCGGAAAAGTCTGGGAGAGCAGGAAATTGCCGAGCCAGAGTGCGACCACCGAAACGGACATCGCGCCGCCCCGGATGCGGTTCGGAAAAATCTCGGAGAGGATGACCCATGTGATCGGAGCCAGTGTGCAACAGTAACACGCAATGGCGGCCACCACCAGGACGACCGGAATCAGTCCCGTGACATGTTCATGATAGGCCCAGCCAGTGGCCGCGTAGATCAGCGTCAGTCCGAACGCGCCGCTCAACATCAGCCCGCGTCGTCCCCAGCGATCCACGGTGGCGATGGCGACAAACGTCATCAACACCGCGACGACACCGGTGATCACGATGCTGAATAAAATGCCTGACACCGCATAGCCAGCGTCCGCAAAGATGCGCGAGCCATATTGGAAAATCACGTTAATGCCGCACCATTGCTGAAACACCGCCAGCACCACCCCCAGCAACAAAATCTTCAGCACCTTCGGCGCGAGCAGTTCGCGCAAATCCACCTTGTCAATTTCGTTGACCAGCGTGGCTTCGATGTCTTTCACCGAACGCGCCGCGTAAGCCGCCCCGCCGATTTTCTCCAGCACTTTCAAGGCCTTTTGGGAACGTCCTTTCTTCGCCAGCCAGCGCGGACTTTCCGGCACCAGAAACATGGCGATGAAAAAAATCGCGGCGGGCACGGCCGTCACACCGAACATCCAGCGCCACGCGACCTGCACGTTCCAGGAGTCAAACGGAATCTGCTCCACACTCGTGCCGGGCGGCGTCGGCTGCGCAATCAGCCAGTTCACAATTTGCGCCAGCATCACACCGATGGCGATGGTGAGCTGGTTGACCGAGACCAGCCGGCCGCGCATGCTCGCGGGCGCGATTTCCGCAATGTAAAGCGGCGAGAGGTTGGAGGCGATACCGATGGCCACGCCACCGAGCAGCCGGCTGGCAATGAAAAAAAGAAAATCCGGCGCCAGCCCCGTGCCGATGGAAGTCAGGATGAACAGCCAACCGGAAATGAGCAGCAACGGTTTGCGCCCAAACTTGTCGCTCAAGGTACCAGCAAACAACGCTCCGGCCAGCGCCCCAATCAATGCGCTGCTCATGGCCCAGCCCACTTGCAGTGCGCCCGCGAGGTGAAAATATTTTTCGTAAAAAAGTTCCGCGCCACCGATCACCACCCAGTCGTAACCGAACATGAGTCCGCCCAGCGCAGCACAAAGAGCGATGGCGAAGATATAGGTGCGGTTGAAGACGGCGTCCTCATCGGCGCTGGGCGGTCTGCTGTTTGTGGTAGGAGTCATCATATCATGGTTTGGGAAGAAGGTTGATTTTCATCAGCTTGGTCAATCGCCCGGTTGAGTTCCACTCCGAAACAAAAAGATTTCCCTGCGCGTCGAAGCAGACGCTGTGCGGCGCGTTGAAGATACCATCATGCCATCGGACAGGCGGCACATCGTAGTTCGCCCACTGGGTCTGGTCCGGGTTATCGCCGAGAACAGCCACGCTGCGATTCTCGCGATCCAAGATGGTGACGCGGCCTTCAAGTTCAGCGACAGCGAGAAATTCGCCGACGAAAGCCACGCTGCATGGGCGGCGCAATTCCTCCACCAGCACACCGATGAAGCGACCATCGAGGTCGTAATGGACAAGCCGGCGATTGCGGCGGTCACAGATGAGCAGAAGCGGCTGCGACCCGCGACAATCCAGGGATAATCCATGACAGTTGCATAATTGCCCGGGACCAGCGTCCGCGCCGCCGAAGAATTTCACATGGCGCCGCCAGGCGTCGAACTGGTGGATGACCGACGCACCATAGCCATCCGCGACGAACAGCGAACCGTCCGGCGCGACGACGGCGGCGGTGGGTTTGAAATCGTCAGGTCCACGATAAAGGCCAGATTCCATCGGCGCACCCAACGACCACAGCCCATGGCCTGCGCGGGTGAGCTTGACGATGCGATGTTGCAGCAGGTGCGTGCAGACAAGAAATTCCTCACCCTCCTCCTCAGCCAGCGTCATGGCGTGGATGCCTGCAAGTTCGGGGCCAAACTCGCGCACCACCACGCCCTCCGGTGTGAACACGATGACCGGCCGCGCGCCGTCGGTGCTGCAATAGATATGACCCGCGCGATCCACCACCAAGCCGCCGTGCGTCGGGCCCAGCGGGGTTGTCATCGCGCGACGATTCCATTCCAAATCAGGAACGAAGCGGCAATGGGCGGGGTTAAAAGTCATTGCAGAATGGAAAACTGTTAGCGTTTGAAAACCAGCGGATTCAACTCGCTCGCGGCGAGGTCGCCGGGGTTAAGCTCTGGCATCCAGCGGTTGCGGTCGCGCAACCGGTTGGCGTTGTCCAAAGGACCAACGCGCGTGCCATCGGGATACCAGATGATGGTCATCACTTCGCGGTTGCGGTTGCTGGAATTGCCCGGTGCGCCGTGCAACGTCCAGCCGTAGTGGAACGTGGCGTCGCCGGCGGCCATCGCATTGCCGGGCACCTTGGCATAACCGCGTTCCTGAATGAACTGCTCGAACTTGATTTCGCTCTCGTCGCTGATGGGCAGGTCGCCGAGATAACCATTCTTGTGTGAGCCGGAAGCAAAATGCATCGTGCCCATTTCCGGCGTCACGTCCACCAGCGGCATCCACATGGTGATGGTGTTGTCGGTCAGCAACGGCCAGTAATGCTGGTCCTGATGCCACGGCGTCAGTCCGCCACCCGCTTCTTTGAGCAGCGCCTGGTCGTGATAAACGCGCACGCCGTCCACGCCCAGCAGCTCGGCGGCGATTTTGGCAAAACGGCGGGCGAGCACGAATTTCTTTACGCCTCCGTCTTTCGGCCAGAGGTTCATGCCTTTGAGAAAGGCCTTGCCATAAGTATCGCGCTGGGCCAGCGGAGTGGACTCGGCCCCGTATTTGTCACGCGCCTCCAGGATGACCGGACGATACGCGGCGATTTCAGCTTTCGTGGCCACGCCGCGCAACAGGATGTGTCCGTCGCGCTGGTAGCGGGTGGTTTGTTCCGGGGTGACTGGATAATTTAAGGTTAGTTCGGGTAGTTTGGTCGGTTGGTTCATGTGGTTGATGGTGTTGTTGGTGTTGGTTTTGGTTGGATCAAATCATTCCCGCGCCGGCGGCAGCGGTGACGGGATATATTTCAGGGTCGGTTCCGGTCCTCGCAGAATAATGCGTCCGGGTGGCGGCGACGAAGGCCTCCACCTGCGCTGCTTCAACGAAGGCAACCATGCATCCGCCGAAGCCGGCACCGGCCTGGCGCGCGCCGATCACGCCCGGCGCCGCCAGCATGGCCCGCATCATCGCGTGCATGGCGGGAGCGCCGATTTCATAAAGCTCACAGGCGCCTTGAAATGACTCGGCGGTGAGCTGCCGGATGGCTGGCCGGTCAAAGTCTCGAAGCGCCGCCGCCAGTTTTAGCACGCGGTCGTTCTCCTCGACGATGAACCGGCACCGCTTCGCCACTTCGGGCGGCAATTCGCTTTCGCGGGCAATGAATTGCGGCAGCGGGATTTCCCGGAGCGCCTTGAGTCCCAGCCGGCGCGCGCCTTCCTCGCATTGCGCCCGCCGCTGGCCGTATTCGGAGCCGGCCAGTTCACGCTTGAACTTCGTGTCGCAGATGACGACCTGGATGCCGGCGGCAAGTTTCACGGGGCGATTTGACAGGTCGCGGCAGTCGAGCAGCAAGGCACAACCTTCGTGACCGGCGCAGGAAGTATATTGGTCGAGGATGCCGCAGTTGACGCCAACGAACTGGTTCTCCGCCCGCTGACACAACAAAGCCTTATTCACCGGATCAAGTTTCCAGCCACCCAGCGCCTCAAAGATTGTGGCGGTTGCACATTCCAACGCCGCCGAGGAACTCAAACCGCTGCTCATGGGCACGGTGCTGTGGATGACGCCGTCGAAACCTTGCAGTGAAAAATTTTCGGCGAGCAGCACGGCGGCCACACCGCGCACATAATTGCTCCAGCGCTGCTGCGGGTCGGCTTGAATTTGATCCAGGCTGAAAACACTTTCCGCCTCAAGATTCTGGGAGAAGAGCCGCACAATGCGATCCACGCGCGGGCGGCAGGCGATCCAGGTGTCATACCCAATCGGCAGCGTGAGCACATGGCCGAGGTTGTAATCGGTGTGGCTTCCCATCAAATCCACGCGGCCCGGCGCACGCCCCCAGAGAGCTGGCAATCCACCGAAACGTTGCTGGAATACGGTGCTGACTTGCTCGCGGCGTTGGATTGATTTTCTCATGCGACAATCAAAATTGATTTGGGGAAAAATCAGCGGTTTTTCGGAAAGGCATCCAGCATGGTCGCCACGTTCTCCACAGGAATGTCGGACTGCATCCGGTGCGACGGGCCGAGAATCAGTCCGGTGCCATCGGGTGCAAGATCGCGAACACAGGCAGCCGTGGCCGCCCGAATCTGATCGGGCGTGCCGGCCGGCAAAACGGTTTGCGTGGAAATGCCGCCGTAGAAACTGACCTTTGAACCAAACTCACGGTAGAGCCGTTTATGCTCCAAGACTTCCGGTTGGACGGGGTTTAAACAGGTCAGTCCAATCTCGACCAGGTCCGGCAGTATGTCCCAGATGTCGCCATCGGAGTGGAGAATGACCGGCATACCGGCGTTGCGAAACACGGCGAATATGCGGGCGAGCCGGGGCTTGAACAGCTCCCGCCAGATTTTCGGCGAAAAGAGCATGCTGCGCTGCGCGCCGTAGTCGTCGCCAAAATAACCGCCGTCCACGCCGAGGGCGACAAAGCGCTGCGCGAGTTTAATCTGAATGACGGTGATGCGTTCGAGCAATTCCTCGGCCCACTCCGGTTCGTCCACGAGATCCATCAGAAGAGCGTCGAAGCCGCGCAGCGACCAAGCGCGCTCGAAGAGGCACATGCCTAAATTCGGCGCAGCAAAATGCTGTCCGCCGTCGGCGGCCAGCGCGCGGGCGGCGTCATCCAGCAAGCCCGGAGCCTCCGGGTCAGGCCACAGAAAGGCAGCGAGATCTGTGACTTCAGCAAGCGGCGAGAATGAATGCCAGTATCCTTCAGTCTGTGTATCCCAGCCGGCACCCCACAAGTCGAAGCTAACTTTTCCATCCGCGCTCATGCGTTTGGGATGGGTAAGGTCAAGACGCAGGAGATGATTATCGAGCCGGGCGGGCAATTCGGCGGATGTGACGTGGAAAGCGGCCTGAAGATTCCGGCTCATCACCGGCGTGTAATTGGTCTGCACCGGCAACCGATCCACCGGTTGCCGCCAGAGCGTGCGGCGCATTCGTTCTTTCGGAGACAGGGTGGCGTTCATACGAAATTGGCTCTTTGAAACAGTGTGACAATTCCGCTGGCAGGATGCTACCTGTCCATTGTCGGAGATTGCCTCCCTATTGCCAAACTTCTATTCTGATTGGACAAAAGCATGGAACGGATGAATAAAGCGGAGTTCGAGTTGATTCCGCGCGGCGGACAAAGCTCCTTCGCGCTGCGGGAATTTCGCCTCCCCGCATTCTCCAGCCCGTGGCACTTCCACCCGGAATATGAACTCACCTACATCGTCCAGAGCCGGGGCAGCCGCTTTATTGGCGACCACATCGCCCGCTTCGTGCCGAGCGATTTGGTGCTGCTGGGATCCAACCTGCCACATTTCTGGCACAATGATGCGATCGGCACCACGCCTGCCACCGTAGCCCACTCGGTGGTTATCCAATTTCGTGCGGACTGCTTTGGCGACGGATTTCTGCGCCGGCCTGAACTTGCTAAAATGCAGAACCTGCTTCAGCGTTCGCAACGCGGAGTTCAGTTCACCGGGTCAATCTGTGAAGCCGTGGGCGACCTGATGCGCCGGATGCTGGGAATGACCGGGCTGGAGCGGTTGATCGGCCTGCTGAACGTTTTTCAAAAACTGGAATGCGCCGCAGGCCACGAACTATCGAGCCGCGGATTTGTGCCGTCTCTGGACGACCGGGCGGCGGGGCGCGTGAACCAGGTCTATCAGTGGGTATTTGCGCACTTCACCGGACCGCTGGATCATGACCTCATCGCCCGCCGGATTGGCATGAGCCGGTCGGCATTATGCCATTACTTCAAACGCGTGACCGGACGGACACTAACTAACTTCATCAATGAAATCCGAATCGGCCACGCGCGGAAGCTGCTGATTGAGACCGACCAGACGGTTGCCGAAATTGCTTACGCCAGCGGCTTTGAAAGCCTTTCCAACTTCAACCGCCACTTCCATGGCCTGACTGGCGTCAGCCCCACTGGATTTCGCCAACTCTACTCGGTGGAGCCTAAAGTTGGTGATCTCAAATAAATAAAACTAGCGGCTCATTTTTTCCCGATATTTTACGAGTTTTTAGCGTGATGCCCAGCAAACGCAACGCACTCGAGACCCCACCATCCGTCCCGTGGAAGCCCCGACTAATCTTCCACAGCATCGCGTCCGGGTGTTTGGCCACATAAGCCCGCACCTTGGCTGGTTCAAATTTCTTCCAACTGCCCCAGCCCTCCTTCGGAGCCAGCGCCCCCGCTTTGGCCAGCGTTAAACAATGATAGACCGTCTTGCACGCCACGCCGAAGCGTTTGGCCGCTTCAACTTTGCTACCGCCAACGCAGACAAAACGCACGATCCGCTCCCGAAAATCAAGGCCATAGGCTTTCATCCCTCCGAGGCTGCCACTTAGTGTATAAGTGTCAATATAGTTTGCTATAGCCCACAAATCCGCAACAAGGTCAGGTCTATTTTAACCATTCTCGCCTCATTTTTTATCATTCCTCATCAAGTAGATTGTGCACAAGAAAATCCATCCGGCGGCGGCTTCCATAAGGCGTCTCTGCCGAACCATGATCCGATCCAGTGATGACTATGAACTCAAAATCCTTGTTCGCCTTTTCCAACGCGTTGACCACCTGCATGGTCGAGGCAGGATCAACGTTGTGATCCAACTCGCCGACCATTAGTAACAGCTTTCCTTTCAGTTTGTAAGCGTCCACTACGTTTGAACTGCGTGCGTATGCATCGTCCACGGGCCAGCCAAGCCATTGCTCATTCCACCATAGTTTGTCCATGCGGTTGTCATGACAGCCACAGTCGGCGATGGCGACCTTGTAGAAGTCATTGTAATCGAGCAAGGCGCGCATCGCACTCTGGCCGCCCGCCGAACCGCCGTAGATGCCCACACGCGACAAATCCATCCACGGCCGTGTTTTCGCTGCCGCTTTGATCCACGCGATCCGGTCAGGAAAGCCGGCGTCCTTTAGATTTTTCCAGCACACGTCTTGAAATTTTTTGCCGCGATTATCGGTTCCCATACCGTCGGACTGCACAACGATGAAACCGAGTTCGGCGATGCTGTGCTGCCGCAGTTGTCGCCCGAAACTCTCTGGGGTAAAGGAATCCTGCGGGCCGGCATAAACCTCTTCGACCACGGGATATTTTTTCTTCGGATCAAAGTTCGACGGCTTGATAATAACGCCGTAAATATCAGTCTGGCCATCGCGACCTTTCGCCATAAAACGTTCCGGCGGCGTCCATCCAGACTTGAGCAATTGCGAAGCGTCAGCTCGTTCGAGTTCACAGATCAATTTACCATCATCGCTGCGGCGCAGTTCCGTGACAGTCGGTTGATCCACGCGCGACCATCGGGCGATGAAGTATTTGCCGTCCGGCGAAAATTCCACCGAGTTGTTGCCGTCGCCCTGCGTTAGTTGAACAAAGCCGGAGCCGTCAAAATTTACCCGGCAAAGTTGTTCGTGATACGGGTCTTCGCCTGGACGCACGCCACCGGCGAGAAACCACACCTGCCGTTTTACCGCGTCAAATTTTAGAACCGTTCGCACAACCCAGTCGCCGCGCGTGACCTGATTTATCACCGAGCCGGTTGCCACGTCGTAAAGCCATAGATGCGCCCAGCCGTCACGCTCGCTCATCCAGAGCAGCCCGCCGGAATCATCCAGCCACTCACGCCACGTCTTGGTTTCGTATTCGATGAACGTTTTGCTGCATTCCTCTACCACTGTCCGCACCGCGCAGTTTGTGGCGTTGACGGCTAGAACGCGGTAAAGCTGATGTCCGCGTTGGTTGTAGTCGAAATAAAATTCATCGCTGCGCGGCGACCAATGAAAATTTAAATCGCCATCTGGCGTGAAATTGTTGGGAAAAAGCTCATTCGTGACAGACAAAATCTTCTTGTCCGCAACCCGGATCAAAAACGGTTGAATCCGTGGAAGTTCGTCGCCAGGCTTGAAATAATCATACGTCTGTAATTTGGGCTGAAGCTGGTCGCGCGGCGACGATTCCACGATTGTAACAATATGGCGGGGAACTTTGGTTTCGGAACACACAACGCAGCTCTGTGAATCGGGCGACCACGTCGCCGCTTCAAAATATGGATTTGCGGCGCTGCCATCCTGCGTGAGTTCAGTGGTGTTGCCGGAAGCGGTTTCGACGAGCGCGACATTGTTATTACCAAACTGAACGCGCCATTTGCCATCGGGCGACTCGTCCGCGTTACGGGTCTTTTGCGGCATCGCTGGCGCGACGACTTTTTTGCCAGGACCATCCACGATGATTTGCAGATTTTCAGAGTAGGCTTCGAAAACACCGAGCAGGGTGCCGGTGGCGTCCGTTACCACCCAGACATGGCCGACGTAAGTATTCAGGTTGCGCGCGTCATTCGGATGCACGCGGCCATAGGACTGCCGTTCACCGGCGGCATCAATTGAGAACAGTTCAACCGAGTCCATCATGTCATTGAAGAAACGGATGCTGGTAGCCTTGCCCGTGTCACGGCTGGGATGGATTTTCGGCATAGTCCACGTCGAAGTATGGGGCGGTGCATCGGCGGGCAGATGCAATACATCTGCGCTGGCACTTCGCATGATTTTACCCGAGGCGGCATCCACCAGGACATATTCCCATTTGTTTGGGCTGGTTTGAACACGATACCAAAAACGCTGATTGCCCGGCAGCCAGTGTGGCTGGACGTTGGCGCGGAAGATTTTGTTTTCCGTGCGTCGGGCAAGTGACAATGAGCGATCGCCGTCCGCTTTTGTATCCTGCGCCGCTCCATTACCAGCGATTAATACGAAAAAAAGAGCGACATTAATAAAAGTCTTCATGCAACACAAGTAATGATCGGTAATCGAACGAAATGTTTAATAATAGCGAGCGGCAGCGAAGTGTGTGGTGATAAACATAAATTTCAACGAATATTGTCCCGCCCAAACTGGAAAGATCTGGATATTAAAACTACTGCTTCAGCGGAATGCCCAACGCGGCTCCGTCATAAACAATTTCGACATCGGCATGGGCGACAGGATCAACACCGCCAACCCCGTTGCGAACCAATACGGCGCGAACCGTCCGCTGTTTGAGTATGCCGGGAAAAGAACCGTGCCGTTTGCCGATGGTTAATATGCCGGCCTTATCATTCCACGCAAGTTGAATCTCGGAGCGTTTGCCCTTCTGGTAGGCGAACCCCTCTCCGGCATCTTCATAGAGTGTGAATGTTCCATCCGCACCCGGGCAGACCCTGATCTCAAGCGGGTCAGTCGGCTTTTCGCTGGTGTATTGCATGGTAGGTCCCATCGGCACAATACTGCCGGCGCGCAAATATAAAGGAATACGATTCAGCGGTGCATCGGGAGTCGCCTGTCGCCCACCCGCAAAACGTTCACCAGTCCAGAAATCATACCAGTCCGTCCCGGCAGGCAACACCACCTCGCGCGAGATATCTACCGGCTTGCTGTTGTTCTTGCTGGTAATCTTTAGTTCCAAGTCCTGTCCCGCAGTATCTTGGAAATACTCTATAACAATTGGCACCTGGCTATTCGCCGGAAGATCAATGCTCGCCGTTCTGCTAGTGGTAGGATGAGTTGTCCAGTCCTCAATCACCGTCTTGCCATCAAGGGTCAGACGATAACCATCATCCGCCGCCAAGTTGAATTTATAGGTTGCAGGTGCCGGGCCGGTTGCTAATGTTCCGATCCAACGAACGCTGTAGTGCTCGTTCGGAAGGCCATCCACTTTTTGCGTGACCGGGATCACCGGCATGGGCTCAAAGCGGCTGGCAACTATTTTTCCGAAATTGGTCCCCAGATAATAGGTTGCGGTCAGGCCACCGACCTTTCCCGTGGCATCAATGAAGTGCTCACTTCCAATTTTCTCCCAGCCAAGCTGGGAATTTAGCACTGGGCAAACCATCAGGGCCGGACCGAACATGAACTGGTTCGGGCAAACGCGCGCCACCGGGTCTTTGGGGAAATCCATCACGAGCGCGCGCATCAGTGTGCCATTCTGGCTGGTGATATTCCATGCGCAGGAGTAAAGATAGGGCATCAACCGGTAACGCAAATTTGCGAAGCGCAACAGTGTGTCATAGGTGGTCTCCCCAGGCTTGCCAAAACGCCAGGGTTCTCTCGGAGTCTGGGTTCCGTGCGATCTGAACATGCCAAAAAATGTGCCGAACTGGAACCACCGCACATACAATTCGCGGTATTCTGTGCTTTCGCACCCTTGTGGATACTGGTTAAGGGTAAATCCGCCAATGTCAGTATTCCAGTAAGGAATGCCCGACAGACAGGTATTAAGACCATCCACCACCTGACGCCGCAGCACGTCCCACGAGGCATCAATATCGCCGGTCCAGAACATCGCACCCGTCCGTTGTAGTCCGGGATATACGCCGCGAGTAAGTATCGCCACACGCTTGTCTGGACGGGCTTGCAGCTGCAAATCATGGATCGCCTGACACACGGCAAGCGGATAGGCATTCCAGACCAGCCCCAGTGGACCGAGCGCGGTCCGGTCTGACGGTTTGGCTCCGCAACCGTTTTCCGCCAAATCCGTGGCGTCAAGCCACCAGCCATCCCAACCGCAATCCCAAAAAAACTTTTGATATAGCGGCTTCAAGGTGGCGTAGGTTTCTGGGTTGAACGCATCACAGTAGGTGCTCCATCCACTGCTATAAACCAACCCTTTCTTCTTGAGTGCAACAAATGCCAGGTTGGTCTTCGGACCATTATTGTACTGGGACCACTGGGATATCAGCGTATGGAAGTGCATATCGTGCAGGGTGAGGTTTGCCGCCGCTGGATCAGGATAACGACTCCGATCATATTGAGGCGCGCTCCAGCCGTAATCGGCCCAGTAGAACCAGTCCTGAATAATGACATCGCATGGAAATTTAAGGGTGCGAAACTGTTGGCCCACATCCACAAGCTCCTGCTGATTATCATAGCGCTCCTTACTTTGGCAGTAACCAAACTGCCACTTCGGCGGCAACGCCGCCGCGCCGGTGAGTCTGCGGAAACCATCAATGGCGTCATCCATGCACGGCGCAGCGATCACATAGTAGCTTTCCTCAAATGCCGTCTTTGATGTGAAGGACATGTCGCTCGCCGTAGATTCCCAATCAAACTGCGAAGGCACATCCCAAAAGAGTCCCCAACCTCCCGTTGAAACCACGACAGCCATCGGATCTTCGATGTTTTCGATCTGACCATGGATTTTCCGACCGTTCAACTGAAGTTTGTCAGCCATGATGCTGCCCATTCCATAAAGCAATTCACCTTCACGCAAGTGCCAGTGTTGCCCAATCGAGTTACAAGATGTTCCAGCAAGGGTCGTGGCAGTAATGGTTGCGCCATCCTCGACGAGTATAGTGTTACCGTCAATTGAATCTACTTCTATGGAACCGTGTTTTTTGTCGAAGACAACTTTCAATTTTGTCGTTGTCAGAACGGTTGTCGCACCTTCATCCGAAACGTGGCAAACACCAACCCTCACGGCAGGTAAAACCGCAGGCCCCATGGTTTTTGCCCACTCAGGAAGTGCAGTGCGACGTATCCTGACGATTTTATCGTCCCTAAACTCAATCCGCAGCCGCAATGCATTGTCGGTGGCATCTAACCCATCCGCCCGCTTTTTAACTGTCCACGAGTGGGCATCATTTTTTTTGGGCAAGCCAGAAGTGGCGGGATTTTCGGAGGCCGCCTTATTCTGAGCCAACGCCAGGTTTGAAATCATCAGTAGCCCGACGACCACGGCCTCACAAAGTATAATTGAAATTCTTATTTTCATGGATGGGAGTTTTACCATTCATCTGCCCTTGTCATAAGCGACGTCTTCGGCTTCAGAGTTTCCCAGCGTCCCTGTGAATTTTCTCCCGAGGCAGCCATGCCCCAGACTGGAACCGAGGTTTTCCTCTGCCAAAACAGATTGTTGCCGAATGGATTCGACACTTGGATATCAGTGCGGGCTGAAGTCTCAAACACCTTTTCAAACATTACGCGGATCCTTTTCATATTTATATTTCCAAAATTATTTGATTCCAATAATGACGGCTCGCCAATGCAGAAGGCTTTGACGAGATCCAGTGTGTTTTCCCAATCCTGGGCAGCACCAGTTACAGAAACACAGTCGTTGTTTTGGTATTCAGCGGTCTGGTGGCAATAAAACATCAAAATCTTCACGCCGGGCGCAAGCAATACGATGGATTTGTCCATTCCAATCAACCAAGACACATTAAATGCCCATTGACTAATTCTGATCAATTTCCACATATTTTAGCTGACGATAGCGTTTTGGCTTGGATGGAATTGACACGCCTACTGTCAAATATCTACTAATTCTGGTTTTTATCGGTATGGGTAGATGTTCAACCAAAAAACGAGGTTGTTTGTATCAAATTGACAGTAATTTTGTCAGCCGTAACCAAGACAGCAATAGAAATGGAACATATCATAGTAGGTGTAAAGAAAATGCTTGTCTACAGACTGGAACGCAGGCAACCACAAATACGAAACATATCAAGAACAACAGAAAGGCTAGGCGTTATTATTTAGAGAAACCAAAGATCGCATGAAAAAGAATCCACCAACCGGCATCAGCCGCCGCCGGTTCATCACTCAAACCGCCGCTGTCATAACCCTGCCGCTCATCCTGCCCGGCTGCGCCACCAGTTTTGCACGGCGCACGCAGCCTTCAAACCGCATCCATGTCGGGGTTGTGGGGTGGGGCATGCAGGGGCCGAACAACACCAGGTCGTTTCTAGTTGAGGACGGCTGCCAGGTCATCGCCACGTGTGACCTAGACAAAAATCATTTGCAGGACGCGGTTAACACCATCAACGACCATTACCAGACCAAGGACTGCACCGCCTATCACGATTACCGCGAAATGATGGCTCGCGAGGATCTGGACGCCGTGATGATTGCCGTCCCCGACCACTGGCACGAGTTGGTCGCCACCGAGGCGGCCCACCACAACTTGGACATTTACGGTGAAAAGCCGCTTGCCAAAACCGTCGCGGAACAGCAGGCTATCGTCCGCGCCGTCGAGAAGCACAAGATCATCTGGCAGACTGGTTCCTGGCAGCGTTCGCAACCGCCGTTCCACAAGGCGGCGGAAATTGTCCGCAACGGCCTCATCGGCAAAGTCACCCACGTCGAAGTCGGGCTTCCGTCCGGCCACACGGATTTTGCCGGCAGCGCACCGGAATTGTTTAAAAGACTCGTTGCGCTGCCAGACAAGGTGGACAACCTCGCCAATGTGATACCCGGCACGGTCGCATGGGATCTCGCCGTCACCGAGCCGCCGCAGGAACTTGATTACAATACTTGGATCGGCCCGTCTAAAATGGAGCCTTACATCAAGCAGCGCGTCTACATGAACTGGCGCTGGAATTATAATACCGGCGGCGGCCAGCTGATGGACTGGGTTGGACATCACGTTGACATCGCGCATTGGGGACTGGGTTTTGACCGTTCCGGACCGTTGGAAGTTGAAGGCCACGGCGAATTCCCCGCTGCCAACGCGCTATGGAACACCGCCACCAAATACCGCATCGAACTCAAGTATCCGGAGAACATCACCATGACCATCGCCGGTGGTTTTGATGATATCAAAAGCGGAACCAAATGGATCGGCACCGACGGTTGGGTCTGGGTGGATCGCGGCGGATTTGATGCTTCCAATCTCGAGTGGAAAAAGGGCAAAATCCTGCCTGAAGCCCTACGCCAAATAAAATTGTATGAGTCCCCCGGCCACTGGCGGAACTTTCTGGACTGCGTCCGGTCGCGCCGACCCACTATCGCGCCGGTGGAAACCGCGCATCATTCCGCCATTCCCGGCCACCTCGGGCTAATCTCGATGTTCGTTGGACGAAAAATCCGGTGGGACAATGCCAGCGAAACCATTATTGGCGACCCTGAGGCCAGCCGGCTCCTGACCCGCGCCTATCGCGCGCCCTGGAAGATGTAGGTTGGCATTTTGCGTTCTTAAGGTGGTAAAATCTAGTGCTTGCAGATTCGCCAGCACTGATAGAGACAAATGTGCAGCCGCGTCCGTTGTGGGACGGCTGACAATAAGTGCCGCACTTTTCGAGCGTTATTTACAGGCCAAAAGGCTGGCTCAATGATTTAAGGTTTACGGCTTCTTTCCAGCCGTAACTTCGCCACGCCAATATCAATATCCTGACCACCTCTGATCTGGTGACAGTGGGTGGCCGAGGTGATTTGCGCGCCAGACTTCAGCAGACCGAGCGCCTGTTGCGATTTCCAAAGGCACATAGCTGGTGGTAAAACCGGCTTCGGTAGCGGCCAGAACCCCGTTCACATAAATATCCACGTCGGCATCGTGGAACACCCGGAATTTGAGATTTTTGAAATCGCCATGGGGTATCGTAACGGTGCGGCGAATCCAAATGTCATCGGTATCTCAAACCGTATGCACTACGGCTCCGGGTGTGCCGTCGGTGTCAAATCCGGCGGGATCATCTGCCCAAGCCGAGGCGTCAAAATCCGGCATCATCCAGCCGGATGACGGCGTTGCAATGGCATAGCGCCAGTTCACCGCGCTCTGCTTGGATGTGGGAACCACCTCGGTGATTTTTGGCGGCAAGGGCAAGGGTGCCCAGCCAGCCGCCTTCATTTTATCACCGGAAGCCCACTTGTGCCAAATGGCGCGGTCAGTGAGCATCTTGATGAAAAATCCACCCACCACCGGCCGCGCATGCATTCCGCCACTCTTCACGTTGTCCGTCTGGTAGGAATCAGCAACTGGATCGCGTGTCGTGGTTTGATTGAAATAATCGTAGGTGGGCGAAATGATGGCTTCAAAATCCGCCTGATTATCGGCCAGCGTCGCGCTCCAGAAAGACCAGTCCGTCTTCGTCAGATGCGTGCGGGAATCCAGCGGCACGCCATACTTTTGCATGACGTTTTTGTAATGGGCTACTTCCATCTGCGCCACCGACAGCGGAAACACATCGAGCCCCAGAATGCGATCCCAGACCAGATTGTATTTTTGGCTCCATGTGTTCGGCTTATCGAAAGCGAGCCGGGAGTGATCGCCATCGGCGGCCACCTTCACCCAATGTGCCGCGTCCACTTTTGCCAGTTGCGCATACTTTCTCGCATTGACCGTGTCACGGCGCATTTTGCAGAGATCGCCGTAGGCGGCCAAAGCGAGAATGGCTTTCACGGACAGGTTGGCGTTGTGCGCCAGATGCCCCATGAAATCGTCCGTGCAAAGCTGTTCTTCTGGGTCGAGGCCGTAGTTTTCCAGATACTTCGCCCATTGCGTCAACTGCGGCCACCATGGCGCAACGAAGTTGGCATTGCCTTCTGCCTGTGCGATGGCATCGCATAGAATCAGCATATTGCCGCTCTCTTCCACCGGCATACCTTCGCCACCGTCGTCCGTGCCCCGGGCGATCGGATATGTGCCGAGGTCATGCGGCGCATTCGGAAATTTCCAATGACTGGACGCGGCATAGGACAAGATCGGCACCAAGGTCGCCTTGGCCAGTGATGGACTCAAGAAAACCCAAATCGGATCCATCGGGAAAAACACGTCCACCGTCGCGATATCGCCGTTGCTGGTGTTTTCCTTCGTAAAGAACAACGGCTGGCCGTTCGCATCCGCTGCCAAGCCACAAGCCGCGATTGATTCACGATAAGCCAGCGCCGTCATTTTGGCGTAACGCGCACCACCGACATTCGTCATGTCTGCCATCAAATCCGTGTCAAATTGTTCGCAGCGCTTAAGCAATGACGGATAATCCTTCGCCGCCATCTGTAACAATTCCGCCGCTTCCATCCCGTTGCGCCGCCAATAAGGTCTCAGGTTTTGCCCGAAATATTTAATTGCGTAAATTTCGTCATACGCCACGATGACCTGCCGTTTCACAGCCTTGGCGCTGACCTGACCCAAATCAAACGCAAACGCCAGCACCGGCGTCTGGTCGCTGACCGCGCGCGGCATTCTCGTGTCATCCTTTGCCGGCAGGCTGCCGGTTTGGACAAAGCTATCGAGCAAGTCCTGATTCGCACCGATGGCCGCCTGCGCCTGCGCACTCGGAGCCGCTGCGTAGGCATAGCCCCAATTGATTCGATGATCATCGCCCGACGAACCCAGAATCGGCTGCGCCTGCGTGCCCACCCGCAGCGCTGTCAATTTGCCTGCCTTCGACTGCGACCACTCAACCAGTTCGCTGGTCTTGTTAACCACTAATTGCGAACTGGTGCTGTCATAAATGGAAACGGCGTGCGCGACTCCATCGACAGAACGCACGCTCCAAGCGAGGTAACTCAACGGCCTCGAAAAAACCTCCAAATCATGCGGCAACGCCGCTGTCATAAAGGTCAGAGTGACGTGAACACCGTCGCCTTCAAATTCATAGATGCTGCGCGTCGGGGTGACCTGCAGGGAAACCTGAGGAAAGCCCGGCACATTGACCGGCTCCGCGCCCATCAGCCGGTAGCTATGACCATCAATCCGGATCAAACTCGCCAGCGCATGCTCCCGGTGCGTCCAATGGATGGTGTTCCTTTCCGTCAACCTGTCAGCGTCCGACCAAATGCTCAAATATGGATTAAATGTCACTAGCGGCACCGCCGGCGGGCGGAGGAATTGTCCGTCCGCGAAACTCCGACTTAATATTGCAAGATTCAAAAGTAACAAGCAATGCACGAGGTTGTGCGATGTTCGACATTTTATCGGCTGGATTTTATTCATTATGCTGCCTGTATTGCTCACGCTAGGTTGATCTGACATTTCCCATTTGGTTTATGGCACACGAACAGCGTAAACCACAAATATATCAAACCAATACCACAAATATATCAAACCAATACCACAAATATATCAAACCAATACAAACTGGGATGCCGCACCCTTTCGCTTAAGCTTCAGTTTCACCGAGGCTAAACGGACGAACGCTCCGGCTGATTCAGACGACATTAACATAAGACTGACCCGGATTTATGCCCACCCTCCTCCAGCTAAGTATCGAGCCAAATGCCTTCGCCAAACTGCTCTTGCACCAACCGCATTACCCGTCAAAACCGAAATCTCATCCACGTCTCCTGTTCCAGAACGATCCTGATGTTTAACGTCACGCCTTGCTACGTGCTCTGGCCACCCGGCGACAGATCCGCGATGAAAACGTCCACACGCCGTTCGAATACGTCTCGATATAATAGTTCAAGCCCAGTGTCAAACCCGTGCTGGCAAACAGCGACTTGGCGACATCGGATCCAGGTTCCGCCCGTCCGCCGACCATGTCCCTGTCAACTGCCCGCTCCCGCTGATGGTCGGACTCCGGCTCTGATAATTATGCACATTCCCCTGCGTCCCGCTGGTCGCCAGCGTGATGTTAAAGCCCGGCCAAAAATGGCCGGGCTTTTTTTGTCACGGATAGACCAGCCGGTAATACTCGTTGGTAACGCCGGCCTTGATGATCGTGATGTTCGTCGTCGTGATCGCAGCCGTGCCGGGAACCGTGCCCCAGTCGTTGATGTTGCCGCTCACACCCTTCGCCAGGTTGTTCGTCTGCACCAGCAACCGATACCCCAGGTGATCCGCCGGCCACGTCAGCACCAGATTGTTCCCGCTCACGCTGTTCGTCAGGCTGGGCACGGCCTGGCTCGGCTGGAGCAGCACGTTCACCGTGTAGGTGTTGGTCTGCAACAAATCCTGCGACACCACCCGCACCGCCACCGTGTTCATCGGCGGGTTCAGCAGCAGGTTCGTTGCCCCGGTGGTCAGGCTGTTCGTCACCGCCGCGCCATAGCCGCCGCCGTTGAAGTTCAACGCCAGCGTCGCGTTCGCATCCGCGCTGGTCGCCGCCACCGTCACCGGGTTGTTGGTAAACACGTTCGTCGCATTGTAACTCGTCGTGCCGGGGTCAAAGGCCGGAGACAAGGTTCCCGCCGGCGTCAGTGCCAGGCCCGCCAGCAGCGCGTTCGTGCTGAGCGGCGGCGGCAGCAGCGTCACGGCCACCACATAGAGGTTGGTCACGGACAAGTCCTGCGAAACCACCTGCACCTGCACCACGTTCGTCGCGCCGACGCCCAGCGTCAGCGGCGCGCTGGCGACGCTGTTGGTCAGCAAGCCCAAAGAGACACCGTTCACGATCAGCGTATTCGTCGCCGTCGCGTCCGCGTTGGTCACCGTCATCGTCGGCGTGTCGCCATAGGCGTTCGTCTCGTTGTAGCCCGTCAGCACGTTCGACGTGAACGCCGGCGCAAAGCCCGCGCTCGGGCTGAACGCCAGCGAGGCCAGATACGCGTTGGTGCTGGGAGTGAAGGCCGGGTTCACCGTCACGCTCACCGTGGTCGTGGCATTGGTGTAATCAGTCGTGTCCGTCGGCGTATAGGTCACGCCATACCCGGCCGTGCCCACCGGCGGCACGGTTGAAGGCGTGGTGAAGGTGAAGACACCTCCCGACGGCGTGGCCGAACCGCCGCCCAGAGTCGAATCGCCCAGCATCTGGCCATAGGTGATGGTGCTGGCTGTCGGCGCGGTGTTGATCACCGGCGTCGCCTGATTGATGGTCAGCGTGCCGCTGACGTAACTAATGAGGTAGTTGGCCGAACCATAGCCGCCGGGCGTGTTGGTGTAGATGCCAACCGTGACCGCCCCTTGCGCCGAGCCGGTAAAGGATAGACTGCCCGCCAAGTCCGTGTTCGTCTCACCATTCACAAAGCCGGCATAGGTCAGGCCGTTGTTGGTGGCGTAGGCATTGCCGTCATAGGTCTTGCTGTCGTTGTTCGCCGTGATGACCAGCGGCGTGTTCGTGATGACCAGCACACCGGCCGCGCCGGCCAGCGTGTAGTTCGTGCCCGCGCCGTTGTCCAAGCCCAGGCTGCCGAAGGAGGTAATCGCATTCGTCCCGACATCCGCGCCCGCCAGTCCGCCGGTGCCACTTAAGGTCACCGTGTCGCCGTTCACCGTGTTAGTCACGGCGAGGTCTGTCCCCGCCGCATTCGTCGTCCCGTCATAGGCGCGGGTGCCGGACAGGGCCGCCACCAGCGGGTTCACCGTCAGGTTGCCGGCAACATAGCTGATGGTGTAGTTCGACAAACCGCTGCCCACCGCGTTGGTTACAATAATGGCATAGCTGCCCACCGTGGCCGTGTTCGTCGCCCCGGCGCTCGTCAGGGTGGCGCTGGCCACACTGTCGCCGTTGGTCAGGCCGGCCGTCGTGAACTCCGTCCCCGCAAACGTCACCGTCTGCCCATACGTCTTGCTGGTGCTGTTCGCCGTGATGGTCAGGCTGGCCGGATTGACATTTATGCTCACGGTCTGGGGTGCCGTCGTGCTGTAATTGTTCGTGTCCGTCGGCGTGAACTGCACGCCCAGCACCTGCGCGTTGCCCGCGCCCAGCACCGTGCCGCTGGCCGGCGTGTAAACAAAGGCGCCCGCCACGCCGCCCGCCGTCGCGTTCAACTGGGTTCCGCCCAGCGCCGTGCCATAGGCGATGTCTGCCGGATTGCTCCACGATATGACCGGCGCTGCTTTGTTGATTATGAAATTCCCGGCGGAGAGACCCGTCAAGGTGGTGTAGTTTGTATCCGAAGGCACAAAACTCGCCGTCACCGCATAGGTGTTTGCATTGGTCTGCAACGCCTGCCCGCCCGTCAGAATTGTCAAGGTGCCGATGGTGTTCGTCCCGCTCAACGTCACCGTCGCCGCCTGACCCAAACCATTATACGTCGCCGGCGAATTGTTCACCGCCACCGTCGCCGTCGAGGTCGCCTGACTTACCGTGTTCCCGCTTGAGGCGGTGGTGATGTTGACATTCGTGGCCCCGCCGCTGGACAGCACGATGTTTTGTGAATCATAAGCGCCGGACGCGGCCGTGGCGGCCAGGCGTATCCATAACGTGCCGCCCGCGCTGCCGCCCGTCTGCGGGTAGGTGGCGATGCCAGCATAGGTTGACCCGTCGCTGGAGACTTCAAAACCGGTTGGCGCGGTGGCGGTGAGGCTGTTTGTCAGGTTGATCCCGGAAATGGCAAAGCTTTGCGCCGTGGAGGCCATGCCGTAAGTGGTA
>Ga0302319_10004556_pt1 | contig 28344 bp, 27 predicted proteins | sample Bog_T0_2_FD_203319 | JGI IMG/M metagenome (GOLD analysis project Ga0302319, IMG submission 203319) | Peat permafrost microbial communities from Stordalen Mire near Abisko, Sweden - Bog_T0_2 | ecosystem: Environmental > Terrestrial > Soil > Wetlands > Peat | place: Sweden: Abisko, Stordalen Mire... | reverse complement strand
AAACCAGAAAACCCAATTACGCCCTCTGAAGAAATCCTTCAGAGGGCGTTTTCACGTCTTTGATTGTCCGCTCCAATCCTCCCATGAACCCTTTCCAAAAAATGAATTTTGCGCCGGAAAGTAGCTAAACCCGGTACCGGAACCTCCAACACGCGCCCTTTTTCCGCCCTCTACCCGTTGGCCTCAGAAATCCGGTCACAAACCCTGAAGATTTATTTTTAAGGACCTAAATCCATGAAAATAAGAACTTTGCCTCCTTACCTCAGGTGCCATGGACATCCAGTCGCAACTCGCTTCGCGGTAGATTCAAGCCAGCTTAAGGCGGTCCGTCGCCGTGCGTCTTCCAGGTAATCTGGATCGCGCCCCTTCCGCCGAGCCGGGAACATCTGGCTTCTATCTTTGACAACTGAATATAAACCAGCGCCGCAAAACGCAACCGAGAGCGTACCGAACCTCAGGTTGTTCCCAACGGCGAGACAGCCATCTCGCCGTTGGGTTCGTTTTTTCAACCGGACGCGCAAGCCGAATTGGCTTCGAAGCGCAAAACTGCATCTCGGCCATGAAACTGTCCATGTTCCCGCAGCGCCTGTCGCCCCCCTGCCGTTTGGGTTGGCTTTTTCAAACGATCCCGCCGGCAATATTTGGGTTCGTCTTTTCAGTTGGGCATCGTCCATCAAATTGGGTTCGAAGCGTAAAACCACCATCGCGACACCGCATCCGGCGAAGTTGCTGCGAAACCGCCGCGCAGCAATCCAAAACTGGCTTCGTGCCCTTCGTAGGGCAGAACCACCCGTGTCCTCACGCCTACCTCCAAAACGGCTTCGCTCTTTCAACCACTGCGCCCCGTGTGCCAGCACGCCACCCCCGAAACGGCGCCCTCAGGTTCCGTGTCCTCGCCTGGCGTCTCTCACTCGATAAGATGACGAAGGGCGATCCTGTTGATAGAATCCGCTATCAAGCAGGGAGGTACCAAGGCCAACTAAATGCGAAACGCGATCATCCGCTCCCTATCGATCATTCTGGCGGCGGTCGACCTTCGGGGAGAACTATCGGTCAGCCAGTATCGCGCGATTATGGCATCAAAAGACTGCCGCAATTCTCTTAAATCCTAATTCTGCCAGCCTGGAATTCGATGACACAAATCATGGGATCGAGCACTCCGAGGAAACTCGTGGAGCCATGGGATTAAGTGTGCGCCACGTCGAGATAGACTGTCGAGTTGACGAATTGTTCAAATTGTCACCTCATAAATCCATCGTCAGCGGCGGTATGCGATTGCGGTTATAATTTTGCAACTGGGTCGACGGACCCCCTCTGGCGTCGGACATCGCGTTTTGAAGGTTTCGCCGAACGGCTACGCACCCATGAATTGCCTTGGGATTTTTATTGGCCGCGCATTTACGATGCACGCACTGCGGTGAAAGCGAGGAGGTTCGGAGTTTGCGCCGCGATTTTTCGCTCTCTTGCGTTTGCATTCGCGGCTTTAACGTTTTCTGATCACTCCGGTACCGAAACCTTCCCGCAAATTTACAGGCTGGTCACCTCATTGCATATGCGGACTGTGCCGTTGTGTTCGTCTTTATCGCCGTCGGCATCTCTCGGTCATTGCGTTCCGCCGCCGTGATCGGCTTGTCACTTTGCATCGCCGACTTCATCGCCGTGTGCAGCAAATATGGCATCAAGCGGCTCATCCTTCCCGCAATAGTCATCGCGATGCTTACCAACTCTGTGCGGGGTACCTTTTGGCTGGCAGAGCATTCGTCCACGAAGCCCATGTGACTCCCCCAACCGCACCCCGATTCCTCTTCGTTTTTTCAAAACCCCTTATCCTATCTAAGGATGCCCCTCACCCACTCAACCCCCACCCTCCTCAACCGCATCCTCTCCGGCGACCCCCGTTCCCTCGCCCGCGCCGCCACCGCCATCGAAAACCAAACACCATCCGCCCGCGAGCTCATCTCCGCCCTGTTCCCCCACACTGGCCGCGCCCTCATTCTCGGCATCACCGGCCCGCCCGGCGCCGGCAAAAGCACCCTTGTCGATCAAATCACCACCCACCTCCGCCGCCAAGCCCGCACCGTCGGCATCATCGCCGTCGATCCCTCCAGCCCGTTCTCCCACGGCGCCATCCTCGGCGACCGCATCCGCATGCAGCAGCATCACGCCGACCCCGGCGTCTTCATCCGCTCCATGGCGAGCCGCGGCAAACTCGGCGGCCTCGCGCGCGGCACTCTCGAACTGGCGCTCTTGCTCGATGCCGCCGGCCGCGACTACATCCTCATCGAAACCGTCGGCGTCGGTCAGGACGAAATCGAAATCGCCCGCCTCGCTGATGTCACCGTCGTCGTCCTCGTCCCTGGCATGGGCGACGATGTGCAAGCCATCAAAGCCGGCATCATGGAAATCGCCGACGTCTTCGCCATCAACAAAGCCGATCTCCCCGGCGCGGAACGGCTGGAACAGGATCTCCGCGCCATGCAAAGCGTCGCGCACGACGTCGGCTGCCCCCACGTCGCACCCATTCGCCGCGTCGTTTCTACTGATGGCAAGGGCGTCGAAGATCTGTTCGCAGTCATCCATCAGGTCTACACCGCGCATGGCTCGCAAAACCGCGGCGTCTCCGCCTGGTCTCTGCGCCTGCGCGAGTTGCTGCGCAATCAACTGCTTGCATCCCTCCCGGAAGCCGCCATTGAACAACACGCCGCCCTGGTTGCTGAGAAGATAGAAGATCCATACACCGCGCTGGCTGCTCTCACCAGCCTCGTCAAAAATAATCATGGCCATTGAAATCGATCACTTGGGAATCGCCGTTCGCAGCCTCGCCGAAGGCCTGCAATTTTATGAACAAACCCTCGGCATGACGGTTACTCATATGGAAACCGTCGCCATAGAACAAGTCAGCGTCGCCATGCTCCCCGCCGGCACAGCGTCAGACTCGCCGCGTATCGAACTGCTCGAGGCCGCGAACGCCGATTCCACCATCGCCAAATTTATTGAGAAGCGCGGCCCTGGTCTGCACCATATTGCTTTGCGCGTTGATAACTTAGCCGAAGCGCTCAACCGCCTTCGTCAAACCGGCGGCCGCATTCTCAACGAGCCGCGTCGCGGCGCAGGCGGTCATTTATATTCGTTTATTCACCCCGCTTCGGCCGGCGGTGTCTTAATAGAACTGATTCAAAAGGAGAGCGTTTGAGTAAGCAAGCAGAAATTGGCATCATCGGCGGCAGTGGCCTCTATTCCATGCCCGGTTTTGAAGTGCACGAAGAGGTGCGTCTCACTACACCCTTTGGCGATCCTTCCGACGCCTATATCACCGGCACTCTCGAAGGCCGCGAAGTCGCTTTCCTGGCGCGCCACGCCCGCGGTCATCGCATTTCACCTTCGGAGCTGAACTTCCGCGCCAATATCTATGGCATGAAGATGCTGGGTGTCGAGCGCATCTTGTCGCTCAGCGCCGTCGGTTCCATGAAGATCGAGCATAAGCCGCTTGATTTCGTCATCCCCGATCAGTTCTTCGACCGTACCCGTGGCCGCATCTCCACCTTCTTCGGCAATGGCATCGTCGCTCACATCAGTTTTGCCGATCCCATCTGTCCGCAACTCTCCGCCACTGCCCACGCCTGCGCCCAACAGACCGGCATCACCAGCAAACTCGGCGGCACTTATCTATGCATGGAAGGCCCTGCCTTCTCCACCCGCGCCGAATCGAACATTTATCGCAGCTGGGGCATGGATGTCATCGGCATGACCAATCTGCAGGAAGCCAAATTGGCTCGCGAAGCCGAAATCTGTTACGTCACCATCGCCATGGTCACCGATTATGATTGCTGGCACGAAGAGCATGACGCCGTCACGGTCGAGCAGATCATCGGTACGCTAAACCAGAATGCCGAAAATGCCTGCAAGCTGGTACGTCAAATTGTGAAGACGCTACCCGCCGGCCGCACCTGCAAGTGCGGCGCGGCTCTCAAGCACGCCATTTTGACCGACCTGAAAACCGTTCCACAAGAAACCAAAGATCGCCTGAGGTTATTAATTGGCAAGTATACCGGCTAACGAATTGGCGCGTGAAGTCCTCGACGCTTGCTTGAAAGACGGCACCTGGCCCACCCGCGCACTCGATGATCTGATCACCCGTGCTCTCGACGAGGAAGATCAGTTTCTCTCCATCAATGCCACGCGCGCGCTGTTTAGCATCGTCATTGAACAGCTAGGCGATCTGTTTGAGCCCGCGTTGTGCGATGTCTATGCGCGCCTCTTCGCGCACGTCATCAGCCGCGCGCTGCCCGAATACGATCCCGGCGAATTGCTCCTTCGCTACCGCCGCGTGCGCCAGGTCCGCCGCTTCCGGGGCGGGGAAGTGCATCGCGTCTTCGTGCTTTCTCGCGTCACGCTGGGCGCGGACGTTGCCGTCACCAGCGTCGCGCTGGCCGCCGCCAAACAACGCTTTCCCGATGCCGAAATCTGCCTGGTCGGCCCCGCCAAAAACGCCGAAATGTTCGCCGCCGACGCGCGCATCGTTCCCATCCCCGTCTTCTATGGCCGCGGCAGCGTTTTGCGCGAGCGCTTGCTAGCCGCCGCTGAATTGCGCGTCTCTATCGACGAACTCAGCTCCGTCGTCATCGATCCCGATTCCCGTCTGACGCAACTCGGCCTTATCCCCGTCTGCGACGACGCCCGTTATTTCTTCTTCGAAAGCCGCGCCTTCGGCGGCGCAATGGATTCTCCACTCCCCGAACTTATGGCTCACTGGCTCAGCGATGTCTTTGACGTCGATCACCACAGGCCCTACGTCGCGCCCGCCGTTCAGACTCGTCTTGCCGACATCGCCGTCAGTCTCGGCGTCGGCGAAAACGAAAGCAAGCGCATCCATGACGATTTTGAATTCGCCAGCCTCGAAAAGCTGCTCACGTATGGCCGGCCCATTCTGCTTGATCGCGGCGCTGGTGGTGAAGAAGCCGAACGCGTCAACGCCCTGGCGGCCAAGCTGGGCCATCCTGCGCTCCTGCAACTGCACGACGGCAGTTACGCATCGTTCGCCAGTCATATCGCGCAAAGCAAGCTCTACGTTGGCTATGACTCCGCCGGCCAGCACGTCGCGTCGGCAGCTGGAATTGCGTTGGTCTCCATCTTCACTGGCTATGTGGCCGAGCGCATGTTCTTCCGCTGGCGTCCTGCAACGCCCCACGCGCACGTCGTTGCCGTCGATGAATCGAATCGCTCCACCGCGCTCGCACGTTCGCTCAAAGCTATCGAGGAGGCGGCGGCGGAGGCGCTGTAGGTAGTATCCAAGGGTTCTCTCGCTTGCTGGGAGCGCTTGTCGGTGGCTTCTCTTCCGTCGCGTTATCCGGCAGCGCCGGTGGTGGAGCGTTCGGGTCCAGATCGTATTTGATCGTTGATCCAGCTTCGAACTTACGGTACATCCTAAACTCGATTTCGTTCTTCGTGCTCTCCCGCCCCGCTTTCATGTAAAGCTTTGCGGCCAGCGGCACGACGAATTGCTGGCCGCTGATATCCGTCAAATCGTAATCCAGAATTTCGCTCGTCGCGCTCACCGGAAATGTGCGCGGAATATCCACTGCCTCAAACTTGATGCGTGAAATTTCGCCGGTGTTCGGATCGGCGTAAATCAACCCGCGAAACGCCGTCACGATCCGCTGATCGTCGTCCTTCGTCGCGCCGTAGTGAATATAGTAAGACGAATGCGCGCTATCAATAAAGTAGCTGAACACTGCCATCCTTCGGCCTCGGATCGTAGCCCAATGATCCCAGGCGAATTCCGCTTGGCTTTGCGGATCAAAAATGGTTTTCATCAAGCTGTAAAACTCGCCGGTTGACGTTGCCCCGCCGGTCTTCAAGGAGTCCATGCTGGTCTCGTCCACCAGTTTGCTATTCACCGAATAGACGTTGTAATGTTCCTGGCCTTCGTTGTAGCCGACCCTCGCAAGAATCACGCCCGCATTCCGATAGCTGCTCCCGCCGTTTGGATCGACAAATTGCCGCGTCACTTCCACGCAGAAGAAATTCGGCAGATTCTTCGTGTAGTTCATCGCATAATCCGCTATGCTTTGCCGAATCTCTTCCTGCCGGACGGAACTCGGCGGCGGTATCGGCGTAGCTTTGGTCGTCAGGCTCGGCGAAGCGTCTTGTGTCGATACCGGCTGATCCGGCGCTGTCGCCGGCGAAGACGTTGCATCGTGCGTCGGGAACTTCATGTTGGCTGTCAGATCGCGCTGGATCTTCAACGCTTCCACCGTCTTCTGCCCCGCGCCCTGCGCCTGCAAATCGATAATCGTCTTATCCGTCAGCTTCTCCGTCAGTTGAATCTGGCGAACCCCGGCGGCAATCTGCTTGTCCGAATGCTGATGTAAGGCCAACTCCGATTTAACGAATTCGACCAACTGCTCGACGTTCATTTGCGTCTGCGCCAGCAGCACTCCAGCGGTCAGGCAGATAAGAAAAGAACGCAGCCACATATTTAATATCATGACGCAGCCGGGCGGCGTCAGGTTGCCCTAAAGCTTGTCCACCTTCTCAAGCTCCAGGGTAATATCCCCGAGCGGAAAGCTGAACATAAACCGCAATTGCACCGGCAGCCGTTGCGCATCGTCGGTCACCCAAATCAGCAGCCGGCCTTTCCTGCGGTAAAGCACATTGTTGAACACAAAAGTCTCATAGCGGACCGTGTTGTACGTTACGCCTTTCATCGTCAGCTTCTCTTTGCCGAGACCCTCCACCCGCACGTTCGCCAGCTTTTTGCCATCCGTCACCGGGAGCGTGAACTTCATCCCTGGTTGCAGTTGCGAAGCGCGCAATGTCATTAGCGCTCCCGCAATGTCGTACGTGCAGGCAGAAATATCCAGTTCCTGTTTGTGCGTCGCATTCGCCACCAGATCCTTGCTGGTACTCGCGACTTTGTGTTTGTCGTAATCGAAAACGATAGTAGAGATCGCGTGCCGCTTGCCTTCCTGCTCTTCGAAGTTGACGCTCGTACCGCAGAACTTGTCCGTCACGCCGAGCCTGTAGCTGTCCTGCACCCGATAGAGCTGATTCACAATGCCGGCGCTAGTCAAATCCAGATTCAACTGCCAGCCGTCGCTCGCGCCGCGAGTCAACTTTAGCGTCGCTTGCCCGGCCGTAATCATGCGCCAGCCCACCCGGTAAACCAAACTCTCCGCATAAGGGAACCTGAGCGGCGGATCCGCCATGATGACATTCTGGGGCGTGCCTACTTGAGCCGCGGCCAATATCAGCAAGCATGAAATTCGGAAACTATCCATTCAGAGGGCTAACAAGACCGCGCGTGATCAATGTTTCTTCAGCGTACTAAAAGCCGATTGAGGTGAGCACTTCCGAAGGCTTCCTCTCAAACGCCCGGCAGATGGCGAGCAGGCTTTCCACGCTCGGCAAATTCGCGCCGCGCTCAATCGAACTGATCTGCGAGACACTCAATTTCGTCGCCGCCGCCAAATCCTTCAACGACCAGCCGCGCTCCACGCGCCAAAGCTTGATGCGGTGTCCCAGCCGTTCCCGCAACAAGTCCTGCGGCGTTCTTCCCAACCCGAATTGCTCCACCGCGTTCTGCAGCGTTTGCCGCAATTGGGCCAGCGAAAATGGCTTGGCCAGATAATCGAATACCCGCAATTTAAACGTCGCGCGCATGTTTTCGAGCGACGGATAGCCGGTGATCACAATAATGCAAAGCTCCGGCCAGCGCTGCAACAATTGCTCCACCACTTGCTCGCCCGTCACCGTGCCCATCTTCATGTCCAGCAGCACAATGTCGGGAATGCGGCTCTCTGCCGCGCTGAAAAGCTCTTCTTGCTCGGCGAACGTCCTCACCGAATACCCGCCTTCATCGCGTAGCAGATCTTCGATATAGTTCCGGAAATCAATGTCGTCGTCCAAAACCGCAACGTCAACCACTCCAGCCGACGCCAATAATTCTTCGCTCATCAAATTTCCAGCCCTGCCGCCGGCAGCATCACTTCAAGCGATGCGCCGCCGTGCGGACGGTTCGCCGCCGTGATGGTGCCGCCCAATTGCGTCACAATTCCTTCCGCCACTGTCAAACCCAATCCCGTGCCGCGCGCATCCAGCCGCGTCGTAACGAAAGCCTCAAACACCTTGGGCAACACATGCGACGGAATACCCGGCCCGTTATCCATTACCGTACAGGCAACCCAACTCTGGCTGCCGCGCTGCGTCACGCGCGATTCCACACTGATCTCGCCGCCCACCGGCACCGCCATCAGCGCATTGCGCAGCAGATTTACGAAAACCTGTACCAGCCGGTCCGCGTTGCCAATCACCGCGTCGCTCGCCCGCACGCGATTCAAGAAATTCACTGCCGACGCTTTCTCGTCAATCGCCACCAGATTCCAGCTCTCATCAATCAAGTCGCGCAGCGCCAGCGGTTCCGTGCTTTCTTTGCGCACCCGTGCAAAATCCACCAACCCTTCGCTGATCTTGCGCAGCCGCTGCGTCACCCGCAACATCCGAGCCAGCCGTTCCATCGTTGGCCCATCGTGCTTCGTTTCGAGCAGCTTCTCAATCGAACCTTGCAATACCGCCAGCGGCGTGTTCAACTCATGCGCCACGCTGGTGCTCAACAAGCCGAGACTCACTAATCGGTCTTGCTCCTCTAGCTTCTTTAGCGCGTCTTCCAGATCTTCTTCCTGCCGCCTCAACTGTCCCACCGTGGCATTTCGCGAGCGCATGATGTAGCCGATTTCGTCGTCCAGAATGAAGCGCTCGTCAATCAGTTCGTGCTCGCGGTCGCCCGTCTGCGTTGCCTCGTCCGCCTTCAGCATCAAAGTGAGCGGCTGATAGACATATTGCGGCATAATGATGAACTCCATCACTACGATCGAAAGCACATAAATTGTCCCCAGCACCGCGAACACTCGAATGCGCGCTTCCCGCAGCGCGCTGTCGTAAAACTCGTGCGAGAGACGAACGTTGTGCGTCTCTGGCCCCTGCAATTCAAGCTGTTTTGCCGCCTCCAAGTGGTTCGAAAACACCGGAATTACCGAGAGATAAACCGACAACGCCAGCACCAGAAAAAAGAAGTTATGCAGCAGCGCCAGCTTGTGGCGCACTTTCAATCTGCCGAATGTGCGAAAAGCGAAATTCGGCGGATTGACGGGCGTCTTATAACTGCTGAGGCGCGAGTTCTTGTCGCCGCTCAATTTCCTGCTCCTTGTACTGAAGCTGATAGAGCTTCCAATAAATGTCCCGCCCCGCCAGCAATTCCTGATGCGTGCCCATCTCGCGCAACTGCGCTTTATGCATGACCAGTATCCGGTCGGCGCGTTGAATCGTCGATAAGCGGTGTGCAATCACCAGCGACGTCCGGTTTTCAACCAGCCTGCTCAACGCTTCTCTTACTCGCAATTCCGTCTCGGTATCCACACTCGAAGTCGCTTCGTCCAAGATCAGAATACGCGCATTGTGCGCCAGCGCCCGCGCGAAACTGATCAACTGCTTCTGCCCGGTCGATAAGCCTTGCCCCCGCTCTCTCACCGGCGTGGCAAATTGCTCCGGCATTTCTTCAATAAAATCCAGCAGGTTCACTCGTTCCGCCGCCTCGCGTACCGCCATGTCGGTGATGCCGGCGGTGCCCAGCCGGATATTGCTTTCAATCGTTCCGGTAAACAAATAAGGATCTTGCAGCACCACGCCAAAATGCTTTCTCAAATCCATCAAAGCGAATCGTCTGATATCGATTCCGCCAATCCGAATAGCCCCGCGCTGCACATCGTAAAAACGCAGCAGCAGACTCGTCAGCGTCGTCTTGCCGGCTCCGGTGTGTCCCACAATCGCCACCGTCTCGCCCGCAGCCACGTAAAAACTGACATCTTTCAGCACCCAGTCTTCGCCGTTATAAGCGAACCAGACGTGATCGAATTCCACATCCACCGGCCCACTGGGAAACACCATCGGCTGCTCCGGCGCAACGATGGCCGGCTTCGTATCCAACAGCTTGAATATCCGTTCCGCCGCCGCCATCGCGCTTTGCAAAATGTTGTACTTCTCGCTCAAATCCTGAATCGGCCGGAAGAATCTCAAGCCGTATTGCAGAAACGCCACCAGCACGCCCAACGACAGCGCGCCGCTCTCAATCCGGAACCCGCCATACGCCAACAGCAGCGCCAAGGCCAACATTCCCAAGAATTCGACCACCGGATAAAACCAACCGTACGCGATCACCGAATCTTTAAATGCCAGCATATGATCGCGATTGATCGCCTCGAATTCTTCAATGCTCTTCTGCTCGCGATTAAAGAGCTGCAAAACCGCGATCCCCGCCACGTGCTCCTGTAGGTAAGAATTGATTTTCGCAATCGCCACGCGAATCCGCCGGAAGCTCTGCGCCGCCGTTCGCCGGAACTTCATCGTCACCAACACCACCAGCGGCAACACGCCCAGCATGAAGCCTGTCATACCCGGGCTCAAACTGAACATCACCGCCACGATGAACGAAAGCGCCAATAGATCGCCGACAATGGTCACCAATCCGGAACTGAACAGATCGTTCAAAACGTCCACATCCGTCGTGACCCGCGTGACCAATCGCCCTACCGGATTGCGATCGAAATACGCCACGTCCAAGGTCTGCAAATGCGTCATCAATTCCCGCCGCAGATCGAACATGGCACGCTGACCTGTCCAGTTCATCAGGTAGGTCTGGCCAAAATCGAAGGCGAAGGCTAACACCACCACCGCGAAGTAGATCATCGCCAACTGCGTCAGCCCAGCCATCGCATCGTGCGATAACCACGCATCCAGCGCCGGAAAAATCGATGCGCCATGCGCCGAAGGCACCAGATAACGGTCCACCGCCAACTTCGTAATCAGCGGTCCGATACTCTGTAAAAGGGAATCGACCACCAACAAAGCGAGCGAAGCGCCAACGATGCGCCAATAAGGCTTCAGATATTTCAGAAGCCTCTTCATCAACCGTGAATCGTAAGCCTTACCTAGTGCTTCTTCTTCCAAATCGTTTCTTTCTTCTATCAATCAGACTAACGTAAGCCCTGCATGAATGGACTCATCCTCATCGACAAGCCCGCCGGATGCACCAGCCACGACGTGGTGAGCCGCTGGCGCAAAATCGCCGCCACCAAGCGCGCCGGACACCTCGGTACGCTCGACCCCATGGCCACCGGCCTCCTGGTGCTGGTGACCGGCACTGCCACGCGCCTGGCGCAGTTTTATGGCAATTCCGAAAAAACTTATCTGGCCGAAATTACCCTCGGCGCTAGCTCCAACACGTATGACGCCGAAGGCGAAGTCGTCGAATCCGGCGCGCCCATTCCTCCGCCCGAAGCCATCCTCGCCGCGCTCAACGAATTCCGCGGCCGTTTCCTGCAAACACCTCCACCGGTCTCTGCCAAGAAAATCGCCGGCGTCCCGGCTTATAAACTGGCTCGCAAGAATCTTCCGGTCGACCTGCAGCCCGTCGAAGTCGAGGTCAAGCAGCTGGACGTGCTGAACACCTCATACAACAAGGTCTCCGTTCGCATCGCCTGCGCAGCCGGCACTTACATCCGTTCGATCGCGCACGATCTAGGGCAGCGGCTCGGTTGCGGAGGTTTATTAAGTTGCTTGCGGCGCACTCACGCCGGCGAATATTCCGTCGATCAAGCCAACACGCTTGACCATCTGACAGCCCTCGCCGCCGAACAGCGTCTCGCCGAAGCTCTCATTCCCGTTGCCGCTATGCTGCCCGATATACCTGCCGAACATTTCGATTTCTTAATCGAAACGCACATTCGCCAGGGCCGCGATTTCCGCACTTCGCCTTTTATTGTTTCCCCCGGCGCGCCGCTGGTAAAAGCGCTGTCCCGCTCCGGCGGCTTGATCGCTATCGGCGAGTTAAAAATCCCTAATTTGTATCATCCAACCGCGGTTTTCTGACTTCCGCGGAGACGCTCGGTCGTCAACTGTGTTACACAAGGGAAATCGGATGACAAACTTTCAGTTCAGGGTCGTTGGGCTTTTTGCGGCTGCGCTTTTTTTCGCCCTCGGCGCGGTCTCCGCTCCCGCGCAGACCGCCGCCGCCGCTCCACCTAACACTCAACCCGCCACTCAACCTGCCGCACCCCGTCCTCAATTTTTCGCCGGCACGGTGGTGGAGTTGGATGCGACCCATATCAAAATAACGCGCACGCTCGTGGGACGTCCCACGGAAAGCCGCAGCTTTGCCATTAATCCAGCCACCAAAATGACTAAGGCAGCGATTAAACTTCACAACCGCGTCACCGTGCGTTACAAGCATCTGGATGAGGGCGATGTCGCGCTCGAAATTCAACCGCGCCCTGTCATCGTCCGCACGCCGAAAGCTTAACTCAAGTTTTGGTGAGCACCGGTTGCGCGGTTTGCCGCCGTCTGCGCGCCCAGCCTTGCTTCTCTTCCTGGCGCGCGCGCCCAATGGCCAGCGCGTCCTCAGTCACGTTCTTGGTGATCACCGATCCCGCCGCCGTATAAGCGCCATCGCCAATTGTCACCGGTGCCACCAGCGTCGAATTGCTTCCCACAAACGCGCCGTCGCCAATCGTGGTCTGATGTTTCTTTTGGCCGTCGTAGTTGCAGGTAATCGTTCCCGCGCCGATGTTGGCATTTTCGCCGACGGTCGCATCGCCCAAATACGTCAAGTGGCTGGCTTTCGAACCGCGCCCCAGTTTCGTCTTCTTCAACTCTACGAAGTTGCCGATATACGAACCCTCGTCCGCATCGGCATTCATGCGCAATCTGGAAAACGGTCCTACCGAAGCCTTTGCTCTTACGGTAGAGGCTTCGGCCACCACATACGGCAGAATCGTAACGTCATCGCCGATCTCGCAACTCCGCAACACTGAACCTGTGCCAATCCGGCAACCCGTTCCAATGTGCGTGCGCCCGCGCAATTGCACGTTGGCCTCAATCAGCGAATCCGCTTCCACCCTCACCTGCACATCAATAGTCACGCTGTCCGGATTCTCAATCGTCACACCGCCCAACATCAACTCGCGCGTTTTGCGCGCGCGCAAAATCTTGTCGGCCGCCGCCAGTTCCACGCGCGTATTGATGCCCAGCAATTCGCTCTCGTCTTCCACCAACATTGGCGACACCGGATGCACATGACGCCTCAAAATCTCAATCATGTCGGTCAAATAATATTCCTTGGCCGCATTGTTGGGGGTCACTTCATCGAGATATTTCCAGAACAGCCCGGCATCGAAGCAATAAAGCCCCGGATTGATCTCGCGAATTTTGAGCTGCTCTTCATTTGCCGCTTTCTGCTCCACAATCGCCGCTACCAGGCCGTTTGCATCGCGCACAACGCGCCCATAACCACTGGGATCGCTTACTTTCGTAGTGACAATCGCGCCCCCGTCCGAGCTTTCCGCCGCCTCCACCAGCCTCCGCAACGTCTCCGCGCGCAGCAACGGCCCATCGCCATTCAAAACCAGCAGCAGCCCGCTGGCGGTTTGCGCCTGGCTGCGCGCACACTCGACGGCATGGCCTGTGCCTTTCTGCTCCGTCTGTTCAGCAAAGCGAATGGGTTCCGTGACGCTCGCCCGCACCTGTTCCGCCTGATGCCCCACTACCGCCACAATGTGCTCCGCAGGCGCTACCTCTAACGCCGCTCGAATAATGTGATTGAGCAGCGTGTCGCCGCCCGCCTCGTGCAAAACTTTCGCCTTCTTCGAGCGCATGCGCGTTCCCAGCCCGGCGGCCAGAATCACAATCGTCACCTGTTTCTTCATTTTCTTCTTAACTGTTTCGCAACGGCGGCTTCCTGGCGCACGCGCTGCGCCCGCGAACGGCTAGCTAAATCCAGCACCACCACCGCCAGCGCCGCCGAGTCATGGCGAATCTTGTCTTGCGCAATGCCCGCGTTCGAAACCAACTCCGCCGTCACGATCTTCAACCCCAGTTTATCGAGCGCCTCCATGTCGTTCTCCACCGGCTTTACCTTCACCCGTGCGTACTTCTGCCGCAAGGAAGGCGCAATAGGCGCGGTATTCAGCACCACGCAATCGATCAGCTTCCGCCCGGCATGCGCCTGCACCACTTTGACGTGCTGTGACGCCGTAAAATTAATTGTCTCGCCGGGTTGCCACATCAGATTGACGAAATAAACTTTCATCGCCGGCGACTTCTCAATCGCCTCCGCGATCCCCTTCACGAGAACATTCGGCACGACACTGGTATAAAGCGATCCCGGCCCCAGCGTAATCAGATCGGCATTTGCCAATGCATCCAAGGTATCCGGCAGCGGGTCGCAATTCAGCGGATGCAGCCGGACCTTCCGAATCGGCTTCCGGCTCTTGCTGATTTTGCTTTCGCCGCGCACCACCGTTCCATCCGCCAAAACCGCCTCGAGCGTTACATTCGCCGCCGTCGCCGGAAAAATATGGCCGCGAATCGCCAGAATTTCAGAAGACAGCTTCACTGCCTGCGCGAAATCGCCGGTGATCTGGTGCATTGCCGTCAGAAAGAGATTCCCAAAGCTATGCCCCTTTAAGCCGCGCCCGCCCGCAAACCGGTAGCGAAACAATTGTGACAGCAAATGCTCGTCTTCGGAAAGCGCGGTCATGCAGTTGCGGATATCGCCCGGCGGCAGAATATCGAAATCGCGCCGCAGCCGGCCGGAACTGCCGCCATCGTCGGAAACCGTCACCACGGCCGTGATATCAACCACCGGCGCGCTCGCTTCCAGCTGCCGTTGCGCGCCCAGCGCAAATTTCTTCACGCCCGAAAGCAAAGTCGAAAGCCCGGTACCTCCGCCAATGGAAACAATTCGTAACGGCGCCTTCAGCAAACGCTGTTGGCTTGACGAGACACGGGTTAGGCCAAGCTTAGCCATATCGCAGGGACAGCAGCGTTAACGGCGCTTCTTCGTCGGCTTTTCTTCTTCGTCTTCTTCGTAAACGGGAACCGGCTCCAAGTCTTCTGCTTCGAAGACATGGCCACAATCCAGGCATCGGACGTAATCCACACCGTCCCGCCGATACAGAACCTCGGTTCGCTCGTGCTGACAACCCTGCATAGCGAAATAACACCTATTCTAGACTGAGCGACATATCTGTCAAGTGGTCAATCAAAGTTTTTCCGTCAATCCTGCTTTGGTCACTCATTCTACCGGGCATCTGTACAATTCCAAGTAAGCCCTCGGGTAAGCTTGTGGAACTCCCTCGTCCTATTATTCTCGATCCCCATTCGCCCTTTGCAGCCCAAGCTATTGCCGAGCTGCCCGAAGCACGTGGGGTCTATCTATTCTCTATGCCAGGGCTCCCGCCGCACTTGGGCTGGTCCCTTAATTTGCGCCGCAGACTTACTCGCCTGCTTGTCCCATCCTATACCGCCCCGTTATCGGCATTTGCCCGTCACTTCGAAAAAGTGAACAGCGTCTCTTGTTGGCCCGCCGGATCGCGTCTCGAAGCCTCGCTTTTGAATTACCAAATCACCCGCCAGCACTTTCCCGGCGAGTATCTAAAACGCCTGCGCTTGCGGCTGCCCTGGTTTCTCGCTCTGGCCGCGCAAGATCCCTTTCCACGGCTCGAAATTGTCAACCGCCCCGCGCGCCGGCATAGCGCCGCCTACGGCCCATTCTTCAGCCGCGACGTGGCGCAGCGCTATGAACAGGAATTGCTCGGGCTCTTTCAGATCCGCCGTTGCACCGAAACGCTGGCCCCAACTCCAGAGCACCCCGGTTGCATCTACGGCGAGATGAACCAGTGCCTGCGTCCCTGCCAGTGCGCCGTTAGCGCGGATGAATACGCGAACGAAATTGTTCGCTTGGAGGAATTTCTTGCCACCAACGGCAAAAGCACCGCCGCTGCGTTAGCTACGTCTCGGGAACGAGCGTCCGCCGAACTTGATTTCGAACAAGCCGCCCAACTGCATAAGCGCATGGAAAAGGTGACCGCGGCTATCGCCTGCCGCGATGCGGCGATAGCGCCGGCCGACAAATTCAACGGCTTGGCTCTCACGCGCGGCGTCGCCGAAGGCGAGTGCCGCCTCTGGCCGCTGCTCGGCGGCTATTGGCAATCACCGCTCATACTTCATTTCCCGGCGATGGAACCGGGCGCTCGTTCGCTCGACCGCGAATTGCGCGAAACGATTGCTCAATCACTGCCGGCAGCGCCCTCCGAATCCGGTAATCGCGTCGAGCATCTGGCTCTCTTCGCGCGCTGGTATTACTCTTCCTGGCGCGACGGCCACTGGTTTCCCTTTGTAAAGCTGGAAGACTTGCACTACCGGCGGCTGGTTCGCGAAATTTCGAACATGACCCGCTCTTAGGAAGCCGGCGCGAAAGTAATTAACGCCGCTAATCAATTCCGCAAAGCCTGCACCGGGTCGATCCGCATCGCGCGCCACGCAGGCAATAAGCAGGCGAGTAGCGAGGCGGCGGCCATGATGGCAATGGCAGATGCGAATGTCAAAGGATCGCGTGGGCTTACCTGGTAGAGCAGATAACCGAGCAGGCGCGTCAACCCGAGCGCCGCGATGCCGCCCACAATCATCCCGGCTGCCGTGAGCGCGAATCCGTAGGAGACGATCAGACGCATCAGATCGGAGGCGTCCGCGCCGAGAGCGATACGCAATCCTAACTCTCTGGTGCTCTGCGAGACGTTGTAAGAAATAATGCCATACAAGCCGATGGCGGCCAGCGCCAGCGCGATTCCTCCCAAGATCATCAGCAATGTGACTGCCGCGCGCTCGCTCCAGCTCATCCGATAAACCTGTTCGCGCATGGTAATGACTTCGCCCGGCGCGAGGTTGGCATCCAATGCTTTTACAGCGCGCGTCAAAGCGCGCGCCACGATGCCGGGCGGCAGTGAAGTGCGAATGGCCAGAGCCTGACCCATGATGCTTTGGCGCAGCGGAACGTAGAAGAATGGCTTGGCGGTTTCCAAGAGGCTCGAGTATTTGGAGTCTTGCGCGACGCCGACTACTTGAACCCACTGGCCTTTCACCTGTAGACGCTGGCCTACCGGGTCTTTGCCGGCCCAGAACTGCCGGACCATTGTCTGGTTGACGACAGCAACGAAGCGTGCGTTCTCGTTGTCGGCGCGAGTGAACTCCCTGCCGGAGATCAGCGGAATTCCCAAAGTTGCGAGATAGGCGGGACCGACTTCGGCGTACTCGATAACCGGCTGCTCTTCCTTTTGCCTCTCGGATCTTGCGATGTCGATCTTGGACGAAGAAAACGATTTATAGCTAATCGGATTGACTCTTGCAAACGCGGCCGTTTGGATGCCGGCCATTCGTTGCAGGCGGTCGAGTAACGCGTCTTCAAAGCTCCTGATGCGCTCCGGGTTATAGCCGGCGGCGATCATGTCCACCGACGTGGTCAGCGTTTGATCGACTGAAAATCCGGGATTGGAGTCTCGCATGGCGCGCACACTCTTCAGCAGCAGACCCGCGGCGACCAACAAGACGAAACTGAGCGATACCTGAACGAGGACCAGAGCGGAACGGACCCAGGCCTTGCCGCGGCCGCCTAGCGCTCCTCCAGAATCGGATTTCATCGCATCGGCCAAATCGATTTTGCCGGCTTGGAGAGCGGGGATCAAGCCAAACAGGAGAGTGGAGATAACGCAAACGCCGGCGCTGAGCGCGAGGACCCGCCAGTCGATGGCCGCAGGCAGGTTTACGATTACGCCCGGATAGCGGGGGAAAAGCAGCATGATCAAATTGCGGCACCAATAGGCGACTGCAAAACCGCCGCAACCCGCGAGCAGCGCCAGCAGCAAACTCTCCGTCAGCAATTGCTTCAACAACCGGTGACGCGCCGCACCCAGCGAGAGGCGGACCGTCATTTCGTGACGCCTTGCAAAGGACCGGAAGAGCAGGAGGTTGCCCACATTGGCGCACGCAATGAAGAGCACAAAGCAGGCGACGACGAGCGAGATTCGAAGGGTTGGCAGCAAGGTACCGGCGCCGTTGAACGGTGTTTGCCAAAGCGGATAGAGCTTGACCGTCATTCCGCGATTCGTGGCCGGGTAATCGTTCTCGAGCCGCCTGGCAATGGCGGACATCTCCAGTTGAGCCTGCTGGATGGTAACGCCAGGCTTCAGCAGCGCGAATCCTTCGATCCAGCGTGCCGCGCGGTTCTCCAACTTGTAGCCGCCGGCATCAAAAACTTCGTCCATGGACGCGGGAACCCAAAACTGAAATGAATAGCCGACAAATGTGCCGTGGAAGCCGGGGGGCGCCACTCCGATGATGGTGTGTTTCACACCGTTGAACAGTTGCGTTTTGCCGATGATATTGACATCGCCCGCGTAGCGGTCCTTCCACGCCTGATAGCTGATCACCGTCACGGGATGAGCGTTGCGGCCGATCTCGTCGGAGGGATCGAACGTACGTCCCAGAATTGGATGAATGCCAAGAGCTTGAAAATAATTCGCCGAAACCACGCTGCCGGTGGCGCGCTCGGATCGAGCGCCGATACTTAGGGTGGTCGAGACGATCCGATCGGCGATGAATACCTCCACTAACGTGGAATTTTCGCGGAGATCGAGGAAGTCCGGCCACGATAGGTCGTCTCTGCCATTGCGATCCTCGCTCGTGATCGCCACCAACCGGTCCTGCGCCGCCACTAGTGGGAAGGGACGCAGAAGAATTCCCTCCATCCAACTGAACACGACGGTCGTCGCGCCGATACCGAGAGTGAGGCAGAGGATCGCGAGAATTGAAAATCCCGGACTCCGCCGAAGCATACGCAGGGCGTAATACAGATCCTTCATCAAATCCTCTAAAAGTCTGACTTTGCGCATATCCCGGCACTCCTCCTTTGTTCGCTCAAGACTGTGTAGGGCCTGGCGAGCGGCGTGCTGAGCTTGCTCCGGCGTCAATCCGCGTGCAATGTTTTCCGCAACTTGCCGCTCTAAATGAAACGCCAGTTCTTCGTCCAGTTCCTCCTCCACGCGGCCGTAGCGGAAGATAGAACGCAATCGAAGGGGAACTACATAGAGCCAACGTTCCAGCCGCACTTCAAACCTCGCTCAGCTTCACGACAGAAGTAATTGCGCCCGAGAGCCGTTCCCAATTTGCGGATTCGCTCGCCAGCTGCCGCCGGCCCAAGCGCGTGAGTGAGTAGAACTTTGCCCGTCGCCCGAGATCACTCGTCTTCCATTCAGCCCTGACCCATCCTTCTTGTTCCAGTTTGTGCAGCGCAGGATAAAGCGAGCCATCGCTGACTTGCAAAATGTTTCCCGACACCTGCGTCAGACGTTGGCTGACAGCCCAGCCGTGCAGCGGCTCCAGCGCCAGGATCTTGAGAAGTAGCAAGTCAAGAGTGCCTTGGACGAAATCGGCAGGTTTACTCACGTTCTTGGTCTCGGTTACCAAGGACATTGTAATGGTTTTTATCCTAGCAATCAATAGCCGTCGAACGAGCTACTTGTTGTGACTGAAATTTGGAGTGCTCGCGACGGCAGTGATTTTGCGCGCCTTGCCTGACATGCTGGCGGGCGCCGTCGCCAAGAAGCGGAGGATTTTTAACAAATGGGCAGGAGGGTCCGATTCACGGGCGACTGATTCAGCCAGAGAATTGACGACGGGAATCTCGGCAAAGCAGGGAGTGCGCCAGGCGGCCCAAAATTCTAGTTCTATCACCTTGCCGTCAAACGAGGGCCAATCTGCTTTTGCGCCGGTGACTTATTGTATCATTGGCGCAACTTAGAGCGTTCGGCTGTAAAGCTGAAACGGCGCCCAATAGTAGGGAAGCTTAGAGTTTGACGTGAGCATTTTGAGTTTGGCCATGCGGAGGGCGTCGGCATAGGAATGACCCGCTGCGACGGCGGAGTAAAAATCGTCCATGAGTTGCGCGGTGGAAACGTCGGACACATCCCACAGGCTGGTAACGACGTTTTGCGCACGGGCTTGGAAGAACGCCCAGGCGAAGCCGACCAAGCCTTCGCCTGAGAGAGTGCGCGCGCCGGCGCCACGGCAAGCGGAGATCGTCACCAGGCTGGCGCGCAGCGGGATTTGCGCGACATCGCGGGCATAGAGGCGGAAGCCGTTGGGCTGGGGCGAAAGGATGATGGCGGAATCGAGAGGGCTTTGGGCGTTGGCGTCGACGTGGGTGGCGAAGTGAATGGTGGAAAAGTTCTGCGGGTGTGCTAGCGAGTAGGCGTGGACAGTGGCCTGTGCGCCGGTGAGAACGGTAGAAGCGTTGGCGGGGAATCGCCGCTGAATGTTTGCCATCTCCAAGGCGGTTTGCGGGAGCGGATCGAAACCAGTGCCTTGCGTGATAGGATCGCCCAAGAGCAGCAGCGAGCGCTGTAGAGCACGCGAAGAACTGCCTGCTTGCAAAATGCCGAGAGAGGGCGCAATGGAGATGGTGGCATCCTGAATCCAAAAGTGGAGCCGAGGCGATGGGACCAGCAGAGTTTCGAAATTAAGGTTATGCAAGACGCCATCGGGAACGATCATGACATGGCTGCCCTGAGGGATCAATGCTGCCGCAGGCGCAATGAGCGACTGATAAAGCCGAGCGCCGGCCGGACTAGCTGCCACTAACGGATTACGCTTGTCTTCCTCAATGAGTTTCCGGTAAGAGCTAACATCCTGCGAGATCTGTTGTTGATCTGCCAGCGCGATCGCTTTGCTTTGGCTGCCGGTAATCACCCAGAGGTAGGACTCTTTGGGAGCGAGCCAATAAAACAGTAATACGCTGTGGGTGGCCTTAGCGGATTTTTGGACTTTGGCGATGAGCCCGAGGCTGCTGGATTGACTTTGTCCGAGGAGGTCTTCAGTGAGTACACTGGCGCGGCTTGAATCGGCAATTTCCAGGGCGCGGGCGGAATCGCCGTGTCGAATCAACAGCGTGACGTAATCCTGATAGAAGCGGATCAGATTTGAAAGGAAAGTGATTTTGTAATCGGTTTTGAGCTGGTCGGCGCGGTTTGATGCGATGACGGCAAGAGCTTTAGAGTAGTTTTGATCGGCGTTTGAGAAGTCTCCTTTTGCCGAGTAAACAGCGGCGAGGCCGGCGTAGGCTTGCCACAAGACGGAAGGTACGTCTTGGCCGATGCTGAGGGCCTTTCGATAGATCGTTACAGCTTTTTCATGTTGGCCGCGGCGCTCGGCGATGGCGGCGTCGGTCGAGGTGAGTGAAGCGATGGTGGCGCGGTCTTGCTGCCCGGCGGAATCGAAGGCGATTCGGTTGAAGCGCTCGGCTTCATCGAGCGATCCTGTTTGTTGAAGAACGCCCGCTAAATTTCCCGCGGCGGAAGAATATTGCACAGGAGCGTCTTTACTAACGGCTTCGAATGCTAAACGAAAATAGCGAATGGCTTCGTTGGCTTCACCCTTCCGCAAGTGGATGACGCCCAATTCGGAGTAATCGTCGCTTAGGAAGGTCGCAAAGCCGGAGCGCCGATACGCTATCACGTTGGCCTCAAGCAGAGACATAGCTTGGTCGAGGTTACCAAGGCTCTCATAGCAGTTCGCAAGATCGTCCACGACAGAGGCACTGAGGGACGCCGCCCCGGCTTGTGCGGCAGATTGGCGCGCGGATTCGAGCCAAGGAATTGCGTCCACATAACGTTCGCGCTTCATTTGAACGAAACCGCGGCTTAGCAGTGCGCCCGCTTCTTGATAAGCGAGGTGATTGACTTGGGCCACCTCCTGAGCATGCTTGTAGGCATCATCGGCGTCGGCCAAATCGGCACGGGATGTGCCGAGATAGAGCCAGGCATCGGCTTCCGTCCGCGGGTCCGCGTGGGCGTGGGCATCGGCTATGGCACGCGTTAGAGATTCTGCCGCGTGCGGAGAATTATGCCGGTAAAGAGAATAGCCGCGCAGCATTTCATAGCGCGGCGCCAGAGCGGCAAAGCGTGCAGGCGGAGCATCCGACAAAAACGAATCTGCCAGCGACGTATTGCCTCTAAGCAACTCAACCTCGGCGGTCAGAAGCGCGAATTTCCATCGCCATTCAGACTGCGAACTGCTTTTGTAGAGTGAGTACCCTTGTTGGGCGACGCGGCTGGCGTCGTTGAAACGTCCCGCCTTGTAGAGATCCTCAGCGGACCCATAGAGTTTACCGGGTTCTGGCGAGCAAGCTTGTATGAAAAGAACTAGGGTAATAGCCGAAGCGGCCGTCTTAAGGGGCCACTTTCGGCGGCCAGGGGTGACCGTTCGATTGCACTTCCACTGCGGCGCCATCCGCTCCGTAAGGTGATCCAAGCTGAAAGCGTAGCAAGGTAAGCCGGCGAGCGTTGTGTTCGACGATAATCTCACCAAAGAAGATAGAGCCGACGCCGTCGATCTTAAGGCGGTTACCGATAATCTCGGTTCCCGGCGCCGGATCTTTCGCCCAGCGAAGAGAAGTTACCACTGTGCCCAGTATGATGCCGCCTGCGTTGGGTATCGATGCCTTCGATAGCATCGCGCCCACTCCGGTCTTCTCGTTCCCCGTCGGATAGAAAAGCGACCCGTAGCGCTTGCGGAAATCGGAATCGTCCTGGTAAGCGCTTACTAACTTGTCGTAAGTCTCGTAATTGTTGCACACTTCGGTTGCGGTAGTGACAATCAATTCGTGCCCATCGACAGTCACCCCCTGAAAGATCGCCTCGAGCCCGCGGAAGGCCGTGGGATTGCGGCGGTCGGAGGCGCTCTCGAGCCGGGCATGCAACTGGTCCACCAGAAAATTCACCGTTTTGCCGGCGGTATTGGGAGGATGGTCCTCGCTGACGGCGATTTTCAAGCCACTCAGCCGGCTATCGACGAGTGTAAGCGTGGATAGTTCGTTATCGCCAAAATTGCTGTGAGTGAAATCCACCGCACGCCGGGTATCGGCAAAATCACCCTGCGCACTGCTGGAAGCCGACTTGAATGAAATGACATCTTGATAGCTTTGCGGGCCGGAGGTAGCTTCGGCCAGACCACCGGTCACCGGGAGACAACTGCTCGCCGCCGCTTTGAATTGATAGTCGTTGGGACGGCGTATGTGGGCGGCGAAAGCAACGGCGTTTCCGAAAAAGATGAAGCGCTTCTCTATGGGCTGGGGGCTATCCATGTGTCTATCTGTCCTCGGTCTTGATGGCGAATGAGTAACGGCTGATCTCCGTTTGTTTGTCGGAGACGGGCCGCAGGATCATAGTATATCCGCCTGCGTGGAACTTTGCCGAGGGTAACAAGAGACTCAGCGTGAATTCGGCGGTGGAATGCCGGCCGCAATCCACGTTTGTGACGCTATTGTTACCTTCCGCCTGAAACTCACATACATAAGCCGGGTAAACCGTCGGCGAAGATACCTCAAAGCTGACGGCAAACAGCCGCGCGCCCGGTTTGACGGCGACGCTTTGACTAGCCGCGCCGCGCGTGGCGGCTACCATCGGCGTGGTATCGAGCACCTGCGGTTGCAGCATACCCGGTATCGACACCAAGTTCTGATAGCTCACCACGACTGCGAGCGCCAGCGCCGCGAACGCTGGAGCCAAAGTGAAAGGTTGGAACCATTTGGCCCAACTTGACCTGACTCCACGAGGGGTATTCGCAGGCGCAACTTGCGCTTCCGGTTCCTGTAGCACCGCTTTTATTCCGTCGATCATGGCAAAGTCTTCCGTCACGCGTTCCGCGCACTCCGGGCAATCGAACATATGCTCTTCGAAAGCCAAGCGCTCCTCATGAGTCAGTTCGCTCATGAGATATTTGTCAATTGTATTGGTCTTACTTGCCAATGTGTGGTCCATAGCGTCTATTTATTGGTGAAGTACAGCCGGTAAAACGTTTCACCCACCCGCCGCGCTCCCCTGTGGAAAAGGATTAGTCTGCTTTTGGAGCATGGTGCGAAAGCGCGCCAAGGCGCGGTGAACCCGCACTCTTAGGTAATCGCGGTCAATCCCCATCTCCCGGCAAATCTGGTCTTTGTCTTGTTCTTCAAGGAAAACTTTTCGCAGAATCAGTTGATCGTTACTGGCTAATGTAGTCATGACCCGCCGAATCATGCTTTTACGCTCTTCGCTAAGGACTTGCGATTCGGCGTTGGCGCTTTCGTCGAGCGGCTCGACAGAGTTCTCAGGCACTTGTTGAAAACGGCTGCCGGCGCGGAAAAATTCCGACAGCACATTTTCGCAAACAGCATTTACGAACGCGCCCAGGCGTTCCGGATGCTGAATTCCGCCTTTGTTGCGCAGCACGTTCAGCACGCGCAAAAACGTTTCCTGGCGCGCATCTTCGGCTAATTGCGGCGAGCGCAGGCGGCCTCGCAGCTTGATGAGTAGAAGAGCGCCGAAGTAATTCGTGAAATGCGCCTCGGTTTCCGCATCGCCTTCCGTCAACCGGGCCACGTAGTCTGTGTCAAACACCTTACGCTCCGGGCTCCCCACACCCCGGTAGACTCGATGGTACAACGGCGGCGCAACGGTCGAAGCAGTAGTTGGAATTGGTGAAAGTTGGCGTATGGCGGCTTGCATGAGGCGGTTATAGTTTCGCTTCCAAACTGTACTCTGACTGTCGGCAACCAAACGTTTCAGGCGAATCAAAATTTTTTGATTTTGCGCCAGCCGTGTATGCCGATATGGGAGCTGAGGAGTTTTACGAGTAACTAAGCATGACCCATCGCTATAAGATTCGGATGTACGGAAGTGCCGATTGTGACGGCAGTCTGGCGGCAGGTACCATTGTTATGCCAACCGACCGCAGGTTTTCGATGAACGCGGATTCGGCGGACCAAGCGGAGCGGAAGATCCGCAAAGACGTGATTGATGGGATCTTGCCGGGCGAGCGCGTCTATCAGATTTGCCCAGCCATCGGAAATCCCGAGCCAATCCGCACACTTGCGTTGTGCCACGAGGGTAACGCTAGGCAGGTGATTCTCGAAAGTCCGACGAGCCTATATTCCGAGTTCCGGCGTCTGCGCTATATGGAAGAAGAAGCCGCATCGAGAGAAGCGTCACTGGACTGCGAAGCTGTTCAAGCGTAAAATGCAGGGTTGCTACGAACCCTGGCAGTTATCACCGGCGCATCCAGCGGAATTGGCGCCACCTTTGCGCGAAAATTAGCGCCTGACTACGACTTGCTGTTGGTAGCGCGCCGGCGCGACCGGTTGCAACAACTGGCTGCGGAACTAACGGGGTCTTGCGCAACCACGGTGGAGATATTTGAAGCAGATCTATCGGTCTCCGGGGAAGCTGCCTCTTTGGCCGAAAGATTGGCTGCGGATCCGCGCTTAGCTTTGCTGGTAAATAATGCGGGCTTTGGAACGCTGGGCCGTTTCTGGGAGGCGTCCCTCGCCAGCCAGGAGCTGATGCACAAGCTTCACGTGATGGCGACCGTGAGACTCACTCACGCGGCGCTGGGGAACATGGTCCCTCGCAATCGTGGCGCTATTATCAACGTTGCTTCCGTAGCCGGCTTCGCGCGCAGCCAGGGCAGTGTGAGTTACTGCGCCACTAAGAGTTGGATGAACATATTTAGCGAAGGGCTCTATCTGGAATTGCGTGGCATGGGTTCAAAAGTAATGGTGCAAACGCTGTGCCCCGGCTTTACCTATTCTGAATTTCACGACACGATGGCCATCAATCGCGAAAAGCTGGCCGGAAAGGCATTGTGGCTCACCGCGGAGCAAGTGGTGGAAGCATCTTTGCGCGGCTTGCAAGAAGGCCGGCTGTATGTGATTCCAGGCTGGCGTTATCGGTTGCTGACGGCGATTATTTCCAAGCTGCCCTCAAGCTTACGGTTGGCCATGGAGCAAGCAAGAGGCAACGCACGAATCGTTCAGGAGGCAAAGCAATGAACATAGTGAGCGTGGAACCATTTTCTGTGGTGGGCAATTAAGGGGGCAATTAAGGGGACGTTCACCCCGTTACACTTAATTCGTCCACTTCGGGGACGGAGAGATATGGTACGAAGTTCGAAAGCCGTAATTTACAAAACTCCACAAACAAATACACGCCGCAGCACGAAACTCGCTCCCCTCCCGCTGTTATACGAATATGAATACCTCGGCAATTTCCGGCAAGGAAACGGAACGGTCAGATCCATCCAGCAAGGCCGCCTTGCTAAAGAACGTTCGCCAGTTGCACCTTTATCTCGGAACGTTCTTCGCTCCCTCCATCGTCTTTTTCGCTTTCTCTGGAGCCCTGCAGTTATTCGGCTTGCATGAAGGGCACCCCGGCGAAACCTATCAGCCCCCCGCCTGGGTCGAAAAACTCGGGTCGATTCATAAGAATCAGACTTTGGCCGAACGCCACGGCCCGCCGCCCGGTTTTGGCTCTGGCCCAATTCGACCGCCCTCGGCCCGCAGCGAACCCGGCCAGCCCGCCCAAGCACAAAACCGTCATCGAGACGAGGGCCGGCGCGACAGTCTCTCCACTCTTGCCTTGAGATGCTTCTTTCTCGCCACCTCTATTGGTCTGGTTTTCACCACGCTGCTCGGCATCTACATGGCATTCAAATTTAATCGAAGCCGCGCGCTCATTTGGAGCTTGCTATGTCTAGGTGCCGCTATTCCGGCAGCGCTGATAGCCCTGACCCGCAGAGCCTGACCGCTGAAAATCTCCGCTTCAGACCTTTACCACGGCCTACTTGCCCGTCTTCGCCGCGTCCGCTCTCTCAGCCTCCGCGCTCTCCGTCTTCGGCAGCTTAAAGTACCCTACTACGCCGATTCCCACCAGCATCGCAGCGCTTCCATAATAGAGGTTCGGAATCCCGATCTTTTCCGCCACTGGCCCAGCCACGAACATCGAAATCACCTGCGACCCCGCTACCAGCGACATCAGACAGCTCATCACTCGTCCCAATAGTTCGTGCGGCGTCTCGTGCTGGATCAGCGTCGTCGCCGTAATGAAAATCGCCGACGCGCACAGTCCCAACCCGAACATTCCCGCCGCCGTCGATCCCATCGTGCCGAACGCCGCCGTGAACAATATCGCCAGGCCCATTCCACCTAGCCCGTACACCACCAAATTCTGCTTCGGAACGTGCCTCGCAAACCGCGTGAGCAACTGCGTCCCGATGATCATGCCGACGCCGATCAGCGTATTCAGCACGCCGAACGCCGCCGACGTCGAATGCAGCACGTCGCGCACATAGATCGAGAGCAGCGCGCCGAAGCAGCGCATCGCGAACATTCCTGCCGTCATCGAGACAATCACAAACGAAATCGTCGAGTGGTTGAAGATGAAGCCGAATCCCTGCCGCATCGAATCGAGTACCGCGCTCGATTCCGTGTGCACCGCCTGCCGGTCGATGGTCAGCGTCATCACCAGCGCCGCCGAAAAGAAGAAACTGAAGCTGTCGTAAAGGAAACAGGAGTTCGCCCCGGCAAGCTGCACCATCTCGCCCGCCACGCTCGGCGCCACGATCATCGACCCCTGCTGCGCCTGCGACATCAATCCGTTCACCGCCATCAGCCCCGCCATCGGGACCAGCGTTCGAACTGCCACCGATTGCGCCGGCACGAAGAACGCGGAAACCGCGCTCATCGTGAAAAGGATGAGATAGATCAGGTACAGGTCGTGTACGAACACTAGCGCCAGCACCAGTACGCCGCGCATCAAGTCGCTGGCGATCATCGTCCGCTTCAAGTGCCACCGGTCCACGAAGACGCCTGCTAACGGGCTCACGATCGCCATCGGCGCCATAAACGATACCAGCACCAACGCCACCTGCGTCGCCGTTCCGTGCAGCTTGAATGTCACCACCGCGATGATCGCGAACACCGCCAGGAAGTCGCCGAACCCGCTGACAATCTGCGCGATCCACAGCCGTCGCACCGGCCGCATCCGCAACACGGCGCCGAAAGAGAGGGGTGTTACTGGTCCATCTACAGTCTCGGCCATTCGATCTCCTGTTCTCCTGACCTAGCCTACCCGAATTTGGGCCGCAAAATCGAGTGTTCCGACGGACCAAATGTGAACTCTATCTGTCTTGTTATCAATGCGTTAGACTTTTCGTTAGAGAGACTGCTATCCTATAATCGGGTGCGGCGTTTCACCCAATTCGACGCGCCACTTCCCATGCACCTTACAAGCCCTAGCTGAGCTGCGACTGCAACGAGCGGTAACGTCAGCTGCTATCTCGCGGCGTCTTTCAACGAAGCGGTAATTCTGCTGCGACCGCCATCGCAGCCAATACAGGCCACTACTTCGGTTGGTTTTTCACTCGATCCCAGCCGTCAGGCCTTTTCGCGGTTGTCACTTTCTTATTATTCGCTGCTTTGGTGGACGTGCCGGCGGACTTAGTCGAGGTAACGGCGGCTTTCTTCGGCGCGCTAGCGGGTGCGTTGGTCGTGGTTGTAGCCGCACTACCCGCGCTCGTCCCGCCCGCGGCCGTGGTGTTTTTGACGCGGTTCCAACTGTCGCGCACAGGCGGTGGCTTCTTGGTGCTGGTGGT
>Ga0302319_10004555_pt1 | contig 28347 bp, 24 predicted proteins | sample Bog_T0_2_FD_203319 | JGI IMG/M metagenome (GOLD analysis project Ga0302319, IMG submission 203319) | Peat permafrost microbial communities from Stordalen Mire near Abisko, Sweden - Bog_T0_2 | ecosystem: Environmental > Terrestrial > Soil > Wetlands > Peat | place: Sweden: Abisko, Stordalen Mire... | reverse complement strand
ATTCGCACCGCCATGCTGGAAGAAGAAAGCCATGGATTTAGCCTTGACGGAACGGCTCAGGGGTTGCGATACGGCAGGCTGGGAAGCCTGCGCTACAATGGTTTGCCATGGTTTTGCCGGTTTCACTGTGAAATATCCGGGCTAATCCCAAAATTGCGGGTTCCCGGCCATGCGTGACCCACGCGCGGAGGCGCGCGTGGGCGCGGTTGACGAGGCGTCAACCGCCGCACGCGAGGGCGCGTGCGCTCCCCGAGACCAACCCGGCAGCGAATGGCCGTAGCCCGATTCCACTGGAAATAGCGAAGAACCTGGGAAGCCGGCTGGGAAGCCTGAAATATCCGGGCGATGGCGGGCTTTGGCAGCCTTCGATTTCGGAGTCCGGGTGCGATTGCCCACGTTGGGTTGCGAGTGCAAGAAAAAAGGTGGCGACGCCGGGGCATCGCCACCTTTGGAAACTGATTCCTTACCAGAACTTGATGTAGAACAGGACGACGCAGGCGATGACGATGAGGCTCAACACAACGTCCATTGTTCCCCAACTGGCCCGGGTGGCGGCTTTTTCCTCCGCCGTGGCCCCGTACCAGGTGAATTTGATGGTCTTGGCATCGGGGGCCTTGGTCATGAGGCTGATAATGACCATCAGCGCAGCGGTGACAACAAACAATATCTGGCAGTAATACAGCCAGTTGATGGTCCACAAATCGTAAAGCAACCCGTATTGTTGGTGAATGGGGTCGATGATCGCATGGTATTGATCCGTGGTGATCGTACCATGGAAGAGATCGTTTTTCGCGTTCCCCACGACGGTTTCATAGCTGCGCATATAAATGTCCGCCGCCAGCCGGGCAAAGCCTGCGAGCACCCCGATGGAAAAGGACCATAATGCGCCGGTGGCGTTGGCCCGTTTCCAGAACACGCCCATGATGAAAAGCACCGCGATGGCCGGCGAGAGGTAGCCCTGCACGCTTTGGAGGTAAACATACAGGTTGGAATGCAGGCTCTTGATCACCAGCACCCAACAGATGCCGAGAAAAACAATGACCGCCGTCGCCAACCGGCCCACGAATACTTCCGTTTTTCCGGAGGCGTTCGGATACCATTCCCGGTAGAAATCCATGGTGAAAAGCGTGGCCGAGGCGTTGAACTTGGAACCCAGCGACGCCATGAGCGCCACGATCATTCCGCAGGCCACCATGCCGCGCAAGCCGTGGGGCAGAATCTGCGCCACCAGGGAGGTGTACGCGGCGTCGCCATTGGTGCTGAAACCAACTCCGGGCGTCTTGGTCAGCGTAAAGGCGATCATGCCCGGCACGAGGAAAATGAACACCGGGGTGAGTTTGAAGAAGCCCGCGAGAATGCTGCCCCGCCGGGATTCCTGCTGGTTCTTGCCCGCGAGCACGCGCTGGACGATGTATTGGTCGGTACACCAATACCAGAAACCAATAATGGCGGAGGCAGGCAAAACCGCCGTCCAGGCCCAGACAGGATCATGGCTTGAACGCACCAGATGCACATTATCGCCAACGGTTTTAAGCGTCACTTGCCAGCCGTCCAAAAGACTGCCGTGGCCCAGGACGCGCAGTCCCGTATAAAGAATGCAGACCGAACCAAAGATCAAAACCGGTGCCTGCAGCACGGCGGTGTACATGATCACGCGCATGCCGCCGAAAATGGTGTACAGGCCGGTGGTGGCGGCCAACCCCAGGGCGATGGCCCAGAACACGTCAATGTCACGGCCAAACATGTGGATGTGATCCACGTTTAACAGGGTGCGGATGACCACGTCGCCGGCATAGATGGTGGCGGCGATTTTGGTCAGCACGAGGCTGGCCATGGTGAGCAGGCTCAAGACGTTTCGCGAACCGCGGCTGAAGCGCAGTTCGAGGAATTCCGGCATGGTGAATACTTTCATGCGGTCATACAGCGGCACGAATGCCCAGCCCAGAATGATGATCCAGTAGGCGTGCATTTCCCAGTGGGCCATGGCCATGCCCGTGGCGAAACCGGCACCAGCGAGACCGACGAGATGTTCGGAGCCGATGTTCGAAGAGAAGATCGAGGAACCGATTTGCAACCAGTTCGCGTCGCGGCCGGAAAGGAAGTAGTCCTTGCCGGACTCGTTTTTCTTGCGCATGGAGAACCAGATGGTGGCCAGCATGCCCAAGATGAAAAAGATGATCACGGCCAGATCCTTGCCGTCGAACACGGTGCCGTTCAATCCTCCGGCCGCCGCCGACGTGGCGAGGGCATTGGTTGCCACTTCCGCCACGCTGTTGGTTATTTCATTCATAGATTTTGGTTTTCCCCCGGGGAATTATTCCACGCTGAACTTGTAAATGATGGTGTTGTGATAGGTCTCACCCGGCTTGAGTTCCACGGAGGGGAAGTTGGGCTTGTTCGGGGAGTCGGGATAATGCTGGGGTTCCATGCAGAAGCCGCTGCGGCGGGGATAGACCTTGCCGTCCTTGCCGGTGAGGGAGCCATCGAGGAAATTGCCGGCATAGAATTGCAGGCCGGGCTGGTCGCTCAGGACTTCCAGGACGCGGCCGCTGGTGGGTTCCACCACGCGCGCCTGCAAGCCCAGCTGGCCCAGGGGTTTGTTTATGACCCAGTTGTGGTCATAGCCGGGCCCGTATTGGAGGATGGGGTCGGCGTCGTTGATGCGCGCGCCGATGGCGGTGGGCTTGCGGAAATCAAACGGCGTGCCGGTCACATCGGCAAAGGCCCCGGTGGTGATCAAGCCGCTGTCCACGGGGGTGGTCTGGTCGGCATTGATGTAAACCAAATGGCTGAGGATGTCGCCATTGCCCTGGCCGGCCAGGTTGAAATAGGAATGATGCGTGAGGTTGACGACGGTCGGCTTGTCGGTCTTGGCGGTAAACTCGAGCTTCAATTCGTTCTGGTCGGTCAGTGTGTAGATGGCGGTCACTTCCAGGTTGCCCGGAAAGCCTTCTTCGCCGTCTTTGCTGACATAGGCCAGCACCAACTGCGGCCCATGCACGCCCACGGAGGATTTCGCGGTCCAGACCACCTTGTCAAAACCCTTCAAGCCGCCGTGCAGGGAATTGGCACCGTTGTTTTTGGCGAGAGTATAGGTCTGGCCCTCGAGCGGGAAGGTTGCCCCGCCGATGCGGTTGCCGTAGCGGCCGATGAGCGCGCCGAAATACGGACAGGCCTTGACATAGCTGGCGCGGGTGTAGCCGTCCAGCGAGTCAAACCCGAGCACGACGTCGGCCATTTTGCCGCTGCGGTCGGGCACCACCAGCTTTTGGACGATGCCGCCGTAGGTCATGATGTCGGCCTCGGCGCCTTTGGAATTGTGGAGGGTGTAAAGTTCAACGGCCTGGCCATCGGGGGTCTTGCCAAAATCGGACTTCGTAATGGAGGAGGTTGTGTTCGAGGACATAGTCGCGCAGCCTACAAGAGTGGTCGCCAGCAGTCCAGCGGCCAGTGATTGTTTGATGTGTTTCATATCGGGATTGGTTGTTCTTCAGTGGTTTTGGATGGGATCAATAACGCTTTCGGGAACGGTCGAAACCGTTCCATGGCGGATGCCTTTGGGAAAGGTCAACGACGAGGAAATGTCATGCCATGACTTCATATCGGTGGATGTGATGGCTCCATAGTATTTGGTGCCGCTGTAATGGTCAAAGTAGATGTAGTACCGGCCGTTAAAATTAATTGCGGTGGGGCCTTCCACCCAATGGGGGGAAATCGGGTCTCCCGCCGGCCCAAACGGACCTTCGGCGGCCGCGCCCACCGCCAGCCGCAGGTCCTTCTTGACGGGAGTTTTCGTCTCATCCTTGACCACGAGATAATACTTGGCGGCCACCTTGATCATCATTGCGTCAATCACATTGAAGCCCCCGTCATACAGCAGCTTGGTGGGGGAGAAACGGGTGAAATCCCGGGTGGTGACGTAATAGATGCGGTGGTTGAGTTCGCCGGGGTTTTCGGTCCCGGGAAATTTTCCCGGAATGGTGGTGGCCCAGAAGACGAGCCACTGCTGGCTGGCGTCATCGTAAAATAATTCCGGTGCCCAGACGTTTTTTGCGGTCGGATCCTGTTCCATCACCGGCACGGCCTGCGGCTCCGACCAATGGATCAAGTCCGGGGAAGCAGCGTAACCAAACACGGTCGGCCGGCCCCAACTGGTGGTCCACACCAGGCGGAAGATTCCGTCCGGTCCGCGCCGCAGGCTCGGATCGCGCATGAGTTTGCCGCCCACGCTGGGTTCCAAAAAGGATTTGCCGTTCGGGGGCCGCAGTTCGGTCCACTTGAGGCCGTCTTTGCTGGTGGCGAGGCACAAGCCATCGCGGCCATTGGGCTCGCGAAAGAAGCTGAACAGCAGCACGGAGTTGGTATCCGCCGCCGGCGCGGCGTTCCCGGCCAGCAGCAGCGCCAAGGCGATCAAGGCCCAAAGCCGAACACGGGAGCGCAGATGGCGCATCCTTGCTTGGAGGGTTCGAAGGGCCGGTTTCATTTCTGTCCGTAGTACGCGCCGGGACCGTGTTTGCGGAGGAAATGCTTGTCCAGCAAGACCGGCTGCATGGGCTTGATCCGGGGGTTGACGCGCAGGGTCTCGCTGTTGAGCCGGGCGATGAATTCGAGCACGCAGGCATTGTGAACGGCGTCGTGCGCGTCTTTGCCCCAGGTGAACGGTCCGTGGCTGGCGACGAGCACGGCGGGATGCTGCATGGGGTCGCACTTCAATTTCTTGAAGGTTTCCACGATGACGTCGCCGGTGTTGGCCTCGTAATCGGTTTTGATTTCCGCCGCCGTCAGTTTGCGGGTGCAGGGCACATCGCCGTACCAGTAATCGGCCTGGGTGGTGCCATAGGCCAGCAACGGTTTGCAGGCCTGCGCCCAGGACGTGGCGAACAGGCTGTGGGTGTGGACCACGCCGCCGATGCCCGCAAAGGCGCGATAGAGCACGAGGTGGGTCGGCGTGTCGGAGCTGGGCTTCAAGCTGCCCTCCACCACCTTGCCGTCGGCCAGCGACACGACCACCATGTGCTCCGGCTTCATGTCGGCATAGGGCACGCCGCTGGGTTTGATGACGATGACGCCCTGCTTGCGGTCCACGGCGCTGACGTTGCCCCAGGTCTGGATGACGAGGCCCTCGGTGACGAGGTCCAGGTTGGCCTGGCAGACTTCGGTTTTTAATTGTTCCAGCATAAAAAAGTATTTAACCACGAAATACATTGGCCGTTCACAAAACCATTTTCAATCCCAACGGGATTGGCAGCATTCAGCCCAGCGTTGCCGCGCAGCGGCTACGCTGGGTAAACACGCCGACATTTTCCAACCCTGAAAGGGTTGCCTCAATCCCCAATTGGCGAGCGATTGTGGCATCAGTTTTTGATTCAACCCTTTCAGGGTTGATGGTTTTTCGGGAACGCTGACCCAGCGTAGCTCGTTCCTCGCAACGCTGGGCTGAATGATTGCAATCCCGTTGGGATTGCCCCCGTTGGGATTGCGGGATTCGCCCGGCAAACTCTGGTTTTCAATTTTTCCAGCATAAAATTTATCAACTGGTCAATCAGCCACCCATTTTCAATCCCAAATATACCGTTCATCGAATTTAATTTCATAGCGTCGCAAAAATTCCCGGAACTCATCTTGAAACGAAACGTTGCGATGATGCTCTTCCTGCCGTGAAATATAATTTTGGACGGCTGGAATTTGAGAAAACCCTATCGAAAAAATACCGTAACCGCTTTGCCACGCGAAGTCATGCAAATCCGCGCTTTTGGTTTTGATCCAAAGCGACGAGCCGCGTTTAACTTCCTTGACCATCTCCGCCGCCTGGCAGGTGCGGGACAAGGCGCAAAGCAAATGCACATGGTCTTCCACCCCGCCGACGATGACGGGTTGGCAGTCAAGCTGATTCAAAATGCCACCGAGGTACCGGTGCATTTCTTCACGGAGATTTTTGTCCCGCAAGAATGGACGGCGGTCTTTCGTGGAAAAAACCGCATGCACCAGGATTTTTGCGAGCGATTGTGGCATCAGTTTTTGATTCAACCCTTTCAGGGTTGATGGTTTTTCAGGAACGTTGACCCAGCGTAGCTCGTTCCTCGCAACGCTGGGCTGAATGATTGCAATCCCGTTGGGATTGCCGGTTCGGTCTTGCACCGTTCGACTTGAAATGGTTCCAACATGTGTTTTGATTTGTTAATCACGGATCGGCCACCGATTCAGTTCCATTTTGTGTCCCTTTCGTGGATTTCGTGGTTAAAATTCCCCCCTCACTTCCGGGCCTGGTCGCGGATGGCAATGAGCTTTTTCATCACGCCGTGGAGGTTGCCGGTCCATTCCTGGGTGCCGAAGGCGTCGTGCAGTTGCTGGTACACCGCGTAGAGCTCCTGGTACACGGCGTGGGCTTGCGGATTGGGTTTGTAAACCCTGGGCTTCAAGCCGGTCATCTTCTTTTGCGCGGCGGCAAAATCCTTGTGGGCGCCGGCAATGACCGCCGCCGCGATGGCCGAACCGAGCGCGCAGGTCTGGGCGGAACGCGAAATTTTCATCGGCCGGCCGGTCACGTCCGCATAAATCTGCATGGTGATGGCGCTTTTTTCGGCAATGCCGCCGCAATTGACGACTTCGTCGATTTTCACGCCGTATTCCTCGAAACGGTTGATGATGGTCAACGCGCCGAAAGCGGTGGCTTCGATCAAGGCGCGGAACACTTCCGCCGGGGTGGTGTACAGGGTCTGGCCCACCAGCAAGCCGGTCAGCCGCTGATCGACCAGAATGGTGCGATTCCCATTGTTCCAATCCAGCGCCAGCAAGCCGCTTTCGCCGGGCTTGAGCTTGGCGGCCTGTTCGCCGAGCAGGGCATGCGACATTTTTTCGCCGTGCGGCTGGATGTAGTTGACCCACCAGTTGAAGATGTCACCCACGGCGGACTGGCCGGCTTCCACGCCAAAATAGCCCGGCAACACACTGCCATCCACGATGCCGCAAACGCCGGGGATATCGGCCAGTTCAGCGGTGTTCAGCCGCACGCTGATATCGCAGGTGCTGGTGCCGATGATCTTGACGAGCGTGCCCGGCTTCACCCCGGCGCCGATGGCACCGGTGTGGGCGTCGAAGGCGCCGACGGCCACCGGGATGCCTGCGGTCAGGCCGGTTTGCCGGGCCCAGTCGGCGGTCAAGGTGCCCGCCGCCGCATCCACCGCGCGCACCTTCTTCGGCAAGCGGTCGCGCAATTCGCCGAGCTGCGGGTCCAGTTGGGATAAAAATTCCGCGTCGGGATAACCGCCCCAGCCGGCGTTGAACATCGCCTTGTGCCCGGCGGCGCAAATGCCGGCGGTGAACTGGTCCGGAGCCAGGGTGCCGGTGAGGGCGGCGGGAACAAAGTCCGACAACTCAATCCAGGAATGGGCGGCCTTGAACACGGCTGGCGCGGCGCGCAAACATTTCAGGATTTTGCTGAAAAACCATTCGCTCGAATAAATCCCGCCGCACTTGGCCAGGTACTGGGGACGAAGCTTTTGCGCCAGGGCCGTGATCTCGGCGGCTTCGGCGACGCCGGTGTGATCCTTCCACAGCCAGGCCATGGCGGCGGGGTTGCTGGCGAAGCGCTTTTGAAACGCGAGGGGCTGGCCGTTGGCGCCGACCGGCAAGGGGGTGCTGCCCGTGGTGTCCACGCCAATGCCGATGACCTGTTCGGGCTTGAAGCCCGGGACGCTTTTTTTGGCCGCGGCCAGCGCCTGCTTGATGGTGATGGCCGCGCCATCCACATAATCCTGCGGATGCTGCCGCGCCAGATTCGGGTCGCGCGACAAAATCACGCCCTGGGTGCCATGGGCATAGGTCCAGACGGCGGCGGCAACTTCCGCGCCGTTGGCAACATTGACGATAAGCGCCCGGACGGAGTTGGTGCCGTAGTCCAGGCCGATGGTGTATTGAGTAGCCATGAGGTGTGTTCTTATTTGGTTTTGAGCCGCAACACCGTGAAGGAATTGCCCGGGAAGGCGCGCATCCGGGTGGTGCCGGGATAACTGAGGTTTTCGGTTTTCGGCGAAACCCGGGTGGGTTCCGCCAGGGAATTTTCGTCTTTCGGACGGTCCGGGGTCAGCCCGGTGGCCGTGCCGGAAAGATTCGCGGCCCCGGACAAATCCAGTTCCGTCGGCAGGGGCGCGGCGGCGGCATTGCCCACCTTGACCATGATGTCGCCGGTGGCGGCATCGGTCGCCGCGGTGGCATAGAGCGAGCTGAGTTTGCCGCCTTCCCCCAGGATTTTCGCAGTCAGTCGGCCCTCGAATTTTTCGCCGCGCGCGGCGAATTTCAGCGTAGAGCTGTCGCCGGCCACCAGGTCACCGGCAACCAACGCGGACATCAACAGGGCTGCCGCCAGACTGGAAAGTGGGTTCATGAGGTTGATGTATAATCTAAAAACTAAAATCTAAAATCTAAAAAATGCATTTCGCCGCGTCCGCAAACGCGGTTCACCGCCATGAGGAGCGGGTGCCGGGTCACCGCCCGGCACCCGGCTCGCCCCATCAGGAAACCCAGCCGCTCTTCAAACCATAGGCGGCATCATTCCAGGTCAGTTCCTGCTTGAACTGGCGCAGCCTGGTGTCGGCATCAATCACGAGCACTTCCAAACCGGCGATGGCGCCAAAGTCCTCCATCATTTCGGTGGTGACCGCCTGGCTGAAGCCGGTGTGATGCGCGCCCCCGGCATAAATCCACGCGGCGCAGGCGTCCGCAAAATTGGGGCGGCACTGCCAGACGGCGCGGGCGACGGGCAGTTTGGGCATGGGGTTTTCCGGGGCGACGCAATCCACTTCGTTGATGAGCAGGCGGAAGCGGTTGCCGAAATCCATCAGCGAGGCGTTCAACGCGGGACCGGCGGGAACGCTGAACACCAGGCGGGCCGGATCGGCCTTGCCGCCAATCCCGAGCGGGTGAACCTGCAGCGACGCCTGGCCGGCGGCAATGCTCGGACAGATTTCGAGCATGTGGGCGCCGAGCACCAATTGGTTGCCCGGAGCGAGATGGTAGGTGTAATCCTCCATGAACGACGTGCCGCCCGTGAGGCCGCTGGCCATGACCTTCATGGCGCGCACCAGCGCGGCGGTCTTCCAGTCGCCTTCGCCGGCGAAACCAAAATTATCGGCCATCAAGCGCTGCGGTGCCAGGCCGGGCAACTGCACCAGACCATGCAGGTCTTCAAACGTGGTGGTGAAGCCCTTGAAATTGCCGTTGGTCAGAAAAGCCCGCAGGCCGAGCTCGATGCGCGCGGCTTCGCGGATGGATTTGGCGCGCTTGCCGCCCGGCTTCAGGTCGGCGGCCACCTCATATTCCGCCTCGTATGCGGCGCACAATTCATCCACCTGCTTCTCCGTCACCTCGCCGATGACGCGCACCAGATCCCCGACGCCGTGCGTGTTGACGGAATAGCCGAACTTGATCTGGGCGGCCACCTTGTCGCCTTCCGTCACGGCCACTTCGCGCATGTTATCGCCAAAGCGCACGAATTTCGCGCCCTGCCAGTCGGCCCAGGCGGCGGCGGCCCGCGCCCACGCGCCGATTTTCTGCTGCACGCCCTCGTCCTGCCAGAAGCCGACGACGACCTTCCGGTTCAACCGCAGGCGGCTCATGATGAAGCCGTGCTCGCGATCCCCGTGCGCGGCCTGGTTCATGTTCATGAAATCCATGTCGATCGTGGCCCAGGGGATGTCGCGATTATATTGCGTGTGCAAATGGCAGAGGGGCTTGCGCAGCAGCTTGAGGCCGTTGATCCACATCTTGGAGGGGGAAAACGTATGGCACCAGTTCACAAAACCGATGCACTTCGCGGAGTTGTTGGCCTCCTGGCACAGGGCGGTGATGTCATCCGGCGTGGTCATCACCGGCTTGAACACCACCTTGACGGGAATCGACCTGGCCGCGCTGAGCGCCTTGGCAATCTCCTGCGAATGCAGCGCCACCGCCTTGAGCGTTTCCGGTCCGTAAAGATGCTGGCTGCCGGTGACAAACCAGACTTCATTTTGTTTCAGATTTATTTTCATAATGTGTTCAGGCGCGTTGCAACGCCCGGAGGCATGGTTATTTGTTGTTGGTTAAGTAAGGCGACAATTTTTCCAGCGACCGCCAAAAAGCTTCGAGCCCGTCAAAGGGTGTCCGCGCCGGCAAGGCCGCCCGGCCGCCGGCATGGCGATGCGGGCCGGCTGGCCGGCTGGGGACAGTGTGTTCCTACGCATGGGCAAATTCCCGTCAGTTTTTTTTCGCGGTCCCCGGGCTGGCCGGGGCATTTTTTCGATCCGGCACGACCATCCGGTCAATGCCCACCGCCACCAGGCCGGCGGTGCGGCGGCGCGGGGCGGAAACGCATTCCACCTGGCCAAAGCGCGCCCACATGGCTCCATTTTGGACCGCGTGGGAAAGATATTCCAGGACCGCCGGCGGCAGTTCCGTCAAGCTCCCGGTGATGACCACGCGGCGCAGCCCCAGCACATTCAACGCCCCGGCGATGGCGGCGGCCGCCCAATCCAGCGCCTGCGCCAGCCAGGGTTGGATTCCCTGCCGGGTAATATAACCGTGCAATCCAGCCCAGGTGTTTTCCGCGGCGGGGGCGGCGGCGGCAAAACTCTCCAGCAAGCCGCGCACCGAGATCAGCGTTTCCACGCACCCCACCGCGCCACAGCCGCAGGGCCGATGGTTTCCCGGCACGGGCGTGTGGCCGATTTCCCCGCTGATGGGCAGGGAATTGGAGAGCGGTTTGCCTTCCACAATGATGGCCCCGCCCACGCCCTCGCCAAAGTCCACCAGCAAAAAATCGTCGCACCCGGGATCGGCCAGATGATGGCCGAGGGCCAGCGCCCGCTCCTCCTGCACCAGCAGCACCGGCGCGTTCCAGACCCGCGCGGCAATGGCGGCAATATCCGTCTTTTCGGTCCAGTGAATGTTGGGGGAGAACAACACCCGGTTGGCCGCCTCGTCCACCACGCCCGGCACGCTCACCAGCACGCCCAGATAATTTTCCATGCCCAGCGCTTTCGCGGACTGCCGGAGCTTCTTCTCCCAAGCCCTGGCGGGAGCGGGTTCCGCCGGCAAAATCTCAAAGGACACCGGCCAGCGGTCCTCATCGCTCACGCCCAGGGACAACTGGGCCAGCGTGGTGAAGTTCACCCCGAGCTGGATGGCCAGAAACTGCGCCCGCGACTGGTTGAGCCGCAGCTTCCGCCCGGGCCGGCCCAACTGGCTGGCGACATCCGCCTGCCCCGGCCCATTCTGCCCGCGCTCCATGGCCAGCGACACCTCTTCCAGCACCTCCATCTCGATCAATTCATCCACGATTTTTCCCGCCGTGGGCTGGCTCATGCCCAGGGATTTGGCGAGTTCCGCCCGCGAGGCCACGCCCAATTTCTGCAACTGCCGGAGCAAGGCGCGCCGGTTCAATTGGCCCATGCGGGAGGGAACGTAGATCATTAACTTAAGAAAGCTACGAAAGTCCCCCCGCATGTCAAGCGCCTTTGAAAAAAAACTTATGGAGCGGGCGGTCCCGGATAGTTCATTGCCATTGGGAATGACCACACGTTCGAATGCGGGATGGAAAAGACCCGGCACGCTGTAGGGAAACCTGCGATACGACGTTGGGATGCGGGCGTGTCAGCAGAAGAATTGTTGCGCGCTTTCAGCGCTTGATGGCAATGGTGGCGGCAAACCCAGGGCGTTGCCCTGGGCTGTCATGTTGCGGCCTTTCAGGCCTGCTCTTTGCGGCGTCATTCTGGATGAAGAAAGCCATGGATTTTCCGTTGACGGAACGGCTCAGGGGTTGCGATACGGCAGGCGGGGAAGCCTGCGCTAGAATGGTTTGCCATGGTTTTGCCGGTTTCACTATGAAATATCCGGGCGAGCGCCGTTACCCAAATGTCACTTTCAAATCCGGCCTGGGGCGGCTATAGTTTCCGTTCCACTTGCATGGCAAACCATCGCGAACCAAAACATTTTCTGAATCGGGAATTGAGCTGGCTGGAATTCAACCAGCGGGTGTTGGAGGAGGCCTTGGATCCCACCAACCCGTTGCTGGAGCGCCTCAAATTCCTGACCATCGTCAGCTCCAACCTGGATGAGTTCTTCGAGGTGCGCGTGGCGGGGCTGAAACAGCAGATCGAAAGCGGCAACCAGACGCGCACGGTCGATGGGCTCACGCCGACGGAATGTTTCGAGGCCATCACCCACCGCGTGCGCCAGATGGTGGCCGACAAATACACCTGCTGGCGCAGGGAAATCCAGCCGGCGCTGGCCCTTTCCAAAATCCGCATCCTCGAACTCAACGAACTGCAAGCGGCGGACCTGCCATGGCTGGGGGAATTTTATCACAGCCAGGTCCGCCCCGTGCTGACTCCGCTGGCGCTTGATCCGGCCCATCCCTTCCCGCAACTCCTGAACAAATCCCTCAATTTGATTGTCCAGCTGGAGATGCCCAAGGACGGCGCGCCCCAGGAACACCTGGCCGTCGTGCAATGTCCGTCCATTCTGCCCCGGCTCATCCAGCTTCCCCGGGACAACGGATTTCGCGATTACTTTTTTCTGGGCAATCTCATCGGCCATTTCCTGGCGGATTTGTTTCCCGGCACCCGGATTCTGGGCTATTGGGGGTTCCGCCTGACCCGCAACAGCGAACTCTACGTGGACGAAGGCGACACGCCGAACCTGCTCAAGGCGGTCGAGGAGGAATTGCACAAACGCCGGCGCGGCCACGCCGTGCGGCTGGAAATCGCCCAGGACTGCCCGGAAGCCATCCGCGAAACCCTGCTGCAACATCTGAACCTCGCCCCCCAGGACATGTATCTGGTGAGCGGACCGGTGAATCCCACGCGCCTGATGATGTTATACCAGGGAAATCATTCCCCGGAACTGCGGGATCCGCCATTTCTGGCGCCCATCACCCCGGCGCTGGCGGGCCGGAAGGATATTTTTGCCACCATCCGCGAGCGGGACATCCTGCTGCATCATCCCTACGAAAGTTTTTCCAGCGTCGTGGATTTTCTGGAGACCGCCGCGCGGGACCCGGATGCGCTGGCCATCAAAATGACGCTGTATCGCACCGGCGGCGATTCGCGCATCGTCGGCGCCCTGATGAATGCGGTGAAGAACGGCAAGCAGGTCACCGCCGTGGTGGAATTGCGGGCGCGCTTTGACGAGGCGAACAACATCGAGTGGGCGCGCAAGCTGGAGGAGAACGGCGTGCATGTGGTCTATGGCCTGGTGGGCTACAAAATTCACGCCAAGGTGACCCTGGTGGTGCGGCGCGAAGCCGAGCGCATCCGCCGCTACGTCCATTTGGGGACCGGCAATTACAACCCGACCACCGCCAAACTGTACACGGATCTCAGCCTGCTCACCTGCCGGCCGGAATTCGGCGAGGACGCGACGAACCTGTTCAACCTGCTGACGGGCATCTGCCAGTTTCCCGGCATGAACAAGCTGGTGATCGCGCCGTTTGACCTGCACCGCCGGCTGCTGCAACTCGTTGCCCGCGAAACCGAACACGCCCGGCGCGGCCTGCCCGCGCGGGTGATTGCCAAGTTCAATTCCCTGGTGGAACCCGAACTGATCGAGGCGATGTACTCCGCCTCGCAGGCAGGGGTGAAGATTGACTTGATCATCCGCGGCATCTGCTGCCTGCGGCCCGGCCAGCCCGGCTTGAGCGAAAACATCACCGTGCGCAGCATTGTGGATCGGTTTCTGGAGCACAGCCGGATTTATTATTTTGAAAACGCCTGCCAGCCGGAAATCTTCGTGGGCAGCGCCGACTGGATGCCCCGCAATTTGTTCCGGCGCATTGAAGTGGTGTTTCCCATTGAAGACGGCGGATTATGCGACCGGATCATGCGCGAAATTCTGCGGGTGGCCCTGGCGGACAACACCAAGGCGCGCTGGCTGGGACCGGACGGCATTTATCGCCGGGCGCAAGCCGAGCCCGGCGAACCACCCCGCCGCAGCCAGACGGAATTCATGGCCCTGGCCACGCCCAAAGCCGGTCGCAAAGAAAAGAACAAATATCCCCGGGTGGAACTGGCGGACTCCCCGTTTCCCAAGGGCGCGAGAAAGCCCAAGAACGCCATCTGAAATCGGGGCTCCGGCAACTTCGAGAAATGCCGTGGTCGGCAACGGGTTGGGAAGGCGACGTCGGGGATAACTTGCTCTCCCTGGTTGCAGGCGCGGCGCGCACGGAGTGACGCGCCCCACCACCTTGGGCTCGCGACAAGACCTTTCGATCTCATGGCCCACTTCGGAATTCGGGCTAACGCGTTATCGAGCAATTGCAAACAAGAGTGGCACTGGCCTCTGGCCCGTACTGTCCGGCGACCCGCCGGACGGAACGCCCCGCAACGCCCCGCAACGCCCAGGGGCCAAAAAATAGTTGACCGGTCATATAACTTGGCTTAGACTTTGGCCGTGCTCGCCCGCCAACCGGGCGGCGGAATTGCAACCTCTTATGGGCCGAACCAGTGATGCGCGCGAAAAGCTGCTGGCCGTGGCGTTTGATCTCATTTATGAGAACAGCTACGGCACGGTGAGCGTCGCCCATATTTGCACCCGCGCCGGCGTCAACAAGGGCAGCTTCTACTATTTTTTCAAGACCAAGACCGATCTGGTGGCGGCCGCCTACGAGGAGCATTGGCGGCTGAAACTGCCGGAATACGAGCGGATTTTTTCCCCGGCGCATCCGCCCCTGCAACGCCTCCGGCTCTGGTGCGAATATTTTCGCGACGTCCAGGAAAAGCGCCGCGCCAAGTACCGCCATTGCTGCGGCTGCCCCTACACCAGCGTCGGCGGCGAACTCGCCAACAGCGACCCGGTCATCCGCCGCAAAGCCCAAGACCTGGTGGAGCGCCACATCCAATATCTCGCAACCGCCATTGCCGACGCCCAACGCGCCGGCCTGGCGCAGCCCGGCGAGGCCCGGGTGAAGGCGGAACTGGTGCATTCGCTGGTCATCGGCATGTCGTTGCGCACCAAGATTTACAATGACTTGAGCGTGCTGCGGCACGCCGAATCCGCCATTTTCGCCCTGGTTGGGGCCAAACCTTAGTTTTGCGGCGGTGAATCACTGGAGGTTATCAGCACAATATTATGTGGATCGTTCGTCTCGCCTTGCGCCGGCCCTACACCTTTGTGGTGGCCGCACTGCTCCTGCTTTTGCTCACGCCGTTCATTCTGCAGCGCACCCCCACGGATATTTTTCCGGCCATCAACATTCCCGTGGTCAGCATCATCTGGGGCTACGCGGGGCTGGACGCGCAGGAAGTGGAACAGCGCATCGTTTACGCCAATGAGCGCGCCCTGAGCGTCACGGTCAACGACATTGAGCACATCGAGTCCACCTCCTACAGCGGCATTGGCGTGATCAAGGTCTTCCTGCAGCCCGGGGCGTCGGTGCCCGCCGCCATCGCCCAAATCACGGCCGTGGCGCAAACGGTGCTGCGCCAGATGCCGCCCGGGCAGACCCCGCCGCTCATCATCCAGTACAACGCCTCCACCGTGCCCATTTTGCAATACTGCTTCAGCAGCCCGAAATTGTCCGAGCAGGAATTGTTCGACGTCACGGCCAACCAGGTGCGCATCGGCCTCTCCACCTTGCGGGGGGCGGTGGTGCCCTGGCCCTATGGCGGCAAGTCGCGCGTCATTTCGGTGGATATCAACCTCCCCGCGCTCAAGGCGAAAAACCTGGAACCGCAGGACGTCATCAACGCCATCAACGCCCAGAACCTCATCCTGCCCGGCGGCACCGCCAAGGTGGGGGCCACCGAGTACGACATCGGCATGAACGCCACCGTCGGCCCGATTGACGACCTCAACAACCTTCCCGTCAAGGTGGTCAACGGCGCGACCATCCGCCTGCGGGACGTCGCCCAGGTGCATGACGGCTATAATCCGCAAGTCAACGCCGTGCGGTTGGACGGGGTGCGCGGCGCGCTGCTCACGGCGATGAAAAGCGGCTCGGCTTCCACGCTGGAGGTGGTGGCCCATGCCAAGGCCGCCATGCCCGGCATCATGGCCGGGGTCACCAACAATCCCCAGTACAAGGATTTACAGTACAAGGAATTCGCCGACCAATCCCTCTTCGTGCGCGCCGCCGTCAATGGCGTGGTGCGCGAGGGCATCACGGCGGCCGCCCTGACCGCCCTGATGATTTTGCTGTTCCTGGGCTCCTGGCGCAGCACCCTGATCATTGCCATCTCCATCCCCTTGTCGGTGCTGAGTTCCCTTGCCGTGCTGAGCGCGCTCGGCGAAACCATCAACCTGATGACGCTGGGCGGCCTCGCGCTCGCGGTGGGCATCCTCGTGGACGACGCCACCGTGGCGATTGAAAACATCCATCGCCACATGGTCAGTGGCAAGCCGCTGGATGACGCCATTCTCGAAGGCGCGCAGGAGATCGCCCTGCCGGCCTTCGTTTCCACCCTGTGCATCTGCATTGTGTTTGTGCCGATGTTTTTCCTGACCGGCGTGGCGCATTACCTGTTTGTGCCGCTGGCCGAGGCGGTGGTGTTCGCCATGCTGGCGAGTTATGTCATTTCCCGGACGCTCGTCCCGACCCTGGTCATGTGGTTTTACCGCAACGTGCAACTCCACGGGGAACACGAGGACGACGCCCATGCGCCGGCCTGGCTGCGCCCGGGCATCCGCCTGCAACGGGCGTTTGAAAGCGGCTTCGAGCGTTTCCGCGAAAGCTATCGCGCGCTGCTGGCCACCTGCCTGGAACATCGCGCGCCCTTCGCCCTGATCTTTCTGGCGCTCTGCGCCGGCTCGTGGCTGCTGATCCCCCTGTTGGGCGAGGACTTTTTCCCCGGCGTGGACGCCGGCCAGTTCCTGCTGCACGTGCGCGCCCGCACCGGCACGCGCATGGAGGAGACCATCCGCCTCACCGCCCGGATTGACGCCGCCATCCGCCGCGAGATTCCCGCGGCGGAAATCCGCGGCATCATGGACAACATCGGCATTCCCAATTCGAGCATCAATTTGAGCTACAACACCAGCGGCGTCATCGGTGCGGGCGACGCGGACATCCTGGTCTCGCTCAATCCCGGCCATGCCCCGACGGAAGCGCACATCCGCCGGCTGCGGGAGGTGTTGAACCGCGATTTCCCCGGGAACATGTTTTATTTCCTGCCCGCCGACATCGTCAGCCAGACGCTGAACTTCGGTTTGCCGGCCCCGTTTGACATTCAAATTGTCGGCAACAACCAGGCGGCCAACCGGCAGGTGGCCGCGCGGCTGGTCGAGCAAATCCGCCGCGTGCCCGGCGCGGTGGATCTGCGGGTGCATCAGCCGGATGACCTGCCGAAGTTCGACATCAAGGTGGATCGCGACAAGGCCGCCACCCTGGGCATGACCGAGCAAACCGTGGCCAACTCGGTCTTGTTGAGCCTGAGCGGCAGCGGCCAGGTTTCCCCCTCGTACTGGATGGACCGGCGGTTTGGCGTGCAATATCTCATCAACGCCCGGGTGCCGGAATATGCCATGGACTCCGCCGAGACCCTCGACTCCGCGCCGCTCAACAACGGGGCCGTCAGCGGCGGGCAGATCCTCGCCAACGTCGCCACGCTCTCCCGCACCACGGTGCCCCCGGTGTTCACGCATTACAACGTGAAGCCCGTCATTGATGTTTACGGCAACGTGGATGGCCGCGACCTCGGCAGCGTGCTGGAAGACATCCAGCCGCTGGTGGCCCAAGCCAGCCGGGAACTCCCGCCCGGCAGCACCATTGTGCTGCGCGGCCAGGCCGATACCATGCACAAGAGCTTTGTCGGCCTGGGCGTGGGGCTGGTCATGGCCATTGTGCTGATCTATCTCCTGCTGGTCGTCAATTTCCAGAGCTGGCTGGATCCCTTCATCATCATCACCGCGCTGCCCGGCGCGCTGGCGGGCGTGGTCTGGGCGCTGTTCCTCACGCAAACCACGCTGAGCGTCCCGGCGCTGATGGGCGCCATCATGAGCCTGGGCGTGGCCACGGCCAACTCCGTGCTGGTGGTCAGCTTCGCCCGCGACAATTTGCGGCGCGGCATGGAGCCCCTGGCCGCCGCGCTGGATGCGGGCGTGAGTCGCATCCGCCCGGTGTTGATGACGGCGGCGGCCATGCTGATTGGCATGCTGCCCATGAGCCTGGGGCTGGGTGAAGGGGGCGAGCAAAACGCGCCGCTCGGCCGCGCGGTCATCGGCGGCTTGTTTGTCGCCACCATCGCGACGCTGCTGTTCGTTCCGGTGGTTTTCAGTTTCATGCACCACCGTCTGGCGGCCGCGGCCGCCGCCCAGGACAGGCCAAACCCGGGGGACACGCCCCCTGCCCTGCCGGCCCAAACTCATTGATGCACCCATGATTCACGTAATTCTTATCTGGTTATGAACGCCCCACTCGCCCCCTCCCCTGCCCCCTCCGTGCGCCTGCTGCGTGTCCTGGCGGTCACGCTCGTCATCCTGCTGGCCGGCCTGGTCCTCGGCTTCGCCCCGCGCTGGCTGGCCCGGCGCGCCCTTGCCCAGACCACCAAAACATTGGACGTCACCACCGTGGCCGTCGTCTCCCCCGTGCCCGGCCAGGGCAACTCCGGCGTGCCGCTGCCCGCCGAAGTGCAGGCGTATGTGGAAGCCCCCATTTACGCGCGCGCCAGCGGCTATTTGAAACGCTGGCTGGTGGATATCGGGGCCCAAGTCAAGGCCGGCCAATTGCTCGCCGAAATCGACACGCCGGAACTCGATCAGCAACTGGCGCAAGCCCGGGCCGAGGTGGCCCAAAACCAGGCCGCCCTCGACCTGGCCAAAATCACCGCCGCCCGCTGGACCGATCTCCTCAAGACCGCGAGCGTCAGCGAACAGGAAACCGCCGAAAAATTATCCGACCAGGAACTCAAACAGGCCAACCTCGACGCCGCCCAGGCCAATCTGCACCGGCTGCAGGAAATGAAAGGGTTCGCCAGCGTCACCGCGCCGTTTGACGGCACGATCACGATGCGCCAGACGGATGTCGGCCAGCTCATCGCCGCCGGCAGCGGCCGCGAACTGTTCCATTTGGCCCAGTTGAACCCCTTGCGCGTTTATGTCCGCGTGCCGCAAAACCTCGCGCCGGCCATCCAGCCGGGGCAAACCGCCGACCTGACGCTGGATCAGTTGCCCGGCAGGAAAATCGCCGCCAAAGTCGTGCGCACCGCCGGAGCCATGGACCCCGCCTCCCGCACGCTTCTGACCGAGCTGGAGGTGGACAACGCCAGCGGCGAGATCCTTTCCGGCAGCTACGCCCAGGTGCGCTTCACGGATATCACCGCCAACCCCGTGCTCACCCTGTCCGCCAACACCCTGCTGTTTCGCTCCGAAGGCATCTGTGTGGGGGTGGTCGATACGAATAACCAGGTCGAGTTGCGCACCGTGAAATTGGGCCGTGATTTTGGCCAGACCGTGGAGATCCTGCAAGGGATCACCGCCACCGACCGCGTCATCATCAATCCGCCGGACTCCCTGGCCGGCGGCTTGACCGTGCAAATTGTCGAACCCGCCAAAACCATGGCTGCCAAATGAAACCCCACCGACCGCCGTCCCCCGCCAACGGTCCCGCCCGGATTTTTCCCGGCGAAATGACCCCGGGCATTGCAAATCAATGGACCGGTTTCCAAACCTGCGTGCCGGCGCCTTGCAAAAAAGCAGGCGAACGATTTTGCCCGCGTCTTTTCATTCGGGCTTCGGCATTCATTCGTCATTTGCCATTGGGCATTCGGCATTGTCCGGGCCTTCTGCTCACCGCCCTGGCCCTGCTCACGGGCTGTTCGGTCGGCCCTGACTACCACCGCGCCGCCGCCCTGCCCGCGCAGCCCATGCCCACGGCTTTCACTTCGGTTGACGACCACCAGCCCACCAACACCACGCTCTGGAAGGTGGCGGAACCCTCCGCCAGTCTGCCCCGCGGACAATGGTGGCAGATCTTCCACGATCCCGAACTGGCCCGGTTGGAAAGCCTCGCCCTGACCAATAATCAAAATCTCGTTGCCGCCGCCGCCCGCATGGCCGAGGCCCGCGAGGCCGCCGCCGCGGCGCGCTCGGAATATTTCCCGCAAGTGAGCGCCGGCGGCACCCCCAACGGGGATTTCACCCGCCAGCGCACCAGCGTGAATGAACCGCAAAACGGCAATCCCGCCGGGGCCGCGCACACCTACGACACCTTCACCGCCCCGCTTTATCTGGGCTGGGAAGCCGACTTGTGGGGCCGCGTGCGCCGGTTGTCCGAAAGCGCCCGCGCCCAGGCCGCCGCCAGCGCCGATGACTTGGAATCCGCCCGGCTGGCCTTGACCGCGGAGGTCGCCAGCGATTATTTCTCCGCGCTCACCCTGACGGCGGACTACGCGCTGGTCACCAACACCATTGAAACCTATCGTCGCTCGCTGGCACTCACGCAAAACCGCCGGCGCGGCGGCGTGGTCTCTGATCTGGACGTGGCCCAGGCCGCCACCCAGTTGCACAGTGCCGAAGCCCAATTACCCGACATCCAATTGCGCCGCGCGCAGACCCTCCACGCGCTTGCCATCCTGTGCGGCCAGTCGCCCATCGGCTTTTCCGCCAGCCTGGAAAGTGCGGATTCCGCCCCCGCCACCGTGCCCGCCATCCCGCCGGGATTGCCCGCCGCCCTGCTGGAGCACCGGCCGGATGTGGCCGCGGCCGAACGCCGCATGGCCGCCGCCAACGCCCAGATCGGCGTGGCCAAAGCCGCCTTCTATCCGGCCATCAAATTAAACGGCGTGGCCGGATTCCAATCCCTCAGCGCCAGCTCCTGGTTCGATTGGCCGAGCCGCTTCTGGTCCGTGGGCCCCAACGTGGAACTGCCGCTGTTCACCGGGGGGTTGAACCGGGCCAACCTGGCCCGCGCCCGCGCCGCTTATGACGAAACCCTGGCCAATTATCGGCTGACGGTGCTCACCGCCTTTGGGGAGGTGGAGGATTCCCTCGCCGCCCAGCAATGGCTGGCCGAGGAATGGAGCGCCGAAAACGCGGCCGTGGCCGCCGCCCGCCAGGCGTTGGCGATCGCCAACAACCGTTATCGGGCCGGCTTGGTCACCTACCTGGACGTCGCCACCGCGCAAACGCAGGCCCTGAGCGAGGAACGCAGCGCCGTCGAACTCCAAGGCGCGCGGCAGACCGCCTGCATCAACCTCATCAAAGCCCTCGGCAGCGTCTGGCCCGAATAAATCGTTTCAACCCAAATCCCGCATCCCCGCCGGTGCGGCGAAGCGCGGCGGAATAGCGGAATAGACGAGGTTCAGATGGCCGACCGGCCCCGAAACCGGACAAAAAAATTCATTTTGGACCGATGCAAGGCGCAACTTGCAAAACCAAAGTTGTGCGATTAAGTTTGCGGGGCATGGCGAGCATCACTTTGAAAAGCATTCCGATGGAGCTGCACGCGCAGTTGAAAAACGAGGCGGCGGCGAATTTCCGCAGTATCCCCCAGGAAGCCATGAGCCGGATTGAACGGACCTTTCAGATGGACGCGGCTTTGACGACGAAGCGAGATCAACAATGGATTGATGAGGCCATCGCCAGTGGACCGGAAACACCCTTGACCCAAAAGGAAATGGACGCCATCCGGGACGGTATTTTGAAGGGTAAAAAATGAGGGCGGTCCGGCGTCCGCGTTTCCTGCTGGATTTGGCTGAGGAATTGACCTGGCTGCGTGATCACGCCGGGGCTGACGTGGCGGAACGATGGTTTGATGCCCTGATTGCCACGATCCATTTCATCGAGAAAAACCCTTATGTCGGACGCGAGCGTAAAGATTTGAAGCCGGATGGCATTCGTTCCTGGCGGGTGCATGACTTTCCTCGCTGGCTGATTTTTTTTGCCGTCACTTCCCAAAAGGAGATTGTTTTTTACCGCCTCCGCTCCGGCACCATGAATCTGGCGGCGCTGAAAATGGGGGCTTGAGGGGGCTTGAGGTGGGTTTGAATCTGGAGCAAGTTAATTTTTGCAGGTGAAATAGATCAGCTCTGTTCCAAATTCAATCGGCAAGTCAAGCCAAAGGTCCGCTTGACCTGGTGGTCCGTTTTCGACTACCCTGAGCCCAGTAACGCATTATCTTTTATTGGTGAAAGCCGGCAGATGGAACGCGTGCCAAATTTTATAAATCAGGCATTGACAGTTCCGGCTTTTCTGTTTTAATGGTCAACCCTTTGCGGGAAAATTTTATGTACGCCGTTTTAGAAACTGGTAGCAAACAATATCGTGTCGCCGCTGGCGACAAGTTGGAAATCGAACGTCTTGAAATCGAGGCGGGGCAGCCGGTTACGTTTGACCACGTGCTGCTCGTCAACAACGAAGGCAAGGTCTCCGTTGGCGCGCCCAACGTGGCTGGCGCCACCGTCACGGCCGATGTCGTCGAGCACAAGCGGGGCGAAAAGAAGCTGACGTTCAAAATGAAGCGCCGCAAGGGCTACCATAAGAGCATCGGCCACCGCCAGGAGCTGACCGTGGTGAAAATCACCGCCATCAACGCCTGAGCCGGCCACCCACCCCAACCCCATTTAACCCCTACTTTCTATGGCACATAAAAAAGGTCAAGGTTCCGTAAAGAACGGCCGCGACAGCGTCAGCAAACGCCTCGGCGTGAAGGAATTCGGCGGCGAAGTCGTCACCGCCGGCAGCATCATCATCCGCCAGCGCGGCAGCAAGTTCATTGCGGGCGTGAATGTCGGCATCGGCCGGGACTGGACCCTGTTCGCCCTCAAGGCGGGCTCGGTGAAGTTCGATCAAAATGGCCGCCGCGTGAACATCGTGGCCACGCCGGCCCCCGCCCCGGCTCCGGCTCCGGCCCCCGCCGCGAACTGAACGGCACTTAAAATTTCCAGGCGAGGCCCCGCGCCTCGCCTTTTTGCTTTTGGCTGTCCAAGCGCGGGAAAGCATGCCAGTATTCAGGGGTGCCGCAGGATTGACAACCTGCGCCGCGTCGGTTGGCAACGTTTTTGCCGGTTTCACAGGGAATTATCCGGGCAGGGACACGAGCTGGAAAATTTCCTTTGCGCCCGCCGCACCTTTGTGCGATTAAACAACTCCATTCATGTTCGTTGACGAAATTAAAATTTACGCGCACGCCGGCCACGGTGGCCGCGGCTGTGTGGCCTTTCATCGGGAAGCCTTTGTGACCAAGGGCGGCCCGAGTGGCGGCAACGGCGGACGCGGCGGCAGCGTGATCCTGCAGGCCGACCACGACCTGAACAACCTGATCCAGCAGTATTATGTGCCCCGCCTGATCGCCGAGGATGGCGAGGCGGGCATGGGCAAGGGCATGGACGGGCATGCCGGCAAGGATCTCATCATCAAAGTCCCCTGCGGCACGCTGGTCTGGCTGCTCAAGAACACCACGCCGCCCATTGAGACCAAAATGCGGTCTCCGGACGATGAGGAAGAGGAAGAGGTGACCAATCCCGTGCTGTCCAGCAGCACCGGGCACCGGCCAGTGATCCGCAGCAACCGGGGCCAGCCGGCCGTGGAAATTGATTTGAGCGCGGGCGACGAGAACGCCAAGGGCCCCAAAACGGAAACCAAGGGCGAACTCGTGGCTGATTTGACGCTGCATGGCCAGCAGTTTGTGCTGTGCAAGGGTGGACGCGGCGGGCTGGGCAACCGCAATTTCGCCACCGCGCGCCACCAGACGCCGCGCTTTGCGCAACCCGGCGAACCCGGCATTGAAGGCGATTACCGACTGGAACTGCGGATCGTGGCCGAGGTCGGCCTGGTGGGTTATCCCAACGCTGGAAAATCCACGCTGCTCACCGCCATTTCCAAGGCCCGGCCCAAGGTCGCCCCCTATCCTTTCACGACGCTGCATCCGCAAATTGGCATTGTCGAATTCCCCGACTGGCATCGCCTGACCGTTTGCGACGTGCCCGGTTTGATTGAAGGCGCGCACATGAATGTCGGCCTGGGGCATGCGTTCCTGCGCCACATCCAGCGCTGCAAGATCCTGGTGCTGCTGCTCGACATGGCCGGCACCGACAACCGCCATCCGTGGGACGATTACAAGCAGTTGCTCAAGGAACTGGAGTTGTACGACCCGGCGCTGCTCGAAAAGCCCCGCCTCGTGGTGGCCAATAAAATGGATGAGGCCGTGGCCGAGACCAACCTGAAGCAGTTCAAAAAGAAGATCAAAAAGGTGTCCGTGATCCCGATCTCCGCCGCCTTCGATCAAGGCGTGGAGGAATTCAAGAACACGTTCCGCGCCGCCGTGGAAGCGGCGAAGTGAACCCCGGATTCACTTCCCCGTCGGCCCGAGCTCCAGAAATCGCATCACCGTGTCGCCGTGCTTGAGCATCTTGGCCTCCGTCCAGGGGGGCATGAGTTCGAGCGTGTCGCGCTTGGTGTGGCCCAGCACAAACCTGCCGCCGGGGGCCAGCAGCTTGGGCAGATTCGGATTGTCGAGCAACTGCTGCGCGAACGAGGTGGAACGGCGGTTCACATTCTTTTCGCCATAGGGTGGATCGGCGAGGATCAGATCAAACTGGCGGCCGCTTTCCGCGAGTTGTTGCATCACGGGAAAGACATCCTGCGTGCGCGCCTCCAAAATATCCGCGTAGCCGGCCTGCGCGGCATTATCGCGGATGAACTCCGCGTGGCGGTGCGATTTTTCCACGCACATCACGGCCGCCGCGCCCCGACTCAGGCATTCCAGGCTGAGCGCGCCGCTGCCGGCAAACAGTTCCAGCACGCGCGCGCCCACCACGCGGGCACCCAACGAGTTGAACACCGCCTGTTTCACAAGATCGGGCGTCGGCCGGACATCCAGTCCTTTCGGGACCTTCAAAATCCGCCGCGCCGCCTGGCCGCCAGTAATTCGCATAGCCAGAATTTAACCGTGCCGATACGGAAATGCACACGAATTGATGCGTGATGCGTGATGCGTGAACCGGTTCTCCACGTATCACGCATCACGCATCACGCATCACGCATCACGCATCACGCATCACGCGTTACGCATCAATTCAGCACTTCCGCGAGGAACCGCTTCATGTCCTCCCATGACCGTTTGTCCGCCTTTTCGTTATACCGCGCGCCGGGGTTGACAAAGCCGGGATCGGGCTGGGTGAAGCTATGCACCGCGCCGCCGTATTTGATGAGCCGCCAGTCCACTTTGGCGTCGCGCATCTCGCTTTCAAAGGCCGTCAGGTCCTCGGGCTTCTCAAACGGGTCATCCGCCCCGTGACACACCAGCACCGCGCCCTTGATGTTCCTGCCGTCGGCGGGCGCGGGCGAATCCAGGCCGCCGTGAAAACTGACCACGCCCTTCACGTCCGCGCCACTCCGGGCGAGTTCCAGCACCGTGGTGCCGCCGAAACAATAGCCAATGGCGGCCAGGCGCCGCGGATCCACCAGTTCGGATTTTCGCAACTGTTCCAGGCCCGCGTTGACGCGCGCGCGGAGCAAGGCGCGATCGGTCTTGTATTTGGTGGCTTCGGCCCCGGCGGCGGCAGTGTTGGTGGGGCGCACGCCCTGGCCATAGATGTCCGCGCAGAACGCCACATAGCCCAGTTGCGCGAGCATGGTGGCGCGGCGCTGCTCATACTCCGTGAGGCCCAGCCACTGATGCACCACCAGCACCCCGGGGCGGGGCCCGGAAACGGCATCATCCCAGACGAGCACGCCTTCCAGCGTGGTGTCGCCCTGTTGGTAAGTGACGGTTTTCGACTGGATGGCCGCGTGCAGCGACGCCGTCACCAGCAGGATCGCAGAAAGCAAGGTTGTTTTCAACATGAGCCCAAGTTAACCGAGACCGCCCCATTTGCCAACTGCCGGATGACTGGGGCGGGGGGCGGGATGGAATGCTCTAAAGCCACCCAATGGCAAACGCATGGACCAGGCCGGGGTGGAACGGGCCACTGGCCCGTCCTGCCGGGCTACCAGCCCGGCTGAGCGGAGCGGGGCGGACTGGGGGAAACGGTCTCCGCTGGCAAAAAGAGTGCCTCACCCGTTCCGTCCGGCGGGTCGCCGGACGGTACGGGCCAGTGGCCCGTGCCACCCTTTTTTGCGCGACCGCAACGAGCCTCCCCCCCGGCGGCCGGGAAAGACCAAAGTGCATTTTCTTTGTAAGAAACCCTCCGTTGCGGTCACTATTTAACTGAATGCCGAAACATTCCCTGCCGCCCTGTGAACAGGAAGCCATCTTTCGCCGATGGCTGGACACGCATCTTGGGCTGATGATGAAAATCATCCGGGGCTGTGCGGCACCGCAGGATCAGGACGATCTGTTCCAAGACGTGCTGTTGCAACTCTGGTCCTCCATTCCGGCTTTTCGGGGCGAGGCAAAGGAGACGACCTGGATTTACCGCGTGGCCTTCAACACCGCGCTGGCGTGGCGGCGCGGCGAGCAGCGCCGCCGCGTGAAGCTCGAGACTTTTATAAAATTGGACGCGTCCCCCCGGTCGCAGCCCAGCCACGTGGACATGCTGCCGGAACAGGAAATGGTCCGGCAACTGTACGCCGCCATCCGCGAACTGCCCAAGCTGGACGCCACGCTCGCGCTGATGCACCTCGACGGTTTGAGCTATCAGGAAATGGCCGAGGTGGCGGGCATCTCGGAAAACTATGTCGGAGTAAAACTAAACCGCATCCGCCAGCAGCTGGCGGAAATAATGAAAGGAGCCAGTGATGAACTTTGAAAATCTGCAAAAGGCGTGGCAGGCGCAGGACGCCGGGGCCACCGTGACGATCAACGCCGACCAGTTGCTGAAACAAGTCCGGCAACATCAACGGCAATTCCAAACGATGATTTTATGGCGCGATGCGCGGGAGGTGGGCGTCGCCATATTCCTGGCGTGGCTCTTTTTGTATTGGGGCCTGCGCGAAGATGACTGGTCGCTGGATCTGGTGGCGTTCAGTTGCTTCTTCGTGGGGTCCTTTATTTTGGTGGACCGGTTGATCCAGCACCAACGCCGCCCGGTGATGAGTCATCCGCTCCGATCCTGCGTCCAGTCATCGCTAAACCGCGTCAACCATCAGATTTGGCTGCTCAAAAATATTGTCTGGTGGTATCTGCTGCCGACGGCGGGAGCGCTCGGAATTTCGTTCGTTCGTTCCAGTTGGCACGCAGGTTATCAAGGATGGCGGACCTGGTTTGGCCTTGGCCTCGCAACACTGATTTGTGCCCTGGTTTACTGGGGCGTCTATTGGCTGAACCTGTTCGCGGTGCGGAAACAACTGGAGCCGCGGCGGCAGGAACTGGAAACGCTGCTGACGGAGACGATTAACCCGGCGCTCGCGGCGGAAACCCAAAAATAAACCCGGGATAAATACCATGATAACGACCATCCGGCCACTGGCCGTATTGGCCGTTGGCGTAAATCGTGATGAGGCTCGCACCGGAAACAGATTTTCCGGTCAACGCGGCGACGAACATGGGCTGCGTGGGTCGCGATGATCCATAAATGGCTGCGAAAGTGAGGAACGGGCGGATGATGTGTTTCAAACCGCCCCCTGCCTGATTTCGTGGTTTAAGCGAATTGTTGGATTGGCGTGACCCGTTCGCGCCGCGCATCCCGCATCCCCAGACTTGCCAAAGCGGCTAATAATCATTCTCCTATACCGCGTGCAAGCACTTGAACCGCCTGACACCCACCGCCTGAACGCGGCGCTCGGCTGGCTCGGACTCGACAGTCTGGCCGACGCCCGCGCGGAGTTGGACGCCATTTCGCCGGCCCAGCAATCGCATCCCGATGTGCTGGAGGCGCGCTGGCTGCTTTGCGCCCAGGAGAAAAGCTGGCTGGATGCGCTGGTGGTGGCGGATTGCGAACTGTCGAGCATGCCCGAGGAACCCTCCGGCTGGCTGCACCGCGCCTATGCCCTGCGGCGGGTCAAAGGCGGCAGCCTGAACCAGGCGTGGGATGCCCTGTTGCCAGCGGCGGAGAAATTTCCCAACGAGCCGGCCATTGCCTTCAACCTGTCCTGTTACGCATGCCAGTTGAAAGATCTGAACACCGCGCGCGTCTGGCTCCGGCGCGCCGTGCAAATCGGCGGGCGGGACGCGGTCAAAAAAATGGCGATGGACGACGAGGATTTGAAGCCGCTCTGGGCGGAAATCAAGAATTTGTGAGCCGCCCCAGTCGCGAGACGATTTTATCGGTGAGCGGCCTGCGCATGGAACGGGACGGCACGGTGATTTTGCAGGACGTCCACTGGCGGGTGGAGCGCGGGCAGCATTGGGTGATCCTCGGGGCCAACGGCTCGGGCAAGACCTCGCTCCTCAGCGCGCTCACGGGCTATCTCATGCCGACCGCCGGGGAAATTTCCGTGCTGGGCCAGACCTACGGCCGCTCGGACTGGCGCGAGTTGCGCCAACAGATTGGCCTCGTCAGC
>Ga0302319_10004553_pt1 | contig 28353 bp, 22 predicted proteins | sample Bog_T0_2_FD_203319 | JGI IMG/M metagenome (GOLD analysis project Ga0302319, IMG submission 203319) | Peat permafrost microbial communities from Stordalen Mire near Abisko, Sweden - Bog_T0_2 | ecosystem: Environmental > Terrestrial > Soil > Wetlands > Peat | place: Sweden: Abisko, Stordalen Mire... | reverse complement strand
ACCGCGAAAGCCTACCCCGCAAAACTAAGGATCCCGTCGCTTACGCACGCTGCCTGGCTATCCCGCACTCAGGAAAAGGAACTTTGCCCCAGAATTTTGCGCCGGAAAGTAGCTAGCGGTATAAACATCCCGTTATTAGTTGTTAAGCGCTTCCAGCGGCGAGATGCGCGCGGCCCGATGAGACGGCAGCAGGCAAGCAAGTAGAGAGACCGTGCCTATGACAAGTGCAGTGCCGGCTAATGTCGGCAAGCTGACGCCGGGCACATGGAATAGAACGGTCTGCATAGCTCGGCCGGCTAGCGATGCTCCGACGACGCCGATTACGGTACCGCACGCGAGGAGGCGAAATGCAAGCGACAGAAATTGACGGCGGATCTGTTGCGGCTGAGCGCCTAGAGCCATTCGGAGACCGATCTCGCGGCGGCGCTGAGCGACCGCGTAACTTAGCACTCCGTAGGTGCCAATAGCGGTCAGCAAGAGGGCAATTACAGAAAAGATAGCTGCCAACAGTACCGGCGAACGGCGAACAGCCAAGCTGTCCGAGATACGGATATCCATCGACCGAATATCGCTCACGGGCAGATCGGGGTTGATCTGGCGAACAAACTGTCGGAGCGCCGTTGCCAGCGATTCTGGCGGCTGGCGTGAGCGAATAACAACAAACATGTCGTTATCGGGCCGGAAGAAGTATGGATAGTACACCGCGCCTTGTGCTTCTTCCGCCGTCAGTCCGGCCTGTTGCACACGGCCCACAACACCAACAACAGTGAACGCTTCTGAATCCGGCCCCTCCTCGGAACCCTGAAATAGCTGGTGTCCCAGGGCGCTTTGGTTGGGCCAGTAATAGCGTGCGAAGTCCTCGTCTATCACGCAGACGCGTTCAGTACGTCGTGAATCAGCCGCCCTTAGGAACCGTCCGGCCCGCAGGAAGAAGCCCATGGCATTGAAATAATCACCGGCGACACCGTAAGAATAGATCCCCCGCGGTGATTCGCCTGGCTTCCGAACATAGCCCTTTGCTGTCGCGGAACTCTTCGGAGCACGCCCGCTAAAGGGCATGTTATTCACCAGGCCAACGGCCAAAACTCCCGGATAACTGGATATGTGTTCGGTCAACCGTTCCGCGAACGCGAGCGCGATTGAAGAAGTCGGGTAACTCTGCGAAGGCAACGAGATTTGCCCCGTGAGGATGTGACCAAGGTTGAAACCAGGCGAAACGCGGCTCGCATGGTCGAGACTGAGCCCGAGAAGGCCCGCTCCCGCCAAAAGAACAAACGCCAAAGCGATCTGGGCGACGATAAAACCGTGGCGCACGCGCTGGACGGAGCGGCTAGCCGTTCCACCGCGAGATTCCGATTGAATTGCCAGCAGCAATGAGCCGCGCGAGTTAAACCAGGCTATCGGCGCTGCCAGCACCAGCCCGAGGAGAAGCGCGCTAAGCACGGCGGCAAGGGCCAAGCGCGCATCAAATTCGATTTGGGATCCCAATGGCAGGCGATCGGCGCCAAACAATGAGATAAGACGAATGCCGGCTGCCGCGACAATGAGACCCAGCAGCCCACCGAATAGGGTGAGTACGCTGGTTTCAACCAGTATTTCGCTTAAGATGTGGCCGGCGCTTGCTCCGAGTGCCCGCCGCACTGCCGACTCCTTGGCTCGGGCGTTGGCGCGAACGAGAAGGAGGTTTGCCAGATTAACGACGCCGATTAGGAGAAGAGCCGACACACCCGCTTGCAGCAACAGCAGCGTGGGGCGGATGGAAGCAACATGGTCAGCGTGTAATGGGACCACCAACGAACGAAACCCGGCGTCGGCCATCATTTTGGCTTGAGGATCGTCTAGTTCGAGCCTGGCATTTTGTGCATCCAACTGGAGTTGCGCCTGTTCAATCGTGGCTCCAGATTTCAGCCGGGCAATCATTTGGGTGCTATTGCCACCTGAGTGACGCTGTATGGGAACGCGCTGTTCGGGGCCAGAAGACAGCGGGAGGTAGAGTTGGGCTTCCGAAGACAAGAAGCGGAAGTCCGCCGGTAAGACACCTACAATCGTCTTCGACACGCCATCTACCCGGATTTGGCTTCCCACAACTCGCGGATTGGCCGCGAGTTGCCGACGCCAAAACGTATCGCTGAGAATGGCAACGCCATCGCTTTTGTAAGTAGTTTCGCCTTCGGCAAAGACGCGTCCAAGGACCGGGCCGCGCTCAAGGGTTGCAAAGAAATCGGGAGATACCCAGTTAATCTGTTCACGCTGAGTGGCGCCAGCATCGCCGACGAGGGCAGTACCGTAGCGATATATAGCAAGCGAGCTAAAGGCGGGAATCTGGCCGCGCCGTTCGTAATAGTTTGTGAGTGAGGAACCATCACGCTGCACGCCCGCCTTCGGATAGCTGTTGAATATGGTGACCAGGCGGCCGTCATTTGGAAACGGCAGCGGCCGGAGAAGCACTGCGTCGATAACGGCGAAAATAGTGAGATTCGCACCGAGGCAGAGGGCCAGCGTGAGAAGAGCCGTGACAGTGAACCACGGCGACTTGCGCAGCAATCTAGCGGCGTAGCGCAACTCACGTAGACACTCATCCACGATATGCAGACCGCGCGACTGGCGGCACTCCCCTTTGATGCTGTTCATACCGCCTAATTCAATCCGCGCCCGGCGTCTAGCTTCGGGCAGGGGGACGCCGGAACGCATTAAGTCGGCAGCGAGTTCTTCCAGGTGGAACCTCAACTCGTCTGACATGCCATCTTCGAAAGCTTGCCGCGAGCGCAGCAGGCGAAAGAGAGAACGGAAACGCTTCAACATGTCAGATTTCCTCCGATGTTGTGTTCAAGGCAGCAGCGATAGCGGAAGCCAAGCGGTTCCAGCCCGCCGTCTCCTCACGAAGACGGCGCCGTCCGGCGATGGTCAAAGTGTAATATTTGGCCTTGCGATTGTTGTCGCTTTGGCCCCATTCCGCGGCGATCAGATCCTGGTGTTCCAAACGGTAGAGAGCCGGATACAAGGAGCCTTGCGGAATATCCAGTGCATCGCCTGAGATCTGACGAATGCGCTGCAATACCCCGTACCCATGCAAAGGTTTTAGCGAGACTGCCTTAAGAATCAGCATGTCAAGCGTTCCCGGCAGTAATTCAGCATTCTTTCGCAAGTCAGCACACTCCTAGCCCAACTGGGAGTGTAGCACCTTGTCTCCCAGTTTGACAAGGGGAACGTGCGTGCCGCCGGCGCTGGACTAAATACTCACTTCAATAGCAAAACCGGCGCGGTGCCGCCTTCCAACGTGAGCGCCCCAACTTTCCACCAGCAAATGCTGTTTGAGGGAGAGCCCGAAAAATTCAAACAGCGTTCTGGTGGCTCGCTCGCCAAACCAAAGCGGGCCATTGTTATCGCATTCGAGACACCAGACCTGCGGTGCCTCTGTCATGGACTCAGTCCCTTCACTCAGCTTCCAAAAGTGCCCAATGGAAATGCGGAACCTGCCGCGCCTTGCCTTCTCGCGCCAGATCTTATAAGCGCCGACCCGCGCTTTTTCCGTGCCGAATTCCATTTTCTTGATCTGATCTTTTTCATCGTCGATTTGCACGTTGCCTTGCTCTTGGGTGTAACCGGTCATGCCCTCACCGGGACTTTGCATTTCGAGCGACCCGCTAATGCGAGAGGCGGCTGGTAATGAAACGCCAAACTCATACACGGTTTGGCGCGCCTCTGACGAGGCGCCTCCGCTATCGATTAGCTGCTGAATCGAGGCATTCAACTGGATGCGGTCTAACTGCTTCATGCTTCACCAATCCCGCTGGAGTATCTCCTTTATGATCGTATTCAAGTTACAGGAGTTAGGCGACCGCTTCGAGTTGCTTTTCAGTGCCAGCCGAAATCGCGACGCCTTCCCAACGGGCGACTACCGCCGTTGCCACGCAGTTGCCAAGCAGGTTGACGGAAGTGCGGCACATGTCCATCAACGCGTCCACGCCGAGAATCAGTGCGATGCCTTCGAGCGGCAAATGGAACGTGCCAAGCGTGCCAGCGAGAATCACTAGCGAGGCGCGCGGCACGGCGGCCACACCCTTACTCGTGAGCATCAGAGTGAGCATCATGGTGATCTGCGTACCGAGAGGCATATTTACGCCGGCAGCCTGTGCCACGAACATGGAGGCGAGCGATAAATAGAGTGTGGAACCGTCCAGGTTAAAGCTATAGCCGGTGGGGAGCACGAAACCCACGATGTGTTTGGGTATGCCTAAACGCTCCATGTTTTCCAGTGCGAGGGGAAGAGCCGCTTCGCTCGATGCCGTCGAGAACGCCAGCACAAAAGGTTGGCGCGCGGCTTTGAGGAATGCACCAATGGGAACGCGGGCGATCGTCAGTGCGCCGCCAAGAACCAGAACAACGAAGAGACCTTGTGCTAAGTAGAGCGTACCGACAAGTTTGCCCAGGCTGAATAAAACCTTCGGCCCGTTCTTGCCAATGGTGACGGCAATGGCCGCGCCTACACCAAAGGGCGCCACATACATGACGTACTTCGTATAGCGGAACATGATCTCGGAAACCGAGCCTGCGAACTCGACCACCGGTTGCGCTTTCTTACCAATGGCGGAACAGGCCGCGCCGAAGAGGAAGAAGAAGACCACCATCTGCAGCACGTCGTTATTCGTCAACGATTCGAAAATGTTAGTGGGGACCGCATGCTCCAGCACCTGCGCCAAGGAAACAGGCTTAGCGAGTGTTGGCAAGGCAGCGGTGTTTTCGGGAGTAATTTTGACACCCGCGCCCGGCTGAAACACGTTCACCATCACCAAGCCTATAACGAGCGCCAGCGTGGTGGCGATCTCGAAGTAGGTGATCGCCTTGAGCGCGATGCGTCCCATGGTCTTCAACTCGCCGGCGGACGAAATACCGTAGATCAGCGTCCCGAAGAGCAGGGGCCCGACGATGGATTTGATCAAGCGCAGAAAGACGTTGCTAACGGGTGCAAGCTGCACGGCGAATGCCGGAAAGAAGACGCCAATGAGAATGCCGATAACAAGAGCGATGAAAATCCAGGAAGTGAGGCTGAGTTTTTTCAGTAGCGGCAAAGTGGGATCCTAACGTTCCCCCCACTTCAGCTTCTCCCGCAGCACATCAAAGAAGAGCATTTTGGGCGGACGAATTAATTGAATGGTTTTCGGGGACGAACGGCACACGATGCGGTCGCCTTTAGATAGAGGTTCGCCCACTTGGCCGTCGATCGTCAAGTAGGTGCCTTCCTCGCCGTGATTTAGAATATGGATCACGCTGGAATCGGGCACAATGACGGGTCGGTTTGTGAGCATGTGCGGACAAATGGGAGTAATGCAAAAGGCGTTGACGGAAGGAAAAATGACTGGGCCGCCGGCGGAGAGCGAATAGGCAGTGGAACCGGTGGGTGTGGAGATAATCAGGCCATCGGCTTTGTAGGCGGCGACAAAGTGGTTGTCGACATGGGTGTCGAGGTCAATCATGCGGGCTAGTTCGGACTTGGCGATGACCACATCGTTAAGGGCGGAGTAGGAGGCAATGGTTTTCCCGTCGCGCTGCAACTCGCAATCCACCATACGCCGTCGTCCGATGCGGTGTTCGCCGAGCAGCGCGCGTTCCAATTCCGGATAAAGGTCTTCCACCCGGATGGAAGTGAGAAAGCCGAGATGGCCGAGATTGACCGCAAAGATCGGAATGTCGTGGCCGGCGATGACCCGGGCAGCCGAGAGTAGTGTGCCATCGCCGCCCAGGACGATCAGCAGGTCGATCTCTTCGTAAAGTTGCTCGCGGTTGAAAAATTGGCTGATCCCGCCGTACTCGGCGGTGAGTTGGTCACAGCGATAGCGGACTTGGCGCTTGTCGAGCCAAGCGAGCAACCCGGAAACGATTTCAGGAGCCCGGGCAATTTTCGGTTTGGAAATAATTCCAACGGTGCTGATGGTCTGCATTACAGCAAATCACTAGATTACTTGATTGCGGTTCGTGGGGCGTGTGTCATCGCAAAAATGAGAGAGAATGGCAGCTATGAAAATGCCCCTTATTTCCGCCCTGATGCTCGCGCTGCCTTTTGGACACGGCGCGATATCGCAAACGCCCGCCGCGCCCAAGCATCATGTGGCGTTTCAATTGAGCGAGGCCGATGACGCTGCCTGGAACTCCCTGGTCGTGCATGTTAACAACACAATGAAGGCGCTGGCCGGCGATGGCGGATCGGAAGTGGAAGTAGTGTTCTGGGGACCCGGGCTGAACATGCTGCGGAGAACCAATACGGCTTATGAGGAACGGCTCAAACAACTTTCGGATCACGGCGTCAAACTGTGGGCCTGCCGAAACGCCATGAAGAACAGAAACGTGGCCGCCGAGGACCTCTTTCCCTTTGCCGGGCAAGTGGATTCAGGAATTGCGGAAATCGTTCGTAAACAGGAAGCGGGTTGGGCTTATATTCACTAGCGCTTGCACCACTCCCAATGACTTACGCGTGCTCACGTGTTGTAAGCGAAATCGACTTTCGTAATACCGAACGCCTGCAAAATATTGCGGATATCCAGTTCTGCATTGCGGCGCGCATCTGCCAGAATTCCCATGTCGAGTGCCGCTTTTCTTATATCTTCCAACGCTTGCAGCCGCGCTTTGTGCTCCAGATCCAAATCCGGCGAAACCCACGGCGTCCACCAAGTTATGCTGCGGTCCCACACCTTGGTGTACTTCTCGTCCAGAAAAGCTTCCTGAATATGCGGCTGCGGCAGGCGAATATTTACCGCGGTGCGATTAATCATAGACACGTCGCCCGGCTGCAGATCGGCAAGGTTAACCCCCGCCAGCACCTTGCCCTGCACCAGCAAAAGAATTGATTCGGTTCCCAGTGGCGACTTTTGTTCCTTCATCCCCACCACCTTTTCAATGCCGTACTTCACCGTTACTAATTCGTTCAATTGACGGACCTCTTTTACCAAGGCCGGTGAATCAAGGCTATAAGCGGCACCGGTGCGAGAAACGCGCTGATACACAATGATGGCTAGCAAAACACCAATGAGGCACGCAGTGGAAAGGAAAGCAAGAAGTCTAGCCATGCTATCTAGTGTCTCCAACCCTTCATCAAAAGAACGTACAATTCGCCTATGGACAAACCGGCGGAACAAGATCCGCGCGTTTACTTTGCGGCTGAGAGAACACTGCTCGCCTGGCTCCGCACTGGACTCGGCCTCATGGGTGTCGGGTTTGCGGTTAGCCGCTTTGGCCTTTTCCTTCGCCAAATCAGTTTCGAACAGTCACATCTTTCGACTCCGGCAACAGGCCTGTCCATGTGGTCCGGTGTCGCACTGGTAACGCTCGGCGTAATTGTAAACGTAGGCGCGGTTCTGCGCCATATCCATCTCATCCGAGAGTTGAGTTCGGGGACATGGCGCGCCGGACAAGTGTCTAAAGAGGCCATCGCACTGGGACTGCTGCTTGCCGGTGTCGGACTTGGCATGGCCATATACCTACTTCTTGTGAATTAGCTCCTGCTCCTGCCAGACCGGGTTCGCTAAGTCAACGCGCCATACGGGCCCGCCTTCGTAAAGCGGACCCTCCGATTTCAGCACGCCGGGCGCTTTCCCTTCAATCATCCAGATATGGGTATTGGGCGGCTGCTTGCCAACCACCGGAGCGATGACGCCGCTGACCCCTGGGATGCGGATCTTCAACACAAAGCGCTGCGATTCGTGAGGCAATCCGGCGATGGAAAATGAGTCTGCACCCTCAGGCGTGATTTCCAGTTTTACGATTCGCGGCTCGGGAGTAGCTACCAGCATCGAAACCGTTGTCTTGGGCGTCTTGGGATCGATGTTATCCAATAAGACAAAAATCATTCCATTTGCCAGGTCGGTTGGCAGCTTCAGGCGATCACTGAACGACTCTTCCTTACCCTTGTCGTCGACTGAAGCAACTGTCACCTTTCCCGTGGCAACGTCGGCTGTTAGGTCCGTCGAGCGTTTGAATGCTTTTCCTCTTTGTACCAGGTGATAAGTGGCAAGTTGAATGGTGCGCCTTTGCGTGAAAACCGTCGTCTCCTCGTGGATCGAGCCGTCTTTGAAATGGAAGACCAGATCGGAACTCACACGGTCGCCGTGCCGTACCTGTGACACTTCGCCGGAGGCCAGAATAGTGTTATCCAAGCCCCTCATAATAAGGAAACCGTGCAGCAGACCTTCAGTTTGGCGGGCGGGCACCGGGTCCGCGCGCAAAAAAGACGCGCAGAACGGAAACGCTATGAAGGGAATTAGCACATGTAAGAGGATGGTAGGTTTCACGACTCATGTTATCCAAAGTTCGCGTCTAGCGGCAAAAAAAAGGATGCAAAACCCTAAAACCATTGCTTTATTAGTTAACACGCTGTACATTTGAGTTCTATGTGCTTTTGCTAGGCACCTTGGAGTGGTTATGCGGAAAAGTACGGCACTAATCGTAATAGTAATCATAGTGCTTTTGGCCGGAGGTTACGAGCTCAAGAGACTGCTTCCGTCCATTACCGTTACGGTACCCGATTATCAAGAGCCGGGCCAAATCGTCGAATTGGACCAAGGCTGGTCAGACGCGCAGCGCATGCAGTTTCATCACACCTCGCAAGGGGCGAAGCTCATCCCCTATTCGTGGTTTATGGTGCTAGAGCAACCCTGCTTCTCACTCACGGCCTGCGAAAAATTCAGCGACCCGCACTATTTAGACCGCTTCGGATTTCTGGCCAGCAAGCAAGACGAAAAATGGAATCCAGCCGGTTTGCCCGTTGGATTCGCGCGCCAGGAAGACTTCCACGACCCCATGACCGGCAAGAACTATCCCGCCATGGGCTTGACCTGCGCGGCGTGCCACACGGCCGAGTTGCATTACGGCAAGTACGCCGTCAGGGTGGAAGGCGCGCCCGCCACCATCGAAGTGACGCAATTCCAGAAAGCTCTAATCCTGGCGCTCGGCTTCACCCAGAAATTCCCCTTTCGCTACAGCCGTTTCGAAAGAAATGTTCTGGGTCCCGATGCGACTGCCCAACAGAAGGCCGACCTAAAACAGACCTTCGACCAATTCATGGCGAACGGTCTGACGGAGAAGAACTCAACGGAAGCGGCCTACGTGATTGAAGCGGGCTTCTCGCGAACAGACGCCCTCACCCGCATCGGCAATCAGGTGTTCGCTGTGGACATGAATTATTATGGGCCCGACAACCTGAAAAAAGCCGAAGCGCCGGTGCGTTTCCCGCAGATCTGGGATGCCTCGTGGTTCACCTGGGTGCAATACGACTCCTCTATTGCCGACCCCATGGTCCGTAACATCGGCGAGGCGCTGGGTGTAAGAGCGGCGGCGAAACTCTACGGGCCTAACGCATTGGATTTCGATAACAGCGTCAACGTAGAAGGCCTAAAGACGATGGAGGAATTACTCAGAGGCCCGGGTCCGTTTCAAGGATTATCTTCACCCAAGTGGCCGGCCGTTTTTCCTGCGTTAGACTCGGCGAAAGTGGCTAAAGGCGCGCAACTCTACCGCCAGCATTGCCAGGGATGCCATCTGCCACCGATTCCCGAACTGCTTACCGACCTCAATTCACCGCAACCCACTTACTGGTGGAAGAATAGTGAGGGCAAGTGGTTCCTGAAAGTCACTGACCACAAACAAGCGGATATCGGCACCGACCCGCATGAGGCAGAAGACTTCGTCGAGCGCAAAGCCGATTCGCGCGACCTGAAGCAAGGCGTTGTCTCAGCAGCCGTTGGACTCGATTTCGTTACCAAAGCGATTCGTAAGAGAGCTTACGACAAGATGGCCTTAACACCGGAACAACAGCTTGAGTGGAATGGCTTCCACGCACCGGGCGATGTGGCCGTGCGTGCCGAGGCGATCTACAAGGCGCGCCCGTTAAATGGAATTTGGGCGGTAGCACCCTATTTGCACAATGGCTCGGTTCCTAACTTGTACGCGCTGCTCTCGCCGCAATCGGAACGGCCTGGGACATTCTGGCTCGGCCACAAAGAGTTTGACCCGGTGAAAGTGGGTTACGACTCTTCCGAACTCAAAGGCGGCTATTTGTTTGATACAAAATGCACCGGCAACTTGAATACCGGACATGAATTTAAGGACGGTCCACGGGGCCAAGGCGTAATCGGACCCGCACTTTCACCGGACGACCGTTGGGCTCTCATCGAGTATTTGAAATCGCTGTAGTAAGGAGAACGCACCGTGAAGTGCACATTGCTGTTTGTTGGAGTGCCGTTGCTTTCGCTGCTAGGCGTTAGTTGCGGCACGAAGGAACAGGTATCGCCGGTGGCCGAGGAGAAGGCCGCTTACGACGGGTATTTAAAAACCCACGCTTCAGATTACGATTGGTTCGCTCACGCCTCCGACGCTTATGGAGGTGGTATTCCTCTCATCCTGTTGCGATCACTGCCTGATCTGGCGCCCGATATATTCGGCAAGCCCGAAGAGCAGTTTGCGCGCTTTGGATTTCTGCCGGACGCGGATTCAGGATCTCCACTTCCGTTGGGATTGTCGTGGGATTCGATGGACGCCGCCCACCCCGCTCAGCAGTTTCATCCCGTGGCGTTGACGTGTGGGGCTTGCCACATCGGCCGAGTCCGTCTCGATAACGGCTCATACATGACCCTGGTGGGCGCGCCCAATACCCAAATTGATGTTCGCAAATGGCGCAAGGCATTCGAACAGACCGCGCATCAACTATTGGGCACGCCGACCGATATCGCCGCCGCGGCTGATCGCTTGCGGAAGGTGATTTCTTCAAAACCTCCCAACTATTACTACCGCAACTATCGCGGCGTTGCCGATCCAGTGGAAGGGGGCGAACGGCAGGCGTTTCTTTCCACAGCAGGAGGCAAGGATGTGGCGGCCGCCATTCTAACGGCGTTCGCCGGCAAGGTGCTACTCGGCGAGTTGGCCACGAACAAAGAAAAAGCTACCAGCTACAGCAAATCAAACGCGCCGCCGCTTGACGGCGGCAGTCCCGGCCAATCGGATGGCAGTGGCGACCTCATTCCGCGTTTATTGCTGCTCGATACAGTGATGACCGTAGGCCCGGAAAAGACCTTCCAAACTTTTGCGGCCACGAATTTCCCTGCGCTGCCCGTTCAGCTCGCTACCGTCACCGATATTTTGAGCACCTGGCAAATGGCCAACGAACACGTGGCGCAAGTGGATGGCAGTGTGAAGTCGCCGGTTTTCCGCAACGTGGCGGCAAGTCTGGCGGTGGCTGGAGACCCAAGCATGGTCAACATTCAGAATGCCGGCATCACCGCCCAATTCATCAGTCATCTTCCTCCGCCCGCCTATCCATTCGCCATCGACGCGGACATGGCAAGCCGCGGCAAAGCGCTGTTCAAAGATAATTGCGCCGGTTGCCATCGCACATTCAACGGCAACCTTTATTCCGTGCAGCAGATCGGCACAGATCCGAATCGTTCACGCGTCCTCAACGCGGACGCGCTTTCGCTGTTCGTGAAACACTTTATCGCCAGCGTGCCCGCCGACTATGAAGTGACCGACGCATCGGGCGCGAAGATCAAGCTGCACGACGTCTCCCCGGATGAGGTGATTGTGAATCGCACCGAGTTAGCGAATCAGGGTTATGTGACAAACGCCTTAGACGGCGCTTGGGCGCGAGCGCCCTATCTGCATAACGGTTCCGTGCCCACACTCTATCATCTGCTCGTGCCCAGCGAGCGGCCCGCCAAATTTGTGCGCGGCTCCATCAGCTATGACGGCGCTAAAGTCGGCTATCAATGGGATGCCACTAAGTATGACGCGTTGCGATCGGCCGACGCGACCGCCGCTGTGTTCGATACTTCCTGGGATAGTTCGTCCAATGGCGGACACGACAAAAACCTCACCATCGATCAAGCGGGCAAGATCCTGCGTATCGGCTGGGAAGGTTCGCCACAACCGGGTGAGGTTCACGTCCGGCTGGATTGGAGCGGTCAGGACAACAAGAAAGCACTCGCCGATTTGCTGGAATACCTGAAGACGATTTAGCAGAGGAGAAGAGCCATGTCGCACACTTTAGAAGAACTAACGAATGGGTTGGATGACGATTTTCAGCAGTTGATCACGCAACTTCAGGGATTGTTCGCGCACGCCGCCACCATGAAGCACGGCAGAGCCACGCACACTTTCGGCGCGCATGCCGCGGGCGTAGCCAAGATCGTTGCGCCCATCGCTTTTCCGCAAAACGATTTCTTCACCGCCGGCAAAACATACGGGGTGATTATCCGGCACTCCGCTCCCGGCGGCGCCAAGGACAACCGCGCCCAGGATGCTGCGTCCGCGTCGTTGAAATTTTTTGAAGGCAATGCCGACCCTGCGGCCGAGGGCGTGCTCGATATCGTGATGAATACCGGCCGCACACTGTTCGTTTCAACGGCGCGCGCCTTTCAAGCGCTGGTCCTCACGCCCGATCCCGAACGCGGCGACAAGCTCGTGAAGACCGGCATTGTAAAAGAAGACATTCTTGAGGAAGCCTATCGGAGCGGCGGCTCGTTCACCGATTTTTATTATCATTCGCAAATCTGCTATAACCTCACCGATACCTCGGGCAAGATGTCCTACTTGCGCTACCGGCTGGTGAACGCGGATCGTGGAATTGAGCGCGGCGGATATCCTACGACTTGGAATCCCAACGGCGTGACGATCTTCCCGCCGCTGGCGGGTGATCCGCGCTCCGATAGCTATCTCAATACCGATTTTCAGAGCCGCTTTCAATACGGCGGCGTTCACTACATGTTGCAAGCGCAAGTCAGGCCCGGCGACCAACCCGACGCGGTGGATTGCAGCACCCGCTGGGATGATTTCCGCTATCCCTGGATGGACCTTGCCGAGATTGATCTAACCGAATTTCTCAGCGGCGACACGTTGGACTGCCTTTCGTATAACGCCAACCGAACACCACCCGGCGTGGCGTTGCCGTTGGCAACCAGCGGAATTTGGCCGGGTCCGCAAGCCGATAACTTTGCCTCCCTTGGCCACTTGCGAGCGTTGGTTTATCCCGTAGCGCGCAAGGCACGGGCAGAGGCGCCTCAACCGCACGTGTATTAGAGGAACAACTATGACTCCCAGCATGACTCCCCAGCCGCTGCAACTTGCCACGGAATATCCTCCGCCTGGCGAGGACGCCGCTATTCAGCAATTGCGGCAACTGCATTTGCAAGTTCAGCACGCGCAGGGCGGCGATAGCTATCGGGGAGAACATCCCAAGCCTCACGGCGGCGTGTGGGCGCGGTTTCGTGTGGAAGAAAATCTTCCGGGCGAATTTCGTTCTGGCATTTTTTCCGAGCCCGCCGATTATCTGGCGCTGGTGCGCTATTCGAATGGCCGTAACCTGGATGACCGCCTCCCCGATGTTCGCGGCATGGCGGTAAAGGTTCTCATTCCTCGCCAAGGGCAAGATCCCTTGCAGCAGGATTTTTTGTTAGTCAACCATCCCGTGTTTTTTGGGCGCAATGTTCAGCACACGCTGGATTTCTTGGTAGTCACTGCCAGTGGGACGCCCGCAGCGCAACTCGCCATGACAACTCATCCCGCGTTAATCGGCTTTACCAGCCAAGCCAAAACAAGCCCGCTGAGCCTTACATATTGGAGTCAAACGCCCTATCAACTGGGCGCGGGCGCGGTGAAGTACTTAGCGCTGCCTATCGGCGCGTCGGACGCCGCGCTGGAAGATTCACCGAATTGCTTGCAGACCGCTATGCTTCAGCAGTTGACGTTGCAAAAGCTCGAGGCAGTCTTCGATTTCTGCGCGAATCCCCAAACTGACGCGGAATCGATGCCCATCGAAGATCCGACGGTTGAATGGAAATCGCCGCCGGTGAAATTGGCGTGCATTCGCATTTTCCCGCAAAAGTTTAATTCGCCGGAACAAATGCAGTTCGTCGAAAATCTACATTGGACTCCCTGGGACGGCCTGCCTGAACATAGGCCGCTGGGCGGAATCAACCGTGCGCGGCAATTGATTTACCAGGACAGTATGCAATTGCGTCACAAAGTCAACAACGTGGGCGCAACTCCAATTACAGGAAACGAATTCTTTTAGCTAGGCCCGCTTTTCCAGGACAACAACCCAGTCCCGGAAAATCGGAAACTCCGGCGCTTGCCAATTCCCGTCGGTATCGGGCGTGACGGCGCCCATGTCATGTTCCGTGCCATCGCTGGGATTCCAGAAGAAAGCGTGAAAACCAGTTCCGACGCTGTTGAACGAGAGCGCTTTCCAGCCAGTAGGCGAAAACGCTATGATCAGTTCACCAGGCACCGTGGCCGCAAATGGTTGCCAATAATCCTTAGCGGACCAATGCGGTTCTATCATTTCCGGCTTCGCTTCCAGCTTCCACCAGCGATAGCGCGTGAGTAACTTCTTGGCGAGGCCGAGTTGCGCCGAACCCGGAAGCTGATACGCAACCTCCCAAGGAGTGTCGCCCCAGGAGTGCCCGTGCGGCGACAAGCCATACGGCTTCTCGCGTGTGTTCACCTGCCAGATACCATTGGCGCCATAGGTGTGACCGGCTGCGCCGCTCAGAATCGCAGCCCAAAACATAAAGCGTTGCACTTCTTCACGGCAAGCCTCCGCAATTCCTTCATAACAGACTTCGCCCACCACAACCGGCATAACCGGTTTGTCATTGTAGGACTCAAGCACCGTCTCTACTGTGCTTGCAGCGCTGCGCCGGTCGTTGTGGCCGGTTTGCAACATGTCGAAATCGAGGACCGACGGATCATCAACAATGTTCCGTCCCATGCGGGAAGGGTGGATGGTAATTGGGTGGGAGAATGCATCGGTGGCGCGCACGTAACGCGCCAGTTCAGTCCAACCATGCTTTTGTTTTTCCGAGTCCGCTTCCTTTGTCTTCGACAAATAGTAAGGCATGCCGCCTTCGCCGGCCAGACACCACATCACTGGATAAGCGCCCCAACGGGCGATGAGATAACGCCAATGCTGTTTCGTCTTTGCCAATCCCATGATGGGAAGGAAGTAACCCCAGCAAGCGACGATACAGGGAACAATGCCGTGGTCGGCCAAGTGCTGTATGCGAAGGTCTGCCATATCGAAATACGCGGGGTTGATGCGCGAGAAATCGGTTTGCCAAGGGAAGCCAGCTTCGTTCGCGCCGCGCGGATCGAAAGGCGGCATGTCCGGATACAGGCCGGCGACTATTTGAACCACGCTGAAACCCTTGGCGACACGATCAGCGGTTAGAGTTTGAAAACCGTCGGGCCAGGAAAGGCGGCCGGTGAGGCCCATCCACCAGGTGTCGCCAAGCCAGAAGAACGGCGTGCCGTCGGCGAATTGGAAGTGGCGGCGGTCATCGCTCACCTGGATGAAACCGCGCTGATACAGCGGATTCGCCCCGCCGTATGGGCTCACCTCAAGGTTGCCGGTACGCGCATGAAGGTCCCGATTAGCGGTGTCGGTACAGACGGTGGTGAAGGAATAGCGGCCCAGTTCCTGCGGAGCAAAACGGACGCGCCAAATATTATCGCCCGACCAGAACGCAGGTACGCGCAGTTTACGGCCGGCAGGGGATTGAAAAACGACGTCGAGTTCGAGATCGTTGAACGCGTCCGAGTATTGCTTGGCGGATTCAAAAGAAAATTCGGTAGCGCAATGTTGCGTAGCGAAGCGTGCTTGGCCGAAAAGCGGGACGGCGGCGGTAGCGGCGAGCGCACCGCCGCAGAAGTGACGGCGCGAGATGGACCTTCGCCAAATACTCATTTCCCCGGATAACCCGTGCCCATTATGCCTGCCCACACAATCCTATTAAACTCGTCCGCATCCACGCGATCCTCGCCGCGAAAATCAAAGCCTTTTGTCTTCTCCGCCCAATATCCGGCGGAATGCGAAATCTTAACATGCGGCTCGGCCATCGCCACACGCCTTGCCGAAGCGGTTAAAGGCAACTTCGTCCCCGCCAGCACTTCCGAAGGCTTCGCCTCGAATCCCCACTCCTTCCGCTTCAGATCGAAAACGTCAGTCATCGGCCGCGTCGTCGCCGTATTCAAATTCAGATGCTCCAGCCCTAAAATGTCTTCCATTGTGCGAATCATGGACACCGTCGTGAAATAGGTCGACACTACGGTCGCATGCTTGACATACGGACCCGCCACATAAGCCGTCGTTCGATGCGCATCCACATGGTCCGGCCCATCCTGTGAATCGTCCTCAATCACAAAAATCAAAGTATCCGCCGCATATTTGCTCTTCGCAACCTTTTCGATCAACCTGCCCACCGCATAGTCGTTGTCAGCCTGTTGCCGCTCCGGTGTATTCACGCCGGAGATTGCGTCTTCAAAACTTCCCATATGGTCGGTACAGAGTTGTACCAATTCAAACGAGGGCAGCTTGCCGTTGCTCGCGAATTCGTCAAACTCGCGCTCCCACTCCGCTTCGCGATAAAAATCGGGATAGCCGGGATCGAAGCCGCGATAATAATGATCGCCGAATTTGTATAACTCCGGATTCGATGGCCGCTGCATCTTCACTTTCGCGCGAAAAGGATATGGCTCCCGCGGCGCGTCCGCCGCCATGTCGCTCATCGCACCGTATTCGCGAAACGTCAAACCAGCGCGCAGGACCGCGTCCCAAATGTAACCCTTGCCCTGCTCTGCCCCTTTCGGCCCGTCGGGCTCCGCCACGTTCGCCGTTCCCGGCAACAAATCCGGATCGTCTGGCATCTTCGGATTCACCGCGCGGCGTTCCTTCAGCGTCGCCAAGCCAATGTTGATATCCCGGTTCGTACCCTCAAATTCATATTGCAGTCCGCGGCCCGCATAACTCACTGCGTTCGCTTTCACGCCGAAATCCGATTCCCTGCCCGACGTGCTCCACGGCCATCCATCGCCGCTCACTTCGCCGGCGTTATAAAAATTGTCGAGATCCACAAACTCACTGGCGATCTTATGAAAATTCGGCGTAATCGCCGCACCAAACTCCGTTAGCGATTTATCGCCATTGCCGCGCGGCAAATCGCCGAGAATCTGATCGTAGGTACGGTTCTCCTTAATGATGTAAATCACGTGCTTGATCCGTTGGTGCAATTCGGCCATGACTTTTTCATCCTGTGGATTGGCGCGCATCTCAAAATCGTTATTCGCGCCCACCATGCGCGTCAAATGCTCCAGCTCGCTCGCCCCCGGCACCGGCGCGCTCATGAAACCCGCTTTCTCCAGCTGATAGATATATTGATTCGTACCACTCAATTCCACACCCATGCCGGCTTTCGCATCAACATCTTTGCTTTTCAAATGCAAATCCGGATTCGGCCCCGGTACGCTCTTGCCGTTGACCACATAAATTCTGCCGTCATCCTTGCTCGCACTCACTGCGTTCGGCGACCAACCCGTTGGAATCAAGCCAACCGTCGCCGCTTTCCCGTCCAACTTGATCACCGCCACCGAATTCGATCCGCCATTCGTCACATAGAGCGTCTTCTCATCGTGTGAAAGAGCAAGCGCATTCGGTGCGCTGCCAGTGTAGCCCCTCGGGTTCTTGAGCAGCCAATCGGGAGCGGTCGTCGAAATTTCGTTCAACACGGAATTGTTGTGCGTATCAATCACCGTTACGCTGTCGCTATTGTCGGCAGCGACATAAAGGCGGGTTTGATCGCGATTCATCACCATCTTGTTCGGATTGCCGTGCAGGTGAATTCGCTGAACCACCGCGGGCTGCGCGCCCAATTTCACCTCAATCACTTCCCTGTCCCGCAAGCTAGATACGTAAACCATATCGTTTCCCTTTGCAGTCACCCAATAAGGATATTCGCCGCCGGCCACGCCTGCTTTCGACGCATCAATCTTTCCAGGCCGCAATTCAATCTCAGCTGCCACGGTCCGCGATTGCAAATCCACCTGCGTGAGGGAATCGTTATAAAGATTCGCCACCACCGCAAAACGCCCATCCCCCGTCACGGCTATGCCGGCGGCCGCTAGTCCGTCTTTCCCGAAATTGAGGCCCAGGCCGCCCTTGCTGTGTCCCAGTGGAATCGGGTTGCCATCTTCCCGCCAAACAGCAGCTGAATCCTTTACGAATGTGTGCAAGTTGTCGTCTTTGCCGCCGGCTACATAAAACTGCTTTCCGTTCGGGGAAAACGCCATGCCGGCAAAATCGTTTGGCACTTTCAAAACTTGTTTCTTGCGTGGTTCATCGCGGGCGATGTCGTAAACAAAAACGTATTCTTCCGACGCGTCGTCAATGTCTTTGTCGTTTTGATCCTTGATGCGATTAAAGCCCGTGGTCAAAATGAGCAACGTGTCGCCGCTGGGATCAACCGCTGTGCTCATCGCTTGACCTGCCAGATAATGCGGGAACTTCGCCAAATCCGGATTCAATGTTTCAAAGTGCGCGCCGCGCACAGCCAGCTGCGTAATGCGTTTTCCTGTCGGCAACAGACTTGCTTTTTCGGAAACTGGTTTATGTGCAAGAACCGACGCGTCGCGTAACAGACACATGACAAATGCCAACAGCAGGCACACACCCGCTGAGAAGATAACTTTGCGCATGCCACTATTCTGAAGGGTGATTGCTTGCGGCGCAAGCTAGGAATTCACAAAAGAATCAGGCGAGCCGGGGGTCTCGCCCATGCCGTGCAATTTTTTAACCGCCGGCGACCATGGCATGACGCATTCTGAGAGCGCCTGCCGGTCTGCCCGCTACCAAAACAACTTCTTCAGTCCTGTATTGATCCGTATGCCCGCTGGAGCATGTCAGTTCCAGCGTCCTATCCCTGAAAAATCCTCCTTCTTGACTTTCCTTGGAAATGAGCGAATAAACGGTCTCGCCGCAAATCCGGCAATCGAATCTGGCGTAAGTACTGCTGGTTGTCATACGTTGCTATTGTATCGAAGTCGACCGACATGAACGGTGCATGAATTTTGCCTCACCTAGACCTCTATGACACGCGATTTCATTATTATGTTCAGCCGCGAATGCGCTATTGTTGTTCGATATGCGAATTGTTGCCCGCGTTGCGGTGGCGTTTATTTTTTCTTTTCATTTAATTTCTCAGACTATTTCACCAGAGATGTTTGCCGGTTTGAAATGGCGATTGGTCGGGCCTTTCCGCGCCGGACGGTCTGTTGCGGTTTGCGGAGTGCCGGGAAGCGGCGCAACATCTTATTTTGGCGGTGTGGACGGCGGAGTTTGGAAAACCGATGACGCGGGAATGGTTTGGTCGCCAATTTTCGACCGGCAAAAAGTCGCTTCTATCGGCGCGCTAGAAGTTGCGCAATCCGATCCGAACGTAATTTATGCTGGAACCGGAGAATCGGACATTCGCTCGAACCTCGCTTCAGGCGACGGCGTTTACAAATCAACGGATGGCGGCAAAACGTGGCAGAACATGGGCCTCAAAGAGACGCGGCAAATTTCGCGTGTGGCGATTCATCCGCGCGATTCGAATATTGTTTTTGTCGCCGCGCTCGGCCATGCGTATGGACCGAACGAAGAGCGCGGCATTTTCCGTTCCAAAGACGGCGGCGTCACTTGGGAGAAAGTCTTGTACAAGGGACCGCAAATCGGCGCGGCTGATTTGGCGCTGGCACCCGACTTTCCGCAAGTTGTTTTCGCCGCCCTGTGGGAAGCACATCGTCCGCCGTGGAGCACCTACGCGCCGCTCTCCGGCGACGGCAGCGGCTTGTACCGCTCCAATGATGGCGGTACGACCTGGGAGCAAATCAAAGGCTCCGGCTTTCCAGAGCATGTGGGACGCATAGGAGTTGCCATCGCACGCGGCACGCGCGGTCGAAGAATTTACGCGACCGTTGAAGCACAAGACAACAAATCGGGTCTCTATCGCAGCGATGACGGCGGAGTATCCTGGACGCGCGTCAACGCAGATGCGCGCATCACCAGCCGCGCCTGGTATTTCAGCTCCATCACATCCGACCCGAACGATCCCAACGTTGTTTACATTCCGAACGTCGCTCTTTATAAGTTGAGCGATGGCGGCAAAACTCTCAGCATCGTGCGCGGCGCTCCCGGCGGCGACGATTATCACCAGCTTTGGATCGATCCGGCGAATTCACTGCGCATGGGTCTGGCAACGGATCAGGGAACATCGATTACGCTCAACGGCGGCGTGACTTGGAGCAGTTGGTACAACCAGCCGACCGCGCAAATGTATCACGTCATCACCGATAATCAATTTCCATATCACATCTACGCTTCGCAGCAGGACAGTGGCACGGTGGGTACCATTTCGCGTTCCGACTATGGGCAGATCGACGCGCGCGACCGCATTACCATTGGTGGGAGCGAAAGCGGCTGGATCGCGGTGGATCCGCGCGACGCAAATATTATTTATTCGAGCGGCACCTACGGCACACTCGAGCGTTTTGACCGGCGCACTGGGCAAAGCCAAAATATTGCGCCGTCGCCATTCGGCAACTTTGGGACTTCAATAGCCGACCGCAAATATCGCGACGCTTGGACGCCCATGCTGGTTTTTTCACCGAGCGAAATTGGCGCGTTATATTTCGGCACGCAATACGTGATGAGGACCACCGACGGCGGTCTGCATTGGCAGACCATCAGCCCCGATCTGACAGGCGCGGAGCCAAAAAAGAAGGACGCCCCGGCGGTGACGGTCGAGAACGCGAAACGACTCGGCTACGGCACGGTTTATTCGATTGCGCCTTCGCCGTTGAGCGCGGGCGAAATTTGGGCGGGCAGCGATACCGGACTCATTCATGTAACGCGCGATGGCGGAAAGCACTGGCGGAATGTCACGCCGGAAATTTCGCCGTGGAGCAAAATCACGCACCTCGAAGCGTCGCACTTCAAAGCGGGCGAAGCGTATGCGGCGGTCGACCGGCATCGTTTAGACGACCAGAAGCCGTACCTGTATCGGACGCGCGATTACGGCAAAACATGGACCCTAGCTGTCGACGGTATCGAAGCAGCGGCTTTTTTGAATTGTGTGCGCGAAGATCCGAAGCGGCAGGGATTGCTTTATGCCGGCACTGAGTTCGGCGTTTATATTTCGTTCGACGACGGCGACCACTGGCAGCCGCTGCAATTGAATTTGCCGGTGACATCGGTTCGAGATTTGGTGATTCACGATGACGATCTGGTGATCGGCACGCATGGGCGATCATTTTGGATCATGGATGACATTTGGCCGCTGCGGCAGATGAATGAAAAGATCGGAGCGAACGATGCTTATCTGTTTAAACCCGCACGCGCTACGCGCATCAACAACGACGGATTTTCGGGTACTCCGGTACCGCCTGACGAGCCACAAGCGCAGAATGCGCCGAACGGTGCGTATATCGATTATTATTTAGCGCATGATGCGGATGCGGTGAGCATTACGATTTTGAATGCGCGAGGAAAAGTGATCCGGCGATTTAGCAATAGCGACAAGCCTGCGGCTGTGCCGAGCAATCTGCCGATCGCGCCACGCTGGTTGGAAGCGAAACCGGTGTTAAGCGCGAAAGCCGGTGTGCATCGGTGGGTTTGGGATTTGCATTATGGACGCGGCGCCGACCTGGGAGCAGGCGGCGACGATGACGACGTGCCGGCTGCGCCCGGTCCTTTTGTACTGCCCGGAACGTATCAAGTGAAGCTTTCGGTAAACGGCAAAGAGTTCACGCAGGCATTGAGCGTGCGAATGGACCCGCGGTCTGTAGCCACTCCGGCGCAACTCGCTCTGCAATTTGAATGGGCGCAGAAAGTATATACTTCGTTGACGGCGGCGGATAAAGCTAAAAAAACGGCGGTTGCGCAGCAGTTAAATGCACTGCTTACGGCGATCGAAAGTGCCGACCGGCCGCCAACAGCTCAGATTATTGCGGCATACCAACAGTTGGCCGCTAAATAGCCATGGAATGGTGAGTTCAGGCGTATGGTGCTTTTGCAGATTACAAGTCTCTTGCTGTTTCACTTGCAGGGTAGCAACACGGTGCTCGCGTCACGTATTCAACAACTGCTCCATACCGTGCTCACAACTGATGATGAAAAGCAGGAAGCGGCGGCCGAGGCTGAGGCAAAAGAAATTTTCAAGAAGCGCGGACTACCGGCCATGGCAGACGTTGGCGACGAAGCGGCCTACGAATTTGTGTTATTGACCTGCTCGCTTCACTCCGCAACGTTTCAGAAAAAGGTGCTACAGAAAGCAGAAGAAGGAGCGATAAGGCACGAGATACCTTCTGATGCCGCTGCGTATTGCGCGGCGCATATGCGGCAGGAGACGGTCAAAGCGAAGGCGAAGAAGCAGGCACCGCACGATTCTGAACTGCGTGAACAGATTGAGCAGATCTTCAAAGCCGATCAGGCGGTCAGGGCAAAGGATGGGTTTGACATGGAGAAAATGTCGCAAACCGATCATGAGCACAGTGCTGCTCTGGAAGCGATCTTCGTAAGGTACGGTGTACCGACCTACCGTATGGTGGGGCCGCAAGCGGCTGCCGAGTTTGTAACCATGGTCACGCACCAGTCACCGGAATTCCGCAAAAAAGTCTTGCCGAAACTGAAGGCCAACGTGGATGCGGGACAAGCCGACCCGGGCTCTTATGCGATGGTGTTCGACCGTTCACAGACTGACGAAGGAAAGAAGCAAGTCTATGGTGAGAACCTGACCTGCGACACTGAACATCCGAAGCTGCATATCGGGCCTATTGAGGATGAGGATAACGTCGATAAGCGGCGAGCCGCGATTGGTCTTATGCGCCTTAGGTTGTATGCTCAGTTGGTCGTGGAGATGAGCCCGAATGTATGTCCGGCCGCACCGGAAGCGAAGTGAAGAAGTTAGACCATCATGTTCAAAAGGGCAGACCAAACGGCCCGCCCCACCAAACGGCTATTCGCTAGCGCCAGCTTTGAGTTTTTCGCGCTGCTCTTTGAGAATGGCTTTGCGGCTCAGTTTGATTTTGTTGCCTTCGAGGGCGAGCACCTTCACGAGAATCTGATCGCCTTCGTTCAGCTCGTCGCGGACGTTTTTGATGCGGCTTTCGGAAATTTCGCTGATGTGCAGCAAACCATCGGTGCCGGGGAAGATTTCGACGAATGCGCCGAAATCGGCGATGCGGACGACTTTGCCTAAATAGGTTTTGCCAATTTCGGCAACGGCGGCGATATCGGCGACCATCTGCAGGGCCTTCTTGGCGGATTCGCCATCGGAGGCGAAAATGTTTACCATGCCGTCGTCGGTGACATCGATTTTGACGCCGGTGGCTTCGATGATGCCTTTGATGACCTTGCCGCCGGGTCCGATGAGTTCGCGGATTTTGTCGGTGGGTATTTGGGTGGTGTAAATGCGCGGCGCATACTGCGAGAGTTCGGCGCGCGGCTTGTCGATAGCGGCTTGCATGATGTCGAGAATCTCAAGGCGGCCCTTGCGAGCCTGTTCGAGCGCCTCTTTCATGATCTTGGTGGTAACGTTGGGGACTTTGATGTCCATCTGCAGCGCGGTGATGCCATCGCGCGTGCCTGCGACCTTGAAATCCATATCGCCGTAGTGATCTTCTGCGCCGGCAATATCGGTAAGAACCGCGTACGCGTCGCCTTCCATCACCAAGCCCATGGCGATGCCGGCAACGGGAGCGGAGATGGGAACGCCGGCGTCCATCAGCGACAAAGTGCCGCCGCAGACGCTGGCCATGGAACTGGAGCCGTTCGATTCGAGAATGTCGCTGACTACACGCAGAGTGTAGGGGAATGATTTTTCATCGGGAATGACGGATGAAACCGCGCGTTCGGCGAGTGCGCCGTGGCCGATTTCACGGCGGCCGGGACCGCGCATGAAGCCAACTTCGCCGACGCTGAACGGCGGGAAGTTGTAATGGAGCATGAAACGCTTGGCCGTTTCGGCGAGATCGAACATTTCGATGCGCTGTTGATCGTCTTTGGTGCCGAGGGTGGTGGTGACCAGAGCCTGGGTTTCGCCACGGGTGAAGATGGCCGAGCCGTGAGTCCGGGGGAGGACGCCGACTTCGCAGGTGATTTTGCGAATGGTGGTAAATTCACGGCCATCGGGACGGCGGTGCTCTTTCAACATTTCATCGCGGAAGATGCGCTCTTTCAAAGCGTCGAAAGTTTTCTTGGCTTCGGACTGCTCGGCCTCTTCGGTGAACAAAGCGATGGCTTTTTCCTTGGCGGCGTCAATGCGTGCGTAGCTATCCAGCTTGCCGTATTTTTGAGTGTTCAAGGCATCGCTCAACTCGGCGCGGACGGCGGTAGAAATTTTTCCCATCATCGCCTCGTTGATGGCGGGCGGTGTATAGACGCGCTTCGTCTTGCCGGTGAGTTTGACCAGTTCCTTAATGGCATCGGCGATTTTCTTGCAGCAATCGTGGCCGAATTCGATGGCATCGAGAACTTCGGCTTCGGAGGCGGAAGTTGCGCCCGCTTCCACCATGACAATTCCCTGCTCGGTGCCGGCGACGACGATGTTCAACTTAGCGTCTTTGGATTCTTCGTAGCCGGGGTTGGCTTGGTAGACGCCTTTGATCAAGCCGACGCGCACGCCGGCGAGGATGTGGTGAAACGGAATATCGGAAATGGCGAGAGCGGCGCCGGCCCCGATGATGGCGAGCACACTGGGATCGCGCTGCGGATCGGCCGAAAGGACCATGGCGATAATCTGCGTTTCGCAGCTAAAGCCTTCGGGAAAGAGCGGACGGACCGGACGGTCAATCAGACGGCTGGTGAGAATTTCCTTCTCAGAGGGACGTCCTTCACGCTTGATGAACCCGCCGGGGAACTTCCCGGCAGCATATGTGTACTCGCGGTAATCCACCGTGAGCGGGAAGAACGCGGCACCCGGTTTCGGCTGCGGATTAGCGCAGGCGGATACCAGAACCACCGAATCTCCCGAACGAACAACAACCGACCCATTGGCCTGTTTAGCAATTTTTCCAGTCTCGATTGAGACTTTTGACCCGTGCAGGTCTATTTCAACTGTATGCGACATTTTCACTTTTCCCGATGCGTGATCGGCATCAACCTTTTCTTAAGCACGTTGACGGAATCAAATTTTCCGGACGTGCGGACCATTCACGGGATTAAGTGGAGGACTTAGAGTTCTGTGGGGACTGCTTACCGAAGCAGTTTGGCACGGATTTATAAAAAGCTACGCCCAACGGGGCCGAGCTAAAACCGCGCTTGCCTTTAGAGACCGAATCTAGCGGCGAATACCAAGACTTTGAATTAAAGTCTTATAACGTTCTGGGCTGCGATCCTTCAAATACTTGAGCAACCGCCGGCGCTTGGAAACCATGGTGAGCAAACCGCGCTCGGAATGGTGATCCTTTTTATGCCCCTTCAGATGCTCCGTCAAGGATGAAATACGCTGACTCAGAAGAGCGACCTGGACCTCTGGCGAGCCGGAATCCGATTTATGAATCCGGTATTTCGTAATTACTTCCGTCTTTTGTTCAACTGCCAGAGCCATGCTAGAAACGATACTCCTCGTCTTTACCTTAATCTCGATTTTATCTGTCTAATGTTAACACAGTCCTATAAAGAAAGACTCACATGTAGGCATCTAGCTTGTTTGGGACTCCTTTCGGAGGGCGCGGTGGTTTGCGGCCCAGGTTGGGAAGTCAAGATCAGTACCGGTGATTTGGCGATAGGCGGTATTGAAGACGCCAAACGCCCGCATTTCCTGAAGTGAAAAAACGAAGCCAAAGCGTAGGCGGTCGAAGGGAAGGCGATGGGAGCGGGCGTTGGCTTCCATTTCGCGGGCCCGGCAGTAGTCGCGGTTGCGATATTCGGTGGAAGCTTCGAGTTTTTCCTTTTCGAGACGTTCGTGCTGGAGTTCGGCGAGATGAGTTTTGCGGTGGTTGGTGAGACGGCGCTCTTGGAGGGCGAGGTTGGCGAAGTCCCTCTTATTAGGTTAAATAGATTTTGCCTTGAAGGAGCGATTCGTCTGCGAAAACGTTCGCGAATTCGAGCCGGCCGAGAGCCCAGATGCTGGCTTCGAGGGGGTGGGTGCGGAGAAGACGCCATTCCGCGTCGGCGACGATTTGCACGAGAGCGCGTTCGCGGTCGGTGGCGGGAGAGAGTTCGGAGAAATGGCGGTCGAGGTGTTGCTGGTAGATGAAGGCGTCGTCTGTCGGTAACAGGACAGTGCGGCCGGTGAGGCCGGTTTTGACGGCGTTCATGGAGGATTTCGCTTTACCTTCGTCCGTGACGGGACCGGTGGAGTGGAGGGCGTTGGCTCGGTCAGCAACGAGCTGCGCCTCGGAGATGGGATTGGTGGACATGTGTTTCCTTTGCGGCTTTACTTTCGCATGAGGGAGGGAGGTGACTGGATAAAGGTGAGGGGTTTTGGGCGTGTCCGATGAGAGTTAAGTCTATTGGAATGTGCGGAATGCAAGTATTTCTAGAAAATTTTCAAGTCTTGTTGTGACTGGATTTGAGGTGATTTGGAGGGAGAAGAGAAGGCGCAGATAGGATGCGAACTTTCTGGAGGGTTTTCAGGGAGTTTTTGGAGGGTTTTTAGGGGGTTTTCGATGGGTTTGCGGCGTTGATTTTCGCCTCGAAAGCACTCAGGGGCTGGGCACCGATTAAGATAGAGCCGTCGAGATCCTCGCCCGACGTCCGTCCAATCAAGAACGATGGAGTGGCCGTTATCTGCAATGAGAGAGCGGTCTGCATATCGCTTTGGATTTCCGTTTTGTGTTTGCCGCTTTCTAAACAGGAGCGGAAGGTGTCGAGGTCGAGTTTGAGGGCCTCGGCGTTTTCAATTGATCCTTTCCGGGAGGTATCCGGCTGGCCGAACAGAGCGTCGTGCATTGGCCAGAACTTGCCTTGGTCGCCTGCGCAGCGCGCCGCCTCAGCCGCAGGCATCGCGTTAGGGTGACCATCGAGGGGAAAATCGTGAATGATGAATCGCACTTTGCCGCTATCAATATACTTCTTGCGCAACTCGGCGAAAGTGGTGGTCTGGAACTGGCGGCAGAAGGGGCATTGATAGTCGGTGAATTCAACAATTGTGACGGGCGCATCGTTTGAGCCCAGCGGGAAGCCGCCAGAGAGTCTGAGCTTGCCGGTTTGAGGAACTAGGCGGGGAGCAGGCCCTGAAGGCCTGGCTTGCGATTCCAACAACTGCCGGATCTGTTTGAGTTCCTTGAGAATGTCGTCAGCTTGATTCCGGGTAATTCCAATTTCTCTATCGACCTCCTGCGCCGTGGCGGTGCTGGGCATAACGAGCGCAAAGGCGAGAATGCAGAGTGTGGACGGTCTAGTAAGCTTTTGGCTGCGCCGTGGGATCGAAAGGAATACCGCTGCTAACAGGCCGCAGACGGTCAGGGCGAGGTTCGGAGGCTCGGGCGTTGCGGAAGATCCACCGCTGGCTTTGACCGCAGCGCTATACGGGGTTGACGTATCCGTGGCGTCGGCGACGAAGTCCCCGCCGTTGAGCGGGTCGCCATCCCACCATTGACCACTCAGAACGAAATCACCAGCGTTGACAAACCCGCTGGGCGCCGACTTGTCCCAAAGCAATTCAAACAAGCCGATTCCCTTTGCCGGGTCGAAGGATTCGGTTACAGTGGCGCCGGGCGCAAGCTCAGGAAAGTCGAAGAGGAGGGTGAGCGCGCCATGGAGGAATGAGTCGGAGTTCAGGTCTGTAGAGACGAACCAGTCCGCGGCGCTGTTGTTTGTGATGGTGTAGCCCCAACCCACAACGGTTCCGGGCGAGCCAGAAACTTGGCCGGAGGAGGGCAGTAGGCTGAAGGAAATTGAATCGGCCGCTAGCGGAGAGGTTAGGGCGATGAGCGGTGTTGCCAAGAGAGTCAATTTCCAGAGGAGGGTTTTCATAATGTTGGTCTCTTCCTCGTTACGGGATCACCGTTTGGGCCGCCGAGTAGCTGTAACTCTGCCCAGAGGCGTCCTGCAGACTGCCGCTTTCCGTGAGCGAGAATCTTTTCACGGTGGGCGGGACATTCAAAGTTAGGGTTACGGTTGTTGACGAGCCGATTCCAAGAGGGCCTTCGGCGGCCGGAAGCGCGGGGCTGCTTAGCGTTACGGTGCCTGATCCGGAAAGCGTGCGCGCACTAATTTGATTGATGTTCAGCATCTTGGTTGCTGAGAAACCCGTGTTTGTGAACTGCACCTGCAAAGTAAGGGTGGTGCCGGATTGCGAAACGCTTAATATCTGACCGCTGACGCTTGGCGGCCCGCACGGTCCCGATGCGTTGACGGTGGTGGTCGCTTCTCAGGAGGTCTTTCCCGCCTCGTGGTTACCCGTGAGGTCGGAAGCGATGCTGTAAAAGGAAGGTTCGTCAGAAAAAATCGTGGGTGGATTCGGGCTCGGGAAGCTTGGCAAGTGAGTGATAGAGCGCAAGTTCGAGGCAGCGGAGGGTGCGGAAGCCGTAGGATTTTCTGATAGTGACTTTGGC
>Ga0302319_10004550_pt1 | contig 28363 bp, 24 predicted proteins | sample Bog_T0_2_FD_203319 | JGI IMG/M metagenome (GOLD analysis project Ga0302319, IMG submission 203319) | Peat permafrost microbial communities from Stordalen Mire near Abisko, Sweden - Bog_T0_2 | ecosystem: Environmental > Terrestrial > Soil > Wetlands > Peat | place: Sweden: Abisko, Stordalen Mire... | reverse complement strand
TCCTGGATTTTCTTCCGATCCACTGCCGAAAGCTTAACGGAAACAACCATGCCCCCAGGTTATAGCTAACCCGGCATAACTGTCTAGTTATTTATTGGACACAACACTAGCGGCGCTGTGGTTGCCGATGCCACCGTCAGGGTTCGCAGCCTCGACACCAATCAGGAGATCAACCAGCATACTGACGGGAACGGGTCTTATTCGGCTCAAAACCTTCCTATTGGTATGTACGCGGTGACGTTCACGAAGAACGGCTTCCAGACCGAAACCCACACCCAGGTGCTGGTCAGTGGAAACCGCACTTCAACCGTCGACTCCACCCTTCAGGTAGGCGCGGTGACCAGCACCGTGCAAGTCACCGCCACGCCGCTGATGAATCAGACCGACACCACCAACGGTTACGTCGTCGACCTGCTCACCATACAGCAAACTCCCCTCGGCACCGGCAGTTTCACTCAGTTGGCAATTATGGCGCCCGGCGTCCACGCGGATTTCCTCGGCAGCTCCGGATCCAACGCGGGACTCGGCAATCAGGCCATCTTCGCCAACGGCCAGCGCGACACGAGCAACAGTTTTTCGCTGAACGGCGTCGACACCAACAATCTGTTCAACGGCAATTCCACCAGCCAGGTCGGCGAGAATCGTTTCGTTCTCAATACCGGTGAAAACTTCGGCGCGGGCAACAATCTTCAGACCGCCACGTCGGTCTACAGCGCGATCGGACAAGCCCTGCCGACCCCGCCGATCGAAGCCATCCAGGAAATCAGCGTGAATGCCGCACTCTATGACGCAACTCAGGGAGCTCACAGCGGCGCCCATATCGGCATCATCACGAAATCCGGAACCAACGCCATTCACGGTGAAGTCTACGATTATTTCCAGAACAGCGTAATGAACGCCGCGCCGTTCTTCTACAACTCTTCTCCGGCCTATACAACGAAAGACCCGTTTCAGGCCCGCAACCAGTTTGGCGCTACCTTCGGCGGACCGATTAAAAAGGACAAGCTCTTTTATTTCCTGTCCTACCAGGGAATGCGCAATGCGGACGCGGCCGATTCCACCGAAACCCTCACGGTGCCGCTCGGCCTGACCAATGACCGCAGCCTGCAGGGCCTCGCCAACATGTATACCGCCACCACCGGCAAAACCATCGGCGTAAGCGCGATCAGTCCGGTAACGCAGACCCTGATGAGCGCTACTCTGCCGGGCGGTCAATACCTGATTCCAACCCCCACTATCACCAATGCCGCCCAGGCCGTGTCGCTCGGCTACGACGCGGTCGTGCAGGGGCCCAACGCGCATTCCAGCTCGAACCAGGGTATCGTCAACATCGATTATTTGTTGAGCAACAGCGATCGTATAACCGGCAAATATTTCATTCAGAACGACCCGACGTCCACTCCCTTCGGCGCGGTCGGCGGCACGCTCGGTTTTCCGCAAACCCTGTCAGCGGGCAGCCAGGTCGCGTCAATCGACAATACGGCAATTCTCGCCCCCACCCTGACCTGGGTGCAGCACATCGGCTTCACCCGCATGTTCGCTTATTCCAACACCGGGCAGGCCTTCACTCCGCAGCAGGAAGGCATCAACCTGCTGGGCGTCACATCTTTCCCTCAAATCGAAATATCCAGTTTCGATACCTCGCTGGGCGGAGCGACAGAGTTTGGCAACAGCGTCAGCTTCGGCAACGCGGGCATGTATCAGAACCAGTGGGAATACGGCACGACAATGAACTGGGTCAAGGGCAAGCATACGATAGCGGTCGGCGGGCAACTGGACCACACCCAACTGAACATCATCAACAACGCGGCGTCCAGCGCCAAGCTTGATTTCAAGAGTCTCCTGACTTTCCTTGAAGGCTCTGTACGCACCGGCATCTACTCGAGTCTGTTCGACGGGGCCTCTTCGGCCAATCGTTATTACCTCTCCGACACCATCGGCGCTTTCGTCAACGATAACTGGAAGATCCGCAGCAACCTCACTGTCACCCTCGGTCTGCGCTGGGATGACGACGGAGCCTTGTCCGAGAAGTACGGCAGACTGGCCGATTTCAATTCCAGCCTCTACTCTTACAACCAGACGACCGGCGTCTTCTCCGGCTCCGGCCTCGAGTTCGCCGGCAACAACCCCACCTTTGGGACACCGGGTGCCAACAGCACCCTGATGAATAAGCCGCAGTGGGGCTTCGCCCCGCGCATTGGCGTCGCGTATGCGCCCACGTCCAAAATGACGATTCGCGCCGGATACGGCATTTACTACGACCGCGGCGAATACTTCACCGAGTTTTCACCCAGCGCCGGCGGCGGCTTCAACGGGCCGTTTGCCGTCACGCTCGCCCCGCCCTTTAACTCGCCTGTCTTCGCTACCAGCGGTTCCACCTTCGCCACGCCCTTCGGCACTACGGCACCGCCCGCCGCACCGGCCAGCCCGGCTGCATTCCTCGCCCAGCTCCCGAACATTGCCCAAACCATCTCGGGCGCTTATCCCGGCGGTAATGAATACGGGCCTTTCCTGTTCGGCGGCTATGACGTCAACAACAAGCTTCCCTACTCGGAAAACTGGACCTTCGATCTCCAGTACCAGTTGTCCAACAACTGGCTGTTCAGCGCCGGTTATGTCGGCAACCACGGCAATCACCTCGTGCTGCCCATTCCGTTCAACCAGCCAGGCATCGCCACTGCGTCGAATCCGATCAACGGTCAGACAGCCTCTTACGGCGGTGTGAGCCCTCTGAATCTCGACAACGAACCCGTCTCGACTCCCGAATTCGCCGGCAACGCACCCCTTCGCGTTCCGTACATCGGCTACGACATGAACTCGGTGCTCTACAAGGCGGAGGGAATTTCCAACTACAACGCTTTGCAGCTTCAGGTGCGCAAGCGTCTTTCGTTCGGGCTAAGTCTGACCGGCTCCTATACCTGGTCGCACTCCCTCGACAATCAAAGCGGACTGGGACTTTTCTTCACGGGCAATAACCCTGTGACTCCGCAATCCAGCTATGCCTCGTCTGACTTCGATCAGACCCACGTATTCCTGGTCAACTACGCCTATACCATCCCTAAAGCCAAGGTCGGCAAGAGCCTCGGCTATCTGGTCAATGGATGGACCATCAGCGGCCAGACCATCGCGCAGAGCGGCCAACCATACAGCGTGTACGACTATTCCGGTTCCGTGGGCAGCCTTTATTACGGCACGGATATCTACATCGCCAATCCGATCGTTTCGCTTCTGCCGGGCGTAACCGCCAAACAGGCGCAACTGCAGGGCACTACCGGCGTCAATGCGGGCAAGCCGGTGTTGAACGTAGCCGATTTTTACCCTCAGTTCGCCGCTCCGGGCACCAACGGAATTCCGGCGTGCGATTCATCGGGCTGCGATAGCTATGAGTCGCTTTTCTCCGCAACCGGGCGCAACCTGTTCCGCGGTCCCTTCCAGGTCCGCTTCGACATGGGTCTCGCGAAAGAGGTTTTAGTCCACGAGAAATACCGGCTGCGCTTCAACGCTTCAGCGTTCAACATATTCAACCATCCGGATTTCGATGCGCCCAACAACGACGTAACCTACTTCGCGGATTTCTCGGCGCCGCCCCTCGCGGTACCGGAAGGCAGCCTCGGTTACATCCAGCACACCATCGGCAGCTCGCGTTTCCTGCAACTGGCGATGCACCTGTCGTTTTAAACTGTGCGTTAAACTGTGCGGCAGTGGTTATCGAAAACCGGTAAACGGCTCCGCGTCGAGCAGGGCGACATCACAACAGTGTCGGCCGATGTCATTGTCAACGCCGCGAACTCCCGTCTCGCCGGAGGCAGCGGAGTGAACGGCACCATTCATCGCGCTCATCGCGCCGCCGGCCCTTTAAGGAACTTCTCTGTTTGCAAGATCAGGATAGCGCAGTGACCTCAAAGATCGGCTTTCCGGAATGGGCGCGCGGGCACGCAAACCACAAACAATAAACGGATTAGTCATTTTTTCACCCCCCGTGACCACCTCGATACAATAACCGAATTGAGGGATCAAGCCGGAACCACAATCATTTACCATTCGTGAAAAGAGTAACGTCAGCGCGGCGTATTCACCGAGGATGCCGCCCAGTGTTCCACCAGATAATGCACCACCCTGCTGCCCACCCTCTGCGCCGCTTCGAGCGCCGGCATGTAAGCCGAATATTTCCCAATCACCAGACCTTTCAGATCCTCAGCCGCTGACGAGCCCGGAGGCTCCCGATCGAAATTACTCACCGTCCTCAGTACCATCACTCTTTGCAGATCCACTCGCCCCGCCTGGCTCAGCAGCGTTAATGACTGCATCGTGCCAGTGTCTTCCATGGCCGAGATCATGTAGTTGCCGGTCCCGCCCGTGTAGTAGCGGGTCCAGTCGTTCGCCCAATCTTCCATCCGCGTCCCGTGCCAGAACGTGCTGCTCGAAAGCGTGTCTCCGATGGCTACAAACGGTGGCTTCTGCCCGTTCGGAAATCCCGTGAACCGCGCCCGTGATTCACGCAGAGCATCCGTGTCCGCCAGCGGCGTATCCTTCGTCAGCCCGTATGCCCAGTTGGCCAAAGCCCCGTTGAGCGTGTATGCTTCGCCCTCGAGGTCCGGTCGAACCGGCATCTCGAACGGCGTACTCCGCCGCAACGGCACCATCCCCGTTGTCCAACCCGGCGGCAAATCCCGCGCGTCGATCTCATACCCCAGATCGCCATCGATCACATGCCTCGCCCATACAGCCGACCCCAGCGACACATCCGCCGGATCGCCGCCGCCGATCCCCGCCACCAGCCAGTAAGTTTTCGAAAAATCGAATCGCCGGTCGAGCCCCAGCGCCATCACCGACGCCGCGGCCTTGGCCGTCCCCACTCCCGTCACCATGCCCAGCACCCCATCGCGATTCATCCGAACATGGTGGTAACCGGCTCCCAGAGGGATCACCTGATCCAGATGTTCCCGCTCCACCCAGAGTTGATATTCGCCCGGGATGTCGCCCGTGTCCTCGCCTCTCTCGAACATGGCGATCACCACCACCTTCACGGGAATCGGTTTGGCGGTCTGCGAAACGGCAGGCAGAGCGAACGCCGCCATGAGCAAGGCACAGGCTTTGAATGGGCGCATAGGCACGGTCTCCAGACCCCATTGTTACCATGGGAGTTTCCCATACAGATGGCACTGCGTTTTTACAACACCCTGACTCAAGAGGTGCAGCCCTTCGCACCCGACCCCAACTCGGGGGACAGCAACACCATCAGCATGTATACCTGCGGTCCTACCGTCTATGACTACGCCCACATAGGCAACTTCCGCACCTTCGTCTTTTACGATCTACTCCGCCGCGTTCTCCAGCTGAACGGCTACAAGTTGAACCACGTCATGAACATCACTGACGTGGACGACAAGATCATCCGCAAGGCCGTTGAACAAGGCAAAACCCTCGACGAGTACACCGAAACATTTACTCAGGCCTTCCTCGACGATTGCGCCACTTTGCGCCTCGAACGCCCCGAGCGCATTGCCCGCGCCACCCAGCACATCAACGGCATGGCTGCGGCAATTCACAAACTCGAAGAGACCGGCCACACTTATCGCTCGGACGGCTCCATTTACTTCCGTATCGCCAGCTTCCCGAGTTACGGCAAGCTCTCCCACAACGACTTCAGCGGCATGGTGGCCGGAGCCCGCGTAGACGTCGACAGCTATGAGAAAACCGACGCCCGCGACTTCGCTCTGTGGAAAGCGCCTAAACCAGGCGAGCCTTCGTGGGACACCGAAGTCGGCGTAGGGCGTCCCGGCTGGCACATCGAATGTTCCGTGATGGCCATCGAGTTCCTTGGCGCTACCCTCGACATCCATGCCGGCGGAATCGACCTCGTGTTCCCGCACCACGAGAATGAAATCGCGCAATCCGAAGCCCTCACCGGTAAACAATTTGCCCGCTTCTGGCTGCACTCCGAATTCCTGCTGGTCGACGGACAGAAGATGTCGAAGTCTCTGGGCAATTTCTATACCCTGCGCGACATCTTCGCCAAAGGCGTATCGCCTGAAGCTGTGCGTTACCTGCTGGCCTCGGTGCCTTATCGCAAAGGTCTCAACTTTACTTTCGAAGGCCTGAAGTCCGCTGCGACTGCAATCGATCGTCTGCGCAATTTCAGCCTGCGTCTCGAATCACCCATCACGGGTGAAAAAACCAGCGAACGTATGGAGCAGCTCGCCGCCGACGCGCGCCGCACATTCCGCGAATCGCTGGATGACGATCTCAATACCGCGGAAGCGCTCGGCGCCGTCTTCGAATACATCCGCGAAGCCAACGTGGCTCTCGACCGCGGCGAATTCGGCTCCGGCAACGTCGCGTCCGGCCGCGCCCTGCTCAACGAATTCGATTCCTTCTTCGATGTCCTCAAGCCGTCTGAAAAGACCGGCGGCATTGCCTTCGAAGAGATTGAAAAACTCATCGAGGAGCGCACTGCCGCAAAAAAGGCCCGCAACTTCGCCCGCTCCGACGAGATCCGCGCCTACCTGCTCGAGCAGGGCGTGATCCTCGAAGACACCCGCGAAGGCATACGCTGGAAAAGGAAGTAACCTCATGAAGCTCGAAACCCGTGCCGTTCACGCGGGCGACCGCAAGCGATCAGGTTCGTGGATCCCGATCACTGCCCCCATCCACACCGCCGTCAGTTATTTCTATCCCGATGCAGCCGACCTTGACCGCGTCTTCGCCGAAGAGCTCTCCGGACCTTCCTACGCCCGCCACGGCAGCCCCAATAATGCGGGTCTCGAAGAGTTAGTCGCATCACTCGAATCCGGCCACGGCGCACTCGCCTGCAGTTCCGGAATGGCAGCGCTCCACCTGGCAATTTTAGCCGCACTGCTCGATCGCCGCCGCGTCGTCCTCGCCGCCAGCGCCCTCTACGGCGCCACCATCAACATGTTGATGAAGGTGCTGGAACCTTCAGGTATCGAAGTCTTCTTCGTCGATTTCTGTGATGAGTCAGCCGTTGCGGCGGCCATTGCCGAGCACAAACCCGGTGCGCTGCTGGTCGAGACTATCTCGAATCCCCTGCTCCGAGTGGCCCCGATCGACCGCATCGCCGCACTCGCGAAAGAGGCCAATGCAGCCCTCATCGTCGACAGCACTTTCTCGACGCCGATGATCACCCGTCCCCTCGAATGGGGCGCTACTTTCACGGTCCATAGCCTGACAAAATACCTCTCCGGCCATGGCGATGTCATGGGCGGCATCGTAGTTACCGATGAAGCCAATCTGAATCAACTGCGTGCTCTTTCGCGTTCTCTTGGCCCCATCCTCGGCCCGTTCGAAGCCTACCTCTGCATGCGCGGGATCAAAAGCTTTCCGCTGCGCATGGAGCGCCAGTGCGCTAACGCCTGCCGGATCGCCTCCTGGCTCGCCACCCATCCGGCGGTCGAGCGCGTGTACTTTCCGGCCGACCCCACACATCCCGACGCCGCTAACATTCAGCGCCTCTTCGCCCCCGGCCTTTATGGGGCGATGGTCAGCTTCGAAGCGCGCAATGCCGGACGCGAAGAAATCTTCCGCCTGATGAATGCCTTCCACCTCGTGGTCCCGGCAACCTCGCTGGGTGACGTCCACACCATGGCGCTCTACCCCGTCATGGCTTCGCACCGCGACCTTTCGCCGAAGCACCGGGCGCGCCTGGGCATCAAAGACAACCTGCTGCGGCTCTCGATCGGCGTCGAAGCCATCGAAGACATCGTGGCCGATATTGACCAGGCGCTTCAAACCGCAATAGGCTGAAGGTCGTGCCACACCCGAGGCTCGTCACAGAGTTGAGTACTCGTCTGGGCCTCGACTGGCCTTTGATTCAGGCTCCTCTCGGCGGCGGACCATCCACTCCGGAACTGGTGGCCGCCGCGTCCAACGCCGGAGTTCTCGGTTCCCTCGGCGCGGCCTACATGTCGCCATTCGATCTTGAGAACGCCATCAATGCGATCCGTCAGTTGACCTCGCGCCCGTTCGGCGTCAATCTGTTTGCTCCCGCTCCTGAGCCGCAACTCAGCACCGCGCAAATCGAGGCCGCGCTCGATGCCACACGCCCGTATCGAAACGATCTGGATCTGCCGGATCCCGCGGTCAAGCCCCCTTTCCATGAAAATTTCGCTAACCAATTCGCCGTCATTCTGAATTTGAAGCCCGCCGTTTTCAGCTTCACCTTCGGACTCCTCGACAAAAGCGCCATCGACGATTGCCGCCGCCACGGAATCATCACCATGGGCACGGCCAACTCAGTGGACGAAGGCCTCGCGCTGCAACAGAGCGGCGTCGATGCGGTCGTCGCACAAGGGGCGGAAGCGGGCGGTCATCGCGGCCAGTTCTCCGTAGAAATGGCCGGCGACCTGATCGGCACTTTCGCCCTCACGCGAGCGATGGTCAGTGCGCTGCGCATTCCAGTAATAGCCTCCGGCGGCATCATGGACGGCAGCGGCATCGCCGCCGCACTCACCCTCGGCGCGCAAGCCGCACATCTCGGAACCGCCTTCCTGCTTTGCGATGAGGCCGGTACATCGCCCGCTTATCGCAAAGCTCTTCAATCCGCGCACAGCGGCGACACTCGCCTGACTCGTGCTTTCTCCGGACGATGGGCGCGCGGACTCGAAAACCGGTTCATGCGGGAAATGGCCCAACACGACAGCGCCGTACTTCCCTACCCCGCGCAGAACGCCTTCACCCGCGACATCAGAAAGAAAGCCACCCAACTCGGAAGCACCGACTACTTGTCCCTGTGGGCCGGTCAGGGCGTGGGCCTCATCCGCCAGATGAAAGCCGCTGAGTTGGTTCAGAGTCTGCTGAACGAAACACTGGCGGCCTTACGGCTTTACAATAAGACGCAAATAAGACGCACGCGCTATCGAATCTCACTCGAAGGAGTAGTCCAGGGAGTCGGCTTCCGCCCGTTCGTCAGCAGACTGGCCGACCGGCATCAGTTGCCCGGCATCGCTTTCAACACCGCGGGCGGTCTGGTTGTTGAAGTCGAAACGGATCGGGAAGCCGAATTCCTAAGGTTCCTCGAAGCCATTCAACGCGAGGCTCCTCCCGCGGCCCGAATTGAAAACTGCGTATCGGAAGAACTGCCTGATCTCGCCGGATACATCGATTTTCGCATCGTTTCCAGCGCCGTAAGAGACCACAGCTTTACTCTGATTTCGCCTGATCTGGCGACTTGCCAGGCTTGTCTCGAAGAGATCGGTAATCCCGCGGAACGGCGCTTCCGTTATCCGTTCACGAACTGCACCAATTGCGGTCCGCGCTACACCATCACGCTCTCCACTCCTTACGATCGCGCCAACACGACCATGCAGCACTTCCCTCTGTGCGCAGCCTGCGCGGCGGAATACGCCGACCCTGCCAACCGCCGGTTTCATGCTGAACCTGTGGCGTGCTCTGCGTGCGGTCCGCGACTTTCCTTCGAGTTGGCGGAAGCAACCGACGCTCTCAAGCGCGGAGAGATTCTTGCCATTAAAGGACTCGGCGGTTTTCAACTGGCCTGCGATGCCTTTCGAGCAGATACGGTCGACAGCCTGCGGCTTCGCAAACGCCGCAGCCGTAAACCTTTCGCAGTGATGATGCGGGACATCGCGACGGCGGAGCGATATTGCCAAATCGGTCCCGGCGAGCGCGCTGCGCTCCAATCCTCCGCCGCGCCGATCGTACTTCTGCAGTTGACGAGTCCGGGCCAGATTCCCGATGCCGTCGCGCCTGGCCTCAATTATCTCGGGGTGATGCTGCCTTACACGCCTCTTCACCACCTGCTGTTTGGCGACTCGCTCTCCTGCCTGGTGATGACCAGCGGCAACATCAGCGAAGAGCCGATCGTCATCGACAACGCCGAGGCGATAGAGAAGCTTTCTTCGTTGGCGGACCAAGTGGTGACTCATAACCGCGACATATTCATGCGGGTGGATGACTCGGTTGTCCGCCTCTTCGAAGGAACGCCGCGCGTTCTGCGGCGGGCCCGCGGCTTCGCTCCCGGCGCGATCCGCCTCGCCCATGAAGTTGGCGAAGTGCTGGCCGTCGGTCCGGAACTGAAGAACACGTTTTGCCTCACCAAGGGCCGCTATGCCGTGATGAGCCAGCATATCGGCGATATGGAAAATTTGGAAACGCTGAAGTTTTTCGAAGAAACACTGCGAAATCTGGAGAGTGTTTATCAGATCAAGCCCCGGGTCATCGCGCACGATCTGCATCCGAATTACATGACGACGCGATGGGCTCTGGGTCGTCCGGAACCGAAGATCGCCGTCCAACATCACCACGCGCACATCGCCAGTTGCATGGCGGAGAACGGGGTGAATGACCCGGTCATCGGGGTCGCTTTCGATGGGACGGGCTTCGGCACGGACGGGCAGATATGGGGCGGCGAATTCCTGCTGTGCGACTATCGCGGCTTCGAGCGCTGTGCCCACCTCCGCTATGCTTCCCTTCCCGGTGGCGATCGCGCGGCACGCCAGGGCTGGCGCATGGCCGCCTCTCACCTTCGCGATGCACTGGGTCCGGATTATCGCCAACTGGACCTGCCCTGCTGGAACGCAGCGGCTTCTTCCACGTCGGCCGCGACATGGAGCGTGATTGACAAGCTGATTGCCAGGCCGCAGATTCTGACGTCGAGTTGTGGCCGCCTGTTCGACGCGGTATCGGCAATCTGCGGTATCAGCTTCGAAAGCAATTACGAAGGCGAATCCGCCATGCTGCTGGAAGCGGCCGCGGCTGAGCCTGGTGACGGAATTTATGAGTTCGACGTGAATCCCGAAACCACACCGTGGACGATCGATACGCGGCCCTTGTTGAAGGAACTTGCCCATGAGGTCTCGTCCGGATGTCCGCCAAACACCGTGGCGCGCAAGTTCCACAATTCGGTGGCACGCATGATCAGTGCGGTTTGCCATAAGCTGCGCGAGAGGAATGGAGTGAACCGGGTCTGTCTGAGCGGCGGTACTTTTCAGAACCACACACTTCTGAAAAGTTCGTCCAGTCTTTTGCGTGCCGATGGATTCGAAGTATTCCTGCACGCGCAGGTTCCTCCCAATGACGGCGGTATTTCGCTTGGCCAGGCGGTCATCGCGGCCGCGCAATCGTAGGCCTCGATCCTTTACTCAGCATTATTCATCCGTCACGCAGCCTTCGGAGGCGCTGCGAACGAGGCGGATGTATTTGGCGAGGGTGCCGCGCGTGGCTTTCAGCGGGGGAGCCACCCAATCTTTGCGGCGCTCTTCCATTTCGTGAGGAGAGACATCGACGGAGATCTCATTGGTCTCGGTGTCGATGGTGATGCGTTCGCCGGTGCGGACCAGGGCGATGGGTCCACCGTCCTGGGCTTCGGGAGTGATGTGGCCAACGAGGAACCCGTGGGAGCCGCCGGAGAAACGGCCATCGGTGATGAGGGCGACATCTTTGCCGAGGCCGGCGCCCATGATGGCGGAAGTCGGGGTGAGCATTTCGGGCATGCCGGGTCCGCCCTTGGGACCTTCGTAACGGATGACGATGACGTCACCTTTGTCGATCTGCTTTTCTTCGAGAGCCAGCAACATGTGCTCTTCAGAGTCGAAGACTTTGGCGGTACCGGAGAAGCGCAAACCTTCTTTACCAGTGATTTTGGCGACGGAACCTTCGGGCGCGAGATTGCCGCGAAGAATCTGAATGTGACCGGTGGCTTTAATGGGATTGGAGAGCGGGCGAACAATCGGTTGACCGGCCTGGAGACCGGGGAGATCGGCGAGATTTTCGCGGATGGTGCGGCCGGTGACGGTCATACAATCTCCGTCGATAAGACCGGCTTCGAGCAGCATCTTCATGACGCCGGGAATACCGCCGACGACGTGGAGATCTTCCACAACGTACTGACCGCTGGGTTTGAAATCAGCCAGCATGGGAACGCGATTACTGACGGATTGAAAATCGTCGAGAGTGAGCGGAACACCGGCGGCTCGGGCCATGGCGATGAGGTGGAGCACGGCGTTGGTGGAGCCACCGAGCACGGTGACGACGACCATGGCGTTCTCGAAGGCGGCGCGAGTCATGATGTCGCGAGGCTTGAGGTCAAGCTCGAGCAGGTTGCGGATAGCGGCACCGGCGCGCAGGCACTCATCGAGTTTCAGAGGATCTTCGGCAGGCGTGGAAGCGCTGTAGGGAAGCGACATGCCGAGGGCTTCAATCGCGGCAGCCATGGTGTTGGCGGTATACATTCCACCGCAAGCTCCGGCACCGGGACAGGAATGGCGAACGATGGACTGGCGCTCGGCTTCGTCGATGTTGCCGGAGAGAAATTCGCCATAACTCTGGAAGGCGGAGATGACGTCGAGCTTCTTACCGTGGTCATGACCGGCGCGGATGGAGCCGCCATAGACCATGAGCGAAGGGCGATTGAGGCGCGCCATGGCCATGAGGCAGCCGGGCATATTCTTGTCGCAGCCGGGCAGAGAGATATTGGCGTCATACCACTGGGCTTCCATGACGGTTTCGATGGAATCGGCAATGAGGTCGCGCGATTGCAGCGAGAAGCTCATACCGGTGGTGCCCATGGAGATGCCGTCACTGACGCCGATGGTGTTGAAGCGCAGGCCGACCATGCCGGCCGCAACGACGCCCTCTTTCACCTTCTCGGCCAGCGAGAGCAGGTGCATGTTGCAGGGGTTGCCTTCGTACCAGACGCTGGAAATGCCTACTTCGGGTTTTTCCATGTCGGCGGGTTGAAGGCCGGTGGCATAGAGCATGGCCTGGGAGGCGCCCTGTGACTTACGTTGCGTGATGTGAGAGCTGAATCGGTTCAGTGACATGTCAGATATTTGGAGTTGGGCGGCAAGCCCAAGCCGGAGTATAGCGCTGCGATGGTTGACGCAATCGGAGGAGCCGGGAAAATTGGGTCACGCGGCGTCCCTCAGGTTGCGTTTGTGGGGTGGGGCGGCGAGTTGTGAGGCTGCGATTCCGAGGTTGGCGCGGCGGCGGCGGAAGAGGGCGAGGTTGATTTCATCGGGAGAAAAAACGAAGCCACTGAATGAAACGGAGGCGTCTGATTTGGCAGGAACTTCCACGTGTCCGCGGGTTTTGTTCCATTCGTTTTGTTCGATGAGTTCAGTGAGAGCTTGCGCGCGGGCCAGGCGGCGTTCGGATTGAAGCTGGCGGAGGCGATCGAGATTGCGCTGGAGATTGCGGTGAATGCGTTGCTCATAGAGGGTGATGAGTCCGAAGGTTTTGGCCTCGTCGCGGAAGGTCTGGGCCTGAGCGAGAGCGGCGTCGATTTGCGGGTTATCGGAATCGGCGAGTGGGGCTGAAGCGGCAAAACCGAGAGCGAAGATGTTGTGTTCGATGGCGCGGGCGCGGTTGAGACGCCAGTTGTCTTCGGCGATGGCCTGGGCGAGTTGGGTTTCGGCGGCGCCTTCGGGGCGGTAGTCGGCGATAAGGGCGGTACAGAAAGTGTTGAAGGCTTCGCGATCTTCCCACGTCATGCAGGCGACCTGACTGGTGAGGCCGTGGCGCGTGGCGTTGAAGCGCGATGTGGCTTTGCCTGTAGCGGTGGCGGGGCCGGTGGAGTTTTGGGCGTTGGCGCGGTTGGCGTCGATCTGAGCGGCGGATGTCATGGTGGGTAAGCTGCTTTCGGCTTAAGGCATAGCATATGCGGGAGTGGGTTTTCGAGAAATGGAGGGGCGGGCGATGAAACAAAAGGAGATTGAGGCGAAAGAAACTTGTGACCGTGTTTCAAAAAGCGGGCGATTGGTGATTCTCTGAGCCCGTTGGTGAGACGTTTGACCCCATCATTTGTTTGACCCCATCAGTGGAGCAGGCGGTCGAGCTTGCGGCAATTCGAGCCACAATATGACAGGACGACGGCCGGTGAGTGAATTCGTTCGGGAGAGTAAGGGGCTCGTGCCGCAGAGACGTTAAGATCGCAAGCTCGCTTTTCGCCGTACATATAAGGATGTTATGTTTCGGCTATATTCTTACTGAGGAAAACAAGGCCGGTGGGGTGGAACGAGAAAGAAAATTCTGGCGAGAGGGATAACGCATGACCATCACCGTTGACATCAGGCCGGAAGTTCAGGCCGAGCTTGCGCGTCAGGCCGCCGCTCAAGGCCGCGCCCTCGAAGCCCATGCCGCCACTCTGCTCGAAGACGCCGCGCATCTTCCGGCGGAACGACGGTCCGGGCGCACCGGTCAGGAATTGATCGATGCTTGCGCGAAGGTGCAAGGTTTGCTCACGGACGAAGAGGTTGACACGCTCTTTAGCCGCAAGCCGTCCTTTGCTCGCCCGGTCGATTTCGAATGAGCGGCTTCCTGCTGGATACGAACATTCCATCTGAGTTGGTACGCCCACAGCCTGAGCCGAAGGTTAAAACCTGGGTTGCCGCACAGGACCTCGGCACGTTGTGGATTAGCGCGGTGAGTTTCGGCGAGCTCCGTAAAGGGATCGTCCTGCTGTCGCCGGGAAAGCGACGAGCGGAACTCGAAACGTGGATGGAAACCGATCTGTCGCTCCTGTTTTTCGGACGCATACTGCCAGTTACGCGATCCGTTGCCGAACGGTGGGGCGTTTTGGAGGCGCAGCGGCAACTTGCGGGAAGGCCTCTCAATGTGCCCGATGGCCAGATCGCCGCAACCGCGCTGGAGCATAGCCTGACGGTCGTCACGCGCAACGTAAAAGACTTCGCCGATCTCGGCGTCACGATATTCAACCCCTGGGACGCGGTATGAGCGCCGTTCAACTGGCCGTTCCCTCCACCCTCGCTGCCCACAAGCTTCCATCGCTGATCGCGGGGGCCGGGGATCGGGGCCGCGCTGCGCTTCCTCGGCTGGTGTGAAGGGCACGGGATCAGCGAATTGGGGCGCGTTCAGCCGGTGTATGTGGCCGCGTATATCGAACTCCTGCAGGAGAAACGCTCGGCTCCCACGGTCAAGCAACATCTGGCGTGTATCCGGATGCTGTTCGACTGGCTTGTTATCGGGCAAGTGATGCCGACCAACCCGGCGCACTCCGTCCGGGGCCCGCGTCATTCTGTGGGCAAAGGTTCAACGCCGGTGCTGTCGTCGGAAGAGGCAACGGCGCTGCTCAGCGGCATGGATGTTTCAACCGTCGTGGGTCTGCGCGACCGCGCCCTCATCGCGGTGATGACGTACACCTTCGCCCGCGTCGGTGCCGTCGTCGCGCTCGCCGTCGAGGATTACTTTTCGCAGAAGAAACGCTGGTGGCTCCGCCTCCACGAAAAAAACGGTAAGCTGAACGAAATGCCCTGCCACCACAAGCTCGAAGAATATCTCGATGCCTACATCAAAGGTGCTGGCATCGCGAGCGACCGCAAGGGGCCGCTGTTCCGCTCCGCGCTCGGCAAGACGGCGCAACTTTCCGCGAGGCCGATGCTGCGCGGGGATGTTTGGCGCATGGTGCGCCGCCGTGCTTCTGACGCCGGTATCGAAACGGCGATTGGGTGTCACACTTTCCGCGCCACGGGGATAACGGACTACCTCACGAATGGCGGGCGGATCGAAGTCGCACAGCGCATGGCCGGGCATTCGAACGCGAAAACCACGGGTCTATATGACCGGCGCAACGACGACATCAGCGTCGGGGAAGTCGAGCGGATCGGGATTTGACGGCGCATTTCACGGCCCGACAAGGCCCAGCGAATGCAACAGGCCGACTGGTCCCCCCAGTACTGTTTGCGCTTGCAGCGTTTGGCGTATTGATTGATAAAGTTAAAGGTGCTTTCGGGTGCGTTCCTTTCGCTCCCGATTCGAAAGGAACGCCAAATGCATATTCTTCAACGCTCACCCGCCCTCCTGTTATTGGTGCTCGGTGCTGCGTCTCTTTGTAACGCCGCCAATATCACTTACAACGTCAATTTGACCATCGGAGCTGGCAGTGTCGTTGGCGACATCGTTACTGATGGCACGGTCGGACTTCTCGGCAGCAGCAACATTCTCGATTGGAACCTGCTGTTCACAAACCCGTCCAACACGTATGACTCCACAGGACCGCTAAGCGGATCAAATTCCCTGGTCACGTTCGCTGGCACCGACTACCTATCCGCAACGGCGAACCAGCTAGAATACAACTTCAGTGGCACCCCAGGCAGCGGGTTCCTGTCTTTCGGGCCGGGTAATGCCAATGAACTTTGCTTTTCCAATGTTCCGTTCTGCCAAGACCAGCAAGGCGTTACCGGGGGAATCGGCCTTGAGATTAACAACAACCTCCAGACCTTCCAATTCGACAACCTGTCTGGGACGCAGGCAATTGCCAGCAGCGCTCCAGAGCCTTCCGCTCTCGCTCTGCTAGGTGCAGGTATTGCGTTCCTCGGACTCCGCAAACGAGTGAACAGCCACGACATCGTTTAGGGCGCGGTAGTTTCAGCGGATTTGCTGCCCGGTTTGAACCTGACATTTGACACACGTCAACCCCTTTGTTTGCAGGCATTCCGGCGATGGTTCAAAACTTACCCTTTGCGGGACTGACTCAGGTAAACGACCAAATCGCCGGTTCATCCCCGAGATGTACTTACGGTACCTTCAACGCCAAACACGTTGCTTTTTAGGGTCCTGAGATCCGGCTTGAGGACTAAGTAGAGTTCGCCGCGCTTCAAGGTATTTGCTGGTATCCCAGCGTTTCCGTGGCATCGGCATTCAGGCGAGCAGCATGACGATTGATAATGTCCAGGTCTTTTCGATTGCGTTCTTTCCGCTCCTGCTCGGCCAGGTAGGCGAGAGCGGCTCGTTCAAGAAGCGCAGACCGGTTCTTGTCCACACGATCAAGCCGAGCGACCAAGTCCGCGGGAAGTGTGATAGACGTCCTGACTCGCACCAGATAACTATACCGCCACTCTACTGAAAAGAATAGGCGCAGGCCAAAGGCGGGTGAGCGACATAAAAGGGGGAACTGTCGAAGTGCACGCCAGTGAAACGAATCTGAGTGTACCCTGTACTTACAGGTTCTGGCCAGTGCATCAGCAGAAGCCAGCTATTCCGGATTCAAAGGGATGCTCTCGGCCGCAAGCCAGAGCCTAAGCCCGAGGCGTGGCTCAAAGAGAAGGCCGAGGAACGGCAGCGCCGGCGCATCGCGGACCTGGAACGTCTGGTGGCGCGACAAGCGCTGGAACTGGATTTTTTCAGGGGTGCCTTGCTGCACATCGAGGAAAATCACCGGAAGCAGGGACAGAATTCCGGCCAGCCGTCTACGAGCAAATCCGGCACGTTGACGGGCAGCAAGGCGAACTGACCATCGAACGGATGTGCATACTGGCGGCCGTAAGCCGCGCAGGTTACTATCGCTTCCTGTCGCCCAGTGCCGATATCGACGAAGAATAGTCACGACTTCGCGACGCCATTCAGCGGGCGGCGATCGGGAGCCGTCATTACGGCTATCGCCGAATCACTCAAGCACTGCGGGCGCAAGGCTGGGAAGTCAATCACAAGCGGGTCGCGCGCGTGATGCGTGAAGACAGCCTCCTGGCCATTCGCAAACGCCGTTTCGTTCCGCAGACAACGGACAGCGGACATGATTTCGAAGTGGCGCTTAACGTAGCTCGACGGCTGATCCCAACAGCCATTGACCAGCTCTGGGTTGCGGATATAACGTACGTGCGTCTGGCGCAGGTGGACGTGTTTCTGGCTGTTGTCATGGATGCGTTTTCACGCAGGATCGTCGGCTGGAATCTGGCGCCGAAGATCACGACCGAGCTCGCGCTGATCGCGCTCAGCCACGCCATCGAATCGCGACGGCCCGCGCCGGGTCTCATTCATCATTCCGACCGCGGAGTCCAGTACGCTTCGGTCGCCTACGTCGACATGCTGCTTTTGCACGGCATGATCCCGAGCATGAGCAGGCCGGGCAATCCCTACGACAATGCGAAGTGCGAGCGCTTCATGAAAACGCTGAAGCAGGAGGAGATTCGCTGCCACGAGTACCGGGGCATCGAGGATCTCCGCACCAATATCGAGGCATTTATCGACCGCTATTACAACGCCAGGCGTCTACATTCGGCGCTGGGTTACCTGTCGCCGGACGAGTTTGAAAAGCGAGCCGCGGAATCGACGACCACGGAAATACCGCCAGCCCCTCGGTTGAGTTTTTCAAGGCATAAGGAGATCTAACCGCCCGATGTGAGAACCTGACAACAGTAAAACGGGAGCGATCGAAACGGCCGCCCCCGGCTCATCGTCCGGATGAGTCTCCGGCAGGCTATTCCTCGGCGGGTTGCTCTCCATTGCTCGCTTCCGCTTCGCCCACCGCAGCCATCCTAAACCGAAACCTCCCGTTCGTCTGCCAAGAATCAGCGAACGGTAACCGTCTCAAAACTCGTCTGTCTCACGCTTGGGGGTCAGTCCACTGTTTGCAGCGTTGCCGTGAGTGGTTCACGTCTTACCTTTGCGGGACGGTTGCCAGAGGCGTTGCCGGAGCAGCGCTTCGGACTTGAAATGTAAAGCACTGTCAATAATTGACGGATGCCCGACCTTAAACGACTTATCGGCGCAACATGCTGTCAGTGAACCACTTGCAGTGGATATGAGTCATTATTTGCGTGTGACGATATATTCCCGCAGACTCTCCGGTCAGTGACTTTGTCAATGCACCGGATGGTGATGTTGGTGCTAGAATTGGATGCGAAATGAGACGAGCCACGATCACGATCGGCGATGAAATTGAAGCCCAGCTCGACGCCTGGATGCGCCGGCAGGACGCTGCGCCTCCATTAACAGCCGTGGTGCAGACCGCCCTGAAGGAATTTCTGGCTCACCGCGGCTTCGCGGCGCCGTCCGGAAAGTTGCATATCACGCCGAGCAGGAAGGGTAGCGGATCGCACGACGTCAGTGTCGCGCATGACCGTTATCTGGCAGGCAAATGAGCGGCGTGGTACTGGCGGACACCGGTCCGCTGTACGCGCTCGCCGACCCTTCGGACCAATTCCACGATCGGGCTCATCGCGAACTTGAGACTATTGTGAGCCGGAACAATTCCGTTCTGGTTATATTTCCTGTTCTGTGCGAAGCCCACACGCTGGTGCTTCGGCGGCTGGGTGGGAGGTACGCGGCCGGCTGGCTGAGCGAAATGCTGTCCGGCAGCCTGCCTGTTAATCCGGACACGAACGACTATCTGGACGCGACTGTCGGCCTGCGAAAATACTCCGACCATCCCATTACTCTGGTGGACGCTCTGCTCGCACGGCTGACCCGCAGACTGGAGGCACCGGTCTGGACGTTCGACCGGCACTTCGTAACGATGCGGACGAGTGTCTGGAAATCTGCGCTCACCTGAGGTGTCGTGACCGCCGAGCATCCCGATAGACACTGGGCTGCGCGTTCCGCTCACAACGGTCCGTTCAGGAGATCGGGACTGAGCGACCGGCATTGCGGAAGTAATTTTATTGGGTAAGGGCCGACCACTCGGGGACTCCCGATAACTCTAAGGAACCGTCCAGTTCGCCCGGTGCGTGAGTTCACACAGCGTAATAAACTCGGCGCTTCGCCGTTAATCCAACAAGTAGCCGGTAGAGTCGGAATCTTCAAGGCCCAGCGAAATATTCAGTGCGGCGTCGAGCTTCTGCAGACCGGCGGTGCTGAGAGATCCGACGTAGTGTGTAAGGGTTACTTTGGGGAGGCTGACCAATTCGTCGCAGTGGATGCTGGACTCCTTTTTCAGACCCTCAGGAATACCGATTCCTACTTGCGTGCTGAGGCCGTCATGCCTTGAATAGACCGGAGCGCAGACCAGAGTCGAGAAACGCGAGTCAATCAGAACTTGTCTGCTGACAATAGCAAATACACGTTGTTTTTTAGGGTCCTGAGATCCGGGCTTGCGGACTAAATAGAGTTCGCCGCGCTTCAAGGTAATTGCTGGTATCCCAGCGTTTCCATTGCATCGTCATTCAGGCGAGTGGCGTGACGATTGATAATATCCAGGTCTTTTCGATTGCGTTCTTTCCGCTCCTGCCCGGCCAGGTAGGCGAGAGCAGCTCGTTCAAGAAGCGCAGACCGGTTCTTGTCCACACGATCAAGCCGAGCAACCAATTCCGCGGGGAGTGTGATAGACGTCTTGACTCGCACCAGATAATTATACCGCCGTTCCGCCGATAAAAAGCACGCAGGCCAAACTGCGAATCTGGTTCATCCGGCGACCGCGAATGGAGAATTCGAGATCTGGATTCCGGTCACGCGTAAGCTGAGTTTCGTGGACAGGCGGAACCGCCTGTCCCACCACGGAAAACAGGCCTGGCGGGGTCTGGATTTCGATCACGGCGTAAGCTGGAATTCATGGACGAACGGCAAGCGCGAGATCTTGCATCGCACTGGATAACAGCCTGGAACAGCTACGAGGAAGACGTGGAACTGAGGTCGCCGGTGGCCGGGTACGGTGAAGGGCAAGAAAGCGCTTCGGGCGTACTTTCAGCGCGGGCTCGAGGTTTATCCAGACCTGAGATTCGAACTGCTCGACGTGATGTGGGGGCTACGCGGGATTGTGACTGCGCGAGAATAGATCAAACCAGTGCTCAGATATCTGATAGTCATGCTCGGAGCGGGGCTGGGCGGCGTGATGCGGTTCGTCGCCGGGACCGCGATTACGGACCGTTTCAGCGGGCGATTTCCGCTGGGAACATTTCTGGTGAACGTGACGGGATGTTTCGGGATCGGGCTGCTGATGACGCTGCTGACGGAACGATTCACGCCGCATCCGAACTGGAGATTGTTTCTGGTGGTGGGAGTGCTGGGCGGGTACACGACGTTTTCGAGCTTCGAGTGGGAGACGTTCTACGCGTCGCGGAACGGCGCTGCGTGGATCGGATTGCTCTACGTCTTATCGAGCGTTACGGCGGGGTATCTGGCGGTGTGGGTCGGGGCGATACTCGGCCGGCGTTGAATACGGGGAGCGGACTATGTTGACGCGGGGCCAGGCGAAGAAAATCACGATCTACGTGAACGAGGATACTCATCATCATGGCGACTCGCTGTGGGATGCGATTCTGCGTTTTCTGCGGCAGAAAAATGTGGCGGGGGCGACGGTGCTGCGTCCGATCGCAGGGTTTGGGGCACATGGGACGATTCACTCGCCGGACCAGGAATTGCGGGCGGAGCATCTGCCTATTCGCATCGAAGTGATCGATTCAGCGGAAAAGGTGGACGAGATTCTGCCCACGCTTTACGAGATGGTGACTGACGGTGTGATCGAAGTTCAGGACACCAGCGTGGTTAAAGCGGCGCGCGAGGGAAAAGATTCGTCACCTCCCACGGCCCGGGCGGAAATCAGAAGCGCGGCGCAGATGATCCGCATATACCTCGGTGAAGCGGATAAAGAAGGCGACGAACCGCTGTTTGAAGCCATCGTTAAGCGGCTGATGACGATGGAAGTGGCGGGGGCGACGGTGTATCGGGGGATCCTCGGTTACGGTGCGAAACGCCATACGCATAAAGAGGGAATGTTCCGCATCTCGCAAGACCGGCCGATTATGATTTCGGTGATCGACCTGCCGGAACGGACCGACGAAATTATCGAAGCGCTGGCGCCCATGATGCAGGATGGGCTGATTGTGGTTTCGGATGTGGAAGCGCGGCGCTTTGTTCGCGCACTGCCCGAAGAAGGCGCCTGATGCGGGTTCGACAGCCCGCAAAGATGCTGCGTTTGCACTTTTCTGCGGGGGATAAATATGGCGGTAAGGCGCTCTATGAGGCGATCGCGGAAAGGTGTCTCGCGTTGAGCATTGCCGGGATGACAGTGCTAAGGGGTACGGAAGTGTTCAAGGATGATGAGCCGGTGGTGGTGACGGTGATCGATTCAGACGAGAACATCACAACGCTCATGCAGGCGATCACGCCGATGTTGGATACGGCGGTCGCGGCGATTTCGGATGTCGAGATGATTCGAATTCAGTCCAGGCTCATTCAGTCAAACCTATAAGTTCCGGACTGCCCTCATTGATTCGGTGGGCTTTCCGTCGCGATGAAGCGTCCGCCGGTCCTGGGCTCGGAAGTCAAAGAAACAATCGCGGCAACGGAATGTCCGGAGCCTCGTGAGAAATACCATCACGCGTTCGAAGCCGGTGGCTGCTTTGATCGCAAGATGTTCGGAACGGCATTTGGGGCACTGCAACCGCATGCTCCTTATATCGGCAGGAAAGCGGCGAAGGTATAGGGATTCTTCCGTGTCTGGGATTATGACTGCCGCTCGTTCACACTCGCGGTTCGGAACGAATGATCGGTAACGATAATTGAGATACTCATGCGACTTATGACATTTCGGTATTCCGGGCAGAATCACGCGGGCGTGGTGAGCCGTGAAGGTGTGGCGCCGATTCTCGAAATCAATACGAAGCACGACTTGCGGCTGCCCAATAGTTTGCTGGAGATTGTGCGGGCTGAGGTGCGGGATATTCCGACGGCGGGGGTCCGGGTGCTGCCCTTCAATGAGGTTGAGCCCAGGCTGCCGTGGCCGGAGCCGCCGAAAATCTGGTGCATCGGGCTGAATTACAAGTCACACGCGGAAGATATTCAGGCGGTTCAACCGGAGGAGCCGGGCAGTTTCATGAAGCCAGCGTCGTGCCTGTTCGAGCCGGGGGGAGAGATTCTGCTGCCGCCTACGGACATTTCGGATGACGTGGATGCGGAGGGTGAGTTGGGGGTGATTATCGGGCGGCGCTGCCGGTTTGTACCTGAGGCCGAGGCGCATCAGGTGGTCTACGGATTCACTACGACTATGGACCTGACGGCGCTCGATGTATTGCGCAAGAATCCGCGATACCTGACGCGGGCCAAGAGCATTGACACGTTCTTCAGCTTTGGACCGGTGATTGTGACGGCGGATGAAGTGGGAGATCTGGACGAGCTCGAGGTGATTACAGAACATAACGGCGTGGTTTGCTCGCGCGACTTCGTGCGTAATATGAAGATGAGGCCGCTGGATCTGGTGGCCTTCCACAGCAACTACTTCACGCTGAACGCGGGCGACGTGATTTCGACGGGCTGTCCGAAGGGTGCGCGGATCCAGCCGGGAGACCGGGTTCGCGCGCGGATTGACGGGGTGGGGACGCTGGAGGCGAGTGTAATTCAGGGAGGCCGCGAGCCGGTGGGTTTCGATGTTAACGGCTGATACACTTGAAGGGTGCTGGCGGGCGTGAAGCGCTTCATTCTATGGGATTATCCGCGCGGCGTCTGGCAATACGACGTGATCTGCGGGATCATCACCCTATTCCTATTCCTTGCGCCGCGGCAGTGGTTTCGCGATCAGCCGCGGATTCCGCAGGCGAGTGAGATTACCTCACTGCCGAGCCGCGGAGAATCGGTGTTCTGGATCGAGCCGGAACTGGTTTCCTCCTTTTCGGAAGCGGAGCGATTCGACAAGCTCAGCCAGGTGTTGACGGCGCGGACGGGGCGGAGGCAGCGGCTGACGCGGATCGAACCGATTCTGGATACCGAGCAGGAAATCAAGGGCTATATGGCTTTCGCGCATCCATGAAGACGGCCACTCTCTTTACCTTTCTGATTCTCAGCGGGACCATTTTCAGCCGGAAGGCGGGGGCGCAGTCTTTAGAGAGCGCTTTGGCGAGACTCGACAGGGCCGCACCACAATTCCATACGTATCAGGCGGACATGCGGCATCTGGTGCATACCGCCGTGATCAATGACGATTCGGTGGACCAGGGGACGATTAAATTTAAGCGCGACAAATCGCATGAGACGCGGGTTTTGATAGACATCACGGGTGCTGACGCCAAAGCGGTTGCGGTGGATAGCAGCAGCGCGGTGAATATCTATAATCCTAAGACGCAAACAGTGCAGGTTTTTGAAATTGGCGATAAACGCAGCCTTCTGGATCGATTTTTACTGCTGGGATTCGGCGCCAGCAGCAGCGAATTGAAGGCGGCGTACGATGTCTCGTATGTGGGGACGGAAGCGATCGGAGGACAGCAAACCGATCACATTGTGCTGATTCCCAAAACGGCGGACATTCTGAAGCAGTTGAAGCGGGCGGAACTTTGGATCGCGGCGGACGGGCTTCCGCTGCAGCAGAAGGCGATCACGTCAGCTACCGGAGACTATGGCTTGTTCACATATTCGAACGTCAAGGTGAACCCGGCGCTCTCCGACAATGCCCTTAAGATCAATTACCCCAAAGGGGTCAAATTCGAGCATCCGGGCCGATAGAATTATTTGGCCCGAAGCTTGCCTATAAAAGCCTGAGATGAGACGGTCGAGTTCACGATGAGGCTCCCGGCACAAAGACTCCTTTATCTTGATTGGGTTAGAGGCGCGGCAGCGCTGGTGATGCTGCAAGGCCATGTTTTCCAGGCATTTCTGCGCGGCGACCTGCGAGAGGGTGGACCGTACTTAATGTCTCAGTTTGCGGGTGGCATGCCGCCGGCCGTGTTTCTGTTTCTGCTGGGCGTTACGTTCGCATTCCTGATGGATAGCCAGGAGAAGAAGGGCGTGGATGCAGCGGGTCGCTGGGTGGCATCTGCGAAACGATCGGGCTACCTGTTCGCCGCAGCGTTTGCGTTCCGATTGCAGCTTTGGTTGTTCTCCTACGATAAAAGCCCCTGGACAGATATCTTCCGAGTGGACATCCTCAACTCGATGGGATTGGCGTTGCTGGTGTTCTCGGCAATGGCGGTGTTTCGAACGGTGGAGCGGATCCGGCTGTGCGCAGTTCTGGGACTCGCGGTGGCTGTAGCCGCGCCGGTAGTCTCCCATATGGACTGGAACGGCGTGGCGCCGATTATTCAGAATTACATTCGGCCCAGCCATGAGTTCTTCGGGTTCTTCCCGTGGGCGGCATTCGTCGCATTCGGCATGAGTGCGGGGAGCATACTGCGCGTTTTAAAAGAAGAAGACACGCCGCATGTGATGCAGTGGTTCGCGTGGGGCGGCGTGGCACTGGCATTCAGCGCGTGGTCGATTTCGAATTTGCCGGCGTCGATTTATCCGAACTCAGATTTCTGGCTCGATAGCCCTGCATTGATTCTGATTAAACTGGGCGCGGTGCTGATGTTGATTGCGTTCGCGTGGATCTGGAGCCTGCACGCGACGGCGCAGACCTGGAGTTGGGTGCGGCAATTCGGCATGACGAGTCTGCTGGTTTACTGGGTCCATATCGAGCTGGTGTATGGACGCTGGTTCGGTCAGCTCAAGGAAGTGCTGACGGTTGGCGAGACGGTGGTCGCGGCCGGAGTCACGATCCTGCTGATGCTGATGCTATCGCTGCTGAGAACCAACTGGTCGACAGTGCGGGCGGCCGTAATGGGCTCTCTGCAACCGGTACAGCAGCGTGTTTCGGGCGATTAAGGTTTACTGTACCGGTATAAGAACGCCGGTCGGTGTCGTTACTCCGTCGACAGTTGCCTGAAGCGGAAGGTTGCCGCTGGCAACGTTATTGGGAATTGTCACGTTCATCTGGTACAGCCCTATTCCAACGACATAGGCGTTGACCGTTTGGGAAACTCCGCCGATGATTACAGTGGCGGGATAAATCGTCTGCGTGTTCGTGGTGATGACCTGACCTGCCGAGACTGGTGGACTGGCGGGGCCGAAGCCGGTTGTGTAGAGCTCCACTAACTCACCCTTTTTCACGGCGCGTACCAGGGATCCAAATTCGGAGGTGGGTCCCATCAGGTCGTAACTGTAAGGCGTACCGGTCAGATTGGAACCGGTTCCGTCAGGCACAGGAATGACGCCGTCAGCATAGGTGCCGTCGAGGGTGAAGAATGTCGGAGCGACCGTTCCGAGGATCGCCGTAGCGGCGGCGCTGGCGACTCCATTAATCGTGACCACAATGTTTACCTGGCCGAGGGCGGTGTCGTTCGGAGCCTGAACATTTACCTGACCGGGGCTGATGTAGTACACATATGCGGGCTTGCCATCGATGGTCACGCTGGTGCCGCTCAAATTGGTCGGGAGATTGCCGTTGATGACTTCGGTAGCGGCGTCCCAGGTGCGGATTGTTGTGGCCAGATTCGCTCCATAGATATCTACCCAGCTTCCGGCTTCAATGGTTTTCGACGTACTGCCGTGGGAGAACACGCCGGAGATAGTGGGGGCGGTCGAAGCAGCCGGGATCAGGTTGTAGCCGAGCGCGTTGAGGATGTTGATTTCGATGCCGCCGTCATTGGTGATATCGATACCGTGGTCATGGCCCGGGCAACCCTCCGCGTCCTGAACGTGCTGGATAGTGGGGCAGGTGCCGATGAAGTCAGCGTAATCGTCACCATTGTCGAGAGTGTTGTAGAACAGGCCGACGACGGGATCGGTCTTGCCGCCGTCATAGGAGAAGTAGGCGCCAGGCACTGTGCTGAGGGCAGACATGGGGATGAGTTGGCCGGCAGCGGAGTAACGGAAGAGATCAACCGCGGCTGGCATAGTCCCACCGCAACCGTTGGAGAGAGGGGCACTCTGGGTGTTCATGCAGGACGATGTCCCAAGAACTTCATCGGTCTCATGTTCCACGGTGCCGAAAAAGTCGTAGGCACCGGAAGGTTCGGTGGTGCCGGCGGTCCGGTAATACAGGGGCGTGTTCGGGTCGTTCGTAATCGTGATGACTCCGGCATAGCAGCCGGTCGAATTGATGGCACAGACGTTGGTGTCTTTAGTGACGCCGAACATCTGAGGAAGCCCGAGGCTGGAACCGAGGGCGGATGATACCTCGACCTGACCGGTACCGTAGATCTTCGATGCGTAGGAGTTGAGCGCGGCGAGAGCGGTGGTCTGGACGCCGTTGGCGCTCGCCGTAGCAGCTTTGACGTAATCGGAATAGTTGACGAAGTTCAGGACCTGAAGGCTGGAACCCAGGTCCGTAATGCCGAACTCAATGTAGATATTGGCATTGGCGTTAGAAAAAGTATTGTTATAAAGCGCGGCAGTAGTGGAATTCAGGGTAGTGCAGAGGCCAGGCACCGTTGCATTGATGTTGGGATCGCAGGTATAAACCACCCCTGTGCCAGCGCTAGCCAGCGCGGCAGTGAATACCATTACAACGAGCATACGCACAGAATTCAGATTGAAACGGATTTCAGACACGATTCCTCCGATAAAAAAAAGGCCCCCGAGGTTGTACGAAATATCTCTTTCGGGGGCTCGGTCGATGATAGCATTTTGGCCGAAATCAGGCGCGTGAGAGCGTCCGAAAATCAGCCCCGGCTGTGATCCGTGTATCCTGAATTCAGATGTCGTCCTTCCCGGCAACAATGGCTATGCGGGTTGCGCCGGGGAAGCTCCGGCAACTCGAAGCCGCTATTGAAATCAGCCTGCGCGGCAAAGCGGAAGCGGTCCGCATGGCGCTGGTATGCCTTCTGGCACGGGGCCACTTACTCATCGAAGATGTGCCGGGGGTAGGTAAAACGACTCTCGCTCAGGCGCTGGCGCATTCCGTCGACGGGGGATTTCACCGCCTGCAGTTCACGAGTGACATGCTTCCCTCGGACGTTCTGGGAGTAACGGTTTATAACGCGCATACGGAAGCGTTCGAATTCAAACCGGGTCCCATTTTTACCAACTTTCTGCTTGCCGATGAGATTAACCGGGCGACACCGAAGACGCAATCGGCATTGCTCGAAGCAATGAACGAACAGCAGGTTTCCGTGGAAGCGCGGACGCTGCCGCTGCCGGAGCCATTCATGGTGATTGCGACGCAGAATCCGGCTGACCACCATGGCACGTATCCCCTGCCCGAATCGCAGCTCGACCGGTTCTTGATGCGGCTGCGGATCGGTTATCCCGACCGGGAGAGCGAGCGCGAAATCGTCCGCCAGCCCGAGGCGCACCATGGGGAGACAACGCCGTGCGTGCTGAATCGGGAGGAACTGGGCGAATTACAAGAGGCCGCGAAAAATGTGACGGTGGATCATGCGCTGGTCGACTATATGCTCGCCATTGTGGAGCGGACGCGGCAGCATGAAGGGCTGGCGCTCGGAGTGAGTCCACGGGGCTCGCAGGCGCTTTATCGAGCGGTACAAGCGCAGGCTTTGCTGGAGGGCCGGGGCTGGGCAATACCCGATGACGTCAAGGTGCTGGCTCCGAAGGTTCTGGGGCACAGAGTCATGCCGGCGGCGCGAGCCTCGCTGACATTGCGGCGGGCCGGGGCGAACGCGGCAGGAACAACAGGTGAGAGACTCACGGTTGGCGAACGCATATTGGAAGAGATACTCGCGGAGACTGAAGTTCCGCTTTAAGGGCGGCGGGCGCTAATTTAGGCAATTTGATACTTGCGTTACCAAGTGCGCCACAACGGTTCAGGCCTGACAGGCCAGTGCGCTAGCAGGATGATGAAAAAGTAACTCCGGCAAGCGGCTCTTACCTCGTCAGTATTATTTTCGGGCGATGTCCCGAGTCGTTTGAAGGCTCCCGTGGGGGGATACTTGGGCTAAACGCCATGTTTTTC
>Ga0302319_10004548_pt1 | contig 28369 bp, 19 predicted proteins | sample Bog_T0_2_FD_203319 | JGI IMG/M metagenome (GOLD analysis project Ga0302319, IMG submission 203319) | Peat permafrost microbial communities from Stordalen Mire near Abisko, Sweden - Bog_T0_2 | ecosystem: Environmental > Terrestrial > Soil > Wetlands > Peat | place: Sweden: Abisko, Stordalen Mire... | reverse complement strand
GGCTCATACCACGATCGGAAAAGGGGCCGCTCGTTGAGAACGGGTAAGGCCGTATCGATCAGCTTCGGCTGGGCGTCCCGGCTGGGCGTCTCCATCGCAACCGCCGCAGGAAGCGGCATTTCAGCCATTGACTCGGTTGGGGTGGGATTGGCTTCTGCGGAAAGAGGAATGGATTGCGGCTGTTCCACCTCTGCTTCGGCTGGGATTACCGGTTCACTCTGCGCAGCGCCTTGAGGATGGGAGGCTTGCCCCACCAGGCTCGATTCCTCCATGTCTTTGGTGTAAAAGGGAGTCCGTTCTACAAATTCTTCTCCGGGAAGGCCCTGCGCCGGGCGGCGTTTCTCGCGGCTGAGCCATGAGGAGTCGGCCAGGTTGCCGTAAAGACCCCGGCGCGATCCATTCAATGTCTCGCTTCCCAGCGCGGAAAGGTTTTCCGCGAGCGGGTCTGCTGCCTGGGGCCAATCCGATGCTGAATCGGCAGGCTCTTCGCGTTCGTCCCGTCCGGAATTGTCGTATTCGGGTGCATCGAAAGTGCTTTCGGGCGACACGGAATCCTGGTTGGACTCGGCTATGGCTTTCAGAACCTCGTCTTCTGTCAGCGGCGGCTCTTCCCAAATGGTCAAGGGCATTTCCGGCATGGGTTCACCGGATTCCCAATCGCCGCCGGTCAGGTCAGCCGGGTCGAGATAGGAACTGAAGACCATGCCCTCAAAAGAGGGGATTTTGTCCTCGTCGTCCTTCGGCGGTTGCGGTTCGCCGGCGGGAGGGATGGCCTTCGGGTCGTGCGGATCGGACTTGCGGGGTTTGGTCATGCGCGCCCCGTTTTCTTTTGCCGGACGCCGGAAGGTTTCGCGGCTGAACTCTCAGCCTTTGGCAGGCTTGTTTTGGCGCGTGTGGAAGCCAGGTCGTCTTCGGCTGGCGTGTTGCGGCGGGTGCGCTTCGGTTTGGCGGGTTCAGGTTCGCGGTTTCCCATCCTTTCCACTGAAGTGCGTGGAAAGGATGGGGCGCCCGGTTCTGTTGCCGAGTCGGGATCACCGTCGAGCAAGTCCGGCTCACCGGTTTCATCCTCGTCGATGGGGGCCAGTTTGCCATTGACAGAGGCGTAGTAGCGGGTGAGGAACTGGCCGGTGTACGAGCCGGGCGTAGCGGCTATCTTTGCCGGACGACCCTGGCCCACGATGCGGCCTCCATCCTCTCCGCCTTCGGGACCGAGGTCGATGATCCAGTCGGCGTTGCGGATGACGTCGAGATTGTGCTCGATGATGATGACCGAGTTGCCCAGGTCGGCGAGCCGGTGCAGGACCTCGAGCAGCTTGCGCACATCGTCGAAGTGCAAGCCGGTGGTGGGCTCGTCGAGCAGATAGAGGGTGCGGCCGGTCTGCCGTTTGCTTAGTTCGCGGGCCAACTTCATACGCTGCGCTTCGCCGCCGGAGAGGGTGGTCGCGCTCTGGCCAAGGTGCACATAGCCGAGGCCGACATCGACCAGCGTCTGCAGCTTCTGGCGCACGTTGGGTACGTCTTCAAGAACGGTGAGCGCGTCTTCAATGGTGAGGTCGAGAACGTCGGCGATAGAGTGGCCTTTGAATTTAACCGCCAGGGTCTCCTGGTTATAGCGGCGTCCGTTGCAGACTTCGCACTGTACGTAGACGTCGGGCATGAAGTTCATTTCGATGCGGCGCTGCCCGTCGCCCTGGCAGGCCTCGCAGCGTCCGCCCATCACGTTGAAGCTGAAGCGGCCGGGCTTGTAGCCTCGCTCGCGCGACTCGGGCAGCATGGCGAACAGGTCGCGGATGGGCGAGAAGACCTGTGTATAGGTTGCCGGATTGGAGCGCGGTGTGCGGCCGATGGGGGATTGGTCAATGCGGACAACTTTGTCGAGCTGCTCGACGCCGGTGAGCGTGTCGTGCGCGCCGGGCTCTTCGCGCGAGCCATAAATGGTCTGCGCCAGCGAGCGGTAGAGAATGTCGTTGATCAGGGTGCTCTTGCCGCTGCCGCTTACGCCGGTGACGACCGTCATTACGCCGAGCGGAATGCGAATGTCCACGTCCTGAAGATTGTGCTCGCGCGCGCCGGTGACGGTGAGCCATTTGCCGGTGAGCGGGCGTGGATGAGCGCGCTGCAGCATGGTGGCCGCGCCGGAGAGATAGCGGCCGGTCAGGGACTCGGGGCAGGCCATGATCTCTTCCGGCGTTCCCTGGGCGACAACGTTGCCACCCAGCCGGCCTGCGCCGGGGCCGAGGTCGAGGACATAGTCGGCGCTGCGGATGGTGTCTTCGTCGTGCTCGACGACCAGGACGGTGTTGCCCAGGTCGCGCAGCTTTTCCAGAGCTTGGATGAGGCGCATGTTGTCGCGCTGGTGCAGGCCGATGGAGGGCTCGTCGAGCACGTAGAGGACTCCGCGCAGGCGGGAGCCGATCTGCGTTGCCAGCCGGATGCGCTGGCCTTCTCCGCCGGAGAGCGTGGCCGCATTGCGGTCGAGCGAGAGATAGTTCAAACCGACGGCGCAGAGAAACTCGAGACGCTCGACGACCTCGTGGCGAATGCGGTCGGCGAGCAGCGCTTCGCGAGCAGTGAATTTGAGGTTGATTGCGGCGGAAAGAGCGCGATTGAGCGGAAGCGCGGTGAAGTCGGCGATGGAAAGGCCGCCGATTTTGACGGCAAGAGACTCCGGGCGCAGGCGCTTGCCGCGGCAAACCGGGCAGGGCGTGGCGGACATGAAGTTCATCATGTATTCGCGATAGCCGTCGCTGCGTGCTTCGTCGATGGTGTCGCGCAAGAAGGAGAGAATGCCATGGAAGCCGGTGCGCGGCGCTTCACCTTTGGGCGGCCCATAAACCAGAATGTGCTGCTGCTTTGGCGGCAGATCCTCAAAAGGAAGCTTGAGGTCGATCTTGTAGCGGTCGGCGGCCAGGTGGATGAGCTTGAGCAGATATTGGGAGGCCGAGCCGGGGCCCAGGCCGCCATCCAGCAGGGGCTTCGACCAGTCGGTGATGACCTTGGCGGGGTCGAGGTCGTAGAGCGAGCCCAGGCCGTGGCACTCCGGGCAGGCGCCGAAGTTCGAGTTGAAGGAGAAACTGCGCGGCTCGAGCTTGGGCACGTCCAGGCCGCAATCGGGGCAAGCCATGCTTGAAGAAAACAACTGCTCTTCATTTCCGGCGACAGCTACCAGCGCCAGGCCGTTGGCCAGTTGCAGCGCTTTGACGACGGCTTGCTCCAAGCGCTTTTCGACCGTGGGCTTGGCGGTGGCCGGCGGCGCGGCAGTGAGGGCCGGCATGGTGGGCGCCGGCGGCTTGAGCAGGATGCGGTCGACCACGGCTTCGATGGTGTGGTTCTTGCGGCGGTCGAGCAAAAGCGGTTCCGAAAGGTCGCGGAGTTCGCCGTCGACGCGGGCGCGAAAGCCCTGCTGGTCAAGCTGATCGAGCAATTCCTTAAACTCGCCCTTGCGGCCTCGAACGATGGGCGCCATGACCGTGACGCGCTCGCCGCGCCCCAGTTCGAGGATGCGGGCGACAATCTGCTCGGCGGTCTGGCGGGCGATGGGGCGGCCGCAGTTGGGGCAGTGGGGCGTGCCAACCGACGCGTAGAGCAGGCGCAGATAGTCGTAGATTTCCGTAATGGTGCCAACGGTGGAGCGGGGACTGCGGCTGGTCGTCTTCTGCTCGATGGAGATGGCCGGCGACAGGCCTTCGATGGAATCGACATCGGGGCGCTCGATCTGGTCGAGGAACTGGCGGGCGTAGGCGGAGAGCGTCTCGACGTAGCGGCGCTGGCCCTCGGCGTAGATGGTGTCGAACGCGAGCGAGCTTTTCCCCGAGCCGGACAGGCCGGTAACCACCGTGAGCGTGTTACGCGGGATGCGCACATTGATGTCGCGCAAATTGTGCTGGCGCGCCCCGCGCACTGAGATGTGAGTGATGGGCATGGTAAGAAGCAAGGTTGGGTTCCGGATGCCGGGCGTAGAAACGCTTAAATAGCCGCGCGGAAGACAGACCTACAACCATGATACAGAATCCGGTCATCCAAACAGACAGGACGCCGGAAAGCAGTCGCGCCTGGCGCAAATCGGGCAGGAAGGGAATGGATTGAACTCAAGCCTCATATTGCCGATAAGGCCGAAGTGTTCCAACTAGGATTGCTGCAACGGTAAGCGGATAAGAACACATGAGACGGTTCTTGAACTGATAGGTTCAAGGCGGTGAATGGACGGGAATTGCCGGTTAAGGCCGGTTCCTAAACGGAACGACGCTGATTCGATTCAGAAATGGGATGGCGCCAGGACCGTTTGCCCATTGGCGGAGGAGGTATCCCAGTTGTCAACATACATGGGCGCTGCGAATGGGAAGACTTCTGAGAGAATCTGACAAGGCAGTTTTGGTGGGGACGGGCAATTTCAAGTCAGACGGAAGCCAAAGACGCGCGAGTTCAGGATGCCAGCATGAATCTGGCAAAGCGGGGAAAATGACGGATCTTGTTAATTTATTGATGTTGATTGCCGCGTCGATTGGCTCATTGGCGTTTGGAGTGCTGGCAGCGTATGGGCTGCTGCGGGCGGGGTTTGCCTTGATGCGGCCACAGCGGCAGGGCATAGTGGTAAAAGCGCCGGCGCGCGTGGCGCAGGTGTAGGGAGAATGCAGAGACGAGGAGCCTGATCCTCAAATCTGCTTAACGTGGAAAAGTTCTTTGAATCCGTGAATTAGCGCATAAATATTAGAGCGGAACCAGAGTAACCGTGTCCCGTTGCGACTCTGGTTTCGCTATAGCCCTCCAAAACGTCGACTTGAACGTTGGACGAGACACCTTAATTGCGCCCACCTGAACACTTACCGCAAACGATGACTGAGAGCATATCCGTGTTCAGGTAGCGCCGACTTCCAGGTCGGCTGTCGTGTGGGCCTCCGGCCCGCACACGGACCCTGGCGGCGCGGACGCCGCCAGGTACAGCCGGTCTGGAGGCCGGCGCTACCCGAATCGCAATTTACGGATAAGTTCTTAGTTTGGCGGGTTGGGCGGCGGAGCTGGCTGGTAGGTTGGCAGTGGCGCCGGACCTTGCTGTTGCTGCAACTGCTGCTGGCGTTGCTGCATCTCCTGCATGATCTGCTGCGGAGAGCGGGGCGCACCCACCGGGAAGCCGGGGCGGTTGATGATAGGTTCCGGGGGCTGGGGCTGCGCCTCTTCGACATCGTCTTCATCGTTTGCAGAAGGGTTGTTTCTCGCCGCAGGCTGGTCGGTGCCGGTCTGCCGCAAGCTGAGCAGAATCTGCCGCGGCGCGCCCCCGCCCTGGTCGCCAATCATGATGACGTTGTAGCCGGAGCCCTGCAGCAACTGGGAAAGCACATCGCGCGCCTGCCCTGGGCCATAATCGCCGAAGACGCGCTGGTCGGCGGAAAGGCCATCGACCTTTGCGCCCGTTGCCGTTGAGACCTCTTTGAGAATCTGCTCCAGGCTGGAGTTTGCAGCGTCAATGGTCAGCCCGTGGCTATCCCAGACAATGGAGGCCTCTGCGGCTTTGTCAAAAGCAGGCCAGTTGGGAGTTTGCGGCACGGGCGGCGCGACCGGGGCCGAGACGGCTGGCTGGGTGAAAACAACCGACGGAGGCGGGCTGGGACGCTTGTGGCGGTGGACGGGCCTCGCCGCAGAACCCGGCGTGGAAGTCTGGCTTGCGGGCGTTTGCGCTGACACCGGCCTTGCCGAGATCCCACCGGCAGCGAGTAGACACAGAACCACGGCCAGTTCAAACGCAACCCGGCTCGGCGCGTTTGCATTCTGCGGCGAAGGGTCTTTGCGCATCAAATTGAACTCCCCGGCTCGCTGGCCGTGTCCGGCGGATGCTTTGGCCCGGACGCAGGAACGTGGTTGTCGCTCTCCTATACTAGACTAACAGTGGCTCGCGAGCGCTCGAAACGGTTTTGCGAGGTGGAGAGGATGTACAACGAGATGCACCCCTGTTGGAGGGTTTTTGCGACCGCTTCGATCGTGTTTGGCCTTGCGGTTTTGCCGCTGCGGGGCCATGCCACGAGTTGCACCACGCAAGCCGAATTGCCGCCCCAGGACCGGGACGCGCTGGCGTCGATCGGGGGTCGCCTGGCTGTGGCCGTCGTCGGGCAGGATTACACGGCTCTGCAGGCGGCGCTGCTGCCCGCCGAAGCCACGGAGTGGGATGGCATTCACGATGCGGTGGAGCGCGGCGCGCCGGTGGTAAAGGGCGGCCAAGTGCAACTGCGCAACCTATATCTTCTGGACGCCAGTACGCAGACTGCAACTGGCGATACGCAGTTTTTCTGCTCCAATTCCAGCGGATCGCTCACCGTGACCATGAACATGCGCTCGCTGCCGCCGGGCCGTTACGCGGTGGCGCTGGCAGACGCGGTGGGCTCGGCGATGGCCGGGCAGATTGGCTTGGTGCTGGCCTGGGATACGACGGCCGCGCCGGCTGCATGGAAGCTGGCCGGATTGACGGTGAGGCAGGGAACCTTTGACGGCCACGACAGCGTGTGGTTCTGGACGCGGGCGCGCGAGCTGATGAAGGCGGATCAACCGGCGACGAACAACTGGCCGGCGTGGTACAGCTACGAGGCGGCGCGCTACCTGTCGCTGCCGGTGGATTTCATCTCCTCGCCGAATTTGGACAAGCTGGGCCAGGAGGAAGCACAGATCAGGAGCTCGCCGCAGGATGCGTTCCCTTACTCATTGCAGGACGGGGACCGCACGTGGAAGATCGACGCCGTGCGTCTCGACGCCAGTTTGCGCCAGGCGGATTTGGCCGTGGTTTATGATTCGTCCGGCGTGACGGACCCTTCGGCGCTGCGCACCGAGGCCAATGCGGTGTTGAGCGCGCTCTTGAAAGCGCAGCCGGGGCTGAGGACGAATTTTCACGGCATGTGGGCGGTGGCGGTGAAAGACGGCAAGCAGTCGCCGGTGATTGAGTTGCCGATGAATCAGATCCCCTAAGGACAGGAGAGCGGAAAGGCTGACAATATGCCAATTTCCATCGGGCTTTTGCTGGGCATTCCGATTGGATTGCTGTTCTATTTTGAATCGTGCTGGCTAATCCGGTACGCGTCGGGACGTTTCGAACAGAGGGAACGAAGAGCCGCACGACTTTTTGGAGTCTTCGGCGCGTTGTTGGTTCCCCTAATCTACTGTTTCGGACTGATCGAGGACGCATTTCCAGGATTGCTCGGAAAGACGATGGCAAATGGAGTTCTTGTGGCTGTTATGGGTGGCCTATTCGCTCTGATATTCACGATCATGAATGAAAGGAAGTAGGGGCGATGGCGGGGATGATCGATCTGCGGTCCGACACAGTCACCAAACCCTCAGCCGAAATGCGCGCCGCGATGGCCGCAGCCGAGGTCGGCGACGACGTCTATGGCGAAGACCCCACCGTCAACTTGCTGGAGCGCCGCGCGGCAGAGGTTTTTGGGCGCGAGGCTGCGCTGTTTGTACCCACCGGCACCATGGGCAACCAGATCGCCATCCGCCTGCTCACGCAGCCGGGGCAGGAGGTGATTGCCGAGTCGCGGGCTCACATTCTCGACTGGGAGATGGCTACGACCGCGGTCTTTTCCGGCTGCCTGGTGCGGGCGGTCGAGGCGGAGCGCGGCATCCTGACCTGGAAGCACATTGAGCCGGCGATTTATGCGCGGGGAGCGTTTCGCGCGGCGACGGGGTTGATCGAGATTGAGAACACAGCCAACCTGGCCGGCGGAGGCTGCACGCCTGTTTCGGTCGTTGAAGAGATCTGGGAAGGCGCAAGAGAGCGAAAGCTCCCCACGCACCTGGACGGGGCGCGCATCTTCAACGCCGCTGTGGCGCTGGGCGTGGATGTGAAAGCACTAACGCACGGCTTCGATACGGTGATGTTCTGCCTGTCGAAAGGGCTCGGTGCGCCGGTGGGCTCAATGCTGGCCGGGTCGGCCGAGCTGATGGATTCGGCGCGGCTTTTCCGCAAGGCGCTGGGCGGCGGAATGCGCCAGGCAGGCGTGCTGGCCGCGGCCGGGCTAATGGCGCTGGAGAATGGTCCGAAGCGGCTCCATGAAGACCACGCAAATGCGCGCCTGCTGGCTGAGGCGCTCGCGCACATGGAGGGCGTGGAGATCGATCTCGATACGGTCGAAACCAACATTGTGATCTTCAAGCTGGCCGGCGGAGGCAGCGCCAAAGACCTGACGGCGCGGCTGCGGGCGCGCGGTGTTCTGATGAGTGACGTGGGGCCGAGCGCAGTGCGGCTGGTGACCCATCTGGACGTGAGCCGCGGAGATTGCATAACGGCAGCCGAGGTTCTGACCGAGGAGATTGAGACGGTGTATTCAGCGGCTGGTTGAGGATTGTGGTCTGCCGCCCTTGCCAGAAAAACAAAAGATCTGCAAGGATGGGGCACCCCGAGTTGTGGTTGGTGGACACCCGGAGTTGTTGCAGAACAGGCCGGAGTTGCGCCGCATACACCTACCGAATACACTCATGCGAAGCGAATTGCGGGCGTTCGATTCAAACAAAGGAAGACCCATGCGAGTCGGGTTGTTTACACGCGAATATCCTCCCCTTGTTTACGGCGGGGCAGGAGTGCACGTCGATTATTTAAGCCGCGAGCTGGCCAGGGAAATTGAAGTCGAGGTGCATTGCTGGGGGCCGCAGCAATCGGACGACGGCAACCTGCATGTGCGCGGCGCCGAGCCCTGGGCGGAGATCACCAACGGCACCGAGGGCAAGTTCAAAGGCGCGCTTGAGGCGTTCAGCCTGAATCTCACGCAGGTCAAGGCTCTCGAAGGCATCGACGTGGTGCATACGCACACGTGGTATGCCTCGATGGCCGGCTACCTGGCCAAGAAGCTCTACGGCGTGCCGTTTGTGCTGACCACGCATTCGCTCGAGCCGCTGCGCGCGTGGAAAGCTGAGCAACTGGGCTCCGGCTATGCGATGAGCTCGTGGATGGAGCGCACAGCCATTTTGGACGCGGACGCGATCATTGCCGTGTCCAAGGGAACCAAGGCGGACATTCAGGCCGCCTATCCGAGTGTCGATCCGAAACGCATTCACGTCATCTACAACGGCATCGACCTTGAGGAATATCAGAAGACCTACCAGACGACGGCGTTGGTCGAAAACGGTGTTGATCCCGCGGTGCCTTATGTGCTGTTTGTGGGCCGCATCACGCGGCAGAAGGGCGTAACGCACCTGGTGGATGCGATTCACTATCTGCCGCCGGATACGCAGGTGGTGCTGTGCGCGGGCGCGCCGGATACGCCGGAGATTGCTGCCGAGTTGCGCGAAAAGGTGGAAGCGGCGCGCGCTCATCATCCGCGCATTGTGTGGATTGAGAAAATGATTACCAGGCAGGAGGCCATTCAGCTTTACTCCAACTGCCAGGTCTTTTGCTGCCCTTCGGTTTATGAGCCTTTCGGCATTATCAACCTGGAGGCCATGGCATGCCGGGCGCCGGTTGTCGCCAGCGCCACCGGCGGCATCAAAGAGGTGGTGGTGGATGGAGAGACCGGCTACCTAGTGCCTTTCGACAAGGACCCGGTCACCAGTTTTCCCCGCGATCCACGCACCTTTGCGCGCGATCTTGCGGTGCGCATTCATGCCTTGCTGAAAGATCCGGAACGGTGCCTGCGCTTTGGCGATGCGGGGCGAAGGCGCGCGGAAGAGATATTCAGTTGGACGGCGATTGCGCAGCAGACGATTCGGCTTTACGAGAAGCTCATGGAACAACGGAAGAAGCCGGCGCGACCATGATTGATTTCCGCAGTCACGGAGGCGCGCAGCCAGGCGAGATGGAACGACTATGACAGTTCCCCAAGAAGACGGACGCAAGCGCGTCATCATTGAAGGAATTTCGCCCATTGTTGACGCCGGGCGGTTTCCCGTGAAGCGCACAGTGGGCGACCAGGTGCGTGTGGAAGCCGACATCTTTACTGACGGCCACGACGCCATTGCCGCGTCGCTGCTGGCGCATCGCGAGGGCTCGGAAAAATGGATTGAGATTCCCATGCTGCCGCTGGTCAATGACCGCTGGACGGCGGCATTTCGTGTCGCCGAGTTGGGCCGTTACGCGTTCAAGGTGCGGGGATGGGTGGATCATTTCGAGACCTGGCATCGCGATCTGCTCAAGCGCGTCAAGGCGGAGAGCGACACCGCGGTCGACTATCTGATTGGCGCCGACTTGATCGCGGCGGCGGCAGCGCGCGCACCAGGCCCGGATGCCGCATGGCTCAAAAGAAGGGCCGAGATTCTGCGATCCGGCAAGGAGCCGAAAGAATTGCGCACCTACTCTACCGATGAAACGCTGCGTGAACTCGTGCTGCGCTATCCTGACAAACGCTTGGCCACGGAATCCGAGCGCGAGTACGAGGTCGTTGTCGATCCGGCAATTGCGCGGTTCAGCGCGTGGTACGAGTTCTTTCCCCGCTCCACGGCCGAATTGCCGGGCAAGCACGGGACGTTTGCGGACAGCGAGAAGCGGCTGCCTTACATCGCCGAAATGGGCTTCAACGTTGTGTATCTGCCGCCCATTCACCCTATCGGCACGATGTTCCGTAAGGGCCGTAACAACAATCCTGAGAGCCAGCCGGACGATTGCGGCAGCCCGTGGGCGATAGGCTCGGCGGAAGGCGGCCACAAATCGATTCATCCCGAACTGGGAACGCTGGAGGATTTTCACCGCTTCGTGGCCAGGGCAAAGGAGCTTGATCTTACGGTTGCGCTGGACATCGCATTCCAGGCAGCGCCCGACCATCCGTATGTGCGCGAGCACGAGAACTGGTTTCGCAAGCGCCCGGATGGAACCATTCAGTACGCGGAAAACCCTCCCAAGAAATACCAGGACATTTATCCATTCGATTTTGAGAGCGAAGATTGGGCCGGGATGTGGGAGGAGTTGAAGAGCGTCTTCGACTATTGGATCGCGCAGGGCGTGACCATCTTCCGCGTGGACAATCCGCACACGAAAGCTTTTCCGTTTTGGGAGTGGTTGATTGGCGAAATCAAGTCCGGCCATCCCGAGATCCTGTTTCTCGCCGAAGCTTTTACGCGTCCCAAAATCATGTATCGCCTGGCAAAGCTGGGCTTCAGCCAGTCGTACACTTACTTCCCGTGGCGCAACGCGAAGGGCGAGACGGCGGCCTATCTCACCGAGCTTGCGCAGACGCCGGTGCGCGAGTTTTTCCGTCCCAACCAATGGCCAAACACGCCTGATATTCTCACCGAGTTCCTGCAGATCGGCGGTCCCGCGGTATTTGGCATTCGCTTGCTGCTGGCCGCAACGCTGGGCGCGAATTACGGCATCTACGGCCCTGCGTTCGAGCTGATGGAGCACGTTCCCGTGCGCCGCGGCAGCGAAGAATATCTGAACTCGGAAAAGTATGAGATCCGGCATTGGGACCTGGAGCGGCAAGACGGCCTGCGCCCGCTGATTACGCGCATCAATGAGATTCGCAAAGACAATGCGGCGTTGCAAAACGACTGGTCCATCCGATTCCATTCCACTGAGAATGAACAGTTGATCGGTTATACGAAGGAATCGGACGATCGCAGCAACCTGATCCTGGTCGTGGTGAATCTCGAACCGCATTACACGCAGTCGGGCTTTGTTACGCTGCCATTGCAGGAACTGGAGATTCCGCTCGATCGCGGATACGAGGCGGAAGACTTGCTGACCGGCGCGCGCTATTTGTGGAATGGGCCGCGCAATTATGTTGAGTTGAATCCGGCCAAATTGCCGGGACATATTCTCCGCATTCATCGTAGACTAAAAATCGAAACGGATTTCGATTACTTTCTTTGAGCGGCAGAGTAAGTCGCCCGCCGATCGCAGCTTGCTTTTTGCCAAGTCTTCAGGCGAACTGCGTCCACGTCTGCGAATACCGGTTGCGACACCCGTTCCGGGCGTAATAACAACAGCCATGGGAACAACCTGAGCAATCCGAGACATCTTCCAGAAATCCCGAGATGGTACAAGAGGTTTGGTGCGGTTTATGGGCGCAACTATTCCCACCGGACTGCGTTTGAACCAATATCCAAGCCGGACGGTACCGGCGCACAGAAAAAATGCAGATACCTGGAGGATTCAACTCATGTTAAAGAAGTTTGCACAAGCGGCATTGTTTGCCCTTTGTTTCCTGCCTGCCGTGTCGTATGCGCAGGTTGTGGTTCGCATTGGGCCGCCCCCACCGATTGTAGAGCGCCGGCCTCCTCCGCCGGATCGAGGCTATGTGTGGATCGATGGCTATCACCGCTGGGACGGCAATCAGTACGTGTGGACAGCGGGCCGCTGGGATCGTCCGCCACATCCCGGCCAGCGTTGGGTTGCGCACCGCTGGGTGCATCGCGGCGACCATTGGGAGTTGCGCGAAGGGCATTGGCGGTAGGTTGAAGTCGAAAGACAAGAGAGAGCGGGGCGCGGGCCTCGCTCTTTTGCTGTCTCTAGGTTGAGTGGCCGGGACGGGGTTACAACGGCTTTCGATAGACAATGAATCCGGACTTATCCGCGACCTTGTCGTATAACTTCATGGCGGTTTCATTGCTCTCATGAGTTAGCCAATAGACGCGGCTGGAGCCTGCTTCTTTTGCCATTTTGTATACTTGTTCGATAAGTGCCCGGCCGACGCCTTTGCCGCGGGCGGATTCAAGCGTGAAGAGATCCTGCAGATAACACGTGGGCGCAATCGAGATGGTGCTGCGGTGAAAGATGAAGTGCACCAGGCCGACAAGTTGTCCCGCTTGCTCGGCGACCAGCGCATGCATTGGCTCATAAGCGTCGAAGAAGCGCGACCAGGTCATGCGCGTGGTTTTTTCAGGCAAAGCTGTCGCGTCCTTGCGGCCGTAAAAAGCATTGTAGCCATCCCAGAGGATCTTCCATTGCGGGAAGTCGGTTGGCTGGACCGGACGGATTCGAACCTCATCGCTCAATCGAACTCTCAACCTGGGCTAGCTGATTTCGATCACGTCGGTCGCCGCGGCTGCCGCGGTTTCGGCGCGGACCATGAGTTTCTCCGCCACGCCGTAGAACTCCGCTGCCTGAGGACTCTTAGGTCCGGCCAGCGCGACGGGCAGTCCTCGATCTCCGCCTTCGCGAATGGATGGAATCAGTTCGATGGATCCCAGGAATGGGACATTGAATTGCTGCGCGGTGCGCTCGGCGCCGCCCTTGGAGAAGATGTCGATCTCATGGTGGCAATGCGGGCAGGTGAAGTGGCTCATGTTCTCGACGATTCCCAGCACCTCGACGTTGACCTGGGCGAACATCTCCAGGGCCTTGCGTGCGTCCTGCAGAGCCACGTCAGAGGGCGTTGATACGACGACGGCGCCGGTGAGCGGGACGGTCTGGACGAGAGAAATGACAACGTCGCCCGTGCCCGGAGGCAGATCGACGATCAGGTAGTCGAGCTCGCCCCACTCCACCTGCTGCAGGAACTGGCGGATGATCTGGTGCAGCATCGGGCCGCGCATCACCAGAGGCTTGTCTCCGGGCGAAATGTAGCCGATGGAGATGGTCTTGATTCCATGCGTCAGGTTTGGGATAATCTGGTTGCCGGGGCCCACGACCGGTTGCTGCGACGAGCCCATCATGAGCGGGACGTTGGGGCCGTAGATGTCGGCGTCGATCAGGCCCACGCGCTGGCCGAGCCGCGAGAGCGCAATGGCCAGGTTCACGGCGACCGTGGTTTTGCCGACGCCGCCTTTGCCGGAACCGACAGCTACGATTTTGGAAACGCCGGGCAGTGCGACAGGCGATGGCATATTGGGGGCGTGGGCCATGGTGCTCCTTCTTCAAACTCCGCGGGGTCTCGACGGTGCTTTGTTGGCTCGGGAAATCTTCGTTCGAGTCGCCAGACAGGCGGTTCCGCATTATGATTTCAACTCGATTTTAACAGCAGGTGCGCATCGAGCTTCTGTGCTGGACGAAGTGCGTCTCCGACAGGTACGCCTGCGACGTGGGCCAGTAGTAGGCTACTTTGAACTTTTTCGGAGCCAACTTGGCAGGTTGAGAGAAAGATAGACCAGCCCACCATAAATAGTGACGTCGACTGCGAAGACGATGAATGTAGAGAAGAAACCCCAAGGGTGAATATCCCCTTCGATGTTGAACCCGGAACCCGGTGCAAAAGCCCCGGCCAGGATTCCGGGCGACAGCACGACGAATGGGATTGGGGTAGCCACATTGTAACGGCCGAGCAGCACAAGTACGCCGACAAAAGAGCTACCGATAATCAACGCTTTCAATCCTTTTTTCATGCCGTTCTTCCCGCCATCCTCTCCTACGATTCCTATCCAGTTCTTTTAGATTTTGGAAGTAGCCCAATTCCGAAAACGTGTTCACCTTAACAGTTCACGGTTGCAGAGCCTCCTCGGCGTCAGATTCCAGCTTGGCCTGTTTGCGGCGGGCCGATTCGGCTTCGCGATTTTCCCGGCGGCGCAGGGCTCCTTCGAAACGGCGCTGTTCGTCGGCAGTCTCGGGCACGGCCTCCGGCACGCGTTGGCGATGGCCTTGATCGTCAATGGCGACAAACACCAGGTAAGCGCTGGCCACGTGCGCAACTGAACCCGTGCGTGTGTGTTCCGCCCAGACCTTGACTCCGACCTCCATTGACGTGGAAAAAGCGCGATTGATGCTGGAACGCAGTGTGAGCAGGTCGCCAAGATGGACGGGGCGGATGAAGTCGATGTGGTCCATGGCGGCGGTGACCACGTTGGCGCGGGAATGGCGATAGGCTGCCATGGCCGCGGTCAGATCGATGAAGTGCATCAGGCGGCCACCCAGCAGGTTGCCCAGCGTGTTTGTATCGTTGGGCAAAATGATCTCAGTCATCTCGGACTGTGTGCTGGCCACGGTGCGGGCGATGGGATTGGTCAATGCGGAATTCATGCTGCGTTTGCTCCCCTTGTCTTGCGAATGCGTCTTGCGGATGGTCTTGCGGCTGAATGCTGAAAACCCGTTTGCCCGTTGGCAAGTAGAATGGAACTGGCGCGGTCATTTCGAATCGGATCTCTGCTTCGCGACCCTGATTCCAGTTTCGGCAATCGCCGCCAAATGTGCAAATGCCGGGAGAATTCAAAAAGCCTGTGCGAGACGGGAAACGAGCAGAATGGACAAGCTTGCAGGACTGAGAGAGATTCTGGCTCTGGATGCGAAAAACAGCTTTGCTCGCTACGGCGTGGCGATGGAACTGGCCGGCCGCGGCGACGTTGCCGGGGCGCTCCAGGAGTTCGATACTCTGCTCAAGGACGACCCGGACTACACGGCCGGCTATTTCATGTCGGCGCAGACGCTGGCAAATGCGGGTCGGACGGCGGAAGCGGCGGAGCGGCTGAAAAGCGGAATCGGCTGCGCGGCCAGGAGCGGCAACCGCCATGCTCTGAGCGAGATGCAGGCGATGCTCGACGAGTTGGAGCGCTAAGCCGGCTTTTGGCACGCGGAGGCAGGGCATTTCCGTTTCTTCACGTACCCATTTTCGATTCTTCATAATTCTGTTCCCAATCTCTTGAAAGCGGCGTCTGCGTAAATTTGTGGTGTGACCTTTTCAAACGCGAAAGCATCTATACTGGCATCATGGCGAAATATTCGATTGTCGTTCCTTTTCATAATGAGGAAGAGAATGTGACCGCCTTGTACGCCCGCCTGAAGCAGGTGATGGAGCAGGTGGGCGACAGCTTTGAACTGGTCTTTGTGGACGATGGTTCCAGCGACCGGTCGTACAAGCTTCTGGAAGAGATTGCCGCGGTGGACAGCCGGGTGCTGGTGGTTAAGCTGCGCCGCAACTTTGGGCAGACGTCGGCGCTGGCGGCAGGGTTTGACCATGCGTCGGGCGAGTATATTCTCGCCATGGACGGTGACCTGCAACACGACCCGAACGATATTCCCGCCTTCCTTGAAAAACTGGAAGAGGGTTACGACGTGGTTTCCGGCTGGCGCACAGTGCGCACCGACAACGTTGTGCTGCGCCGGATTCCCTCGCTCTGCGCCAACTGGCTGATGGCCAAGCTTTCCGGCGTGGACATCCATGACTTCGGGACGACCTTCAAGGCATATCGCCGCGAGGTGATCCACAATATTCCGCTTTACGGGGAGATGCACCGCTTCATTCCGGCGCTGGCCAGTTGGTATGGCGCATCGATCTGCGAGATTCCCATCCGCAACGTGAACCGCGAACGCGGCAGGAGCCATTACGGCCTGGGACGCACCTTTCGCGTGTTCTTCGATCTGCTGACCATTCGATTTCTGCTCCGCTACATGAGCCGCCCGCTGCACTTCTTCGGAGGCTTTGGCGCGCTGGGCATTGTGCTGGGCAGCATGATTTCGACGGCGCTTCTTGTGCTGAAGCTGATACATCCGCACCGCAGCCTGATGGATGCGCACGGTCCGCTGTTTGTGCTCGGCGCGGTCTTGATTCTCGCCGGAATCCAGATGGTCGCGATTGGTCTACTGGGCGAACTTCAGGTTCGGCATTATCACACCATGCAGAATCGCGCGCCCTACACGGTGGACCGCGTGGTGCGGCTGATCTCGCCGGAAGAGCAGAGCTTGCTGTCAGACAGAGACTGAAAAGCAGGGAACAAGGAACAGGGATTGGTGAGAAACCCGGCTAGTGTCCTGTCTCCAATGTTCATACCCCCAAAAGACCTGTCATCCTGAGCGAAGCGTACTTCAGCGGAGTCGAAGGACCTGCTTTTCGGGAAGCCCGCGGCAAACCAGGTAACGCAAAACAGATGCCACCAACTCCTGAGACACCCCGCTAGGGCCAGTGCCTGGGCGGGGTTTGACGTGTCTGCATTTGTTGCGAACTGTGAAGAGTTTGCAACTTGCCAATGCAATCGCGATGAAGGCTTGCAGAGGCGCGGCCTCAGGGTGCATTCTGACCGTGGCATGAAAGCTATCCAGATTCATCAGACAGGCGGGCCGGAGGTTTTGCAACTGGCCGAGTTGCCCATTCCAGAGCCGGGACCTGGGCAGGTGTTGATCCGCGTGGAGGCCACGGGCGTCAACTTCATCGAGATTTATTTTCGCAGGGGCGTGTACAAAGCGTCGCTGCCACTGGTGCCGGGCAGTGAGGCTGCGGGCACTGTCGAAGAACTGGGACCGGGCGTGACGGGCCTCAAGGCCGGGGACGCGGTTGCCTCGGTCAGCGTGCTGGGCAGCTATGCGGAGTACGCGCTGGTCTCCGCGGCGAGCCTTGTAAAGGTGCCGGAAGGGCTGACCATGGAGCAGGCCGCGGCGGCCATGCTGCAGGGCATGACTGCGCACTATCTTTCGCACTCTACATTTCCACTGAAGGCCGGCGACACCGCGCTTGTTCATGCCGGCGCAGGCGGCGTTGGATTGCTTCTGACGCAGATGGCGGCAAAGATTGGCGCCCGCGTGATCACTACGGTCTCGACAGAAGAGAAGGCGGAGTTGTCGCGCGAGGCCGGAGCTTCCGACGTGATTCTTTACGCCGAGAAGGAATTCGAGCCGGAAGTGAAACGGCTGACGAATGGCAAGGGCGTGGATGTGGTGTATGACTCGGTGGGCAAGACGACGTTTGAGGGCAGTTTGAATTGCCTGCGGCCGCGCGGATTGATGGCGCTGTTTGGCGCGTCGAGCGGGCCTGTTCCGCCATTCGATTTGATGCAGCTCAGCGGCAAGGGATCGCTGTTTGTGACGCGGCCCACGCTGTGGCACTACATCGGCTCGCGCTCTGAACTGGAATGGCGCGCCGGCGATGTGCTGGGCTGGGCGGCCAAGGGGGAACTGAAACTGCGGACCGAGTTCCTTTATCCGCTGGCCGATGCGGCGCTGGCGCAGAGCGATCTGGAAGCGCGCAGGACGACGGGGAAGATTTTGCTGGAACCGTGAAAAGCAGGGACTAGGGATCAGGGAACAGGGAAAACCGCCTGGACATTTGATGTCTTGGAACATGATTTCAAAATGCTCCGCTTCGCAAGACTTTAGATCCTGTTGAAAACTCAAACGCAAAGCCAGAAAGTGTCGGGGCACGACTTCAGTCGCGCCGCAATGGTCCCACTAGATGCTGGGCCTTAGCCCCCGAGGGAACGGCTGATTTCCCAGGAAGTTTCAGGAACTTCGAACGATTCGTCGCATGACGCAAACCATTTCCATTTCTTCGAACGACCGTGTCTTTGTTCTCACTGGCGCAGGCATCAGCGCCGAAAGCGGGCTGCCCACCTTTCGTGCCTCGGACGGGCTTTGGGCCGGGCATCGCATCGAGGATGTGTGCACGCCGGAAGCTTGGGAGCGCAATCCGGCATTGGTGTGGGAGTTCTATTCGCAGCGCCGGGCACAAGGTGCGCTGGCCGAGCCGAATCCGGCGCACATTGCGCTGGCAGAGCTTGAGAAGCGGCTCGGCGACCGGTTCTTTCTCTGCACGCAGAATGTGGACGATCTGCACGAGCGCGCCGGTTCGGCGCGGCTGGTGCACATGCATGGAGAACTGGCCAAGTCGCGCTGCGGAGCTGAATGCGGCCAGCCGCCGGTGACGGATCGCACCGTGTATAAGGACTTGAGCGCAGTGGGGCGTTGTTCGTGCGGAGCGCGGCTGCGTCCGCACATTGTTTTCTTCGGCGAGATTCCGCTGGAGATGGAGCGGATTCAAAAGGAGATCCAGAAGGCCTCGCTGATGCTTGTGGTTGGCACGTCGGGGTCAGTGTATCCTGCGGCGAACTTCGTGCATTGGGCCCGCCAGGCCGGCGCGCGGACGGTGTATGTGGGGCCGGAAAAGCCCCTCAACGCGAGCGCGTTTACGCATGTTGTGGAGGGCAAGGCTGGGGAGGTCTTGCCGGGGCTGTTCGTCTAGCAGTTCAGCGAGCCGGCAAGTCGGCGATGGAACTCCCCCCAAGCTTGCGGAAAAACTACTGGTTGTCGATCAGACGCACCACTGGAGGAAATTTCTTTCCTTCCGCTTCTCGGTCGAGTCGCGCACGCTTTGGGACTTCGACGAGATCCTGATCGTGGGCAGTGCGGTGAACTTCATTTTGCGCGGGCAGCAGTTTCTCGGTTGCAGTTTGCATGAGATTTCCTCCGGACAAGCGGGTGCGGGCGATCGCACGGATGCGAGTCGCGTGGATGGATGCGATTTCTCCGGACAGGCCGGGATTGCGCGCATTGCTATGAGTGGATGCCGTGCGACGGGCTTGGCGCGCCTTGATGAATTGTCCTTGCGGCGAACGCGCGGCCCGGTTCAGGTCGCCATGGATTTCTATCGTATTCGATTCGACGAAATAATCTGCAACGGATTTTTATTGGGGCGAGCGCGGTGGTTTCCCACCTTTCGCCAGAAAAAACGAAAGGATGGGCCACTGAAGATTCTCGCCTGGCAAGCTCACTAGAAGGTGAACTTCGATCCAAACTGAAACTGACGCGGTGTGTTCGAGGTGCTGAGAATCTGCCCGAACTGCACATAGCCAGAGGAGGACGAACTCACGTTCGGCGCGGAGAACTGCGCCTTGTTGGTGACGTTGTAAGAAGAGACCTCCAGGCGAAGGCTTCTTTCCTTGCCCATGGTAAAGCTCTTGAAGAGGGAGAGGTCAAGGTCTTCCGCGCCCATGGTGCGGACATTGTCCAGATAAGCAGGCGCTGTTCCCGCAACAAACGGGCTGGCCGGAGTGGTGAAGCAGTTGGGATTGAACCACACCGCGGCTGTATGCGGCGCGGCCCGGCTGGGATCGCACACCATGTTGGTGCGCTGGTTGAAGTAGGAGGTCTGCGCCCCGACTACCGGCGCAACGATGGGCACGCCGTCGCTCAGATAGGTCACCCCGTTGATTGTCCATCCACCCGCGATGGCATTTGCCAGTCCATTCAAATCAAGTGCGCGGCCTTTGCCGACGGGCAGATCGTACGAGGCCTGCCAGGTGAACTGGAACCTCACTTCCTGTGGGCTCACCGAGTGCTCGAAATTCATGTTCTTCGAGTCCTGCGGCAAACCGGCGTGATAGCCGACAAAGCCCAGCGGCGGATTGCCGTCGTCGGTGATCAGCTTGGCCCATGTGAAAGAAGCCAGCGTGGTGAAGTGATGCGTGAGCCGTTTCTCGACCTTGGTCTGCAACGAGCTGTACTCCGAGTCGCCGCCGGGATATCCATGGACGATGACTCCGTTGCCGTTGCCATAGCCGCCGTTGCCGAACTGAGGAAATTCCTGTAGAGATACCCACAGAGGCACGGTTGCCGAGCCGGCGTTAGCGTTCGACGAAGGCTGAATTCCTTCCCATTGATTGGGCACCATGGTGTTGAGCAGAGACGCCTGGTACTTGCCGATGGTGCCCAGATCGAGCTGATTCAGATCGGCCTGACCGAGAGGAAGGAACAGGCCTCTGCTGCCCACATAGCCCGCGGAAAGCACCACGCCGCGCGGGAAGCTATATTCCCAGCCGAAGTTGAAATTATACGTGGTTTGCGTGCGCTGCGAATGCAGCATGGTGCTCAGCGTAGAGCCGAGATAAGTGGCCAGCCCCTGTGTCGCGCCCACCAACGGAACAACGCCGCCGGCGAATGGGTTGCTGATCGAGTAAGGGCCCGTGTAGCTCGGCGCCGGGCCACCGGGGAAACTTGGATCCAGGTTGCTGCCGTAGAGTACTGAGTTGCCCTGCCCGCCGCCATCGAATGCGATGGTGTTGGGATCGTTGTTCCAGTCTGTTGCATTCCAATTGGTTGTCGATGAAAAGCCGTCGCTGTTCTCTCCTGCGCTTGAGACCGTTTGTGCGCTGGGGCCGTAGTAGAAGCCGGCGCCGCCGTGGACGACGAAGTCTTTCGACGGCTGCCAGGCAAAGCCGAGGCGCGGGCCGAGATCCTTCATGTTGGTAGTGAATGGCGAGCGGTGGCCGGAGGCGGCAAAGACTTCGCCGCCCGTAAACGATACGCCGTTGCTTGAGCCCTGCGCCGTGGGGTCGAAATACTCCAGGCGATTGTGGCGCTCGGTTTTGCCGCCGAATATATCCCAGCGCAACCCGGCAGTAATGGTGAACGAAGGGCTGAGATGGTAACTGTCCTGAATGAATGCCGCGTAGTAAGGGCTGGCTTCGGCGATGAACAGGTCCTTGGTGAAGTTGGTAGATTCGTTGCCCGGCGCCGTTCCCATGCCGACGAGGAACGAAGCGAAGTCGTTGCCGCCGGCCGGGGTTGCTGCGCCTGCAGACTGATCTGTGGCGGACATATCGAAGTAGTAGTTGCCGGAGGGGAACGGCGGCTGGCCGACATTCAGGAAGCGCTTCATGTACTCGAAGCCGGTGCTGATCTCGTGCTTCGCCTTTACCTTTGTGAGCGTCGCGATTGCATCGTTGTTTTCGCTGGCGTACTGGAAAGTGTTATAGCAGCAGGTGCCGCCAATGACGTCGGCGCCGTTGTTGAAGTCGTTGAAATTCATCAGTGGCAGGATCTTGTACACTTCCTGCGCGGCCAGCGACGACGGAAATCCAAGCGTAGTGATGTCGAATCCATTTTGCGCCGGGTCGCCTCCCTGGTTTTCGTAGTGGCGCGTAAACGAGTAGCGCAACTGCAAAACTGTGGTGGGACTCAAGGTAAGGTCATCTGCCACGATCGCATTGCGCGCGTTCGTCACATTCATAGCGTAGTCTGGATCCCACATATTGCCAAAGGCATTGAAGGTCGAGTTAGTCGTCCGGGAAAATGAGAAGCGGCCGAAGATGCGCTGCTTTTCGCTCTGGTAAAAGTCCATGCGCACGTCGAACTTTTGGCCGGTAGTTGGGTCCAGACCGGGCAAAAACAGGTTGTTGGAAGCGCCGTAAGGGGAAGAAGCGGTAACGGCTTCGCAGCTGCTGGCACTGGGGTAGTTGCATTTGGGAAATTCGGAGAGATATTTCAACGCGATGGGGTTGGGATTGGCAATTTTGTTGGCGGCGACGGGTTGCCGCGTGCCGGCCAGCGGTCCCGCGGCCACATCGGCCTGGGTTGGATCGTAGATGGTGTAGCTGTCCGCGGAAAAATCGCCGGTCCGCTCCGCGGAGGTGGGCACGGAAAAGTAGTTTGAACCGTCGAAAAGCTCCTGCTGCGTGGCTTCATAATCGCCAAAAAAGAAGAGTTTCTTGTGCAGAATGGGTCCGCCAATCGATGCGCCTTCCTGGTAGCGATGAAACGACGGCGGCGTGTTGTACGGAGTGGGAGCGCCGGTCACCGGGTCCGCCGTCGACAATTGACTTTGCTTGTTGAAGTAGTCGTTGGCGGCCAGAATGTCCGGACGGAAAACGCCGAATGCGTCGCCATGGAACCTGTCTCCGCCAGACTTGCTCACCAGGCTGATGACGCCCGCAGCGCCGCTCTGATAAGAGGCCGGCGTGTTCTGTGTTTCCACGCGATACTCGTCTACCGCATCCTCGGGAACCTCAAATGCCGGAATGATGGCGGCTATATTATTTTCCGCAACTCCCAGCGGGCTGCCGTCGAGCATGTAATAGACCGATCCGATCACCGCGCCGTTGATGCTGTACGAGGAAACATCGATCCCCGGGCGTCCGCTGGCGATGTTGATGATGGCTTCGGAGTTGGACGAGTTGGGGGAGCCATTGGCCGGCGTTACACCGGCGCTCAGTTGCACCAGGTCGTACACATTGCGCGAGAAGAGAGGCACCCGATCGATGGTCTCGGCGGAGATCAGTTGCCCGACCGTGGAGTTGCTGGTATCGAGCAGATCGAGCGATGCGGAAACGGTGACAGTATCGCTCACGCTGCCCACGCGCAGCGCGATGTTGACGGTGCTTACCTGGTCCACGCTTACCGTCACATTCTCTTCGGCCACGCTCTCAAATCCCTTGTGGGCCGCCGTCACTTCAAATACGCCGGGGTTGAGCGAGACAAACGAGTAGAGGCCGCCTCCCGTGGTTACGGTGGACTGTACGATTCCGGTTGCATGATTGAGGGCAGTCACCCTGGCGCCGGCAACCACCGCGCCTGTGGGATCGGAGACCAGCCCGCTGATGCCGCCGCGTCCTGCCTGGGCCCAGGCGGGGGCGCCGGCCGCCAGCAAAAGCAGCGGGATGCAGAGAAAGCTGCGCGGCGAGGAGAGAGTTGCTCTTTGATTCATTTTGGCGGTCTCCTATCAAATTTGTTGACATTCAAACGTTTGAATAGTAGAAGGCTAATGTAGGATCAATCCATTCGGCTGTCAAGCGAAAAAATAAAGGGCGCAGTTCTCTCAAGTTCCCTCTGTTACTCAAGCTCCGGCTTGCGCGGTCGGGGAGTACGCTTGCTGCGTGGATCACCAGCGCTGGAGGAAGCAGATTGGCTCAACGCAGATCCGGTCACGTGACTTTGCTGGATGTGGCTCGCGCCTGCGGCTTCTCCGTGTCCACGGTGTCGATTGTGCTGAGCGAAGCGCCGCTGTCGCAAAACGTTGCGGAGAAAACGCGGCAGCGCATTCGCGCCATGGCGCAGCAGCTTGGTTACCATCCGGATGCGTTCGCGCAGTCGTTGCGCCGCCGGCGCAGCCAGACCATCGGCGTGCTGGCTTACGATCTTTCCGACCCCTATTGCATGCCGATTGTGCAAGGCATAGAAACAGGGCTGCAGCCGGCCGGCTATCTTCCCCTGCTGATGGATGCGCAGACGCAGCGTGGGCTGTTCGACAGATATCTACAGATGATTCTGGAGCGGCGCGCGGAGGGCGTAATCGTGATCGCGAGCTGGGTCTTCGATGAAGCCAATTTGCTGAGCGATGTGCAGAAGAACAATGTGCCCATCGTGATTGTGAGCCGCGACATGACGGGACGCGGAGTGAGTTCGGTGCTGGTGGATAACGAAGCCGGGGGTGCGCTGGCCATGAAGCATTTGCAAAAGCTTGGGCACCGCCGGATTGCAGTCATTCGCGGGCCGCAGGAAATGTTTGACAGCGAGCCGCGCTGGGCGGGAATGCAAAGCGCCGCGGCAGAAGTGGGGATCAAGATAGACCCGAGCCTGGAATTTCAATTGCCCAACCTGGTGGATCCGACCTCTGGTTTCGAAGGCGGACTGGATTGCGCACGGCGAATGCTTGCTTCGGGACGGCCGTTCACGGCGGTGCTTGCCTTTGACGACTTGACCGCACTGGGCGTGGTGCGCGGGCTGGTGGGCGCCGGGCTGCGTGTGCCTGAAGATTGCACAGTGCTGGGCTTTGACGATGTGCTGCCGGCGGCGGTGGCGACGCCGGGGCTCACTACGATTCGACAGCCGCTGCGCGAGATGGGCTTGCTGGCATCGGAGTGGGTGGTGGAAGCGATCGCGGCGCGCGAGCAAAAGAAAGAACAGCAGCCGCGTTTGCATCGAGCGCCGCCGGAACTGGTGGTGCGGATGTCGTCGGCAGGGCCGCCCGGAAAAAAGAAGCGAATCGCCGCATCGCGTTAACATCCTGTCATGAAGGTGAGGTTTTTGAAAGGGCACGACTTTAGTCGTGCCACAAATGAGCAATAACAAGAGATTGGCTTTAGCCCCTGAGGGACGCTTTCAGCAATTTGGACTTCTGCCACAGGCTGTCAGGCAATCAATTGATTGCGGAATCGGTCTCGACGTTGCTGCCGCATGAACGTGAACGACATTTAAGAATCTCTTCGAAAATGAATCGGTGGTGACCATGCGTACAAGAGTTCTTCTCAACTGCTTGATGTTTCTAATGGTTTCGCGGGTGCTGCAGGCGGGTACCGTAACGCCGCTGCATGAGGGCTGGCAGTTGCAGTCGGCGTGCAAACTGCAAGCCGCGGGCGACACTATCGCCACGGATGGATTTCAGGCCGATGGCTGGCTGAAGACCGCTGTGCCCAGCACGGTGCTCGCTTCGCAAGCTGCGGCCGGAGTGTTTCCCGACCCGTATTACGGCATGAATCTGCGCCAGATTCCCGGCACGACGTACGCCATCGGCAAAGTCTTCGCCAACATGCCCATGGCAGACGATAGCCCCTACCGCTGCGGTTGGTGGTATCGCACGGAGTTTACCGCGCCGGCGCCAGCGCTCGCAGGCGAGCGCCAGTGGCTGCACTTCGGCGGCATCAATTACCGCGGCGACGTTTGGTTGAACGGTCATAAAATCGCGGATCAAACCAAGGTTGCCGGAGCCTATCGTACTTACGATTTCGATATAACGGAATTTGTGAAGCCGGGCAAGAAGAATGTGCTGGCCGTGGAGACATTCGCGCCGACGGAAAAGGATTTGGGAATTAATTGGGTCGATTGGAATCCCTGCCCGCCCGACAAGGATATGGGTCTCTGGGGCGCTGTCGATCTGGTCAGCACAGGGGCAGTCACGCTGCGTTCGCCTTTGGCAGTAACCCACTTTACCGATAGCACGCTGGGCTCCGCTGAATTGACTGTTTACGCTGAATTGCGCAATGCAAGCGACGCCGCGGTGAAGGGAGTGGTTGAGGGCACGGCCGCGGGAGTGAAATTCGAGCAGCCTGTGGAACTTGCCGCGCACGAAGACAAGACCATTGCATTCACACCCGAGCAGTTTGCGCAATTGCGCGTTCGCAATCCCAGGCCGTGGTGGCCGCGGCAGATGGGTGAGCCGCACCTAGAGCGGTTGACGATGAGCTTCCGCGAGCTTGGCGTTGTGACGGACGAACAGAGCGTGGATTTCGGCATTCGCGAGATAACTTCGGAGCTCACGGCGAATGGGAGCCGGTTGTTTCGCGTGAATGGCAAACCGATTCTGATTCGTGGAGCGGGGTGGTCGCAGGACATGCTGCTGCGCACCGACGAGCATCGTTTGAAAGACCAGTTCCGCCTTGTTGAGGATATGAATCTCAACACCATTCGCCTGGAAGGCAAGTTGGAGACGGAGGAGTTTTTCCATCTGGCCGATCACGACGGAATACTGGTGATGCTGGGCTGGTGCTGCTGCGATCACTGGGAGCATTGGAAGGACTGGACCGCGGACGATCTTGCGATTGCCACCGCGTCCTTGCGGTCGCAGATGCTGCGGCTGCGCCAACACGCAAGCCTGCTGGTGTGGCTCAACGGCAGCGACAATGCGCCGCCGCCCAACGTGGAGCATGCCTATCTCGACGTCGAATCAGAGGTGCACTGGCCGAACCCAGTCCTTTCCGCCGCATCCGCGCAGGTAACTGCGAACTCAGGCGCGAACGGCGTGAAGATGACTGGACCCTATGACTACGTTGCGCCGAGTTACTGGTATGTGGACAAGCAGAACGGCGGCGCGTACGGATTCAATACGGAGACCAGCCCAGGGCCGGCGATTCCGTCGCTGGCAAGCAGGGAGAAGTTCTTGCCGGATGCGAAGGCATGGCCGCCCAGCGCGGACTGGAGCTACCACTTCGGCGGCGGTGAATTTACTAACTTGAAAGTGATGGATGACGCGATGGCCGCCGTGTATGCGAAGCCGCAGTCTGCCGCAGACTACGAGCGCATCTCCGCGACCATGGAGTACGATTCCGAGCGCGCCATGTTTGAGGCCTACAGCCGAAACAAATACACCTCGACCGGCGTGATTCAGTGGATGCTCAACAACGCGTGGCCGTCGATGATCTGGCACTTGTATGACTATTACCTCGACGCCGGCGCTGGATACTTCGGCGCCAAGAAGGCGTGCGAACCCCTCCACATTCAGTACTCCTACGACGACAGGTCCATTGTGGTGGTGAACAGCACCTATGAGCGCGTTGCGGGCCTGCATGCCAGCGTGCATGTGCATAACGTCGCGTGGAAAGACCTGTACAGCGAAGAGGCGGCTGTGGATGCGGGCGAGGACAGTTCGCAGATTGTCTTCACCGTTTCGGAAAGTCTCTACTCCAACGCCGATAGAACGTTTTTCATCGACTTGACGCTGACGGACAGCGCCGGCAAAATGGTCAGCCGCAATTTCTATTGGGTTCCCGGAACGCTGACTACCTTTGACTGGCAGAAGACCGACTACACCCACACGCCGGCCTCGCGCCATGAAGATCTGACCGCGCTCGCAAATCTGCCTGCGGCGGAACTGATTGCCCATGCGGCTTTGCAGATGACCGCTCGTGGAAGGGAGTTGCGCGTGGAACTCGAAAACCCATCCAAAGCGTTGGCCTTTCAAGTCAACGCGGCAGTGCGCACGCAATCGGGCGGGCTGATTGCACCTGTGATCTGGTCGGATAACTGGATAGAGCTTGTGCCGGGTGAGAAGCGCGTGCTGACGGCGCTTCTGCCGGAGGATGCGCCGGATATGCCAAGGGTGCAGATTGGGAGTTGGAATGCTGGATCGCTGGATGTTACGCCGACTGTTCGCGAGGCGACGCAGTAGGGGATCTTGGCACGATCGTCTTGACGAAGCAGGGAATCCCTCCGGGGCTAAAGCCCGCACTTTATTATTGGCGGTTTTCGGCACGACTGAAGTCGTGCCCTGTTACAAGGCATGTGTTCGGAACAAGCTCTAAGGAATCGCATGGCAGACGCAGCGACCAACACGCAACCCAAGGCCGCCAGCCTTCATCGCACGCTCGGCCTGTGGAACTTGATCATCATCGGCATGGTGATCATCCAGCCGACTGCGCCCATGGGCATCTACGGCGTGATCAGCAACAAGGCGCATGGGCATGTGGTCACCGCAATTCTAATTGCAATGGTCGCCATGCTGTTCACCGCCATCAGCTATGGGCGCATGGCGCGCATCTATCCCAGCGCGGGGTCGGCGTACACTTACGTGGGCCAGGAGATGCACTCGGCGCTCGGCTACGTGGTCGGCTGGGGCATGGTGATGGACTACCTGATCAACCCGCTCATCTGCACGGCATTCTGCGCGCAGGCGGCGATGAATATTCTTCCCGGTTTGTCTTATTACATCTGGATTCTCTTCTTCGCTGCGTTCTTCACGTGGACCAATCTGCGCGGCATCAAGACCTCAGCGCGGATGAACGAGGCGCTGTGCGCAGGTATGGTTGTCGTGGTCGCTCTCTTCCTTGCCGCAGTGATTCGCACGCTGTGGGGAGTGCATCACGATCCCGGATTCTTTTCGCATCCCTTCTACGAGCCGGGCAATTTTCATGCATCGGGCATCTTCGCGGGGACATCGGTTGCGGTGCTCACCTATATCGGCTTCGATGCGGTGTCGACATTCTCTGAGGAAGTCGAGAATCCGCGGCGCAATATCATGCTGGCCACGGTGCTGGTGTGCCTGATTACCGGCGTTTTGTCCAGCCTTGAAGTCTATGCGGCACAACTGATCTGGGGATCGAAGCCGTTCGGCAGCGACGATGTGGTCTCGGCTTTTGCGATGGTCTCGCGCCAGGCCGGCGGGGCAATTTTATTTCAAATCGTTAACTTCACGCTGCTCATTGCCAACATGGGGTCGGGCATGGGGTCGCAACTGGCGGCCGGGCGACTGCTCTACGGCATGGGCCGTGGCAACGCGCTGCCGAAAAAGTTCTTTGGCGCCATTGAACCCACGCGGCGCATTCCGCGCAACAACAT
>Ga0302319_10004547_pt1 | contig 28373 bp, 24 predicted proteins | sample Bog_T0_2_FD_203319 | JGI IMG/M metagenome (GOLD analysis project Ga0302319, IMG submission 203319) | Peat permafrost microbial communities from Stordalen Mire near Abisko, Sweden - Bog_T0_2 | ecosystem: Environmental > Terrestrial > Soil > Wetlands > Peat | place: Sweden: Abisko, Stordalen Mire... | reverse complement strand
CTCGATTTGAAGTCGTCGGAAACGTAATAGGGAACTTTGCAGATTGTTTCTCGATATCTGGTACCGTGAAGTCAATGCACGATGCTGCGGGGAATCGGTTCAATCTGTCAGGGATCGGCCCGGTCCGTACCGGTGGGTAACTAGGAAGAAACAAGAGAGTAAGTTGTTGAAAATAAATGAGGGTGTCCAGGTTCGTGCGAACCCACCCTAGGCGCAAAAAACAAGGACGCGCCGAGGATGGGACCCAGTTTCATGTCCCATGGGCCGGCAACGCCGGCGGATGCCTGTTACTTTGAGCCGAATCTCCGCGTCTTTTCGACTGAAATCGCGCCGTGACACAAGTCCTGCTTACGCCTTTGCTGTTTGTGGCGGGGATAGGCGAGAATGAGTGGGACGATATGCCTAATAGTTTGCGTACATTCGAAGCTCCATTTACCGATGTGCCGGGCGCGCTCAAGGAGATACGCGCCGGGCGAATGGTTGTGGTTGTAGACGACGAGGATCGCGAGAACGAAGGCGATCTGACGCTGGCCTCGGAACACGTGACGCCGGAGGCGATTAACTTCATGGCGCGATACGGGCGAGGGCTGATCTGCCTGACGCTGACCGAGGAGCGGGCGGACTACCTGCGGCTGTTCCCGATGACGCAACAGAACTCTTCGCGGTTTGGGACCGCGTTCACAGAGACGATTGAGGCGCGCGAAGGCGTGACGACGGGGATTTCGGCAGCCGACCGGTCGCATACGATTCGGACGGCGATTGATCCCCGATCGAGCTACACGGACCTGGCGAGACCGGGACACGTTTTTCCGCTGCGCGCGCGCAAGGGCGGGGTGCTGGTAAGGGCCGGCCAGACAGAAGCATCGGTGGATCTGGCGCGGCTGGCAGGGCTGAATCCGTCGGGCGTGATCTGCGAGATCATGCGCGACGATGGGGAGATGGCGCGGATTCCGGATCTGATCCCGTTTTGCCGCGAACATGGGCTGCTCATTCTTACGGTGGCCGAGCTGATCCGGTACAGGCTGAGGAACGAGCGCTATATTGTGCGGGCCGGCGAGAGCCGCATTCAGACGAAATGGGGCGAGTTCCGCATGATCGCGTACGAGAGCGAAGTGAACGGCGGAGAAAGCCACATTGCGCTGGTAAGAGGCGATCTTTGCACGGATTGTCCGGCATTTAACAGCGGCCCGGCGATTGGAGTGGCCGATTCGCTGGATGGAGATGGGATGGCTGGAGAAGCGGGGGTTGCACAGGTGGCGCTTAGGACTCCATGTCCTCATGCTGTGCTGGTGCGGGTTCATACGCGGTGTACGGCAGGGGACGTGTTTGCCGCGGATTGCCGCTGCCGGGAGACGCTGGACCAGTCCATGCGGATGATTGCGGAGGCGGGGTGCGGGGCGGTGATTTACCTGCACAATACCTCGCGCGGATTCGAGATTGAGCGCACACCGGCGGAGGCGCGGCCATTCGACCCGGGCGGGGGCGTGGTGTTGCACGGCGGGCAGGAGTCCAGCGCCGGCCGGCTGATTCTGCACCAGGAACTGCGGGCACGCGAGGGAGCTCAGGCGCGGACGGGACGGATTCTGCGTGCGATTGGACTGGGGGGACAGATTCTATCGGACCTGGGGATTCAGCGGATCCGGCTGCTCTCGAACACGCCGATGCATATTCCTGCGCTGGAGGGATTTGGGCTGGAGATTGTGGAGCAGGTGGCCATTCCGGCGGAGGAATGCAGCCGGGTGCGATGACGCTCGCGACCTCAAGTTGGGCCCGGAACCGCCGCGGGGCCTTGAGCGACGCGGCGGCTCAGGTGTTACATGGCATCGTTCAGCCCAGGTAGATGCAACTCGGTGGGTTGGTGGGGTGCGCGTACGCTTTTCTGGACGCACCTGCTTCCGCTGAGTCTGAACTGGCGGAGAATGCCATCAAAGCGGCGCTTACGCCTGTGCAGCAATGCTCCATGTTGAAGTCTTCAAGAAATGTGCGTCTTGTTTCGGTCTTGGGTTCGGTCTTGGATTTTGAGATCCGGGTTCCTTCGGGTCGGCCTGCGGGCCGGGGCGCATTCTGAGTCGCGCATCGATTGACTGATCGATGATTCATTGCATCTCTTCCCTTGAGAAGGTTCATCTTAGCTCCAATTGCTCGGTTGCGGGTTAAACGGTGCCCGCCGGGAGCGGTATATAGGGGTTCGAAACGGGTCGTTTGTTTTTCCCGTTCGTTGGTTGGTCAAGCTGCTGTTCCGACGGGGTGCCTTCGGAACGCTTCCTTATGCTTCAAGCAAAGCTCAGAGACGACAGGTAAACGTGCAGACTCGTTCATGGCGGAAAGGCATGCGGAACGGTGATCTTCGAGTTCGATCAATGCGCGCTCCATTTCTACATTCATATAGGCAGCGAATTTCTTGCTGACCCTGAAATAGGCAAGGGAGCTAGCCTCGATGTATTCGTTCCGTCGAGCCTCAAACGCCGCTTCCAGATCTAGACAAAGCGCGCAACGCATATCGGCCTCGATTCATTCGTAGGTTCTGCAGGTTCTGAGATTCAAGTGGCATACAGCCAAAAAAAAGACACAAGCGCGACGCTGAGGCACAGCTTTCCTGTCAGAGGGCTTTCGCCCTGGCGTCGAGCGTACGTTATTGAATGCCGCGCAGATGAGATGTTTGCTTTAGGTTGGCGGGTTGTCCGATTGCCACCCTGGATCAAACTTTCTCTTCAAGAGGCAGCTTTCCTGCTTTGGGGGTACTTCATAGACCCGATCGCGATCTTGAGGAACCCTGTTGGATCTTACGAACCAAGAGGAAAGTGCATCAGATGGACTCTATTGAAAGAGCGAATCTGAAAGCTGAGCAACTTTGCTCAAATGGGTGCCATTATTTACTGCAGACACCCTGTTTTCTACTTGCTGAGGTCTTGATCATGCGCTGTGTGCGGCGGGAAGTCAAGCACTGTTGGGACTTTCTTGCGGGAATTCATCGAGCTTTGACTCGGCCAGGTGGAGAAAATTACCGGAACCAATTGCGAGCGGGGTCCGTAGAACACTGCAGAGGTTATGACCATGCGATCTGTGCGTCTTGTCACGATTTGTCTTCCTGCGCTGGCTTTGACGGCCGGCATTTGCGCATCTGCCCAGGCGGGCGGAGGAGATTGGCAGAAGTCCTATCCGGTTTCGGGGAGGGCTTCGGTGACCTTGAGTTCAGGCGATGCGTCGGTTGAAGTGCATTCCTGCGGCGAGTGCCGCGCAGTGCGGGTTGGCGTGGAGTGGCGGGACCGCAAGCCGGGGGACTTTACTTTGAACGAGTTCCAGAGCGGCGACCATGTGAACTTCGAACTGAAAGAGAAGCCGCACCTGGGCATTCACTTCTCGTTAGGGAATGTGCACGAGCCGCGGGTGACGGTGGAGACGCCGACTTCGCTGGACCTGGAAGCACGGACGGCGGATGGTGGATTGAGAGTTTCCGGAGTGCAGGGGAGTCTGCAACTGCATACCAGCGACGGATCGGTGGATGTGGAGGATGTGGGCGGCGCGGTGCGGTTGACGGCCAGCGATGGCTCCATCAAGATTCATAATGTGACGGGAACGCTGGAGTCGCGCTCGTCGGATGGACAGGTGTCGGTGGAAGGAAAGTTTACGGCGCTGCAGGTGCATACCAGCGACGGCAGTCTGGACGTGACGCTAGCGGAAGGCACGCAACTGAACACAGCTTCGCGGATCGAGACGTCCGATGGGCAGGTGCGGGTGAAGCTGCCGCGGACGCTGGCGGTGGATCTGGACGTGGAAACCAGCGACGGAGGGATCAACTGCTCGTTGCCGTTGACGATGGAAGGGTATAACTCGGGGCATAGCTCGGGCCATACCCTGCGGGGCCATTTGAATGCCGGAGGCGTGCCGCTGACGATTCATACTTCCGATGGGAGTGTGACGATTTCGGGACAGTGAGCGGGACCGGTTGGGAGAGAGCGGAATGCGTCGGGGCCGGTGCGTGATTTGGGCGGTCGCCGCCCGTTGATGCCCGGTTGGGTTGATGTGACTGGCGGATCGAGGTTCGTGGTTTCCCACCGTTTCCACGATGAGACTGTGGAAAGGACGGGGCACCCGCGGTGCTGGCTGGTCCAAAGGTGGGCCGCCCGCCAAATGGATGGGGCACGGAGTATTTGTGCTGGGGCCAGCGCTCCCTATGCCTCATCCGTTAGAATGCAATGTGCATGCCAGCGGCCGAAGTGGTGGACGGCTAACTGGTTTTTTTCAAGTGACATAGCGATGGCAAGAAATGGCACGGCACTGGCTGTTATGTCCGTTCGCGGATGCAGGCGTCCGGAATCGAACACGTCTGGGGCTTGGCTGGCTTTCGGGGGCTGGTTGGGTGTCGGAGTGCGGGCGAGAAAAGCGGCAGGACTGCGAAGATTGTCTGAACTTATGTTCACTCGCACCAAATGTGTGCAATTTTGATCACCTCGTCAAGGGGTGAGGCTGTAGAATCGGCATAACTGTCCAACGGGAAAAACTCGGCATCGCCCATCATGAGGATTTGAAATTCCGCCATCGATTCGACCGATTACGAATTCGCTCTCTGAGGCCAATTTACCCGCACCGCCCGCTTCACCAGAACGAGAGAGGTTGGATCGTATGAGCGTTCATCTGGTCAATCCCAGCGACAATTCCTTTGGTACCGCGGTCATTACGCCGCGTTGGCTTTTTGTGCTTGCGGCGGCTACACCTCCTGAAGTGGGCGACCCCATTCTGGTGGATGAATCGCTGGAGCAGATTGTCCCAGAGACAATTCAACAGGGCGACATCGTGGGCATCAGTGTGCATACGGGGAACGCGCTGCGCGGATACCAGGTGGGGCGCATGGCGCGCGCGCGGGGAGCGTGGGTGGTCTATGGCGGTATTCACGCGACCTTGTTTCCCGAGGAAGCGCTGGAGCGCGGCGAGGGGCACGCTGTAGTGAAGGGCGACGGCGACATTGCATGGGGCAGGGCGGTGAGGGATTGCCTGGCGGGGAAGCCGGAGCGCGTTTACGACGGCGGACGGATTGAAGGCAACCAGTTTTTGGCGGCCCGCTGGGACCTGATGGACCCGGCGAAGTATATGTGGGCCTCAGTGCAGACGATTCGCGGATGCCCGAAACATTGCTCGTTTTGCAGCGTTTGGCGGACGGATGGGCAGAAGCCGCGGCAGCGGAAGTTCCAGAGCGTGATTGACGAGATTGTTACGCTGCGGCGGCTGGGGTTCCGGTTTATTGCGCTGGCCGACGATAACTTCTATCCGGTGACGCTGACCGACCTTCGCCTGGCACGGGAGCAGGGTAACACGGCGAAACTGGAAGAGCTCACTACGATTCGCTCGGAGCGCTTTCAGTTGATGGAAGAGCTGGCCAAGCTGCCGAAGGACATGGTGTTCTATACGCAGATGACCATGGAGGCGGGCGAAGACGGGAGTTACCTGGATGCTATGAAGAAGGCTAACATCAAGGGCGCACTGGTAGGTGTGGAAGCGGTAACTCCGGAAGGATTGAAGGCGGTTTTCAAGGATTGGAATTACTCCGGCGAGGCGCTGGCAAAGCAGTTACAGACATTCAAGGCGCATGGCGTGCATGTGCTGGGCTCCTTTATCTTCGGGCTGCCTACAGACAGGCCGGCGACCTTTGACGCGACCGTGGCGATGGCGATGAAGGCGGGCGTTACGTTCGCGCAGTTTGTGATGATGACACCGTTTCCGGGGACAGTGGATTTTGGGCGCTGGGAGAAGGAGCAGTCGACGCATCCGACGATGGTGGGAGATGTGCCGATTACGCGCTACTGGATGATTCCCACCGAAGTCAGGCCCAAGATGTTTACGCCACATCCTACGATGAGTTCGGATGAGATTCGTGAACGGACGCAGAAGGTGTGGGATACCTTTTATACCTGGAAAGCGATCTGGAAGCGGTCCGCCTGCACGCCGACTTTGCGGGCCCGAATTGCTTTTATGTTCCTGTCGAAGTTATACCGGCAGATGTATGCGGGAACTGGAATTTCGACCGACAGCGCGCGGCGGAAGAAGTCGAAGCGGTGGGCGAAGTGGACGGCGAAGCAGTGCAAGAAGCTGTTCCAGGCGCGGCCAATGCCTGAGTTGGCAGGTCCGGTGTGGGAGATTGGGATTCCGGCGCTGGGGCAGACGGCGTTCGAGGGCGGCGAAATGGGCGGGCCGTTCGTGGTGCTGCCGAAGAACTAAACGGCCGGACGGGATTCGTGGTATCCCACCCTAGGCGCAAGAATAAAGACGCGCCGAGGGTGGGGCACCCAGCATTTGCGTTGGGGGATCAGTTCGCATTCTCTGTGATGATCTTCAACGCGGTTTCCCAAATTGAGCCGCCACGATACGGTCCATCGCCATCTGCATCAAATTGTGGCTCATCGAACCAAACCCAATAGACAGTATTTGCGCCGAGCGCGCTTGTTTCTTCTCGGGTGAGCCCTTGATCCCATGGGCCGCTGATCGAAGTTACCGCGCTCGGCGGTGCTGAGATTCTCCCCGTTGCGCCCTTAGCCCAGAAGAAGTCATCAGAGACCCGTACTCTGTCACCTGCCGAAAGCCATTGCTTCACGTCCTTACTCCCTGCTTCAGTTTAAAGCGGGGCAGGAGCGGTGACCAGCAGCCAAGTGCGTGGTCGAAGATCAGCGGCGCTGCGATCGATCGGGCCGAATTATGAATTTTGGGTACAAATCCGAGCTCAGAGTGGGTGGCTCCCTGGCGGCCCTGAAGGGGGCATGTTGGATACTGGAGATGACTAAATAGGGGGCTATTGCAAATGAGTGAATGTTCCAAGATAAACGGACTGATGGGCGCGGCAGTGACCGGAAAGCCGGTTACAGAATGCCAGGACTTGAATGAAGTGTTTTTGTCCGCTCTTCCCGCTTTTGGGGGTGCCTATCTGCGACGGGTCTACGATGCGATGCGAGCGGTGATTGAGAAGCGCATTCCGCTGGTCGTGACTTGCGCGGGACCGATCACGGTCTCCGATCAGCATCGCGCGTGGCTGATTCCGTTCATCCGGGCGGCGAACACGGCCTACTTGACGGTGACCGACGCCATCTGCTACCACGATGGGCACGATTGTCTGCGCAAGACTGTGGAGCGGCCGATACGGGAGGTTGATCCGTTTGGCGACGATGCCGAGCTGCGCGAGAATGGCGTTATCCGCGTTGCCGATACCGGTTTCGACGAACAGGTGCTCTTCGACCAGGACTCCGTTACGACCGAAATACTCCAGAGGCCTGAATTCCAGAAGCGTATGACGACCACCGAACGCAACTACCTGCTCGGCAAGCATTATGGCGAGCGGGAAAAGGCGCTCGGTGTCGCGCCGGGTCTTTTGAGCACATGCGCCGAGATGGAATTGCCGGTCTTCGTCGGAGCGCCTGCCGACGGCAGCCTGTTCCTGAATTCCGTCAAGCTCTGGACACTCGCGCGGATGGGGAAGATTCAGTACGGCTTCGATTACGATCTGCACGAAGACGTGTTCGAATCCTGCGCCTACCATCACTGGGGATTGTTCGAGTCGGAAGCGAAATCGCTGGCGATTCTGATCCTGGGAGGCGGCGTTCCCAAAAACTACTCGTTGCAGCCGGAACCGATGCTTTCGCAGATTTTCTTCCTCGATAACATTCGCGGGTACGACTACGATGCGCAGATCGTCTCATCTCCCGTAACGGATGGGAGCTTGTCGTCGTGCGCGCCGGCAGAAGCGGTGTCGTGGGGGAAGATCAATCCGGAAACGTACTTGACGCAGACGGTGAGCATGCAGGGCGACTACTCGTCGTATATGCCGTTCATCGTGCGCGCGCTGGTGGGGAAGGATCTGCTGCATCACCCGCCGGAACCGCTTCGGCTCTATGCGAAACGCGAGGAACTCAAGAAGGAGCTGCTGGCGAAGATCGCAGGGGATGAGAGTGCAATGAAGCAGATCATGGAAACGCTCTCGCTTCCAGGGGTGCTGAAGGTTTGAGCCACCTGCGGTGGGGCAGACGGCGCTTGCACGCCTGAATTTCCCTAGCCTTTCGAAGATCCAGGATTGGGTTCGTGGTTTCCCGCCCATTTGCCAGAAAAAAGGCGAATGGACGGGGCACAGAGCGATTATGGCGCCCTGGAGCGCAAAACCAGATACTAGGACCAGATTCTAAGGCTTGGCGGCCTCCAGCAGCGCGTTGAGTTTGGCAATGACCTGGAAGGCGTCGGCTACGTAGACTACGTCGGCTTTGCCTCGGGCCCAGCCGCAGTTGGGGTCGAGGGAGATGGCGCGGCGTTCGGCGATGAAACGCCAGCCTACTACGTGGGGTTCTTCGCCGTGACAGCAGGTGGAGAGGCCTTTGGGATGGCGCGGGGTTGCGCCGGTCTGTCCGATCTGATTCAAGTGCGTGAGAAATGGAAGTACGGAGTGCCCTTCGCCGCCTTGGTCGACGAGGGATTTGCTGCTGCCGAGGGATGCGGAGGTGGCGCGGAGAAGGCCGAGGATTAGATCGCCTGCCTCGGGGACATGAGTCTGGCCATCGGGCTGTTTTTTGGTCCAGCCGGCTCCGGCTACGAAGAGAAGCCTGGCGTCTGGGCGAATGGTCTGCGCACCCTGCTGTGGCGCGCGCAGGCCGGCGACGGTGGTGCGAATGGTCGGGGGCTGAACGGCGATTTGCTCCGCGATCGCCGCTGCTGCTTCGCCGATGAACGGCGCGTGGGTTCCGGCATCGAGAAGAACGAACCATGGGCGGGAATCGCGAGAAAGTACCACTTCGATGCGCTGACGGTAGAACCAGCGAGTGACTTCGATGTTCTCCGCCGCTGCATTGATGCCGGTGATATGGGTGTCGATGAATCCGTTGAGGCGATGCGCTACTCCGGCGGCTACACGGGCAAAGCGCGAACTGCCGGGGACAAGGACCATGGTGGCGTTGGCGGCGCGGCAGAGGGCTTCACAGGCGGCGGCGTCGGTTGCGTAGCGGGGCTGGGCGAATGCTTCACCGGAGACGGCAATGAGGCGGACGCCTGTGGAAGCCAGGGTGTTGGCGGCGGTTGCGGGATCGACGGCGACTATGCCGATGGTGAGCGGGGCTTGGAGTTGGGCGGCGAGGGATAGGCCGGCGGTTACGGCTTCGAGCGAGGGCTTGGTGAGAGAGGCGCCTGAGTCGTCTGCGTGTGTAAGTACGAGGATGGTTTCCATTATTCAGCTCCGATCCAGGCGGCTAGCTCCGCGGCGATTTCGTCGGGGGTAAGGTCTTTGACGACTCTTGTGGTTCGCTGCTGTTTGGGCAGGGCGACGGAGACGAAGCGAAGGCCGTTTGCGGGCAGTGTGGTTGGCTTGGCCTTTTGCAATGCCGGCATGACGGTGCGCATGTTGGCCATGCCGACTTGCGGGTTGTTGCGGGGCTCGGCCAGGTTGCCGGTGGCCCAGCCGAGTACTGCTGGCGCACCGGCGCAGACTGACGCTTGATGCTTGCCGCCTTCAACACGCTCCAGGACTTCGAAGCTGCCGTCGTCGCGCAGCTCGATCTGGTCGACGCCTTGAAACTGGTCGGTGATGCCGAGACGCTCGCCGACTAACTGAAGGGTGACGCCGGCACCGCGGGTGGCGGATTCCCATCCACCGAAGAGAAGGAGCTTGGAGCGGTCGAGGCCGGGTAAGGCGGCGATGGTTTCGGCGAGGACTTGTGCGGTGGAATGGGCGTCAGGGAATCCGCCGATGGGGCCGTCGATGGGGACGAGCTCGAATGGGACCTTCTGGGCTATTGTCATCATGACTTGCTGCAGCTTGGCCTTGGGGCCCAGGCTCACGAGCCAGAGCTTGCTGCCGGGATTCCTGGCGGCGAGGGCGGCGGCTTCGTAGAGGGCGCTGGCGGCCCAGGGGTCGAGGACTGCGGGGAGGACCATTTCGTTCTTAAGGCCGGGACCGGCGGGGGTGGTGATGGGTTCCAGTGTTTGCAGGGGATCGGGGACGATTCCGGCGCAAACTACGATGTGGAGTGGCGTTGGCATTTTGTTAGCTCCTAGTTGACTAGCTTTCAGCTTTCAGCTTTCAGCTCTCAGCTCTCAGCTTTCAGCTCTCAGCTTTTTCTGTGCGGGTCGAAGTTTCTCGATGAACGACGCGAGCATCTTTGAGACCTCTTCGCTAAGGGAATCCGCTTCTATCAGCGGCTGTTCGTCTGCCATCTTCAGCCGTCGAGCGACAAGTAGTTGGGTTTTCAGTTCGAAAATCGATCCCTGCGATATGCCGAGAAACTGGCGGAATTCAGCAGAGTTTAGTCTGCCTCGACCTTCAGCGATATTGCTTGCGACGGATACACTCGCTCTGCGCATCTGTGATGTCAGACCATACAACTCATCTTTGGGAAATGACCGAGTTAGCTTGTAGATGCACACAGTCAATTCAATAGCTCGCTGCCAAACAATCAAGTCGTGGACATTCTGCGCCATCGGTAACTTTTCTCCTGTGCCCGCTTAATGAAATCATTCGAAAGCGACTACAGCGCATTGAGCTGAAAGCTGATGGCTGAAAGCTGTTCGATCAGTTTTCGGCGGAGTGAAGGCCGCCGGCGCCGGCGCGGAAGTCGATGTTGGCGTGGACGCCGTCCGCGGAATGGCCGCAGTTCCAGAGACAGGCGCCACAGTGAATGCATTTTTCGCGCTCAAAGGTGGGGAGGTTGTCTTCACCAAGCGAGATGGCCTGGCCGGAACACATGGAGATGCAGGTCTTTTCATCGCACGCAATGCAGAGGGCCGCATCGCGGAAGACTACGTGATCGGCGAAACCGGGCATGGCCTGAACTTTGCCACCCATGAGGAGCGCGTCCTGCTGCGTGACTAAGAGGCGGCCGTCGAAGGGAATCTCGGGCCAGCCGCAGGCAGTGAGCAATGCTTCGTGAAGCGGGCGGCCGTTGGCAAGGGCCAGGACGGCGCCGTTCTTTATCTTGAGGCGCGAGGCTTTGGAACGTATCTGCTTGTGTGCGGGAGAGATGTGGGCGTGGAACGAGAGGCGGCCGCTGGTGAGGCCGGAGAGGGCCATGCCGAGCATTCCTTTGACGATTCCGCCGTGGAAGCCGTTGCGGGCGTTCCTGGCTTCATGCGCGCCGCGCTCAACCCAACTGGCGCGGCGGCGGGTTTCGTAGGTGGCGGCTAGGTTTTTCTGCGTAAAGGGCTTGCCGGCGCGCAGGAGTTCGATGACGGCCTCGCCGAGTTGCGTGCCGGTGGTCCAGGCTTCGTCTACGCCGGAACCCGTGAGCATATTTGTAGAACCGGAGGATTCGCCGATGCGGGCGTAGCCGTCGCCTGTGAGGAAGGGCTCGCCGTGCTGGCCGGATTCTTCGAGCGACTTTGCGCCCCAGGAGCGCAGGGTTCCATCTTTCAGATAAGGCCAGAGGGCGGGGTGCTGAATGTAGTGCTGGAGATAGCGATAGGCGGTGCGGGAGGGGTCGCTGAGCCAGGAGGGGACGAAGATCCCGACGGAGACGAGGTGGTCGGGATGGACGTAGAGGAAGCCGAAGATTTCAGGCTCGGGGTAGCCGAAGGTGTGCCAGACGGTGCCGGGCTTGAGGGCCGAGTCTTCAGGCAGTTCGATGACGAACTTCATGCCCAGGGCCCATTCGCGATGGCTGTGGCCGGGCGGAAGACCGAACTTCCGGTCGATGGATTGAGAGATTGCGCCGACCGGGCCGTCGCCAACGACGGTGAGGCTGGCGCGAATGTCCATGCCGGGCATGAAGCCGTCGGTTTCGACTCCGGATTTGTCTACGCCCTGATCTACGAGGCGGAGGCCGGCGATTTTCCTCTTCGGGCCTGTCTCGTCGAAAAGCGGCTCGCTTACGGGTGTGCCGGGCCAGATTTGTACCAGGCCGGTGGACATAAGTTGCGCGGCGACCCACTGGTTGAACTGACCGATGGAAAGGACCAGGCCTCCGTGCTTGTGAAGGAAGCCAGGTGTCCAGGGCAGTTCGAAGGCGTGGTCTTTGAGGCCAACGAGACGGCCTGTTGCGCGCAGCAGTGCATCACCGAGACGCAAGAGCGCAGAGCGACGACTGGCCCCGGTTGGGTCGAGTAGATAAAAGACGCGCTCTTCGGCTACTTCAACCGCCATGGGGATTTCGGCTGTGTTGAGGGCTGGGAACGTGGAGCGAATGCCCTGGGCGCGGGTGACTACGCCGCTGACTCCGGCGGCAACGTCGTCGGCGCGCTCGTAGCAGAGGATCTGGAGCGGTATGCCGGGAGAGGCTTTGCTTTCGAAAGCGGGGTCGGCGGGGTTTTCATTCCAGGCGCGGGTGAGGGTCGAGAGAAAACCGCCCATGGCAGGGCCGAAGCCGGCACAGGCTATGTCGACTTCCATGGTGGGGCGGTTGAGGTCTGTGGCTTCCGGACTCATTCGTTGCACCAAGGGAAGAGGGTGGGTTTGGGGTCGTGGTTTCCCACCCCTTCGGCAAGCTCAGGGCAGGCTCTTGCGACGGAAATAAATCGCAAGGATGGGGCACGGAGGTCTTGTGCGGATTCGAGCGCGGGATCATCGCTTTCCCATGTCTCAAAAGCGAGACATGGGGCGAGCAGTCCCGCAGTGGATTCGTGCTCGCCCACCCTAGGCGCAAAAACAACGGCGCGCCGAGGATGGGGCACCCGGATTGTTGGCAGGTCGGTCATGCGGGGTAGTCCAGTGCTTCGGGGATCATGACTCTGCTTACGGTTTCGGCGGCGCGGTCCTTGGCGAGGCGGGCGCCGCTGAGACACGTGGTCAGCTTGTTCTGGAGGCGAAGGAATTCGCTGTTGCCGGTGCAGCCTGCGCAGGGGCCGGCTTTCTGTGGATGACTGCCGTCTGCTTCGAGTACGTCGACAGCGATGGCGGTGATGCCGGGCATGGTTTCTTCGTAGGCTTCCAACTCGCTGGCAAGGAAGCAGGCCTTGTGCGATTCGTCTTGCCAGGAGGGATGCTCGCTGTATCCGAAGACCAGCTCTGCGCAGATGCGGGAGGTTTCGCCGGCGGCTTGCGCGGCCTGGGTGTGAGCGAGGTCGGAGAGGAACTGCACGGTGCCTTCCAGGCTTTCAGCGACTACCGCATCGTCGGCGCCGTGAGCTTGAAGCTCGAGGATGTCGAGGATCTGATAACGGGAGGCCAGGAGCCAGCACAGCGCGTCGGCGAGGGCGAAGGTTACGCCCTGGCGCTGCCCATGATAGAGCTTGCCGCCTTCGGGGTCGGTGGCCTTTTGCAGGTAGTTGAGGGTCCATTGCCAGAGAGTCATGGCTGACGCCAGAGTGCAGGCGCCGGTGCCGGGATGATCGGCGGCGATGCGGCGCATGTCGGCGGTCCAGGTACGGAACTGGGCGAGGAACACGTCGGAGGTCATGGTGACGGAGAGCTGGCGGCGCTGAACGGCCTCGGGGCCTTCGTAGGTGGCTTCGAGTTGCGAATCCATCCACTTCTGGCCGAGGAAACCGGGGCAATCTTCGGTGATGCCGTATCCGCCCATGAGGCTGACGGCTTCGCGCATGATGTTGGTGCCGTGGCCGGTGTTCCAAAGCTTCGTGGCGGGGCAGATGACATTGGCTTCCGCGTCCCTGAGGACGAATTGGACGAGGGGATCGGCTTCTAGAGTGGCGCGGCGCGGGCTGAATTCGCTGAGCGAGAGCAGCTCGATAGCGCGCTGCTCGCTCTCCCTCAGCGCTTTCATCTCCGCACGGCCGCCCTGCACGCCACGCTCTTTCAGGATGGCGTTCTTGTGTTTCTCGATGGGTTCGAGATGGTCGAAAAGACGCGCGGCGGCAAATCCCAGGGAGGCTGCGGCTTCGCCCGTGGCCCAGACATCGACGAGACGATGGAGGGCGTCTTCGCGCTGCTGGATTCCTTGTTCATAGCGAACGGAGCCGGGCTTGGAGCCCTCAGCGCCGCGGAAACGTTCGCGCTGGTAGCGGATGATGGGCTCGACGGCGGAGAGCAGCTTGGCCGCGGACATGAGGCCGACCGGAACGCGGGTGCGGCGGAAGACGGCTTCAATCACTTCTCCGTGGTTGAAATTGGGAATGAGGACGCCGTCCTTGACGGTATACCCGCCAACGATGCGGCTGGCGGGGACCTTGAGACTGAAGACGGGATCGCCGGTAGAGGAGAGCTGGTGAACGAGCTTTTTGGTGGGGGTTCCGCGGTCGAAGGTGCCTTCGTCGCCCAGTTCGAGAATGACTACGCAACTGCCCTTGATGCGCGGGTCGCAGGAGCCGACGGCGGCGGTTACGAAATCCGCAAAGGCGATGTTGGTGATGAAACGGCCGCGCTTGTCGACTTGCAGCCAGGGCTCTTCGCCGTCTTTCCATTCGGCGATTCCAACTTTGCCGTTCAACATCCCGGTGTCAACGCCGACGTAGGGGATGGGCTCGGTGAGGGCGAAGGCTCCGCGCCAGGGCTTACGGGTCTCTCCCGTTTCCTCGGGTCCATTTTGCGGAGGGGCGGCAAGGGTCTTGTAGCGCGTGACTTGCTCTTGCGTGCCGCGTTCGTGAATGGGCGAGAGAGCGAGAAAGCTGGCCAGGCTGGCCGTGGCTGCGCCACCATCGACCCAGGCGAGTTCGAATGCTGAAAGCGAAAGCGCGAGGTTTTTGGGACCGGTGATGAAGCCGCCCTCTTCCGGCTCCATGAAAGCGGCGGTGACACCGGCGCGGTCGAAGGCTTCCAGCATTTCGGCCTTGGCCGGGGTCCACTCGTGAGTGTTGCGTTCCCCAGCGGCCACGAGGTGCGCCACGGTGCCGCGGGCCACGCTGCGGGCTGACTGGACCAGCATTTGGAGGTCGAAGCGGTCGGCGAAGCGCCATTGAATCTGGCGTACCGCGTCACCGGGGAGAGTAAGCATGGTTTTCATTTCGGACATCGTAGCTGTGCCCATGGGATAGGTCCTCAAGCAGCGCACATATTGTGCTTGAGCGGGGGCACAGTGGCATGTGACCCGTATCACTTTCGCGCGAAAACGTCTGAGATGAGTGGAATGTGATGGATACGCAGAAAGTGTCTTGAAATGAGGTGATGTCAATTCGGACCTGTGGTCTCCATCACATACGACTTGGAAAGAAAGCCGGTATCACTCGTACTGGACCGGGCCCTGCCAAATCCCGGTAAAGGAGCAAGTCGATGAGTCAACGAATCAGAATGGCAGCCTTGGTGCTGCTTGCCACGTCGATGGCGTTGCCTGCGTTCTCGCAGGCGCCTGGCGCGGATACGTACAAGGCCAAGTGTGCGATGTGTCACGGGGCCGATGGACTGGCCGCGACACCGATGGCCAAGACCATGAAGGTGGTGTCGTTCAAGGATCCGACGATGGTTAACGCGCCGGACGCGCAGTTCATCGCCAACACAACGAACGGCAAGGGCAAGATGCCGGCCTATGCCGGCAAACTGACCGATGCGCAGATCAAGGATGTGATCTCGTACATCCGCACGCTGCAGAAGTAAAAGGAGCAGAAGGGAGCCGGCGAGCGGTGTTTGGAAGCGAACCGGCATTCCTTCCGGGGCCGAAGCCCGACGGGCTTTTCTAGTCTCATGTACGGGCTTAGACCCGTAACCTTCGAGGTTGCGGCCTGTCGAGAGGTTTATTGAGGCTTGGAGTTGACATGATGACGGATTCGGGCATGCGGCTGGCACTTTTAGCCTGTGCGTTACTGGTTGGCACGGCGCCGGCGTTGGCACAGACGAACAGCGATTGCCTTACGTGCCACGCGGACGCGGGGATGCAGAATGCGTCAGGACACAGCATCAGCGTGGATGAGCACAAATTCGGCTCGAGTATTCACGGTGTTTTGCAGTGCGGTAATTGCCACGCGGACATCAAGGGGTATCCACACCCGGACAAGATAGCGCCGGTGAAGTGCGCGACATGCCATACGGAGGAAGCGCAAGGGCTGGCGGGAAGCGTGCATTCGAATGCGGCCGAACACCCGTGCACCAGTTGCCATGGGGATGCGCACAGTATTTATCCAAAAACCGATCCGAAGTCGGCTGTGTATCCGCTGAATATTCCCAAGACATGCAGCGCATGTCACGGCAGCGAGGGGATGGCGAAGCAGCATGGGCTGGCGAGCGTTTATCCGTTGTACATCGACTCGATTCACGGGTTCGCGCTGAGCAAAGAGGGATTGCTGGTGGCGGCAAACTGCATGAGCTGCCATGGATCGCATCATATTTTGAGCCGCAAAGATCCGCTGAGCCAGACGAACAAGGCGAATGTGCCGAAGACGTGCGGGAACTGCCATGCGGGCATTACGGCGGACTATGAGCTTGGCGTACACGGCAAGGCGATTGCGGCTGGCAAGATGGACGCGCCGGTCTGTTCGGACTGCCATACGGCACACGCGATTTTGCAGCCGACGGAAGCGGAGTTCCGGACGCAGTCTACGCCTATCTGCGGGTCGTGCCACAAAGAAAAATTCAGCACATATCGCGACACGTTCCACTCGCAGCTGGGAGCGCTGGGCGGATATGTGGAGACGGCGCGCTGCTGGGATTGCCATGGAGCGCACGATGTGTTGCCTGCTTCAGACCCGCGCAGCCCGGTGAATCAAGCGAACCTTGTGAAGACGTGTGGGCGGTGCCATGCGGGTGCGAATGCGAGTTTCGTGCAGTATCAGCCTCATGCCAATGCGCGGAACCGGAAGCTGAACCCGGCTCTTTACTTCATTCGCTTGTTTATGAATCTGCTGCTTGCCAGCACGCTTACATTCTTTGTGATTCACACCGTACTGTGGCTGATCCGCTCGCGATATGACCAGATCAAGCGCAAGAAGGCAGAGGGAGGAAACAATGCCTGACCTGGATCGAGTAGTCGATGTGAAAAATGTGCAGGGGCACGCGGAGGGGCGGTTCTTCCAGCGCTTCACGCGGGCGCAGAGATACATGCATGCGGTGTTGTTCACGACGTTTCTTGGATTGGCGGGAACGGGGTTGCCTCTGCGCTTCAGCCAGAGCTACTGGGCGCGGAAGTTCGCCAGCGGAGTGGGCGGATTCGGAGCGATTCTCTTCTTTCACAAGCTTTGCGCATTGGTGCTGACGGTGGCGTTTCTGATTCACGTGAAGGACATTATTCAACGCGGAATTGTGAATCGCGAAAAGGGAATCTTCTGGGGTTCGACCTCGATGGTGGGGAACTGGAAAGATGTGAAGGACCTGTTCGGGCATCTGCGCTGGATGCTTGGACTGGGGCCGAAGCCGCAATTCGAACGCTATGCCTATTGGGAGAAGTTCGACTACTGGGCGGTGTTCTGGGGCATGATCGTCATCGGCTTCTCAGGATATGCGATGTGGTTCGCGCCATTCTTCGCGCACTTTCTGCCGGGTTGGGCGTTGAACGCGGTGCTGGTGATTCACAGTGAAGAGGGGCTGCTGGCGATTCTGTTCATTTTCTCCATTCATTTCGTGAATACGCATTTGCGGCCGGACAGCTTTCCGATGGACATGGTGATTTTCACTGGTGTGGAGAGCGAAGAGGAGTTCAAGCACAAGCGGCCGCTGGAATATGCGCGGATGGCGAGCGAGGGGAAGCTCGAATCCAGGATCGGGGAGAAGCCGCAGACGTGGCAGGTGAATTTCAGTCGCGTGATTGGATTCACTGCGATTTCGATTGGGCTGATTTTGCTGGTGCTGACGTTGAGCGCATACTTCGGGGAGTAACGAGGTTCAGGGTAAACACGGTCAGTTGGCAGGCAATTCCACGGAGTAGCGAGCTTCCCCAGATAATGAGGCAAGCATGTCCGGGCTGAGCAGGTTGGGGAAGAGCAGCAGAATTATTTCAGGAACGATCGTTGCAGTGCTGATTGCATGGGCTGGTTCGGCGCGGGCCGAGCACAAGCTCAAGGATTCGGACTGCCTTGCGTGCCACTCCGACAACACGTTGACGAAGGACGTGAACGGCAAGCAGGCCAGCCTGTTTGTGGACGAGGGCAAGCTGAAGCACTCGATCCACGGCGGCATGTTTGGCTGCGTGGATTGCCACACAGATGTGAAAAGCCTGGTGCATGAGGCTCCGCCGCAGAAAATTACATGTGCCCAGTGCCATGCGGATGCGCAGGCGGCTTACGCGCACAGCTACCACGCCAAGCCGGCAAAGGCGGGGAACGGGCCGGGAGCGAATTGCCAGGATTGCCACGGGGGCGAGCACGAGATTCTGGCGGCGGACGATCCGAAGTCGCCAGTGAATCACAGCAACATTCCCACCACATGCGGACGATGCCACGGACAGAAATTCCTGATGGAGTCGAATGGGGAAAGCGCGCAGGCGTTTCTCTCCTACCAGGACAGCGTGCATGGACGGGCCGTCGAGAAAGGGTCGAAGAAGGCCGCGGTGTGTACGGATTGCCACGGCGCGCACGAGATTCTTCCCGCCAGCGATAACAAATCGCCGATCTACAAGGCCAGTGTTCCGGGGACATGCGGTAAGTGTCATACGGATATAGAAAACACATTCAATCAGAGCATTCACGGGCAGGCGATAGCGCGCGGCAATCAACTGGCGCCGGTGTGCACGGACTGCCACGGGATTCACTCGATCAAGTCGCATGTCGATCCCAACTCGCCTGCTTCGGAGAAAAATCTTTCGCGAGACACTTGCGCGCCGTGCCATGAGGGAGTGCGGCTTTCGCAGGAGTTTGGCGTGCCGGGAAACCGGGTGAGCAGCTATTTCGACAGTTACCACGGGCTCGCTTCCGAGGGCGGATCGGTGGTAGCGGCCAACTGCTCGAGCTGCCACGGGGTACACGATATTCTGCCGTCGAGCGATCCGCGTTCGACCATCAATCGGGCGCATCTGGGCGCTACATGCGGAAAGTGCCACGACGGCGTTACGCAGAAGTTTACCCTGACCAAGGTTCACATGGACCAGGGTGTGACCAAGGATGTTGGCGCGATTGCGGTACGCTGGGTGCGGTGGTTTTACCTGGCGCTGATCTTTGCGGTGATCGGCGCGATGTTCCTGCACAACGCGATTATCTGGCGAAGCAAGGCGGTGGCAAGGCGGAAGATTCAGAATCCGTTCATGGTGCGGATGACCACGAATCAGCGCTGGCAGCATTTGATTTTATTCACGAGCTTCATCGTGTTGGTGATTACAGGCTTCGCGCTGAAATTTCCGAATTCATGGATTGCCGAGCTTCTTGGCAACGGGGAGAGGCTGCGCAGCGTTACGCATCGCGTGGCGGGTGTGGTGCTGATCGCGGCGGGGATTTATCACGTCTTCTATCTGGCAATGACGCGGGAAGGGCGGCGGCTGATCTGGGACTTCGCGCCGAGGCCTCGGGATGTGTTCGATGCTTGGGGAACGATGCTCTACTACCTCGGACTAAGCAAGGAGCGGCCGAAGTTTGGGCGCTTCAGTTATGCCGAGAAGGCGGAGTATTGGGCGCTGGTGTGGGGCACGGCGCTGATGGGCGTGACGGGCATCATGCTGTGGGCCAAGGTGTGGGTGGGGAATCTGCTGGCGCGCTGGTGGGTGGATGTCGCGACCGCGATCCACTTCTATGAAGCAATTCTGGCTACGCTGGCGATTATTGTTTGGCACTTCTACCAGGTGTTTCTCGATCCCGATGTGTATCCGATGAACTGGGCGTGGTGGGATGGGAAGATGCCGGTGGAGCATTACCGGCATGAACATGGGCTGGATGCGGAGGGGCTTACGGAGGCGGACTCGGCGGCGGAGCCAAAGGAGAGCGGTGGGAATGGGCCCGAGACGGGAGCAGAGAAGCCGCGGGGGAAATGATCGGGTGGAGGAGTGCTGCATGAAAGCGGTCGTTTGCACGAAATACGGGCCACCGGAAGTGCTGCAGTACAAAGAAGTAGAAACCCCTGTGCCCACGGACGATGAGGTCCTGGTCAAGGTCTGCGCGGCGTCGGTAAATCCGCTGGACTCGGGGACCATGCAAGGCCCGTGGATTGCCCGTCTCATGACTGGGGGCCTGTTCGAACCAAAATTCAAGATACTCGGAGGCGATGTCGCCGGGCGAGTGGAGGCGGTCGGCAAACTCGTAACAAAGTTCAAGCCTGGCGATGAGGTATTTGGGGGACTGTTTGGGGGACTCTTCGGCGCTAAAGGCCTGGGCGGGTTTGCCGAGTATGTCTGCGCCGTCGAAGACTGGCTGGCTCTGAAGCCAGTCAACTTATCGTTCGAAGAGGCGGCAGCCGTCCCCGTAGCGGCAATAACCGCGCTGCAGGGGCTTCGCGACAAGGGACACATCCAGCCGGGCCAGAAAGTTCTGGTCGATGGCGCGTCTGGCGGTGTGGGCACGTTTGCAGTCGAGATCGCCAAATCCTTTGGGGCGGAAGTCACTGCGGTATGCAGCACGCGGAATCTGGAAATAGCGCGATCGATCGGTGCGGATCATCTGATCGATTACTCGCGGGAAGATTTCACTCGGAACGGCCAGAATTACGATCTGATTCTCGCGGCCAATGCGCATCATTCGATCTTCGATTACAGGCACGCGCTGAGCCGGAATGGAACATTCGTCATGGTCGGAGGCGCTCTGGGGCCGATGTTCCAAGTTCTCTTGCTGGGGTCCTTGATATCCAGGACCGGAAGCAAGACACTGCGTAGCTTTTTGGCCAGGATTAACCATGAAGATCTGGTTTTTCTCAAGGACCTGATTGAGGCGGGAAAGGTTGTACCCGTTATCGACAGACGCTATCCGTTGAGCGGCGTGGCCGAGGCTCTCAGGTATCTTGGCGAGGGACACGCGCAAGGGAAAGTTGTGATCGCGGTTGCAGAATAGTCAGCGACTAAGGAATTTCCGAATCATTCTTTTATGTTGATTCGGCATGGCCGCATGGGCTAAACCCGTCGTCTGTTTTCGGCGTGTTGCGGCCCGGCTGAAGCCGGGCCCTTTCAAAGCAGTTTTGACAGCATTTGCGACAGACGCGCCTAATCCAGGCATTGAATATGCGTGCTCAGACGCGCCATTCGTCGGGGCGCCAGCTCTTGATGCGCTCCTTGATCTGCTTGCGGGTGAGGTTCTCTTCGAGGGCCTGCTTGGCTAATTCCACAACTTCGTCATCGGCAGCAAAGCGCAGGGCAATCAACTGGTCTTCGCTGAGGCGATAGATCTGCGCGTGCCACTCAGCCGGGGCCAGGGCCTGCAGGCGAATGCGTTCTTCGAGACGGATGACGCGGTCCTGAACTTTGAGCGGATAACTGCGGAGCTTGAAAAGGGGGATGAATGCGGCAATGGAGAGGACTACCAGCCATTCGGTGAGGTAGTTGAGGTTTTTCACCGCATAGCAAAGCACGATGAACAGGTTTACGGCAAGGACGGCAGTGAGAACAAAGTGGTAGGGCGGGTCGAGACGCCCGTGGTTCTTGAAACTCTGAGGGGCGGGATCACTCATGCGTAGCCTTCATTTCCTTCTGGCCGGAATATGCTGCCGCGAAGACCTGCGTTTCAGCAGGAGTGACGGCAACGGCGCCGGAGGCCTGGATGCCTGCGCTGCGAGGAGTTTGCGCGGTGTCGGCAGGGATGTCAATGCGGAAAGGTCGCTTAACGAAAGGACCTGTACATTTCTGGGAACGAGGCGGAAGCGCCACGGATGCTGTGAAAATGGGAGCTCGCCGGTGTGACGACGGAGCTGGCGGGAGCGGGCTGCCTCTGATAACTTTCTATGTCCGAAGGTTTCAGCGAAGATCTGGAACTGAAAATCCGCCGGTAATATCGATTTGAGTGAGGGGTATCTTGAAACTGCGAATTCCTGTTCTGCTGGCATGGCTTTCGGCCGCGACTTTGTCTTTCACCGCGTTAGGACAGGTGAATCTGCCCAGGGTTCTTTCCAGCCACATGGTGATCCAGAGGGATCTGCCGGTTCACATCTGGGGGACGGCGCCGGCGGGCGAAGGTGTGCAGGTCAGCTTTCGCGGAGAGACGCGGGGCGCGACGGCGGGGCCGCTTGGGCGATGGAGCGTCTATCTGAAGCCGGGTGCGGCGGGCGGGCCGTTTGAGCTGACGGTGAAAGGGACGCCTCCGCTTGGTGATGGAGATGCGGCGGTGCGGACGGTTACGCTGGACGACGTACTGGTGGGCGATGTGTGGGTAGCTTCCGGGCAGTCGAACATGGAGTTTGCCATGCGCCAGGCGGAGACGGCGGCACAGGATTTGCCGAAAGCGGGAAATCCGCGAATTCGGCTGATGATGGTGAAGAAGAAGGCCGCGGAGTATCCGCTGGACGATGTGGAAACAGACGGCTGGTCGGCTTCGACACCGGAGACGGCGAAGGATTTTTCCGCGGTGGGTTGGTATTTTGCGCGGGAGATTGAGCAGCGGGAGAATGTGCCGGTGGGGGTGATCGACTCGACCTGGGGTGGAACGGTGGCCGACACGTGGACGCGGACGGTAGCATTGGCCGAAGACCCGGCTCTGGCTCCGGTTTTTGTTTCATGGGGCAAGATGACGGAGAAGGAAGAGGATGCGGTGTTGGCAGACAAGGACCAACAGCGGCAGAGGGCGGAGGCCAAGGCGGCGGGGAAGCCGGAGCCGCAGTTCCCGTGGCATCCGCAGTTGCTGAGCTGGGGCCCGGGGATGCTGTGGAACGGCATGATTGCGCCGCTGACGCCGTTTCCGATTCGCGGGGTGATCTGGTACCAGGGGGAAAGTAACAGCGCGCTGGTGCGGGCGCCGCTCTACAAGCGAGTGTTCAGCGCGATGATTGAGGATTGGCGGCACGAGTGGGGCGTGGGGGATTTCCCATTTCTGTTTGTGCAGATTTCGAATTTCAAATCGAATGCCACTGAAGACTGGGCGGAATTGCGCGAGCAGCAATTGAAGACACTGGCGCTGCGCAATACAGCCATGGCGGTGACGATCGATATCGGCAACCCGGACAATGTGCATCCGACGGACAAAGTGGATGTGGGGTTCAGGCTGGCGCTTGCGGCGCGGGCGCTGGCTTATGGAGAGGATGTCAGTTATTCGGGGCCGATCTTCCGGCAGGCTACTCCGGAGGGTGGAGCGATCCGGGTGTGGTTCGATCATCATGCGAAAGGGCTGACGGCCAAGGGCGGGGAGTTGACCGGCTTTGAAGTGGCTGGGGCGGATGGAAGGTTTTTGTCGGCGACGGCGAAGATTGATGGCGACACCGTGGTGGTAACGAGCGATGCGGTTTCGGAGCCGAAGTTTGTGCGGTACGGGTGGGCGAACAGTCCGCAGTGCAATTTATTTAATGGGGAAGGGTTGCCGGCTTCGCCGTTTACTTCGGCGGAGTAGCCACCTGCGGTGGGGCGGGCGGCGCTTACGCGCAAAACGGCTCGTGGTCTCCCACCCCTCGATAGAAAGAAGGAATCGAAGGATGGCCCACCCACACCTTAACGGCGGGTCGAGGATGGGACCGACGACGCAGAGATTCATTTTTTTGCGGGGATCAGGACGGTTGTTTCTTGAGTCTCAATCAGGCCGCAGCCGGTGCGCTTCTCCAATTCAGGCAGCAGGGCTTCGACTTTGTCGCGGGTCTCGATGAACTCGATCTTGATGGGGAGATGGTCGGAGATTTCTAGGATGTGGGCGGAGTGGATGCGGTGCGTGGACCCGAAACCGGCTACACCTTTAAATACCGAGGCTCCGTAGACGCCGTTTTTGAAAAGGAAGTCGAGCAGGCTGGTGTAGACGGGGATGCCGTGATGCTTAGCTCCGTCGCTGAGATAGATGGAGACTTTGACGGCCGTTCCAGAGGTCAACATGTCTGTGCCTCGCTCTGCGGTGCGCGAAGCTAAGCTGCGCACCGCTATGCAACGGAGGATTGAAGCACCATTGAGGGAGAATTGGCAAGCGCGTCCGATACAGGGACGGGGCGGGCGGGGTTAGAGGGCTTCGCCAACCATGGAGCCGGCCCAGACGGCGATGAGGCCGAGGATGAGGCTGCCGCCCGCATAAAGAGCGGCGAGGACGAAGGCTCCGGAGCGGAGGGTGGAGAGAGTCTCCCACTCGTAGGTGGAGAAGGTGGAGTAGGCGCCGATGAAGCCTACGGGGACGAGGAAGCGCCAGGCGGGGTTGAGGTCGGCGCGCTTGCCCATGTAGGTGAGGGTGAAGCCGAGGACCAGGCAGGCGGAGAGGTTGACGACCAGCGTTCCGTAGGGGAACTTGATTCCCATGCGGCCGGCGATGGTGGAGCCGACCCAGAAGCGGGCAATGGAGCCGAGCGCGCCGCCGACGGCGATGAGCATGTACTTCTGCAAGTTGAATTCTCCCTTTGGAAGCCCCACCTCAGGCGCAAAAACAGAGACGCGCCGAGGTTAGGGCATCCAGATTCAATTTTTACTTGAGGGATCGCGCCGGGATATGACTCCGCAACAGGATACCCTGTCAGGAGTCATCATCTGTCCGGACGAAAAGTAGGGACAGCGGTTAAGGGTGAACTCCTTCACCACAACCAACAAGTCAATTACACGCCGGAGTGCGGTCCCCTGTCAATGTGCAAGCGCTGGAGACCAGTTGCGCAAGGGCCTCAGAGTTCGGCCTATAATCCCGCCGAGAGGTTACTTCCTTGAAAACGACTCGACAGATTCTTCTTCGCACCTGCATGGCTGTCCTCTTCACGCTGGTTTCGATTTGCGCAGCCCCTTCCCAGCAACTCTCGCCGAAGCTTCAGAACGCGATCGGTCACTGGCAGGTGGTCAACAGCGACGGCAGTTCCGGGGGCAAGGTGGATACCTACCTTGAGGGTGGCAAGCTGTTTGGGCGCGTGACCGAAGTGCGGCCGGGGCGCACTCCGAAGGATGTCTGCGACAAATGTTCCGGCGAGTTCAAGAACCAACTCATCCTGGGCATGGTCAACATGCGCAACTTCCATGGGGAGGGCGACGACTGGGTAGATGGAACAGTCGTGGATCCGGAGAACGGTAAGGAATACAAGGGAAAGATCTGGGCCGTTGGAGAAAACGCGCTCAAGATGCGCGGGTTTGTGGGCATCTCCCTGTTGGGGCGGACAGAGACCTGGACCAGGATTCCGTGAGCGAGTTAATCTGAGCGCGAGGACGGAATGAAGACACTGGCCAACTCGACGGACGGGCAGGAGATTCTGAATCGGTTGCGCGCGATTGGGCCGGCGAGCCAGCGGCGATGGGGCAAGATGACGGCGGCCGAAATGATTTGCCACATGAACGACGCTCTTCGCATCACCATGAGCGACACACCGGCAAAGCCAGTCAGCAATTGGTTCACACGCTCGGGCTTCAAATGGCTGGCGTTGAATATGCCGATGCATTGGCCGCACGGAGTTTCGACGGTGCCGGAGTGCGAGGCGGGGAAAGGTGGCACGCCACCGGCGGAGATGGAGAGCGATCTGGATGAGCTTCGCCACCATCTCGACCGGTTTTCGCGGCAGCCGCGGGACTTTGAGTTTCAGCCGCATCCGATTTTTGGACAGATGACGGAGAAGGAATGGATGCGGTGGGGATATTTGCATATGGACCACCATCTGCGGCAGTTTGGGGTTTGAGTTTCTTATCTTTTGGCAGGATGAAAAATACAGCTGTTGCCCCTTGCATTTTGGGACGGAAGGGGAGCAGACTGTTCTGAGTTACAAGCAGACGAATCTGCAGGACCCCAGCCTGGGTCTGAATAGGGCTAGAGCGGGCCGCCTTGGGCGGCCCGCTCGCTGTTTGCGGCTGTTTTTATGGTCGGAGCCGTAATGATATGCAGAAGGTGACTCTCACTGTGGAGTGCCGCGGGGCCTGGTTACGGCGCCCTTCGTTTGGGTCGCTCCCTATGAACAAGGCCGATTGAGGTTCGTGGTTTCCCGCCCTTGCGACAGAAAAAAGTCGCAAGAACGGGGCACGGAGCTATTGTCGCGAATCGAGCACGGGGTTCATTGCAAACTTAACTCGCTGGAAGCGAGTCGGGCTGCTCCCGATGGACGGGGAACGGAGAGGCCCTGGAAATCAAGCAGATGTTCTCAAGAGACCGTGCCGTCGGTTCCAGTGCATGGTAGAAATGTATGTTATGGGAAACATGCACGATCCCTTCTCTGAGGGCAAGGCCGTTGCCTCACATCCAGTTCCGCGTGGAGCCCGAATGGACAATCCTGTCAAGGTTCTCATTGTCGAAGACGAACCGAATGCTCTGATGGGGCTCGCCGAGCTGATCTCCGGATGGGGCTATCGAACCGAGACCGCGCGCGACGGCGTGGAGGGGTTTGAGAAGGCGCTGGCCTGGGATCCGGCGATCGTGGTTACCGATCTGAAGATGCCGCGGATGGATGGTATCGGCCTGCTTACCAAGCTGACTGCGGAAGGCGGCGGGCTCCATGCGAATATGGCCGTGGTGGTGCTGACGGCGATGGGCTCAATCGAACTGGCTGTCGACGCCATGAAGCTGGGCGCCTACGACTTTCTGCAAAAGCCGGTCGACGCAACCCGGCTTCGGACAATTCTGGGCAATGCCACACGGCAGCGCGAGACCGAAATCGAACTGGAGGTGGCGCGGCGACGGCTGCGCGAGACCGGCGTGCTGGGTGGCCTGGTGGGGAATTCCCGGTCCATGCGCGAGATTTTCGGACTGATCGAGCAGATTGCATCCTCGAATGTTTCTGTACTGATTACGGGCGAAAGCGGGACGGGTAAGGAACTCGTGGCCCGGACCCTGCACACGTTGAGCGCTCGCAAAGGGCGGCCATTTGTTGCGGTCAACTGCGCCGCGATTCCCGAAACGCTGATCGAAAGCGAGATTTTCGGCCATGAGAAAGGCGCCTTCACTGGCGCAGTGGAACGGCGCGCCGGCTGCTTTGAGCTGGCCTCCGGAGGCACGCTGCTGCTGGACGAGCTGGCCGAGATGCCCGCCGGTACGCAGGCAAAATTGCTGCGGGTGCTGGAAGAGCGGAAGCTTCGCCGGCTTGGAGCGCGCACCGAGCAGGATGTGGACGTGCGGGTATTAGCTGCCACCAACCGCGATCCCGACAAGGCGGTCGCCGACGGCAATCTGCGCGCCGACCTCTACTATCGGCTCAACGTCTTCCACATCGCGATGCCCCCGCTGCGTGAGCACATGGAAGACCTTCCGGCCATGGCCGACGGGATGATTGCCGAAATGAACCTCAAGCACGGGCGCAGAGTTTCCGGGGTCGCCCCTTCCATGCTGGACAAGATGATGGCCCACGACTGGCCGGGAAATGCACGCGAGCTGCGCAACACCATTGAGCGAGCGGTGGTTCTGTGCCCGGATGGCGCGCCATTGGATATTGGCCACTTGCCTCCCGGCTTCGGCAAGGCACAGCACTCCGTGCCACTCTCCTCCGATGCGAATGTGGTGCAGGTGCGGGTAGGTACGACCGTAGGCGAGGCCGAGCGAGCATTGATTCTTCGTACGCTTGAAGCGATGGGGAATAACAAGACCCGCGCTGCCGAGGTTCTGGGAGTCAGTCTTAAGACGCTGCATAACAAGCTGAAGGAATACAGCAATTCGCACGAAGAGCAGTTGGCGTGAGAATATGCCAAGGGAAATCGCCGTAGGTCGATATCAAGCTTGTTCCAGCAAATGGGAAGGGGCCGCGCGGACCGGGGTGTCAGCAACGAAGCCTTCCCTCAAGGGCTAAAGCCCGCCATTATTTTCGGCTGTTTGCGGCACGACTGAAGTCGTACCCTTTCAAAGCGGGCAAGCGCGTTGCAAGAGTTTTGAGTCCATCAACCCATGCGCCTGAAGACTAAACTCGTTCTTGCAATCACAACCCTGGTGTTTCTCATTTCCGGGTTGCTTTCGCTGGTGTATGTCTTCCAACTCCTGCATTCCGCAGTGCAGCAGACGTATGAAACCAACCGCATGGTTGCCAACCAGGTGCAATTGGCGGTGCGCAATGCTCTGGAAACCGGGCTCCGGGACCAGACAGTAGATCCGGATAATCCGGCCGAACTGCGCGAATTGGCGGGTGAGGCAGTGCGCAACAATGCGGCGCTGCAAGCGGTCGTCGAATCGGTGAACCGATACTCGCTCACGGTCTACGACATCAACATTGGCGACAGCCAGTCGATTACGCTGCTCAGCACCAATCCCGACAATGAAGACAAACCGCTCCCCGCCAGGCCAAATTACCAACAGCTACGCGACGCCAATCCCGTCCAATTGATGAAGCAAGTCTTTGGCGACCCCAAAGTCTTTGACGTGGTGGTTCCGCTGGAGCGTAACGGCCAGCCGTTCGTCACCGTCCACGTTGGTGTGCGGACCACGCTCTTGCGCCTGTTTTACGGGCCGCGCCTTCGCGACGCTCTTACCCTTATGGGCATTGTGCTTGCGGCGGCGCTGGTGGCGGCGTTTCTGCTGAGCAACCTGGCGCTCCGGCCCATGAAGCAGATCAGCAAGCAACTGGATTCATTGACGGGAAGCAGCGACCTGGCCCTGGAGGAGGAAAAGGCGAGCCAGCGGGACATGGCGAGCAGCGT
>Ga0302319_10004543_pt1 | contig 28379 bp, 30 predicted proteins | sample Bog_T0_2_FD_203319 | JGI IMG/M metagenome (GOLD analysis project Ga0302319, IMG submission 203319) | Peat permafrost microbial communities from Stordalen Mire near Abisko, Sweden - Bog_T0_2 | ecosystem: Environmental > Terrestrial > Soil > Wetlands > Peat | place: Sweden: Abisko, Stordalen Mire... | reverse complement strand
AGCGCGGAACCCCGCCGGCCAAGGGGTTCGTCTACGACGTCGCCGCCGACTGCTTCCGCCGCGAACCCTCGCGCAACATCGACCGCATGCAGTCGTTCCGGATGCGCGAATTCGTCGCCATCGGCGCGCCCGAAATGATCCGCGACTTCCGCGAGCGCTGGATTGCGCGCGCCCCCGAGATCGCCGCCGCGCTGGGCCTCGTCCATCGCATCGAGACGGCGAGCGACCCGTTCTTCGGCCGCGCCGGCCAGATGGTCGGCCGATATCAGGTCGCACAGGCGCTAAAATTCGAAATGCTGGTCCCGGTGCGCTCGACCGAGCAGCCGACGGCCTGCATGAGCTTCAATTACCACCGCGAACATTTCGGCGAGGTCTGGGGCATCGCGACGCCCGCCGGCGAACCCGCCCACACCGCCTGCGTCGCCTTCGGCGTCGACCGTCTGGCGGTTGCGCTATTCGCCGCGCATGGCGTAGAAACGGCGAACTGGCCGGAGGCGGTGCGGGCGAGCTTGCGGATGTGAGCCGGCGCCGGATTTGGGAGCGGCGAGTCGCCGCAATAATGGCTTGCGTCGGCGATCTCGCGGCGCCGACTCCCCTCGCCCGCTTGCGGGACTCCGCGAACGCCTCGCGTTCGCTCGGGTTGGCGCGCAGCGCCGGATGAGGGAAGATTTTCAATGCCTCGCATTGTCTTCCGCCATGCGTAGATCCCGAGCCTTCCCGTCGCGCCGCAATGGTATATCGTTCAATTATAGAACAGCGTCGAGCCGCGATCTCCCCCCGATTGAAGCTCGAACTGAGGCGGTCGCCGGCGCCCTCCAGCGACCGCCAATTTTCTGTTGCGCCGAACGTCGACGCCAACGGAGCGCGCTATGCCCAACGCTCAAAGCGATCCTGCCGAAAAGAGCTCCGCTGGCGAGGAGAAACCCTCGGCGTCCGACTTGCGAAAAGCGTCGAGCGACTTGAAGCTCAAGATCGCCGAAGCGAAAGCCCGCAACGACATGCCGCTCGACTCGGCCCTGGGGAACCCGAATTGGGAGAAGCGCGCCGCCGATGGGCGCTTCGATCTTCCCGACGACGACGATTGACGCGCGACTAAAGCATTCCCGGACGGAACAGCGACCGGCGGCTGATGACTTTGCCGGACACGACGAACACGCCATCCCCTGTGTAGTGCAGCGTCTGCGGATGTTTCGGCGACGGGGCGACATGCGCCTTGACGACCTCGAAGATGAAGTAGTTGTAGCGGTCGACAAGAGCGTCGTCGTGAAGACGGCATTCGAAGTTGGCGTGGCATTCGCCGATCAGCGGCGCAGCGACTTTGGAAGCCTTCTCCGCCGTGAGGCCAAAATGCTCGAATTTGTCGATCTCGGCGCCTGTGGTGTTGCCGATCCCGACGACGACGTCCGTGAGCTTCGTGGTCGGCAGGTTGATCACACATTGCCGGCTGCGCCGGATCATCTCGAAGCTGTGGTTGGCGCTGGAGATGACGCAGCCGACGAGCGACGGCGTGAACTCCATGACGCTGTGCCAGCCCATCGTCATGATGTTGGTCCGGCCGCCGTGCGCCGACGACGTCAGCACGATCGGTCCGGGCTCCAGATAGCGGCGGACCTGCGACGTTGGAAAGTCGACCTTCTTGGGCTTAGGGGGCATGTCCCGGGCTCCGTCGCAGGCCGCGCGACCGCTTTGCAATCACGCGCCGAACGCGGCCGCCGCTATGCCCAGGCCAAGCGCCAGTACGACGATCATCCAGACCGGGAACAACCGCTCGAAACCGGCGCCCTTGTAGAGAACCGCCATTCGCTCCGCGGGGACCAGCAGCAGCGTAAGTCCTTTGAGAAGAGCCGCCCAGCCGAAGATCGTAACCGCGATCGCCAGGGCGCCGCCGCTCCAGACATTGTGCGCCAGCACCACCGCGAGGCCCGCGGCCGTGGCGACCATGCCGGAGAACAGCATCCACGGCCCGCTGCGAGCCATTTCGTCGAGCGCCGCCAGCGTGCGGCGTCGGTTGACGAGCATCCCGACGGAGATCGCGACGAGATAGAGCCCGAGAAGTCGTCCGAGGAAAATGGTGGAGGACATGTTGACCTCTGGGGAGCCCGGTAACGACGGCGTCGGCGCCGCTCCCAGGCGACGCGTCGCGCAGCATCCGCGCGCCGGCGCGTTCGGGCCTTGATCGCCGTCACACCCGCCGCGTAGTCGCCAAGTTACACGGAAGCGACGCCGTTTGCATCAACTACCCGAGGGCGAAGCAGGGCAATCGGGTGAGCGTCTTTGGAGGCTCGGGCGGAGGCGCTCCCTCTCCCCGCTCGCGGGGAGAGGGTTGGGCTGAGGGGCCGAAGCACACGAAACCGAGTCCATATTTCTGCGAATCAAAATATGAAAATCGATGTCATTTCGGCCAGCCCCTCACCCTAACCCTCTCCCCGCAAGCGGGGAGAGGGAATCCCCTGCCCCCTTCGTTCACCCGATTGCCCTGGCGCGGGCCTCCTCAGGGTCACAGCTCCTGCCGCGTCGGCCGGAACAGGATTTCGTTGACGTCGACGTCCTCGGGTTGGCTCATCGCGAAGGCGACCATGCGGGCGAAGGATTCGGCGGGAATCGCGATTTCGTAGAACTTCTTGATGTTTTCGCGGATCGCGGGATCGGTGACGCTGTCGGGCAGTTCGCTCTGCACGGCGCCGGGGGAGATGATCGTGGTGCGGATGTTGTAGGGTTTGACCTCCATCCGCAGGCCTTCGGAAATCACGCGCACCGCCGTCTTGGTCGCCGCATAGACGGCGCTGCCCTGGCGCACCTTATGGCCGGCGACCGAGGAGGTATTGATGATATGGCCGCTCTTCTGCGCTTTCATATGCGGCAGCGCGGCGGCGATTCCGTAGAGCACGCCCTTGATATTGACGTCGATCATGCGCTCCCAGTCTTCGATCCTTTGCGCCTCCAGCAGCGAGTGCGGCATCAGGCCGGCGTTGTTGATGAGCACGTCGATACGGCCATGTTTGGCCACCGCCCCGTCGACCAGCGCCTTCACCTCTGCGGCTTTCGTCACGTCGGTCTTCACCGCCGCGTCGTCGCCGAGGTTCAGCTCTTTCGCCAACGCCTGGAGACGGTCGAGCCTCCTTGCGCCGAGCGTGAGTTTGGCGCCGCGCTGGCCAAGATAGCGCGCTGTCGCTTCGCCCAGACCGCTGCTGGCGCCGACGATGACGACGACTTTTCCGCTAATGCCTTCGCTCATTGCATCCTCACGAATATTGTTGGTCGCTGACATGTTCGAGCCACTCGACCGCGCTGCCGTCGAGCGCTTCCTGGATGGCGATATGGGTCATCGCCGTCGTCGGCGCGGCGCCGTGCCAGTGTTTTTCGCCCGGCTCGATCCACACCACGTCGCCGGGCCGGATCTCCAGGGCAGGCTCGCCCCATTTCTGCACCCGGCCGCAGCCGGCGGTGACGATGAGGATCTGGCCGAGCGGATGGGTATGCCAGGCGGTGCGCGCGCCGGCTTCGAAAGTGACGGCATTGCCGGCCGCGCGAGCCGGCGGCGTCACAGGAAACAGCGGATCGATGCGCACGGTCCCGGTGAACCAGTCCTCAGGACCCTTGCCGGAGGGTTTTGAGCCGACGCGTTGAATGTTCATGGGGCGATCCTTTCGCGGCCTGACGCGCTGAAGATAAGCCTTCGACCGGCGAGCGATTAGACGCCAAAATACGCATGCTGTCATGAGGGGCATTCATGAATGCCGAAGGGCGGGCCGCCGACGTCCGCTCTCTCAGCGCCGTGCGGCCTTGCCCGGCGCCGCGCTGGCGCGCATCTGGTCGCGCATGGCGACGAGCAGGTTTTCCACGGCGAGCAAGTCCGCGTCCGACATCCGCCCCAGCGTGCCGCCGATGAACGACCGTTGCAGCGCGATGGCCTTGTCCGCCGCCGTCCGACCCGAGGCGGTCAGATAGATCGCGTACTGGCGCCGGTCGGTCTCGGTCGAGCGTCGTTCAACCAGACCCGCGCTCTCCAGTCGGTCGAGCAGGCCGGAAATGTTGCCCTTGGTGACATAGAGCCGCTTGGCGAGCTCCTGCTGACTGACCCCTTCGGCCTCGGTCAGCGTCGTCAGCACGTCGCATTGCGGCACCGACAGGCCGATCTCTCGCAATTGTTCGGTGATCGCCACCTGCATGCGCGCTTCCAGCCGGATCAGCCGGAACCAAACGCGCATCGCGAGGTCGTCGGTTCTCGATGTCATGAGTGTTCCAAATCGCGGTCGAACGCCTTACCCGAATGTCCATACATCCCGGGCAGAAAACCGGCAAATGGTTCCGATGTTATGCATTGCCAAGCGCGCTTCGCGGCGCCATGTTGCCGGCGCTTTGCGGCGCGACGAAAGCCGCATCATCGGAGGAATAACATGCTGGGCCTGATGCAGGAATGGCCGCTTCTCATTCACAAGATCATCGATTTCGCCGCGATCCAGCATCCCAAGCGCGAAGTGGTCACCCGCACCGTCGAAGGGCCGATCGTCCGCACCGATTACGCCGCGATCCATGCCCGTTCGAAGCGGGTCGCACAAAAGCTCACGCGCGAGGGCGTCAAGAACGGCGACCGCGTCGCCACGCTGGCCTGGAACACCGCGCGACATCTGGAAACCTGGTACGGCATAACCGGCATCGGCGCGATCTACCACACCGTCAATCCCCGGCTGTTCGCCGAACAGATCGTCTGGATCATGAACGACGCCGAAGACAAGCTGTGCTTCGTCGATCTGACCTTCGTGCCGCTGCTCGACGCCATCGCCGACAAGCTGCCCACAGTCGAAAAGTTCGTCGTTCTCACCGACGCCGCCCATATGCCGGCGACCAAGCTGAAGAACGCCGTCGCCTACGAGGACTGGATCGCCGACGTCGACGGCGATTTTGCCTGGGCCGAGTTCGAGGAGCGCACCGCCGCGGGCCTCTGCTACACCTCGGGCACGACAGGCCATCCCAAGGGCGTGCTGTATTCGCACCGTTCCAACGTGCTGCATTCGCTCATCGCCAGCGGCAACGATTGCGTGCCGGTCAGCCCGGATTCGTCGATCCTGCCGGTGGTGCCGATGTTCCACGCCAATTCCTGGGGCCTCGCCTTCTCCTGCCCAATGAAGGGCGCCAAGATGGTGATGCCCGGCGCGCGGCTCGACGGCGCCTCGATCTACGAATTGCTGGAGACCGAGAAGGTCACCATGACCGCGGCGGTGCCGACCGTGTGGCTAATGCTGCTGGCGCATCTGCAAAAAGGCGGCCTCAAGCTCACCACCCTGAAAACCGTGGTGATCGGCGGCTCCGCCTGCCCGCCGGCGATGATCAAGGCGTTCGAGGACGATTACGGCATCGAAGTGCGCCACGCCTGGGGCATGACCGAAATGAGTCCGATCGGCTCGACCGGCTCGATGAAGGCGCAAATGCTGACGCGCCCGCACGCCGAAGTGCTCGAGGTAAAGGCTAAGCAAGGCTGGGCGCCGTTCGGCGTCGAGATGCGCATCGTCGACGGCGAGGACAAACAACTGCCGTGGGACGGCAAGAAATTCGGCCGACTCAAGGTCAAGGGCCCGGCGGTTGTCGAGAGCTATTTCAAGGGCGCCGGCGGACATGTGCTCGACAAGCAAGGCTTTTTCGACACCGGCGACGTCGCCACCATCGACCCCGACGGCTATATGCAGATCACCGACCGCGCCAAGGACGTCATCAAATCGGGCGGCGAGTGGATTTCCTCGATCGACATCGAGAATTTCGCCGTTGGCCACCCCGACATCGCCGAAGCCGCCGTCATCGGCGTCGCCCATCCCAAATGGGACGAACGCCCGCTGCTCGTCGTCGTCGCCAAGGAGGGCCGCACGCCGAAAGCCGAAGATGTCCTCGACTTCCTCCGCCCCAAGATCGCCAAATGGTGGATGCCCGACGACATGCAGATCGTGAAGGAAATCCCGCATACGGCGACGGGCAAGATCAACAAGCTGAGGCTCAGGGAAGAGTTCAAGGATTATAAGTTGCCGACGGCGTGAGGGGCTCAGACTTAGAGCGGCGGCGTCCTCGCCGCCGATTGCCGAGACGAAAGGGCGAGCGAGTCCGGCGGCGAGGACGCCGCCGTTCCGGTAATTGTCGGCTTCGGGCAAACCTGTTCCGATCTCAAAACCCGTCTTTTCGCCTTGCTTTCCCGCCGCAACTCACCTATAGAACCGCCAGTTGAGGTTCTCATAGCTTCTCATCGTCCGACGAGAAGAGCTGTCGAGAGTGGGTCCCCGCCGGGTCCCGCTCTTTTTTATTGCCGCGGGTGTCTATGGTGGAACAGAACGATTCGTCGGGCGCGACGCTCGACGAGCCGAGGCTCATCGAGGAGACGGGGCTAGCCCAGCGCATCGCGTTGCTGGTCGGTCCGGCTTTGCAATTTATCGGCATGCGGATCGTGCGGGTGAAGATCTCGGCGGCCGACGGTTCGACCGTACAGGTGATGGCCGAGCGGCCCGACGGCACGATGACGATCGAGGACTGCGAGGCGGCGACCTGGGACGTGTCGGCCTTGCTTGACGTCGAAGACCTCATCAAGACGGCCTATCGGCTGGAGGTTTCCTCGCCCGGCATCGACCGTCCGCTGGTGCGCCGTTCCGATTTCATCCGCGCCATCGGCCACGAGGCGCGCGTCGAGATGGCGGTGGCGGTTGGCGGGCGCAAGCGGTTCCGCGGGATCATCGAGTCCTGCGACGACAGCGCCGGCCCGCTGACGATCGACGTGCGCAGCCCCGCAGGGGAGAAGAAGGAAGAGAGCGTCGCCACGCTGCCCGTCGCCGACATCGGCGAGGCGCGGCTCGTTCTCACCGACGAGTTGATCCGCGCTTCGCTGCGGCGTGAAAAGGCGGCGGTCAAACAACGCAAGTTGGAGGCGAAGCGCCAGCGGAAGGGCGACGCCGAGTGACACGAGTCTGCGGCGCGTAAATCCCTGGTTGCAAGTCGATAGGAGACGAGAACATGGCCGTCAGCGCCAATAGACTGGAGCTCTTGCAGATCGTCGACGCCGTCGCGCGCGAGAAATCGATCGATCGCTCGATCGTGCTCGCCTCGATGGAAGACGCGATGCAGAAGGCGGCGCGTTCGCGCTACGGCCAGGAGACCGAAGTGCGCGCGGAGATCAACCCACGCACCGGCGAAATTCGCTTTTCGCGCCTGCTGCTGGTTGTCGATCAGATCGAGAACGACGCGACGCAGATCACGCTGACCGACGCGCAGAAGAAGAACCCGTCGGCGCGTATCGGCGACTGGATCGCCGAGGCGCTGCCTCCCTTCGACTACGGCCGCATTCCCGCCCAGGCCTCAAAACAGGTGCTGGTGCAGAAGATCCGCGAGGCCGAGCGCGACAAGCAATATGACGTGTTCAAGGACCGCATCGGCGACATCATCAACGGTCAGGTCAAGCGCGTCGAATACGGCAATGTGGTCGTCGATCTCGGCGGCGCCGGCGGCGAGGCCGTGGTGCGCCGCGACGAACTGATCCCGCGCGAAATGTTCCGCCCCGGCGACCGCATCCGCGCCTTCGTCTACGACGTGCGCCGCGAAGCGCGCGGGCCGCAGATCTTCCTGTCGCGCACCCATCCGCAATTCACCTCCAAACTGTTCACCCAGGAAGTGCCGGAGATTTACGACGGCATCGTCGAGGTCAAGGCGGTGGCGCGCGATCCGGGTTCTCGCGCGAAAATCGCGGTGATCTCCAACGATTCCTCGATCGACCCCGTGGGCGCCTGCGTCGGCATGCGCGGCTCGCGCGTCCAGGCGGTCGTCAACGAATTGCAGGGCGAGAAGATCGACATCATCCCGTGGTCGCCGGACGCCGCGACCTTCATCGTCAACGCGCTGCAGCCGGCGGAAGTGATGAAGGTGGTGCTCGACGAGGATTCGACGCGCATCGAAGTCGTCGTGCCCGACGATCAGCTTTCGCTCGCCATCGGCCGGCGCGGCCAGAACGTGCGGCTCGCCTCGCAGCTCACCGGCTGGGACATCGACATCCTCACCGAGGCAGAGGAATCCGAGCGCCGGCAGAAGGAATTCGTCGAGCGCACGCAGAGCTTCATGAACGCGCTCGACGTCGATGAGACGGTTGCGCAGTTGCTCGCCTCCGAAGGCTTCCGCAACGTCGACGAAATCGCCTATGTCGACGAGCACGAATTGGCGTCGATCGAAGGTTTCGACTCCGAGACCGCCGCCGAATTGCAGGCGCGCGCGCAGGGCCATCTGGCGCGCATCGAGGCCGAGTTCGACGACAAGCGTCGCGCGCTGGGCGTCAAGGACGAATTGAAAGAGGTCGACGGCGTCACCACGCCGATGCTGGTCAAGCTCGGCGAGAACGGCGTCAAGACCGTGGAAGATCTCGCCGGCTGCGCGACCGACGACCTCATCGGCTGGACCGAGAAGGTCGACGGCGTCGACAAGAAATACATCGGCTATCTCAGCGAATTCGCGCTGAGCCGGGAAGACGCGGAAGCCATCGTGATGTTCGCGCGGGTTCTGGCGGGCTGGGTCGAGCCGACGCCGCCGGCGGCCGAGGAAGACGCGGCCGTAGACGGCGCTGCAGCTGACGAGGCCAAGGGCTGAGGGGAGCGCGTCTGTTGGGGATGGCGTCGGCGAAACAGCCAACGGATTCGCGGCGCACCTGCGTCGTCACGGGCGCCGAAGAGGCGCCCGAGACGATGCTGCGGTTTGCGCTGTCGCCCGACGGCGTGGTGACGCCCGACATCCGGCGCAAACTGCCCGGGCGCGGCGTATGGACGCGGCTCGACCGCGCGACCGTCGCCCAGGCCGTGAAGAAGCAAGCGTTTTCGCGCGGCTTCCGGCAATCGGCGAAAGCCGACGCCGGGTTGCCCGACCAGGTCGACCGGCTGCTCGAACAGGACGCGCTGAGCTTCCTGTCGCTGGTCAACAAGGCCGGGCTGGCAGTTACGGGAACGATGAAAGTCGACTCGGCGCTGCGCGGCGGCAGGGTCGTCGCCCTGCTCCACGCCCACGAGGCGGCGGCGGACGGCGCGGCGAAACTCGACCGTCTGGCGCGAGGCGTAATGTCCGAGCGCGGCGGCGACGTGACGCGCATAAATGTTTTCTCCTCGAGCCAATTGGATTTGGCATTCGGGAGGACAAATGTGATACATGCAGCGCTCAACGCGGGGGCGGCGAGCGCGGCATTTCTTGTCAAGCTTTTCCGTCTGGTCCGATATCGAGCGGGCGTGGGGACGTCGGCGATGGCGGCAATCGTCGCCGACCCCGAAGCTGCGACGTCCGAGCACGACGAAACGGACCCGAATTGAGCCGGGATTACTGGAAGAACGCATGACCGAAACGAATAACAGCGGAGACAAGTCGCTCGGCGGCGCGGCAGGGAAGGCGACCCTTCACCTCAAGCGTCCCGTCGAGCAGGGCACAGTGCGCCAGAGCTTTTCCCACGGCCGCAGCAAGGTCGTGGTCGTCGAGAAGAAGCGCAGCGCGCACCGCCCGGGCGAAGCCGCGCCCGTCGCAGCCGCGCCAACTCCGGCGCCGGCCGTCGCGGCCAAACCCAACGTTGCGCCAGCCCCGGCGCCGCGCGGACCCACCGTCGGCGCGCCGCGCCCGTCCGCGCCGCCGCCCAAGACCGGCGTGATCCTGCGCACGCTCTCCGACGAGCAGCGCGAGGCCCGCGCCCGCGCGCTCGCCGAGGCCAACGCCCGCGAGCAAGAAGACCGCCAGCGCCAGGAAGCCGAAGCCGCCGCGCGCCGCGAACGCGAAGAGCGCGAGAAGGCCGAGCGCGAGGCCGCCGAGGCGCGAAAGCGCGAAGAGGAAGCCCGCCGCTCGCAGGAAGCCAGCTTCAAGCGCCAGTCGGAAGAGGAAGCCCGCCGACGCCTTGCCGGCGGCGAGCCGGCGGCGACGCCGACCGTCACCCTGCCCCGCAAGGTCGCAGCGCCCACGCCGCCGCCGGCTCCCGCCGCCGCCGGCGCGCCCGCCGCCGCCGCCACGCCCACGCCGGCCGCCCCTCCGCGCGCTGCGGATGGCGACGCGGCCAAGCGTACGCCGCGCAAGATCATTGCGCCGGTGGCGCCCCCCAAGGTCATGATTCCGGCGCCGCGGCCGACCAAAGGCGCGGAACAGCGCAATCGCGGCCGCCTCACGGTCGCCAGCGCGACGGCGGAGCCGGATGAAGAGCGTACGCGCTCGGTGGCGGCGTTCCGTCGCCGCACCCAGCGTCTCAAAGGCTATGGCCAACATGAATCGCGCGAGAAGATTTCGCGCGAGATCGTGCTGCCCGAGACGATCACCATTCAGGAACTCGCCAATCGCATGTCGGAGCGTGCGGTCGACGTCATCAAGTTCCTGATGCGTCAGGGGCGCATGGTTACGCTCACCGACACGCTCGACGCCGACACCGCGGAACTGGTCGCCGAGGACTTGGGGCACACCGTCAGGCGCGTCGCCGAATCCGACGTCGAAGACGGCCTGTTCCAGATTGCCGGCGACTCTGGCGATTCCGCGCCGCGCCCACCCATCGTCACCATCATGGGCCATGTCGACCACGGCAAGACGTCGCTGCTCGACGCGATCCGTCACGCAAACGTCGTGAGCGGAGAAGCCGGCGGCATCACCCAGCACATCGGCGCCTATCAGGTCGTCGCGCCCGGCGGCGAGAAGATCACCTTCATCGACACGCCCGGCCACGCCGCGTTCACCGCGATGCGCGCCCGCGGCGCCAAAGTGACCGACATCGTCGTGCTCGTCGTCGCCGCCGACGACGGCGTGATGCCGCAGACGATCGAAGCGATCCGCCACGCCAAGGCGGCCAGAGCCCCGATCATCGTCGCCATCAACAAGATCGACAAGCCCGAGGCTAATCCGCAGCGCGTGATGCAGGAACTGCTGCAGCACGACGTGCAGGTCGAGGCGTTCGGCGGCGAAACGCTCGCCGTCGAAGTGTCGGCCAAGCAGCACACCAATCTCGACAAGTTGCTGGAAGCGATCGCGTTGCAGGCCGAGTTGCTCGACCTCGCCGCCGACCCCGACCGTAACCCAGAAGGCACGGTCATCGAGGCGCGGCTCGACCGCGGTCGCGGTCCTGTCGCCACCGTGCTGGTCCAGCGCGGCACGCTCAAGATCGGACAGATCGTCGTCGCCGGCAGTCAATGGGGGCGCGTGCGCGCGCTGCTCAACGACCACGGCGACAACGTCGTCGAGGCGCTGCCCTCGACGCCGGTGGAAGTGCTCGGTTTCGACGGCGCTCCTGAGGCGGGCGACCGCGTCGCGTCCGTCGAGAACGAAGCGCGCGCCCGCGAGATCGCCGAATATCGCGAGCGGCAGAAGCGCGAGAAGCTGGCCGCCCGCGGCTCGTCGGTCGCGCGCACCTCGCTGCACGACATGATGACCAACCTGAAGTCGACTTCGGGCCTCAAGGAACTGCCGATCGTCATCAAGGGCGACGTGCAGGGCTCGGTCGAAGCGATCACCGCGGCGCTGGAGAAGCTCGGCACCGAGGAAGTCGCCGCGCGCGTCATCCATGGCGGCGTCGGCGGCGTCACCGAATCCGACGTCACGCTGGCGACGGCGTCCAAGGCGGTCATCATCGGCTTCAACGTGCGCGCCCATAAGGAAGCGCGCGATCAGGCCGAGCGCGACGGCGTCGAAATCCGTTACTACAACATCATCTACAACCTCGTGGATGACGTGAAGGCGGCGATGTCGGGGATGCTGGCGCCGACGATGCGCGAGACGATGCTCGGCAACGCCCAGATCCTGGAGGTGTTCAACATCTCCAAGGTCGGCAATGTCGCGGGCTGCCGGGTCACCGACGGCGTGGTGCAGCGCGGCTCGCACGTGCGCCTCATCCGCGACAACGTGGTCATTCACGAAGGCAAGCTGGCGACCCTCAAGCGCTTCAAGGACGAAGTGGCGGTCGTGCAGGCGGGACAGGATTGCGGCATGGCCTTCGAGAACTACGCCGACATGCGCAAGGGCGACGTCATCGAGTGCTACAGCGTCGAGGAAATTCGGCGTACGCTGTGACGGAAATCCCCCTCTCCCGCTCGCGGGAGAGGGTTGGGGTGAGGGGCCGAAAATCGCGACGCCGTTCGGCGTCCTGGCGAGGCGGCCTTGAGACCAGGCGCCGCCGTGTAGCCAGAGCCCCTCCCCCTAGCCCTCTCCCGTGCACGGTAGAGGGGACCTGTCGCAGCGGCTCTTGAGAGAGGATTCGATCCATGCGCGCGAGCGTCACCCGCGCCGCCGAAGGTTTTGACCGTCGCGCCTTCACGGTCGACGAGATCCTGCGCATGCAGGACGCCGGCGTCATTGCCGAAGACGAAAATTTCGAGCTGATCGAGGGCGAGGTCGTTCCGATGCAAGCCAAGACGCATGCCCACGAACTGTTGAAATCGGCCCTCACCCTCGACATTGCGCGGGCCTTGCCCGAAGGTTTGTGGCTGGGCGTCGAAACGACGATCTATCTGACGCCAAACACTTTCGTCGAACCTGACCTCGTCATCTATCCCCGCGGACTGAAACTGGAAAGCGTGAAGGGTTCGGACATCGTGCTCGGCATCGAAGTGGCGTTGACGAGCCTCGCCTATGACCGCGGACTCAAATCGCGACTCTATGCGCGCCATGGTTTTCAGGAGTTCTGGGTTGTCGATGCCGTCGCGCGGCGAACCTATGTCCACACCGGCGCGGCCGGCGAGGCCTGGACGCACATCGAAGAGCGCGGTCCGCAAGACGTTCTCTCTCATCCGGCGCTCCCCGGCTTCGGCCTGCGCCTCGCCGACGTCTGATCGGCGCGCCCCTCTTTCCCCCGAAAAGCCCATGTCCCGTTCCGATCCGAAATCCCTGGCCCCGTCGCATCGCACCGAGCGTGTGGGCGAGTCCGTGCGCCATGCGCTGGCGGACATCTTTTCCCGCGGCGAAATCGACGACCCCGTGCTCGCCAAGCGGGTCATCACCGTGCCGAGCGTTCGCATGTCGCCGGACCTCAAAATGGCGACCGTCGCCATCGCCCCGCTCGGCGGCAAGGACGCCCGGAAGACGCTCGACGCGTTGGTTCAGAACCGAAAACTCTTGCGCACGCTGGTCGCCCATCGGGTCAACCTCAAATACGCGCCCGATCTGCGCTTCGTGCTCGACGATCAGTTCGACGCCCAGGCGAAAATCGACGCGCTGTTGCGCTCGCCCGCTGTCGCGCGCGACCTCGACTCGGAAAAATCAGAGGAATGATCGTGAACAACGAAGCAGAAAACGGTTTCGTCCGCGACGGCGAGGCGAGACGGCGGGGACGCGCGCCCAAACGCGAGCCGCGCCGCTCCAACCGCGTGGAAGTCAACGGCTGGATCAATCTCGACAAGCCCGTCGGCGTCACCTCGACGCAAGCCGTCGGCGAATTGAAATTCCTGTTCAACGCCAAGAAGGTGGGACACGCGGGCACGCTCGATCCGCTCGCCTCCGGCGTGCTGCCGATCGCCTTGGGCGAGGCGACCAAGACCGTCCCGGTCGTCCAGGAGGGCGCCAAGGCCTATCGTTTCGAAGTGAAATGGGGCGAAGAAACCGACACCGACGACGCCGAAGGCCGCGTCGTCGCCACCAGCCCGACGCGTCCGTCGCCAGCGGAAATCGCGGCCATGTTGCCGCAGTTCGTCGGCGCCATCCAGCAGACGCCGCCGATGTTCTCGGCGATCAAGATCGCCGGCGAGCGCGCCTACGATCTCGCGCGCGACGGCGCGCAATTCGAGATCGCCGCGCGCGAGATCAATGTCCACCGCATCGACCTCGTCGCCGCCGAGGGCGACCGCGCTTTGTTCGAGGCGGAATGCGGCAAGGGCGCCTATGTGCGCGCGCTCGCCCGCGACTTCGGCCGCGCGCTCGGCTGCCATGGCCATGTGGTGATGCTCCGGCGCACCCGCGTCGGCCCGTTCCACGCCGACAAGGGCGTGACCCTCGAGGCGTTGCGCGCGTCGCCCGAAGCGCTCGCGCCCGCGCTGCTTTCGGTGGAGGCCGGGCTTTCCGAACTCGCGCGCGTCGCCATCGACCGCGACGGCGCGGCAACCCTGCGACGCGGGCAAAAGTTGCTGCTGCGCGGCTCCGCGGCGCCCGCGGAGGGGCTGGCTTATACGGTCTGCCTTGGGACCCCGGTCGCGGTCGGCAACGTCGAGGCCGGCTATTTCGTTTCGACGCGCGTATTCAACCTGGGAAACTGATCGCCTTCCCGGAGCAGCGCCGCCCCCGAGCCAAAATATTCGCAGCGAAACTTGACAATGTTCTTGTTTTGTTTTTATTATTCGAGCTACGGAAGCGGCCGTAGTCTCGGATTTTTGTCCACGTCGAAATCGACGGCAAAGCGACTGCGCTGCCCGTAAACCTCATCGTGAACGACGAGTTGGGGGCAAACGATGGCGGATTCGACGTCAGCGACGGTTCCCTCGGGCGAAGTGCGCGAAGTCGCCATCGACTCGCGCGTATTGGCCAATCCGTTGGGCGAAGTGCAGGCGGGCGAGACCTGGAGTTTCCGCGCGACCGGGCTATGGTGCGACGGCTTCATCCCCTGCGGCGCCGACGGATACCGCTACTTTCCGTTCGACGCGCTGGCGATCCGGCCGGACCACCCTGAGGCGCCCTGGTTCTGCCTGATGGCGCGCTTCGCCGACGATGACAGGTCGGCCTTTGCGCTGGCAGCCGACAGCGAAATCACCTTTCGGCGTTCCGGCGCGCTCGTCGCCTTCGCCAACGACAAATCCGGACATTTCGGCGACAACCACGGCGCGGTGAATCTGCTGATGGCGCGACGCGGCGTCGGCGCGACGCCGCCAGCGCCGATCGACGATCGCGGCTGGGTTCACGTCTGGCGCAGGCTCTGCGACGTCCTCGGCCATACCGTGGGCTTCGCATTCATCGCCGCGCTCACCCTCGGGGTCAGTGCGATATTGGTCGCCATGCCGCAGGGGCGAGACCTGGCGCGGGGTCTGGGAGAAGACGGCTTGCTGCAATGGGAGACGGTCGGCTTCACGCTCTGCCTGCTGTTCCTCGCCGCTGAAGCCTGGACCTGGGCGCGGCTCATCGTCGTCTTGAGTTTCGGCGCCGACCGGACTCTGTGGGCGCCCTGGCCGAAACAATATTTTCTGGTCTGGACGCCGCGACTGCTCGGCGCCGCGCCGGTCGTCGGCGCCCTAGCCGCGTTGCTGATGAACCCGGCCTCGCAGACCGGCCCGATCGTCGCCGTCGTCGTCGTTCTCGCGCTTTTCCTGATTGCGGTCGTCGGACGACAGAACCTCACACGCTTGGCGCGCGCTCATTTCGCCCCTCCTGTTCATTTCGTGCGCCGAATTTGGGTGCTGGGCAGCGTCGCGGCGGCGCCGGTCGCGCTCATCGTCGTCTATGCCGCCCCAGTCGGCTTCGGCAGCGCGTTGGGGGCCCCCGCGGTGGTGTTTCTCGGCCTCGCGCTGATCCTGCCGATAGCGATCACCCTCATTCAGACGGGCGTGAATCTGCGGTTTCCCTTCGTCGGTGTCGCCCTCGTGGCGGCGCTGGCGTTCAGCCTGTGGGTCGACAATCACGCGGTCGGGCGCCGGCAATATGGACCGCAGGTTGCGACCTCCAACGATCGGCCAGGTCTGGCGACCGCCTTCGAGCGCTGGAAGCAGGCGCAGCCGTACGGTCCCCGCAAAGCGCTGGTGCTCGTCGCGGCGCAGGGCGGAGCCTCGCGCGCGGGGTTCTGGACCGCTTCCACGCTCGCCCATCTCGATCAGATGACCGGGGGCGAATTTGCCCGCCATGCGTTTCTGGTCAATTCGGTATCCGGCGGCTCCGTCGGCTCGCTCGGCTTCGCCGCGGCGCTGAAGGCCGCGCCCGAAAAACCCGACTACGAAAACCTGCTCGCCTTCGTCGCCCGCGACGCACTCAGCCCGGCGCTCAGCGGCCTCGCTTTCACCGATCTCGCGCAGCGCTTCGTCCCGTTCGCGATGTTCCCCGATCGCGCGGAAAACCTGGAGCGCTCCTGGGAGGCAGCGTGGCGGGAGACCCACGCGGGCGGCGGCGACCTCATCGGCGGCCCCTTCCTCGCGCTGGCGCCGCGCGCGGGCGAACGCTGGCGGCCGTTCCTCATGGTGCAGGGCGCCAGCGAACGCACCGGCGTGCGACTGTTGACCAGCGCGATACGCCTCGACACCGAGGAGGTCGACGCCCAGGACTTCGAGACCACCCTCGGCCACGATGTCGCGGCTTCGACCGCGATCCACAACGGCGCCCGCTTCCCGCTCGTCAGTCCGGCCGGAACCTTCGTCGACCACGGCGTGACCGACCATATCGTCGATGGCGGTTATTATGACAATTCCGGCGCCGAGGCGATCCGCGAAATCGCCCTCGCTTTGCGTAAGCTCCCCGACGGCAAAGACCTCGTCATCGTCAAACTGCTGATCGGTTTCGACGATACGCCGCTTCCCGGCGCCCAGGGCCTGCCGCACGTCTATAGCGAGCAATTCGCCAACGATCTCCTGGCGCCGCTCATCGGCATGCTCGGCAGTATGAACGGCCACGAGAGTCATCTGATCGTCGAGGCCGCGTCGAACGACGCGCCGGGGCTCGACTACACGCTGCCAGTAATGCTCGGCCACGGCGTCACCGCGAACAACCGCGATTGCACGTCGCCGATGGACTGGGCGCTGTCGCGTCAGGCGCAAGTCGACATCGAAGGGTTTACCGGCGTCGCCCGCCCGTTCGGCTTCGGCGCCGATTACCGTGGGGGGCAGAAGCTCGCGTGTCGCGCCGATGCGACGGCGGCGGCCAATTGCGCCACCCTGCAACGGGCCGCGAGCCTCATCGGCGTCACGGCGAAAGACATCTGCGGGCAATAACGCTCAGTGCAGGATCTGCCCGAGGAACAGCTTGGTGCGCTCATGCTGGGGCTGAGCGAAGAACGGGCCGGGGGCGTTCGTCTCGACGATCTCGCCGCGGTCCATGAAAACCACCCGGTCGGCGACCTGACGGGCAAAACCCATCTCGTGGGTGACGACGAGCATGGTCATGCCGTCCTGGGCGAGCGAGACCATGGTGTCGAGCACCTCCTTGACCATTTCCGGGTCGAGCGCCGAGGTCGGCTCGTCGAACAGCATGATCTTCGGGCTCATGCACAGCGCGCGCGCGATGGCGACGCGCTGCTGCTGGCCGCCCGACAGCTGGCCCGGATATTTGGCCGCCTGCTCGGGGATCTTGACGCGGGTGAGGAAGTGCATCGCCTGCTCTTCCGCCTGTTTCTTCGCCATCTTGCGCACCCAGATCGGCGCCAGCGTGCAATTCTCCAGAATCGTCAGATGCGGGAACAGATTGAACGACTGGAACACCATGCCGACTTCGCGCCGGACTTCGTCGATGCGCTTGACGTCGGGGGTCAATTCGATGCCGTCGACGCGGATCACGCCGCGCTGATGCTCTTCGAGGCGGTTGATGCAGCGGATCAGCGTCGACTTGCCCGACCCCGAAGGCCCGCAGACGACGATGCGCTCGCCGCGCTTGACCGTGAGGTCGACATTGCGCAGCACATGGAACGAACCGTACCACTTGTGCACGCCCTGCATTTCGATGGCCGCCTCAGCCGCCGTCATTGCCACGCCCTCGCCAATTTTCCACGCCCAGTTGAACCGAAGCCGCGCCCGCCGTAAAGCGCGAATCTCGACCGCGGAGCCCTACGCCTGGAAACCGAACTCTACCGCCCCGTCAAAGCATTTCTCGAACGCCTCGGCTACGCCTGCAAGGGCGAAATCGGCGGCTGCGACCTTGTGGCGCTCAAAGAGGGGGAGCCTCCGGTCGTCGCAATCGGCGAGTTGAAGCTGACTTTCACTCTCGAACTCGTGCTGCAGGCCATCGACCGCGCCAGCGCCGGCGACGAAATCTGGCTTGCAGCCAAACTTTCGGCGCGCGGAAAAGGACGCGAGAGCGACGCCCGGTTCCGCAATCTCTGCCGACGCCTCGGCTTCGGCATGCTCGGCGTCGCCGGAGACGGGCGGGTCGAAGTGCTGGTCAGTCCGACCGCGCCGACGCCCCGCAAGGACCCGAAACGTCGCTCGCGATTGGTCGACGAACACCGCCGCCGCCAGGGCGATCCCACCGCCGGCGGCTCGACGCGCAAGCCGATCCTCACCGCCTACCGCCAGCGCGCGCTCGTCTGCGCCAAGGCGATGGCCGCGGGCGCGCAAACCACGAAGGCGTTGCGCGCGCTGGCGCCGGACGCGCGCGCCATCGTCTACGACAATGTCTACGGCTGGTTCGCGCCGGTGTCGCGCGGAGTCTATGAATTGACGGACGCGGGGCGGACGGCGTTGCAGACGTGGGGCGGGTGAGCGGCCTCGTTCACTCCGGCCGCGGCATCCAGCCGATCTCTTTCGCCGTCAGGCTCGCGACATAGAGCCGGTCGCCGAACTCGGTCGCCGCCGTCGTCTCGGGGAACGAACCGCTCGGGTCCTGCAAATCGGCGACGACTTCGCCGTCGTCGGTAAAGGCGAAGATGTGGCCGTGGTCTTTGGGGATCGGCTTCAACGCGTCGGGCAGCTTCAGCGCCGCTTTGCGCAGGAAAGGCGACCCGGCCATCTTGTCGATGATCGGGTTGCGCGGCTTGGTGAGGCCGACCCAGACGCGCGGGCGGCCGTCCTTGCCAGGAAGTCCGCGCATCAGATTGTCGGGGAAGCCCGGCAGATTGTCGAACAGCACGCTCGCCCCGCCGTTGGCGCCGATCGAGAGATCGAGCGCGCGGGAAGCCACGGGAATCCGCCAGATGCGATAGCGCCCGGTTTCGGCGACGAACAGCGCGCTTTGGTCGCTGGAAAGCGCGACGCCGTTGGCGAACGACAGCCCGGCGGCGACCAGACGCGTTTCGCCGGTCTTCGCGTCATGGACCAGCAGCCGCCCGGTCGCGCTCTGTTCGAGCACGTCGGGCGCGCAGGCCTCCATCGTGCCGCCCCAGACCTTTGGCGGGAAGCGGCGCGAGGAATCGGTGAAATAGATCAGCCCGTTGGCGGCGACGACGACCGCATTGGCGAACAGGATCGGCGTCCCCTCGACTTCGTCGGCCAGCAGTCGCACGCTGCGATCCGGCGCGACGGCGACGAGGCCGCGGTAGGAATCGGCGCCGATCAGCCGCCCGGCGGCGTCAAAGGCGAGGCCGAGCACGCGTCCACCGGTGTTGGCGAACGTTTCCCGCTCGCCGCCGTCCGGGTTGACGCGCAGGATGTCGCCGCCAACCACGCCCGTATAGAGCTTGCCGTCCGGGCCGAAAGCGATGTGCTCGGGTCCGACGGCGCCGCCAAGGTCGATGCGTCGCAGGTTGGACAGCCGGTCGTTGCGCGCGAATCGGCCGCTGTGGCCTCTGTCAGGCGCGGGCGCCCAGACGCGCGGCTCGATCGGCGACGGCCAGAACACGAGACAAAGGGCGCAGGCGACAACAATCGCCGCGAGGGCTGCCACGGCCAACGTCATGCGAACCTCGTCGAGAGATCAGGCTTTGCCGAGCCTGCGAGATTAACACAATTATGCGCAGCCGGGCGCCGGATTCTTTTCGCCGCCGGCCGAAACCGGCGGCGTCAGAACTCCTTCTGCAACATAGTCAAGCGGGCGAGTTCTCGCAACTGATCGGCGTCGAGGCCGACGAGCGCCTTGTCGAGCGCTTCGTCCTGCTCGCCGGCGGCCTTGGCGAGATTGTGCCACAACGCCGCCTTGACGATGTCTTTGGGCGCGCCGCGGCCGCTCAGATAGATATGGGCGAGGCGGTTCTCGGCGATCGGATTGCGGTGGGCGGCCGCAAGCAGGAAAATCCGCGCCGCCTCCTCCTCGTCGCGGACGACGCCGACGCCGTTGAACAGCATGATCGCATATTCGACCTGGCCCGCCTGCACGCCCTCGTCGGCGGCGACCTTGAGCCAACGCGCGGACTCGGAAATATCGAGCGCCACGCCCCGTCCCTCGCGCAATTGCACGCCGTAGGAATAGGCGGCGGCGCCGTCGCCCGCTTGCGCGGCGCGCTTGAAATAGCCCGCGGCCCTGGCCAAGTCGGGCTGCTGTCCCTTTTCGACGTCGATGGCGAGCACGCCGAGATTGTAGAGCGAGGCCGGATGGCCCTGCGCGGCAGCCTTCTCGAATTGCGCCTGTGCGCCCTTGCGGTCCCGCGCGACGCCCGAGGCGCCGTCGAGCATCATCACCCCGAGTTCGAACTGCGCGTTGGCGTCGCCGTTGCGGCTGGCCAGCGCCAGCCAATGCGTGGCCTCGGCGAAGTCCTGTTTGACCGCGAGGCCGTCGCGGTAGATCTCGGCGATCAACGTCATCGCCGCGGCGTCCTTGGGGTTGGCGGCGACCCGCTGGGTCGCCTCGCGCAACGCGGTGAGGAAATAGCCGCGCTGATAGGCGCCGAAGGCGAGGTCGGCGGGCGGACCGCCCGGCGTCGGCGTCAATTTCGCGTCGGGGTCGACGGTGGTTGAGCGATGCGGCATTACGAAGGGCGGCTCGAAGCCTTCAGCGGGCGCCAGAGTGGGCAGACCGACGAGCGCGACGAACAGGGCGGCGGCCCGGGGCGAACGCATGACCGCTGTCACCTGCGTTTCGCCGCCGCGCCGATGCGGGCCCGCGCCGCAGCCGCTGCGGCCTTCGGGTCGTCCGCGCGCCAGATCGCTTCGCCCAGCGCGACGAAATCGGCGCCGACGGCGGCGAGCTTTTCGGCCTCTTCGAGCGTCGAGGCGTAGGCGACGCAGGGCGTCTCGAAAATCTCCGCCCACCAGCCCGCGCGCTCTAGCGTTTCCTCGAACGGCGGCGTCCAGCCGTCCTTGCGCGGTTCGCCGAACATCACATAGTCCACGCCCGCTTCGCCGGCCGTCATCGCTTCGTCGCGCAGCCGCAACAATCCGACGCCGACGATGCGTTCGGGATGCAGGCTGTCCAAGGCTTCGGCGAGCGCTGGGCCGGCGCCCGCGATATGCGCGCCATCGGCCCCGGCGCGCGCGGCGAGGCGCGCGTCGTTGTCAACCAGCAGCGCGACGTCGGCGCGGCTGGCGGCGTCGATCAGGGGGCCGAGAATGCGCTTGCCGTCGCTTTCCGCGCCCGGCGCGAAACGCACGAGTGCACTCGCCGCGGCGCCGGCGACGAGCGCCTCGGCGAACAGCGGCGCGAAAGTCGGCAGGTCGGCGGCCGCCAGCGGCGGCGTGATCAGATAGAGGCGGCAAGGGTCGGTCATGCGCGGCGGCGAAGTCCTCTCGGCGGGGCGACGATTCCCCCGCCGATATTGGCTTCCCCATGCGGCGAAAACGCGACGCCGGCAATAGCTATACTTTCGCGCACGAACGCTTTGCGGTTCACGGGCGAAAAATCGCGCGAAACGCGGACGTTTCGCGTGAAGGGTTTGCGCAGACGCCGTATCAGACGCCGCGCGGCGTCGAAAAGCCCGGATGGAAAGCTTCGCGCAGCTTCGCCCATTGCGATTCGAACGGCGAGGCCGACGGCGCCGGAGCGGGTTCCGCCGCGGCGGCGAGGGAACGGTCGAGATGGATCACGCGCGCCTGCAGACGCAACGACCTTTCGCACAGCGCCACGAAATCCGCCGGCAATTGCGCGAGCATTTCCGCGTCGCAGGACAGTTCCTGGCGCGCCAGCCGCACGCGATGCTTCTCGGAAGCCGCCTGCAGCGGCGTCAACTCGCCCTCGGCGACCGCGCGGCGCAACAGCAGCCACGAGGCGATCTGCATCAGCCGCGTCGTCAGCCGCATGCTCTCGGTCGCATAAGCGAGCGCCACCGGCCGGCCCAAGGCCTTGGATTGTTCGCGTCCGGGACCGTCGAGATAGCTCGCGGCGGTTTCGACGAGGCCCATGCCTTCCTTGAATAGGGTCTTGAACGCCTCCGACCCCGTATGTCGGGAAGCAAATGACAGAACGCCCGGTTGGGCGAGCCCCCGCTCGCTGTCGCTGGACCGAGATCCCCCTGGCCACCAACTCATGTACGCACTCCGTGACCCAAAACCTGGAGCGAGCCTCGCCGTCTCGAAAGCGACGATCAACTCCGCCTGACTCATCTAGCGCAAATGTAGCGCCAACCCGGCCGTACGGGGCATTAACCTGGGGGTAAGGTTAATCAGCGGGGGCGAGGAAAAGCAATGGGCAAAAAAAAGCCGCCCCGGAGGGCGGCGCAAGGAGTTTCATGAGGCAAAGAACAGAACGGAGCGAAGCCATTCAGAACCCGAACGAACGGATCGTCGCCATTCATAATCGGTAAAAGTTAATGGCGCATTGGCCATGTGCGCCGCAGTGCGCTTCGTTTCGGGAACCGGTCCATTCCGGGACGCCGGGCCTGCCCTGATTTCGCTCAGCTCTTGAAAAAGGCCGCCGCGGCGTCGCGGGTGGCCTCGCGCGCCCGGATCGCCGCTTCGAGCCGCACGATCTCCTGCTTCAGAATTTCGATGCGCTCGGCCAGTTCCGGCGCGGACAGAGCGTCGAGCGGCTCGCCGACGATATGTTCCGCCGGCTTCTTCTTCGGCGTGCCAAAAACCGCATCCTCGTCGAAAGCCGCCATCGCGCGCTCCTCAAGACGCCTTGCCGCCGACGATGAAGCCGCCGCCGAGCACACGGGCGGCGCCCTCGACGCCCTCGTAGACCACGCAGGCCTGGCCGGGCGAAACGCCAGATTCCGGCTCGACGAAGGCGACGCTGCCGTCGGCGAACAGCCGCGCGGGCGCGGGCGGGCGGGTCGAGCGCACCCGCGCGGCGACATCGAGGCCCTCGGGCGGCAGGCGCCCGAGTTCGCCGGGGCCGATCCAATTGAAGTCGCGCAGTCTTACGCGCGCCGTCGCCAGAAAGCGACGAGGACCGACGATCACCCGCGCCCGCTCGGCGTCCAGCTTGACCACGTAGAGCGGCTCGCCCGAGGCGACGCCGAGGCCGCGGCGCTGGCCGATCGTGTAATGCAGGATGCCGTGGTGACGCCCGAGCACCCGGCCATCGACATGGACGATGTCGCCGGGCTCCGCCGCCCCCGGCCGCAGACGCTCGATCATGTCCGTGTAATGGCCGCTCGGCACGAAGCAGATGTCCTGGCTGTCGGCCTTGTCGGCGACGGTCAGCGAAAATTCCCGCGCCAGCGCCCGCACCTCGCTCTTGGGCAGCCCGCCGAGCGGGAAGCGCAGCCGCTGCAATTGCTCGCGCGTGGTCGCGAACAGGAAATAGCTCTGATCGCGCTCGGGATCGACGCCGCGATAGAGCGCCCGCCCGCCCTCGCCGTCTTCGGCGGAGACGACATAATGGCCGGTCGCGATGATGTCGGCGCCCAGATCGCGCGCGGCGCCGAACAGGTCGACGAATTTCATGTGCTGATTGCAGGCGACGCAGGGAATCGGCGTCTCCCCGTGCACATAGGCCTCGGCGAAAGGTTCGATCACTTTTTCGCGAAAACGTTGCTCGTAATCGAGCACGTAATGGGGAATGCCGATGCGCGCGGCGACGTCTCGGGCGTCGTGGATGTCCTGACCCGCGCAACAGGCGCCGGGGCGGTGGACCGCCGCGCCGTGGTCGTAGAGCTGCATCGTCAAGCCGACGACGTCATAGCCCTCGCGCGCCAGCAACGCCGCGACGACGCTGGAATCGACCCCGCCGGACATGGCGACGACCACGCGGGTTTCCGCTGCCGCCTTAGGCAAAGCGAGCGAATTCGACGCGCGTCTATTCTCGATGACGACAGGTGCGGTTAGGACCATCCGGACTTCCCGAGGCGTCGTTTTCATTCTGCGGCATCGCGCCGCACGCCTCTAAAAAGGTTCTTAATCGAAATCGGCGGTCCTCGCCAGCGCCATCGACGAACCCCGATGCTAACCAACGGTCAAGAATTTCGCAGTGTTTTGAAACAATTCGGCTCGTTCATGAACTTGCCCCGCTTAGGCGAATCTTAAGCCGCGCCGCCTAAGCTCATTTCAAGTGCTTGTGTTGCGTGCGTGTGAGAATGCAATGAGTGATGCGCTACGGCCGAGAGTAAAATACGTGATCGGTCCCGACGGAAGTCCATTGACCATCGCCGACCTGCCACCGCCATCGACGAAGCGGTGGGTCATTCGCCGTAAGGCGGAAGTCGTCGCTGCGGTTCGCGGCGGCCTGTTGTCGCTCGAGGAAGCTTGTTCTCGTTACACGCTGACCGTCGACGAGTTTTTGAGCTGGCAGGTTTCGATCGACCAGTACGGACTCGCCGGCCTGCGTACGACGCGGCTGCAGCAATACCGGCACTGAAGCCCATATTCGGCGCCTGCTCCTCCCCTACCGCCCGGCCTTCGCGCCGGGCGTTTTTTTGTAGCCGGGGCAAGAGTGCGGGAGCTTGGGATTTGTAGCCGGGGTCGTCGACCCCGGCGGGCGCGCAAGCGCCTTTTTCTGAACGTATCTTCCTAGCGGAGGCCGCGAGGTCAGCTTGCCTGGCCTGCAGGAGCGCCCGCACTTTTAACCATCTTACGCCTTTTCTTCCTGGCCGGCGGTTTTCAGCCCATTCCAGCGCGCGGATCGTAGGGTTTCTGGTCGCGCCACTCGCGCATCAGTGTTGTGAACTGCGCGTCCTCGCCCTGGGGCAGCACGATGCGGATGGTCGCCAGCAGATCGCCCTGCGCGGACTCGCCCGCTGCCGGCAGTCCCTTGCCGCGCAGCCGCAGCGAACGCCCGGAATTGGTGCCCGGCGGAATCGTCGCCTCCACGGCGCTGGCGAGAGTCGGCACGCGAATCCTGGCCCCCAGCGCCGCCTCGTAGAGCGTCACCGGCAATTCCAGCCGGAGATCGCGGCCCTCGACCTTGAACAGCGGATGCGGGGCATAGCGAACGGTGACGATGGCGTCGCCCGCCACGCCGCCGCCGACGCCCGGGGCGCCCTGGCCGCGCAGCCGAATCGACTTGCCCTCCTCGACCCCGGCGGGAATCGTCACTTCGAGCGCCCTGCCGTTGGGCAGCGACACGCGCGTCGAACCGCCGGTCGCGGCGAGCGCCAGCGGAATGGCGACGCTGGCCGCGACGTCCTCGCCGCGCGAGGCGCGTCGGCCGCCGCGCCCGCCCTGTCGGGCGCCGAACAATTCCGCGAACAGGTCGGGATCGAAGGCGCCCGAACGCCCCGCCGCGCCTTCCGGGCCGCCGAAATTGAAATTGAAGCCGGCGGAGTCCGCGCCGGATCCGCGCCGCCCGGCGCTGAAACCCTCGAACTGTGGCGCCCGCGGCTTGCCCTCGGCGTCGATCTCGCCGCGGTCGAAAGCCCCGCGCTTCTTCTCGTCGCCGAGGATTTCATAAGCGGCGTTGAGTTCGGAAAACTTGTCCTTCGCCCCGGCGTCTTTCGACTGGTCGGGGTGGTGCTTTTTCGCCAGCTTGCGAAACGCCGATTTGATGTCGGCGTTCGAAGCGGATTTCGGCACTCCGAGAACCTGATAGGGATCGCGCATGTCAGACCCAGGAAAGAGGTTGCGGCCCGCCCCACCCGGCCGCTCGATTCGCTCTTAATTTGGGCGCGGCCGCCGCTCGCCGCAAGGAGGACTCACTCCGTCGATTGCGCTGCGGCGAGTTCCAGGCTGGGTTTGGCCGGCAGCCGCGCGTCCGCCGCGGGCGAGGGCGCCTTCGGCGCAATCGAACCGGTGGTCTGCGGTTCGTCGATGAAGGCCGGCATCGGCACCGAGACCGCGCAGCCGCTCAGGGCGGAGGCGACCACGAGCGCCATCCAGGCGCGACGCTTTGTTGCTGCGGGAAGCCGAGCGCGAACGCGACGAGTGTGATAGGAATCGGTCATAGGCGCCAACGCTGCGAACACGGAATCGAACTTAAGGAGCAACATAGCCTTGAATTCCTTAAATTCTGTTGACTTTACTTTGTCCGAAGACCCGTTCGCGCTGTTCGCGGAATGGTTTCTAGAGGCCAAACAGCGCGAAATCAATGATGCCGAGGCGATGGCCCTGGCCACCGTCGACGCCGACGGCCTGCCGGACGTGCGCGCCATGCTCTGCAAAGGCGTCGATTCGGCGGGGGTCGTGTTCTACACCAATAACGAAAGCGCCAAAGGCCAGGAACTCGCTTCCTCTGGGAAGGCCGCCGTTCTCTTCCATTGGAAATCTCTGCGTCGGCAGGTGCGCTTCCGAGGACCCGTCGCCCTGCTCGACGAAGCGACGGCGGACGCCTATTTCCACTCGCGCCCGCGCGTCAGCCAGATCGGCGCCTGGGCGAGCCAGCAGTCGCGACCGCTGGATTCGCGCGCGACCCTGGAAGCGCGCGTCGAAACTTTCGCAAAGCAGTATGGCGAGGGCGAGATTCCTCGCCCCGCCTATTGGCGCGGCTTCCTTTTGACGCCGGTCCAGATTGAATTCTGGAAGGACGGCGCCTTCCGGCTCCACGATCGCGTGACGTTCACGCGCGAGAGCGACGGCTGGCGCGGTCAGCGACTGTTTCCTTGAGAAAACGACAGGTCCGCCATGACGACGCTCCCCGGCTCGAACGCACCCCAACGCGCGATGCTGCTGACCGGCGCCTCGCGCGGCATCGGCCACGCGGCTGTCAAGCGGTTTTCCTCGGCCGGCTGGCGCGTCATCACCTGTTCGCGCCATCCGTTCCCGGAGAACTGCCCGTGGTTCGCCGGTCCGGCCGACCACCTGCAGATCGACCTCTCCGACGCCGCCGACACCGCGCGGGCGATCGCGGAAGTGCGCGAGCGGCTGACCGACGGACGGCTCGACGCGCTCGTCAACAACGCTGCGATTTCGCCCAAGGGTCCGGGCGGCTCGCGGCTCGGCCTGTTCGAGACCGAGCTGGCCGATTGGCAAACGGTGTTCCAGGTGAATTTCTTCGCCGCCGCGCTGCTGGCCCGCGGCTTGGCCAAGGAGCTGGAAAAGGCCCAGGGCACGATCGTCAACGTGACGTCGATCGCCGGCACGCGCGTCCATCCGTTCGCCGGCATCGCCTATTCGACGTCGAAAGCCGCGCTCGCCGCGCTGACGCGCGAAATGGCCGCGGATTTCGGTCCGCGCGGCGTACGCGTCAACTCGATCTCGCCGGGCGAGATCGACACCGCGATCCTGTCGCCGGGAACCGAGAACATCGTCGCGCAGATCCCGATGCGCCGGCTGGGGTCGCCGGAAGAGGTCGCCAAGGCCATCTATTTCCTGTGCACGGAACAATCGAGCTACGTGAACGGCGCCGAGCTGATGATCAACGGCGGCCAGCATGTCTGACGAACCGCCGGCGGACCGGTTGTATCCGTCCCGGCCGATCGTCGCCGTCTCGCTCGCGCTGGTGCGCGGCGGGCGGGCGCTGATCGCCCGGCGGGCGCGGGCGCCGATGCGCGGCGTCTATTCGCTGCCCGGCGGCGCGGTGGAGATCGGCGAGACCTTGAGGCAAGCGGCCGCGCGGGAATTGCAGGAAGAGACGGGGTTGCAAGCGGAGCCGGAGACGTTTCTCGACCATGTCGAGCCCATCGTGCGCGAGGGCGAGCGGGTGCGCGCGCATTATGTCATCAACGTCTTCGCAGCGCGCTGGCGGGGCGGCGAACCTCGCCCGACCGAGGAGCTCGACGCCTTCGCATGGGTCGACGAGGCCGAGATCGCCGCTTTCGCGACCACGCCGGACCTGCCGCGGCTGGTCGCCCGCGCGATCCGTTGGGGAAACGGCCTGTCATGAAGCGCTTTGGATGGGTCTTGGCGTTGGCGATGCTGACCAGCGCCGCGCTCGCGCAGAGCGCGCCGACTCCCGCCAAGCCGGCCGCGCCTTCGCCTCCGGCGCCGGCGCCGGCGCCGGCTGTGGGACCGCCCGCCTATACGGGGCAACTGGCGCGGCTCGCCGAAATTTTCGGAGCGCTCACCTACCTGCGCGACCTGTGCGGGGCCGGCGACGGTACGAAATTCCGCGACCGTATGGCCAAGCTCATCGAGGCGGAGTCGGCGGCGCCGGAAAGCCGAGACTCGCTGGCGGGGGCCTTCAACCGCGGTTTCGGCGACTACGAACTCACCTATCGCCGCTGCACGACCTCGGCGCGCGAGACGATCGCAACCTATCTCGAGGAATCCTCGCGCATCGCCCGCGAAGTGGCGACCCGCTACGGCGGATGAGCGCGCGCAGTCTCGTCGCAAATCGTTTGAGCATGAACGAGTCTCCCGTTAGAAGGGCGCGGCCCAAGTCCCTGGAGCGACCATGACCGATGCGCTGAAAGCCGATCCGCAGCTGCAGGCGGAAGTCCTCACGCAAGCGCTGCCGCATATGCTGCGCTACGACGACGCGACGATCGTGGTGAAATACGGCGGCCATGCGATGGGCGACGAGGCCCATGAGCGCGATTTCGCCCGCGACATGGTGTTGCTCGAACAGGCCGGCGTCAATCCGGTAGTCGTCCATGGCGGCGGCCCGCAGATCGGGGCGATGCTGAA
>Ga0302319_10004541_pt1 | contig 28398 bp, 21 predicted proteins | sample Bog_T0_2_FD_203319 | JGI IMG/M metagenome (GOLD analysis project Ga0302319, IMG submission 203319) | Peat permafrost microbial communities from Stordalen Mire near Abisko, Sweden - Bog_T0_2 | ecosystem: Environmental > Terrestrial > Soil > Wetlands > Peat | place: Sweden: Abisko, Stordalen Mire... | reverse complement strand
TCTATCGCGCTTGGGCCAAGCACCGTCCCGCCATCATTCATGAGATGGCCGTGCGCGCCAACCGCTTCCCGGACCCCTTCACCCACTATATTTTCGATTTCATCGGGCTAGGTACCAATTCCATTCGCGGGCAGATGCAGATTCAGGATGAGAGTCTGCTGCCCTACGCTGGCCTTATCGCACAGCGCCCGCACTCCGCGAGCGCGCTGCGCGCCATCCTTCGCAATTATTTCGCCGTCCCCATTGAGATCGAACAGTGCCTGGGCGGTTGGTATGAACTCGCTGAATCCGACCGTTCCCACCTTTCGCCCGAGCTCGAGCGAAACCAACTCGGCGTCGGCGCATTCCTGGGCGATAAAGTCTGGAATCAGCAAGACCGCTTCCGTATCCGCGTCGGGCCCGTTAGCCGCAGCCGATTCCATGAATTTCTTCCCGATGGCAAAACTTTGCCGAAACTCATCGAACTAACCCGTTTCCTGGTGGGCCAAGCCTTGGCCTTCGATATCCAGGTTATTCTCGAGAAGGAGCAGGTTCCCGATTGCCGCCTCCTCGACAAAGGAGACGCTGCGCCCCGCTTAGGCTGGATGTCGTGGCTTAAAACCAAGACCACCGAATTCGCCGCCCATCCCACGGACGCCGTCTTCGCCGCGAGGCTCGCATGATTTGGCAGGAAGTGGCCCTCGTCTTGCCTATTGACGCGATAGCTATTCGGTCGCATGATTGTTACATAAGCCGTGACATAAGCTGGAACTCCTGAATGCCCTACACTCAGGCCAATCGCCGCATCGCTATCTCCACGCCCCTCGGCGAGGATGTCCTGCTCCTGCGCGCCTTCAGCGGTTCTGAAGCCATCTCTCAGCTATTCCACTTCAGCCTCGATCTTCTCTCGGAAAGCGACTCTCTCAGCTTCCAGGACATCGTCGGGAAACCCGTCAGCCTCACCATCCAGGACGCCGATGGAGCAGACCGCTACTGGCACGGCTTCATCAGCCGCTTCTCCCAAGGCAATCAAGACGGCAGACTCACCGCCTACCACGCCACGATGGTGCCTTGGCTTTGGTTCCTCACCCGTACCTCCGATTGCCGCATCTTCCAGAACAAAAAAGTTCCCGACATTATCCAAAAAGTTTTCAAAGACCTCAACTTCAGCGATTTCGAGCTGCACCTCTATGGCGACTTCGCCCCGCGCGACTACTGCGTCCAATATCGGGAAACGGATTTCAACTTCGTCTCCCGCCTCATGGAAGAAGAAGGCATTTACTACTTCTTCAAGCAAACAGACGATAAACACTTGCTCATTCTTGCGAACGACCCCGCCGCTCACGAAGCCGTCCCCAAACAAGCCACCGCTCGCCTCGCCTCCACCGACGCCGCTTCATATGAGGATGTCATCACCGAGTGGCATTACCAGGAAGAATTCCGCACCGGCACCTGGACCCAGACCGACTACAACTTCGAAACTCCCAGCACCGACCTCAAGGTAGCAGTCAACGGCAAGAATTCCTACGAAATTTACGATTTTCCCGGCCAATACTCCGCCCGCGGCGATGGCAACCGCCTCGCCAAAATTCGCCTCCAGGAACAAACCGCGCCGACTGCCGTGAGTACCGGTGCGAGTGTGTGTCGCCACTTCAACAGCGGTTTCAAATTCACCTTGCAGGACCACTACCGAGCCAACCTGAATCAGGATTACTTGCTCACCAGTGTGCGCCACATTGCCACCCAAGGAGGCGGCTACTCCGGCAGCGCAACGGACGAGGAAACGACCTACTCAAACAATTTCGAATGCATCCCCTTCTCGACTCCGTTCCGCCCCCAGCGCTTAACACCCGAGCCCATCGTCCAAGGATGTCAAACCGCGGTCGTTGTCGGCCCCGCCGGCGAAGAAATCTACACCGACAAATACGGTCGCGTTAAAGTGCAATTTCACTGGGACCGCGAAGGAAAGAAGAACGAGAATAGTTCCTGCTGGGTGCGCGTCTCCCACCCCTGGGCTGGCAAAGGCTGGGGATCGATTTCCATTCCGCGCATCGGCCAGGAAGTGATTATCGATTTTCTCGAAGGCAACCCCGACCAGCCCATCATCATCGGTCGCGTTTACAACGCCGAGCAGACCCCTCCCTTCGGCATGCCCGGCGGAGCCATGATCAGTGGGACGATTTCCAACAGCACCAAAGGCGGCGGCGGCAACAACGAGATTTCGCTCAATGACACCAAGGGCACCGAACTCATCAACATCCACGCCCAATACGATCAGCAAAAGAAAATTGAGCACGACGAGCGCGTGAACGTCGGCAACGACCGCACCGAAAGCGTCGGCCACGACGAAACCATCACCATCGGCAACAACCGCACCGAAAAAGTTGGCGTCAACGAAAACATAAAAATTGGCAGCAATCGCACCGAGTCGGTAGGCAGCAACGAAAGCATTACCATCGGCGCCAACCGCACTGAGAAGGTCGGCGTCAACGAAACCATCACCATCGGCAGCGCCCGCACCGAAAGCGTCGGCGCCACCGAAAGCGTGACTGTTGCCCTGACCAGAACGCACAGCGTCGGCGTCAACGACATGCTCAACGTCGGCGCGGCGAACGAAGTCAGCGTCGGCGGCTTGCAGGCCATTACCGTCGGCCTCGCCCGCGCCGTTACTGTCGGTGCGTCTCAGGCCATCACCGTGGGTGCCTCGCAAGTGATCAATGTCGGAGCCGGCCAAACCACCAACGTTGGCGCCAACAATAGCCTGGCCGTTGCCGCGAATAACAGCACCAAGGTCGGAGGCGACGAATCGCGCAACGTTTCCGGTAAACAGTCCGTAAGCGTCGGTTCGGACCTGGGCACCAAAATCGGAGGCAAGGAAGCGCGCGAAGTTTCGAGTGACCGTTCGTCTAAGATTGGCGGTAAAGACACTCTCGATGTAGGTTCCTCCCTCAAAATTACCGCCGGCAGCGATATCACACTCGAGACCGGCCAGTCGAAAATCGTCATGAAGAGCAGCGGAGATATTGAGATCAGTGGCATGAGCATCAAAATCACCGGCTCGACTTCCATTAAGGAAGAGGCCGTCAGCATCAACATCGAGGCCAGTGGCGTCAATACCATCAAAGGAAGTCTTGTAAAGATCAATTGATCCTGCGAAATGGACATATGGTTGCAATCCCTACTTTCGGCGTTGGCGGTATGGCGAATCACTCACCTCGTCTCTCAGGAAGAAGGACCGTGGGCGCTCTGCTTGAAATTTCGGCGCCGCTTAGGCCGCGGCTTCTTCGGCCAGTTGCTTCATTGCTTTTACTGCTTGAGCATGTGGGTGTCTCTGCCGTTCGCGGTCATCTTGCCCGCCTCCTGGAGCCAGCGGCTCATTGCCTGGTTCGCATTTTCCGGCGCGGCGATTTTGCTCGAACGCCTCACTCGCGATCCTCTCGAAATCAAAATCTCGGACTAGTTCAATGAGTTGCTGCGGCCAAACCTCGGGACAGATCACCCTCACCCAAAAGGATATTGATGAGGGTTTGAAGTTTGAAGTAGAGTATTGGGGCGGCCTCACCATTGAAGTCCAAGGCCCGGTCACCGGCCAGAAATATACGTTCTCTGGACTCTCTCGCCTTGGCTTAATCGATCCGAGAGACGCTCCCGGCATCTTAAGAAATCAAGTGTTTCGTTTAAAAGGTACCAAGAAAATCGGAGCGGCGAACCAGCATGGGTAGACCCGCCGCCAGAATGGGCGATTCCACCGCTCACGGTTCCCCGCTCATGGGCGCCGCTTGCACCACTGTGCTCATTGGCGGCAAGCCCGCCTGGCGCATCGGCGACCAGCACACTTGCACCATTCCGAACGCTCCCCCTCCCGCCTGCGATGGCGCTCCCCACGGCCCCGGTATCACCGTGCCCGGCGGCGGAGGTGGTGAAGGCGTGACTCTCATCGGCGGCAAACCCGCCGCGTGCCTTGGAGATATTGTGACGGAGCCGCATGCTTTGATACCCCTCCCACCTCCCAATAATATTGTTGCTGGCGAACCTACCGTGCTGATCGGCCAGGGCGGTGGTGGGGGCGGATGCGCCGCAGGTGGTACTTGACCAGCCTGATTTGTTCCCCGTGAGGGTACGTATTCTCAGCAGAGTCAGCCCATATAGAATGCTTCATTTCAACGTCACCAGCGGAGCCGTTTGTTTCTCAGCGGTAGATTTTTCTCTTCCGGGACTTATTCCTTTCGATTTCGAGCGCGACTACAAGAGTGATCTGAACCTGTGCGGGCATCTTGGCTGGAATTGGACGACGCCCCTTGACGTTGCCCTCTTGTGGGCCGATTCGGGCTTCTCGTTCCGAGACCAATGGGGGCATCTTCACACCCTCCAAAATAAGAAAAGCGCAACGCCGGAAGACCGTTTATTTCTATTTTCTAATTCCGGGCGAGACCTAATAGTCACTACTCCCGGGGACTCTCATTGGCATTTTTTCGAGGCTCGCGATGGATACCTTGTGCGCTCACTGGAAGATAGCAGCGGTAACGCGATCACATTCGATTACGGGTCGACTGGTTTAGTTCAGGTCATCACCGACTCACTCGGACGTCGTATCGCCGTCCACCACCATGGCCGCAGAGTCAAGGAATTCGAGTTTATATCAGACGCCCGAGATCGCTCCAGCAACTCGCTTGTTCGCTATTCCTACGACCGCTCCGATAACCTGATAGCCGTTCAAGATGCAAACGGTAACTCTTGCCATTTCGAATACAGTGCTCATCTCATCGTCCGCTACGAGAACCGAAACGGCGGGTCTCAATACGCCGCCTATGATGTAATGAACCGCTGCGCAAATTTGTGGCTAGATGGAGGGGAGCGAGCCAAGCGCGTCCGGTACGATGACCGCCGCCGCACCGCAGCAGTTACCGACTCTCGCGGCAGTACGGCGATCTACCGCTGGAACGAAGCTGGATCTGTGACCGAACAAGTTAACGCGCTCGGCGGCGTTACATCCAACATTTTCGACGACGCGAATTCGCTGATTTCTTCCCTCGATGAAATCGGAAACCCAAAACTGACTGCGCTGTTCGACGAGCAAACACGCACCCTTACCGTAACCCACGCGAGCGGAGCGACCACCATTCTTGAAGAAGATGACCATGGGCGCTTACTCCGGCAGGTCGATGCCTGTGGAGCTGAGTGGCGCTGGTTTTACGATCACGCGGGTCGGGTTGAACGCGTCATTTGGCCCTCCGGCTCTGGCATAACTCTGAGCTATGACTCCCAAGGATTCCTTTCCAGTCGGACAGATCGAAGCGGCAATACGGTGACCCAAGCCCGAGCCGGTGATGGTACGCGGGTCACTGTCGCCGACTCTCTCGGTCTCTTGATGGAATACAGTTACGACCCCTTGGGACGCTTTGTAGGCGCGCGAGACGGAAATGGCGAGTTCTGTTCGCTCACCCTGGATGCTGGGGGGAGAATCCAAAGATGTGTTTGGCCGGATAACAGTGAAGTCCTCTATTCGTATGACGCTGAGGGAAATCCTGTTTCCGTGATTGACGAACTCGGCAGCCGGAGTTCATTCAGACTCGATGCTTTCGGTAAGTGCCTAGACTACACCAATCCGCTGGGCGAGTCGGTAACGTTCCGCTACGGCAGCGAAGGCGAAATTGTCGCAATTAGCAACGAGCGCGGAGAACGCAACGCTTACGAATATGACGCGTTAGGGAGAGTTATCCGCCAAGTGTTTTTTGACGGTTCGTCTGAATCATATTCCTACGGCGATCGCGGCGAACTCTTCAAGCTTCAGCAGGGCGACGGCTCTTTCATAAATCTGATTTATGACCCCGATGGGCGGATTATTGCAAAGAAATACTCCGACGGCACTTCCGACCATTTTTCCTATGATGCGCTCCGCCGTCTCGTCGCGGCTTCTAACCCGACTACCACCTTGAGTCTGAAATGGGATCCAGACGGGAATCTGGTTCAAGAAACACAAGGCGATCATACCCTGGATCACTTCTTCGATTTGACAGGCAATCGAGTTCAATCGAAAGACTCGCGAGGCCGGACCGTACGCTACAGTTATGATGCCCGCGGTCGGCTTATCTCGATAGCTGATTCGATGATGGGGCGGCACGGCTTCGAATATGACTCCGCTAATTTATTGCGGCGTCATGAGTTGCCCAACAAGGCGCTCCTTGAATTCGATTACGACCCCAGGAAAAGGACCATTGCGCAGCGATTAAGCGTAGCCAACGACCTTGAACTGACTGCATCGTACACCTTCGATTCTGGAAACCGCCTAATCTCCCAGAGAACATTCGCGGGATCCGATGAGCAAATGAGCTACGACTCACTGGATCGAGTCCTCAGCGTATCAAGAACTGGCCATGCCACCGAAACTTACGCATATGACCTTGCGGGCAATCTTACTCAGGTGCCTATCGCAAACAATCTCTCTTACGCCGAGGGTAATCGACTAATAACGCTCAATGAAAGCTCGATCGATTACGACAACTGCGGCTCGTTGACCGGAATCGCAGACTCGACCCAGCTCACCAGTTTTGTATACGACGTAGCCGGACGCCTTACCAGCATCGCGCGCGATGGAGTCATTGTGGCTTCCTACAGCTACGATCCACTGGGCCGGCGCGTCAGCAAGAACGTGGATGGAGTTACAACCACCTTTCAATGGGATGGTTTTGTTCTATTCGGCGAAGCCAGCGCCTCAAATCGAATAGAGTATTTATTTGACGAACAAAGATTTCTTCCTCTTTCTCGTACCGTCAGCGGACAGGCGAAGCATTTCGTTGCAGATCGGAGGGGCTGCATAGCCGCAACGCTGGACGACTCGGGCAAACTGACCGGAACCTCGGACTTCAACGCGCTGGGAGCAATTCGCAATTCGTCCGGCGAAATCTCGGAGCACCCGTTTCGGCTGCTGGGGCAGTACGCTGATCCAGAATCTGGGCTCTATTACAATCTGCAGCGATACTACCAGCCATCTACTGGCCGATTCTTAACGCGCGATCCATTGGGCATCATCGCTGGACTGAACGGATACCGTTACGGACCCAACACGTTTACCTGGCAGGATCCATTCGGACTCACTGGCGAGTGTCAGGGAGATGTGTTCTACCGGGCGATGTCAGACGAGGAAAAGGCAAAAGTGTTAGCTGACTGCCAGTTGCACGCCAGAGAGACGCATAAATGCCCTGAAGGTCCATATGTGACTCAGGAACGTGCCTACATTCAGAGAGCTCAGCGCAGACATCCGAAGGACTACCCGAACGTCGCTGAAATCTGTACTCAGCCGGGAACCGCCGACGCCATGCAGAGCGCTCCTTTTGCGGGCCCAAACGGCTCCCAGACCGGCGGGCGGTTCTCAGGCATGGCTGCTGTCGTCAGCGGGCAAGTTGATCGCATTGAACTCAAGATGGAAAAAGACGCGCTAAACTACGGCCTCAGTAAAGGCAAGGGACTAAAACTTTTCAATAGCAAAGTGGAGAGCATGAAATTTACTCCTTCCGGTGAAACTTGTGCCAAGTAATTCTGACCCTCGGCAGGAGTTGCTGGAATCGCTTGTTAGATTAAGGGAGTCTCCCGGACAGGCTCTTGAGGACAAGCGCACCCGGGAACTAATGAGCCGTGCCTCGGAAGCCGCAATGTCGATGCCAGACGACGCGTTCCTCGCGCGTTTACTTGAGACTGAATATGCCGCACTCGGTAGGTCGGGCGACATTTTGGTTTGTTCCGTTCTTAGCAATGTTGCCGAAGAACGACAGTTGCAGGGCGCGGTTCCGACACTGAATCGGATGCTCGCCGATCCACGCACCCTCGCTCTCCACGAGGACCTAGCTGAGACACTCGGGGAAATTGGTGATGAGAGCTCGGTACCGTTTTTGATCGGCGCGCTCTCGTCCAAAGAGAACTGGGTCAGGGCAAAATCCGCTGAATCGCTCGGGAAGCTGTCTGATACACGCGCGATCGCCCCGCTGATCTTACTCCTCAAGGACGATTCGGAGTCGGTGATCGAGAACGCGATCGATGCTTTGGCGGATATGAGAGCGATAGAAGGCTCCGGCGCCTTGACGCAGGTAGCCGCTTCTCCTGAAGAAAGCACTTTCTTACGATCAAAAGCAATACAGGCTCTCGCTCAGATGCGAAGCAAAGAGGCCTTACCTTTTCTCCAAAGGCTTGTCGATAGCCAGGAGAATAATGAGGTTGTCACAGCGGCCCGTCAGGCGATTGCTGCCCTGGACTCATCCGCATGACTCCGCTAGCGGATCTCTCGAATAACGAAAGCTTCTCTGGTTTAAACTGGCGCGGCTCCGCTCACGCAGGCGCCGATCTAAAGGGGATACAGATTTCAGCCAGCGACTTGTCCGGCGCGGATTTCAGCCGAGCTGACCTACAGGGAGCGTGCTTTTCTAACGTGGATTGCCGAAAGGTGAATTTCTCGGGCGCTCGACTTAAACTGGCGCAATTCAAAGGGTGCCTTCTATCTCGGTCGGTCTGGCGTTCGTGCGACTTGCAAGGGGCACGCTTTCTTGAATGCAATCTTTCGGATTCCGACTTCCGTTTGTCCGAGATGCAAGGGTTTGTCCTTAGTCTTTGCGACATGCGGTCCGCTAATCTCGCAGGTTGTGATCTCGAAGATTCGATTTTCGAAGGTGTCGACCTGACCGATAGTTGTCTCTTGCAGGCCAAACTATTGAAGACGACAATGACGGGGTCGAATCTCTTTAGGGCCATCTTGCTTGAGGCCGAAATTTCCGATGCGAACATCTCAAGCTGCAATCTTTCAAAAACAACGTCGCCCGGTCTTCTGGTCATTCGCAGTAAGCTTAGTGGAACCAATTTCCGCCTCGCAGACCTATCAAAAGCACGCTTCGAGAGCTCTGATATCAGCACCTCGAACTTTGAGCGCGCCTCCCTGCAAGGCGTCGAATTCTCCAGCGTCACTGCACTAGAAGCCAACTTCGAGTTTTGCGACATGCGTAGCGCCAGATTCGTGTCCGCCGAACTGACCCGGTCCAATCTCGTGGGTGCCGCGTTGAGCGGTGCCCGCGCCTCGCAGTCCTCCTTTGAGGACGTGGATCTGTTTTGGTCGGAAATGGTTGGCTTTGTGCACGCCGGCTGCAAATTTAACGGAGCCCGTTGGCCCGAAGAGGCAAGGATAGTTCATACACTTGGCAGTATCACACCTCCGCACCTCGTACCCGAGCCCTTGTATCGTCCGGCCACAACCGAAGATGCGAGAGGAAAACTCCTTGAAGCTTATCTCGGTCCCTCTGCTCACCCCCCCAACAACCCCTCCACCCTCTCATAAATCCGATTCACAATAAAATCCCCATAACTCGTATCTCTCAAAACCCTCTCCAACGTCAAATCCGGCCCCCGGTTATACCGCGTCCCAATAATCCGCATCTCACTCTTCCCAATCTCCCTCTTCCCCGGAAAATCAATCTCCTTCAACTGCCACAAATGTTTCGCCACAATCGCCAAATCGTTATCCGCGTTCTGCAGGCAATTCACCAGCGCCGTCTTATCGCCCTCGCTCAATTGATTGAAATCCAAACCCATCGTCTCCGCCGCTCGCCGCAATTGAATCGCCACCGGCCCCATCGACGTCATCCCCGGTTGCTTCGTCAGCGAAAATATCTGCACCCCGTCCCTGCTTACGTCCAAGCGCACCGCCGTGCGTACCTCATAAACATCAATCTTGAAGCTATAAGGTTTACCCCCCGCCTCAATCCATGCCACCCCCGCCAACAACTCCGGCGGCAAATCGTACAGCTTCGCAGCCTTCTTAATGGCCGCTCGATGCCCCCGCACCCAAGCGTCCTTGTAATTGCGCAGTATGTCTGCGTCCCCGCCCATCCACTTCGGCAAAACTTTCCACACCACTACATCCCAATAGCCCCACGAAAAATCGGGCGCACCCTGCTTCGTGCACAAGCCAAGCGGCGTCGGCGCCGGCGTTTCCGCCCGGCAAACTGTCCCGTCGTCAAGCCGCTGCGGCGAGTTCCACTGGCATACCGGTCCTGGTCTCCGCTCGTTCGACACTACTCAATCCTCCCGCAAGTATAACTGCTTTAGCCCTGCAAGTAATCGGCCAACTGAATGGTGAAATCCTCGCGTTTTCATGAATTTTCGCTCAAATCATGCAAAACCCCATCGCCAATCCGATACAATAAACCTCCAGGATGTTTTAATCGCTTTCAGGACACTTATGGACCAACCGGCCGCTTCTGCGCCCGCTCTCAACATCGAGCAGCTCCTCCAACTTCACTCCCTCACCAAAGACGTTGCCAAGCTTTGCCAGAAGCAGTTGCGCACCTATCTCGATACCGCCGCCATGCTCTTCCGCCCCCGCCGCACCCTCGGCGACGCCATCGAAGGCAGTGAGCGCGAATCCATCCCCAACTCCGAACGCAACGTCACCGAGCTCCGCGAACTCTTCCGCAGCGTCGCCCTCCGCCCCTTCGATCTTCGCCCTGAACTCAGCATCCCCCTCGAATCCATCTCCACTCAGATCCAACTCAACGAATGGGAATACATCCACACCACCAAAACCGATCGTGGTTGGCAGAACATCAAAGTCACCGCCCCACTTACCTGGGTAATCACTTATTCCTCCGCGTATTCGCTTTCTATTCTCCGTCAAGTCATCGCCGGCAAAGAGGAGCGTAACCCCGATTCAGTTCGCGCCTTCGTTCTCCGCGCCTGCCTCATGAACTTGCACTTCACTAAGTTCCCCGGCCTCGTCGATCTCTTCGCCGGTCTTCGTTATCGCGTCGAAATGCGCAAATCCCCCGAGTTGGGAGATTTGCCCCTCGTCACCATCTCCGCGCCTTTCTCCACCCTCCGCCCGCCCGATTCGCTTGTCACTGTCGCCAGCGGCCTCGCCGGAGGCGCCAGCTTCGCCGAAGTGCTCGATCTAGACAGCGTGCGCCAAATTCGTGACCCACTCCGTGAGGAAATCGCCGCCGTCTTCAAGAGTCATGGTCAGGAGCTCTAGCCCCTCATGAAAAATCGCCATCGAGTGGTTTGGACTCAGGGGATGTTTCTCACGCCCCAGCACTTCCAGCTCCAGGAGCAATATCTCGAAGACGCTCTCCATTTTCGTTTCAACGCGTCTCACTACGCCAATTGGGGCGTCACCACTCTGAAGATCGACGCCGACGCCCTCGCCAACGGCCAATTCCGCGTCTCTGAGTGCAGCGGAGTCATGCCTGATGGCGAGCCTATCGATATTCCCGCCACCGACGAAGCCCCCGATTCGCGCGCCCTGGCCGATCACTTTCCTCCCAATCGCGAATCGCTCGATGTCTTTCTCGCATTGCCTGAAAACAAAGCCGGAACCCGCATTGTCACCATCCCCGGCTCGGAACAAATCGTCGGCTCTCCCAGAACTCGCTACCTAGCCGAAATCCGCAACATCAAAGACGAGAACTCCGCCGACGACGAAAAAGAAATTCAAGTCGCCCGCCGCACCTTCCGCCTCCTCTTCGGCGACGAATACCGCGATGGCTACACCTCGTTCCGCATCGCCCAGGTCATTCGCAACCCCGCCGGCTTGCCCATTCTCAATCCGAAATTCGTTGCACCCTGTCTCGATCTTTCCTCCAGCCAATACCTCTCCGATCTCCTCCTTCGCCAAATAGAGATCCTAGCCACCAAAAGCAACGCACTCTCCGCCCCAAGGCGCGCGCGCAGCACCGTGATCGCAGATTTTTCTCCTTCCGAAACCTCCAACTTCTGGCTCCTCCACACCGTCAACTCCTATCTCCCCGAACTCAAGCACATCTGGAAAGTCCGTCACGGCCATCCCGAGTCTGCCTATGTCGCCATGCTCAAGTTAGCCGGCGCGCTCACTACCTTCTCTCTCGAAGGTCACCCGGAAGACATGCCCGATTACGATCACGATGACCTCGGCCTCTGTTTCACCCAACTCAACGACAAAATCCTCAAGCTCGCCGGCTACATCGTCAAGCAGAACTTCGTCGGCATCGACCTGAAGCCCAGCGACCGTTTCATCTGGACCGGCATAGTCACCGAAGACACTTATTTCCGCGATACGCAATTTTATCTGTCGGTCAGCGCCAAGATGGGCGTCGACGATATCATTCGCAACGTCCCCCTCCTCGTCAAAGTCACTCCGCAAGAAGACGTTCAGCGCGTCGTTCGCAACGCCTTGCCCGGCATCGTTCTCCGCCACGCGCCCACCCCGCCGCCTGCCCTCCCCGTCAAGCTCGACCACCAATATTTCCTCATCAATCAAGGCGGTGATTTGTGGGACACTCTCGTCAAATCCCGTCAAATCGCGGTCTACGCCCCCGGCAGTATCGTCGAACCTAAGATGGAAGTGTTGATCGTCCTCCCCTAGCTGTTCAGCCTGCGTACCCTAACCCAATAACTCCCTGCGCTTGCGCCGCCACACTCAGGTCTGCGCCTCTCGCCGGCCCGAAACCGCCCTCTACAATCCTTTTCGTCTCTGGCGCGCAAAATGCTCTTACTCTTTCCAGGAGATTAAGCAATGGCTACAAAGATCACCCCGATCGCACGATGCATCGCTCCAATATTTTTCGCGGCGGCAATCTTGTCCGCGCAACAGAAAACTTTCGACGGCGCTTGGCAAATGGATACCGCTCAAAGTCACGTGAGTGATGGCCGCGTCGTCAGCCTCACGATTGCCACCATTTCCGACGGCATCAAAATCGCCATGAAAATCCGCAAGACCGACGGTCAGGAATCAACCTCGGAATTCACCAGTAAGCTCAACGGCAAGGCTTGTGATGTCTCCGAAGGCTCACACACGTCAAAGCTCACTGTCTGGTACGACGGCCCAACCTTGAACGCTTGTAAGGAAAACGGACCTCCCGGCGATGTCACCTCCGTTTGGAAGTTCGAGCTATCTCCCGATAAGCAAAACATGACCATGAAGATCAGTCATTATGATCCGGCTGCCGACGACGAAACGCTGCTCTTCACCAAGAAAGCTTCCTAACTTGGGAAGCCGGGGCTGGCCAAGGAGGAAGCAATTTTTGCCACCGCTTTCTCCACACCGGCCAGCACTGGGGTTGACGGCGGCACTCCTGCCCCAAACTGCGCCGCCTCAATCCCATAAATTGTTAAGCGTTTTGGCAGCCGGTCGAGAGTTCGCGCCAATTCGATCGCATCGGCTAAGCCAAAGGAGTGTGTGGATGATCGGAATGCATTGCCTCGTAATCCGCCGGCCCTCGCGTCCCAGATGTGGAGCGCGCCGGGAGCAGCGCCGGTCCGGACCGCATCCGCTAAAACGGCATACTCCGCAGTCCTCCAGATTTCAATCAGATTCATGGGGTCGCCCTGATGCTCCATCGCGCCAATGCCCTTTTCGATAAGCCTGCGCGCAACCAGTATGCCGGCTGCGTCGTCACCGCGATCGGTATTTCCAATGCCTATGATTAGCACGTTTCAGTTTTGATATTGTTTCATGAAAGGAAGCCGTGGTGGTAGCGCAAGAACGGTTGAGCGTAATCGCCGCTGGTGAGTTGGCCGGACTCATCGCAGCGCTCGTTGAGCGGAACTACGAAGTGATTGCTCCCGTAGTGCGTGACGAAGCCATCGTCTACGAGCGCATTGAAAGCGCTCAGGAGCTTCCCGCCGGCTGGACCGATGAACAAGCTCCCGGCCAATATCGCCTTCATCGCCGCACTGACAATGCCCTGTTCGGTTACGCCGTAGGTCCACAGAGTTGGAAAAAATATTTGCATCCGGCGGATATTCGCCTCTGGTCCGCCCAGCGCGAGAATGGCACGTTCCGCATTCTCAACCAGGAGACCGGTCCCACCAAGCGCTACGCTTTCCTTGGAGTCCGTGCTTGTGAGCTGGCCGCCATCGGGGTCCAAGACCGCGTCTTGCTCCAACCTCCCAATCAGGACCCAATCTACGCAGGACGTCGCGAGGGTGTTTTCATCGTCGCGGTGCAGTGCATCCATTCTGCCGCTACGTGTTTCTGTGCCTCCATGCAGACGGGGCCGCAAGCGCACGGCGGCTATGATCTCGCGCTCACTGAGTTAGTCGGCGTAGGCGAGCACCGCTTTCTCGTCGATGTAGGCACCTCGGCCGGCAACGATATTCTCAACATGTTGTCCCATCACCCTGCGGTCGAAGAGGACATTCGTCTGGCTCAAGCCGCGGTGGAGAGTGCAGCCGCCGCGCAAACGCGCCGCCTCGATACTTCCAATATCCGCGATTTGCTTTACTCCAATTTCGACCATCCACGCTGGGATAACGTCGCCGAACGCTGTCTCACCTGCGCCAATTGCACACTTGTTTGTCCTACCTGTTTCTGTACCACTGTCGAAGACACCAGCGATCTGACCGGCGAGCATGCCGAGCGCTGGCGTCGCCTCGATTCTTGTTTTACTCTCGATTTTTCCTACATACATGGAGGCAGCGTGCGCTCATCCGCCAAAGCGCGTTATCGCCAGTGGATGACTCACAAGCTCGCTTCCTGGATCGACCAGTTTGATAGCTCCGGCTGTGTCGGTTGTGGCCGCTGCATCGCCTGGTGCCCAGCGGGAATTGATATCACCGAAGAACTTGCCGCCATCCGCGGCCCTGAAACCAATGGAAACACTGAAACACATCATTGAAGAACACCCCTTCTTTATCGACTTGCCGGCGCCCTATCTCGACTTGCTTGTCGGCTGCGCCGCCAACGTTCGTTTTGACTCTGGAACCTATATCTTCAAGGAGGGCGAAGAGGCGAACGAGTTTTTTCTCATCCGCCACGGCCGCGTAGCGGTTGAGATGTTCGCGGCCCAGCGAAAACCAACCATTGTCGAAACTTTGAATGCCGGCGAAATCCTTGGCTGGTCTTGGCTCCTCCCGCCGTATCATTGGCGCTTTCAAGCGCGCGCCGTCGAGCAGGTGCGTGCCATCTCGCTCGACGGGAAATGTCTCCGCGGCAAATGTGAACAAAACCACGATCTGGGATACGAACTCTTGAAGCGCTTTTCCAAGATCATTGAGAGGCGTCTCGAAGCCACCCGGCTTCAATTACTCGATATCTATGCTGCAGGTTGAACCCATTATCTCCGCTAACCCGATGCTGCCTTCCCCATTCGAGGTGTATAGTGTCTCCCGCGATACTCGCGACACTTCCACCTTGTTGCTCGAACCTCGGAACGGCGCATCGGTCCAAGCCTTTCAACCCGGACAGTTTAGCATGCTTTGGGCTTTCGGCGTCGGTGAAGTGCCCATATCTATTAGCGGTGACCCAGCCAATGCCTCGCGCCTTGTCTACACCATCCGCAATGTTGGCCACGCCAGCGGCGCACTTGTCAACGCAAAGCCCGGTGATTCGGTGGGCGTTCGTGGCCCGTTTGGCGTCGGTTGGCCGGTCGAATCAGCTCGCGGTCGCGACGTCGTCATAGTTGCCGGTGGCATCGGCCTTGCCCCCTTGCGCTCGGTCATCTATACTGTTCTGCATAATCGCAGCCAGTTTGGCAAGCTCGTCATCGTTTATGGATCTCGCCGCCCGGCAGATCTCTTATTTCGCAAGGAGCTTGCTGCCTGGGCGCGCCTGCCTGAAACCCAGGTGCTCACTACGGTAGATTCCGGCGGCCCAAGTTGGCGCGGTAACGTAGGCGTTGTTACCACCCTCTTTCGTTATCTCGATTGCCGGCCCGCTAACTCAGTCGCCATGTTATGCGGCCCCGAAGTGATGATGCGCTTTGCGGCCCGCGACCTCCAATCCATCGGCCTCGCTTCTTCCAGTATTTATCTGTCCATGGAGCGCAACATGAAATGCGCCCTTGGTTTCTGCGGACACTGTCAATGGGGTCCGCATTTCATCTGCAAAGATGGCCCCGTGTTTCCTTACGCCCGCATTGGCCCGCTCCTCCAACGTCATGAACTCTAAAAGCAAATCCAAACCGCGCCTTGGCGTGTTCAAACTCGCCTCATGCGACGGTTGTCAGTTGACCCTCCTCGATGTCGAGGACGAACTCCTCGCCCTCGCAGGTGCCGTCCAGATTGCCTATTTCCCCGAGGCCAGCCGTGCCATGGCGCGCGGTCCCTATGACATTGCGCTTGTCGAAGGCTCCGTCACCACGCATCACGATGCCGAGCGGATTCAACAAATTCGCCGTGCATCCAAAACTCTCTTTACCATCGGTGCTTGTGCCACCGCAGGTGGCATCCAAGCCTTGCGTAACTGGAAAGATAGCGATGAATTTGTCCGCGCCGTCTACGCCACCCCTGGCTTTATCTCCACTCTCAAGCTCTCCACCCCCATCTCCGAACAGGTGCGCGTCGATTTTGAGCTTCGCGGCTGCCCCATAAATAAGCGTCAACTCATTGAGCTGATCTCCGCAACACTGGCTGGACGAAAGCCCAATATTCCTTCTTACAGTATGTGTGTCGAATGCAAGCGCCAGGCAAACGTCTGTGTCATGGTCGCTCACGGCACGCCCTGCCTCGGCCCGGTAACTCACGCCGGTTGCCACGCTCTCTGTCCCGCTTACTCCCGCGGCTGTTATGGCTGCTATGGCCCCATGGAATCTCCCAACACCGCCTCGCTCTCCACTCACTTCCGCATTCTGGGTCAAACCAATCCCGAACTATCGCGCGCCTTTCGCGGCTTCAACGCCTGGTCGCCCGAGTTCCGCCATGCCAGTGAGGAGGCCGACCGCGCATGAGTACAACCGGTATCAAAACCATTCGCGTCAATACTCTCGCCCGCGTTGAAGGTGAAGCCGCGCTGCTCATCAAGTTCCGGGGCAACCGCGTGACCGACGTTAAATTCAACGTCTATGAGCCGCCTCGCTTGTTCGAAGCCTTGTTGCGTGGCCGCCATTGTTCGGAAGCCATTGACATAACCTCGCGCATCTGCGGTATTTGTCCCGTTGCTTATCAAATGAGTGCGGTTCACGCGGTTGAATGCGCCCTCGGCATGGAAATTGATCCCGCCGTCCGCCTGCTTCGCCGTTTGTTCTACTGCGGCGAATGGATCGAAAGCCACACGCTACACGTTTACATGCTCCACGCGCCTGATTTTCTGGGCTATGAAGATTGCATTGCCATGGCTCGTGATCACCGCGCCATCGTGGAAAAAGCTCTCCGCCTCAAGAAAATCGGTAACCGCATCGTCACGCTTATCGGCGGCCGCGAAATTCATCCCATCTCCGCCACCGTCGGTGGATTTCACAAGCTCTTCTCCCGGAACGAACTCCGCGAACTGACCGACGATCTCGGATGGGCTCTTGAAGCCTCTCTCGAAACCGTTAAACTCGTCTCCGGCTTTGATTTCCCTGAGTTTGAACAGGAATACGAATTCGTCGCCTTGCAACATGCGTCCGAATACCCCTTCAACGAGGGCCGTTTAGTTTCCAACCGGGGTCTCAACATCGCCGCCTCCCAATTCGAAGATCACTTCATTGAGTCGCACGTGGAACACTCCAATGCTCTCCACTGCTCGTTGAATGGCCGTGGTGCTTATCTCGTTGGACCCATGGCTCGCTTCAATTTGAATTTTGATCGCCTCCCGCTCGTCGCGCAGCAAGCCGCCCGCGCCGCTGGCCTCGCGCCGCCTGTCACCAATCCCTTTCGCAGCATCGTCGTCCGCGCCGTTGAACTCGTCTTCGCCTGTTCTGAAGCTCTCCGTATCGTCCGCGAATATACGCCGGCCGCCCGGGCTCATGTGCCCGCACCCAATCGTGCCGGCACGGGCGAAGCCCTTACAGAAGCGCCTCGCGGCATTTTGTATCATCGCTACTCAATCGATAGCCAAGGCCTGATTCTCTCCGCCAAAATCGTTCCTCCCACTTCTCAAAATCAGCGCCGCATCGAAGACGACCTTCGCGCTTTCGCCGCCCAACTCGTCCATCGCCCGCTCGCTGAAGCCACCTGGAAATGCGAGCAAGCCGTTCGCAACTACGACCCCTGCATTTCCTGCGCCACTCACCTTCTCAACGTCAAAATCGAGCGCCATTAAGAGATCTTAACATCTGCGTTTTTCCAGTCACAAGTTTTCAAAACTTTTCGAAATATTCTCAAGTCCAATCCCAGCAGGCATTTACAGCGAATATGCTTCTTCAGTCAGTATCAGTCTCGTCGGTCGGCATACGACGCTGTTGTCGGGATAACAACTGATGACACTTCCAACCGGGCAATTCGCAGCACACCGGTCGCATACCCTAACTAACTCCGCCCGTCAGCCCAACCCAAAAATCGAGGGAGCTTTTTTCGCTGGACCCGTACTATATTTGATAAGCGAAAAAAACCCCCTCCTCTGGCTGTTCCAAATCGTTGACACTCCCACCCTGTCGCGCGATACTGGGATATCTCTTCGATTGCCGCTAGGTAACGATAAAGTTTCGATTCCTGTCACTCCGTTCGTGGCCATTTCAGGGGGCTTCTTCAAAATGATTGGCAACAAAACGCTTCGGGCTATAGCTCTATCCGCGGCTCTTTTTTCTCTTTCTTCACTGCTTTACGGTCAGGCCACCGGCACCATTTCCGGCACCATCACGGATGCCAGCGGCGCAGCCGTTTCCGGTGCCAAGATTACCGTCAGCGGTGAAAACACCGGTACAGTGCGCGATGCCATCTCGGACTCTGCCGGCCATTACGTCGTCCCTCTCCTCGGCGTCGGCAGCTTTTCCGTGCGCGCCGAATTCACCGGCTTTCAGCCCAACGAAGTGAAGAATATCCGCCTGCAAGTCGATGAGCAGCGCGAAGTCGATTTCACTCTTTCCCCCGCCAACGTCCAAACCAGCGTCGAAGTCACGGCCACCCCTGTCGCCGTCCAAACCACCAATCCCACTCTCGGCCAAGTCATCACATCCCAACAAGTTGCTGAGTTGCCCCTCAATGGCCGCGACTTCGTCCAACTGGCCACTCTCACTCCCGGCACCACCCAAGAAACGAATCCCGGCAGCTTTTTCACCAGCGGCGCTAGCAGCGAAGTGGCTGCGCGCGGTTCGTTCTCGCTGTCCGTCGGTGGCTCGCGCGCAAATTCCACCGATTGGCTCCTCGATGGTAACGACAACAACGAACTCACCGGCGGCGGCATAGCCATTCTGCCTTCCATCGATGCCATCCAGGAATTCAAGGTCCTTACCTACAATTACTCTGCCGAATGGGGCACGCGAGCCGGTCCCACCGTTCTCGTAACCACCAAGTCCGGAACCGATTCCATCCATGGAACCGTCTTCGAATTCTTCCGCAACACCAAGCTCGACGCCCGCAGCTTCTTCGCCGCGAATACTGAGCAGTTCAACCTAAATCAGTTCGGCGGTTCCGTCGGCGCGCCCATCAAGAAAGACAAAACGTTTATCTTCGCCGACATTCAAAATAAGTTTCAGCGTCATGGCATCCCGTTCACTGGCTTGGTGCCCAGCGTAGCCATGCGCAATGGTGATTTCACCGACGATGCCTTCGGCAATCCGCGTACTGGCTATCTCGTAAATCCCAACGTGGCCGGCACAGGCGCCAGCACCGATTTTCAATGTGGCCCGGACGGCACTCCTGAACCCGCCGCCGCTAACGGCAGCCAAACGCCAGGCACTCCGTGCAATAAGATTCCGTCAAACCTGGCGAACTCCATTGGCCAAAAGCTCATCAATCTCTATCCGCTGCCCAACGCCAACAATCCCGGCCTCGGTTATAACTATGTCAACGAACCGGTCCGCAAATTAAACGAAGGCGAGTTCGATGGCCGCCTCGACCACAATTTTTCGAACAATGATTACGCGTTCGCGCGCTTCAGTTACGACCAAGCTACCTCCTATGTTCCCGGGGGATCTCCCGGCTTCGCTGAAGCCAACGCTTTCGGCAGTAATCAAGGCATTCTGAACCATGGCCGCAATGCTGCCCTTTCAGAGACTCACGTCTTCTCTCCCAATACAGTCAACCAGATCAGCGGCGGGTACAACCGTATTTTCGATTACATTACCTCCCAAGGAACCGGCAGTTGTTACGCTCGAACGCTCGGCATTCCCGGAGCAAACCTGGGTGGTCCTAGTTGCGGTCTCACCAGTTCTCAAATGGATGGCGGCTATTGGTCTCTTGGCGACCGTGGCTATTCGCCCTTTCAAGGGGGAACCAATGTTTTCTCGGTCTCCGATTCGCTCGACATGGTGCGTGGGAATCACGATATCAAGGTCGGCATGGGCATACGCGCCAACCAAATGAACGTACTCACCGAGGCCTTCGGCGACGGCTATTGGATCTATAGCGGCGCTTGGACTAATGAACCGATGGCGGATCTACTGCTTGGCCTGCCGAGCCTCGCCATTCACGATCAGACCTTTGGCGGCACCACGACCGGCCGGAGATGGAAGCTTTTTCGCCCTTATGCTGAAGACAGCTGGCGCGTCACCAAAGATCTTACGCTGAACTTAGGTCTCGCCTGGGCGTTTGTTACTCCCATCACCGAGGCTCACGACCGTCAGGCCGATTTCAATCCCGCCAATGGCCAATTCTTGATTGCCGGCCAGGGCGCGAGTTCGTCAGCCGGAATTCAAATGGATAAAACGGCTGTTGAACCTCGCATTGGCGTTGCCTGGAAACCTTTCGGCAGCAAGAACACGGCCATCCGCGGAGGCTACGCCATTTTCCATGATTCATCCTGGAATCAAGGCGCGCAGGGCTTGTGGCAGAACCCGCCTTACTTTGCCGAATCGGATCGCTTTGCCTTTGGTGGAAACTGCACTTTCGCCACAGCCGCTTGCGCTGCTAACCCCGCCAACACGCCATCCGCCATCAGTGCTTCCGACGGCTTTCAAATTTTCACAGCACCCCCGGTTCCGGCGGATTTCACCGGCACCATCCAAGCTCAGAACTTGAACTTTAAACAAGGCCGCGTGCAACAATTCAATATCAATCTCGAACGCCAGCTGCCTGGAGCGATCGTCGTCACTGCCGGCTACGCGGGATCGCGCAGTTCCCACATTCTGATCGACGGCAACAATCTCAACGTCTCCTCGCCTTCCGCTTGCGGTACCGTTTCCGGCTACACTCTCGGCTGCGGTCCCGGCGGAGCCGCCTTCGGCGTTCCCTACGGCGGGCCGTTCGCCTACTCTACCGTCGCGAGTACCAGTGATATCGGGCGGGCCCATTACGATTCTTTCCAGCTCAAAGCCGAAACCAAAAGCTCGCGTGCGGGCATATATGCTTTGATTGGTTACACCTATTCGAGAGACCACGACAACGGCTTTTCTGACGGCCTCGGTAGCACCATTGGCGCCACTTACTTCCCGCTGCCCAACTGGCAGAACCTCGATTGGGGCCTGTCTCAGATCAATCTCAATCAGAACTTCACCGCCAGCCTGATTTATGATTTGCCCTTTGGCAAGGGCAAAAAGTACGGCAGTTCATGGAGCGGCCCTGCCAAAATGATTATTGGCAATTGGGAAGTTACAGTCATCGAGAAGGCGAACTCCGGATTCCCGCTTTTTGTCGTCGATAGTGCGAACGCTTCCGGCGTGAATTTTGAAAATAACGGCAACAGCTTGAACCGGCCTGATCAAACCTGCAACCCCATGGCAGGCAACCATACGTTAAACGCGTGGTTCAACACCTCTTGCTTTTCGGCGCCTGCTGCCGGCGAGCTTGGCACTGCCTCGCGCACGCCCGGCTATGGCCCCAACTTCGTCAACACGGATTTCTCGGTGGTGAAGCACTTTCCGGTCCGCGAGAACTTCCGGATTGATTTCCGCAGTGAGTTTTTCAATCTGTTCAATCATGCTCAATTTGGCCAGCCGGGCGTCGATCTTAACTCCCCGGCCACCTTCGGAGCCATCAGTTCCACCGTGGGCAATCCCCGCGTAATTCAATTCGCTCTGAAAGCCGCGTTCTAAGTCTCTTGAAGTTTTCTATCGTTCTCTTATTAGTTTTGGCAAGCTCGCTTGCTGCGGACGCGCCGCGCCGCAAAGTCATTATCAACGAAGATTGTTCCGGCCCTGGCGGCAGCAACATGCAAACGTTGCTGCTGCTCATCCAGTCTCCCCAAGTCGAAGTTCTTGGCATCACCATTGTTAGCGGAGATCAGTGGCGCGATGAAGAAGCCGCGCATGCCTTGCGCCTGCTTGAGATCATCGGCCGCACCGATATCCCAGTGATGTTGGGCGCATCCGGGCCCCTTGTCTTTACTCGCGAAGAGGCCGAGTTATGGCAGCAGCGCTTCGGCAAGCTTGCCTACGCCGGAGCTTGGGATGGCCGTTGGTTCCACGAGTCGTCTCTGGTTCCTCCTTTGCCCGAAGGCGAACCGAAAATAAAACCGGCCCAGGAAGACGCCATACACTTCCTCCTTCGCAAGGTGCATGAGTTCCCGAATCGAGTCACCATTTATGAAGGCGGTCCTATGACGAACCTGGCACTCGCCATCTCCATAGATCCGCATTTCCCGGAGTTGGCCGAAGAACTCGTTTTCATGGGAGGCAGTCTCAACCCCGAAAGCGATAACCCCGAATTCGCCAATACTCCCCGGCATGAATTCAATCTCTGGTTCGACCCCGAAGCCGCCTATATTGTGCTGCGTGCGCCCTGGAAAAAGATCGTTTGCACGCCCGTCGACATTTCTATCAAAGCCCATTTCACTCCCGAAATGGTGAAGCACATGGACGCCAGCGGCAAGACGATCGCCCACTACATCGCTCAATACTACAAGCCAGGCGACGGCAACGACCTGATGTGGGACGAACTCGCCGCCGCTGCCTGGATCGACCCTTCCATTATCACCAGGAAGGAAACCCTTTACATGAGCGTCGATATAGGTCATGGCGCGGGATACGGCAACACATTGACATGGGCGGCTCCCGATAAGCCTCAAGTCACCGTTCAGCCGGTGGAGATTCAGCTTGATCTAGACTCCGGTAAGTTTTTCGATATGTTCGAAAGCCTAATGACCCGGTAATCCAATCACAAACCGTTGCATTTCAGCTCGTTCTCGTTCAATTCGTTCATTCGACTCTTTCGATAGCCGCTGGAAAATGGCCATCTCTTGCTTGGCTTTTTCAGCATCGCCGCTGACACGATATGCCTCTGACAACCGATAATACCCTTCTACCAAATCCGGATTGGCTTCTATTGCCTTCTGAAAGTCGCCCATCGCCTCACGGCGATTCTGCGCAATAACGCCGAGCTGTAGATACGCATCGCCGAGATGTGGATCTAACCGCACTGCCTTCAGTAGCAGCGGGCGAGCCGCGTCGTAGTTGTGTTGGTTGCAAAGGCTCACCGCATAGTAATAGTTGGCCCACGCATTTTCCGGCTGCAATCCCGCAAATCGGGCCAGCCGCTCTTGATAGCCGGGGTCTTCAGTGATCTCCCGCCTTTGCACTTTGCTTAGGAATGCATAGGGTTCTGGATCATTCGGGTCCAGATCCACCGCCTTGAAAAACCACTCCTTCGACTTCTCGTACGACCCCGCCGCGTAATACGCCGATGCCAATCCGAGCGTCATTCGTGCCGAATGCGGAAACAACCGCACTCCTTTCCCGAATACTTCCGCCGCCGGCTGCGACGCGCCATGTCTCAGCAATTCCGTTCCCCAGTCGAACAGATTCGTCTCGCTCGGATCCAACTCGGCCGCGCGCTGATCCTCGTCCACTGCGTCCAGCGCCCGTCCTGAATGCTCGTAATCCTCTGCCAGCGAGTGATGCGGGTCCCCAAGCGCCGCTGTCGACTTCGCCAGCGCCTCCGCCGATCGCAAAACCGTGTCCGCTCCATGTCCTCCGCGATATGTGTTGTCGGTAACGCCGGCTACCGTGAAGGCCGGCTCATCAAAGAATTGTGGCTGTAGCGTTAGATCGAGCGTTACCTTTTCCGCCATTACATTGACCGACTCATTCTTCTCGCCTTCCGCATGGATCGTATAGCCGCCCGCGGTCACGCTGAATCGGTACACACCGTCCGAGCCGGTCTGTACCGATAGAACCTCCGTCTTGCCGGCAGCTTGCAAATAGACCTTCACGGCCTTGGCTGGATGATGCTGCGCATCAAAAACGTGGCCCGTCAGCAAACAAAGAGCCGTCACCGCGCTTTGCCAGCCAGTCACAGCCTCGCCAGCCTTTCAATCACCAAATCGAAATAGCGGTCCGCGTCAATCTCGCGCAGACACTTCACATTCGCCGGCTTCCCCAACACCGACCACCAATCGACTACTGTCATGCCGAGCGTGAGCGCACTGCCGCATTCAACTGTCACATTCACGGCGCGTCCGGCAAAGATAGCCGGTGCCAGTAAGTACGCAATCACCGTCGCATCATGCAGCGGTCCGCCTTCCCAGCCGTACTTCTGTTCGTCGAAAATCTTATTGAATTTCAGCAGATGATAGAACGCCTCCGCCACCGGCGTTCCAATCGCGCACAAACGGTCAAGACGGCTCTTCGTGGTTAGCGCCTGGTGCGTGCAATCGAGCGGGATCATCGCGATAGGCGCTCCGCAATCGAGCACTCGCGCCGCCGCTTCCGGATCGACAAAAATATTGAATTCCGCCGCCGGCGTGATATTTCCACCTTCGGAGAACGCACCGCCCATAATTACAATTTCTCTCAAATGTTTTGCCAGGCGCGGTTCCTTGGCCAAAGCCAGCGCAATATTCGTGAGCGGCGCCAGGCAGCATAAAGTAACTTCACCCGGCCCCCGCTGCATAACCAGATCGACAATCGCCTCGGGTGCGAATCCGGCGGCCAACGGCGTGACTGGTTCCGGCAGATCATAGCCGTCAAATCCAGTTCTGCCGTGGACGTGTTCCGCCGTGACCAGTTTGCGAACCAACGGTGCGGCCGCTCCCGCATATACCGGTATCTCCGTTCGTTTCGCCAGTTCCAGAGCCTTGCGCGCGTTCTTAGCGGTCAACGAAACGGGAACATTCCCGGCAACCGTCGTAATCGCCAGCACCTCCAGTTCTTCGGGCGATGCTAAAGCTACCAGGAACGCCACCGCGTCGTCCGGCGACGGATCCGTGTCGATAATAATTGCACGCCGCATATTACTTTAATTGGCCGAGCATCTGTTTCGCCTGCACGTGATCGGGATGCTGCGCGAGCAATTCTTCCAGAACCGCACGCGCTTTTTCATTGTTGCCTTCTATCGAGTAGACTCGCGCCAGGTTCAGATAGGACTGGTCAAATGCTGGCGCAAGAGCAATACATTTTTCGAATTGCGCAACTGCCTCATCCTGTCGCCGCGTCCGCAGATAAAGTATGCCCAGGTTGTTTAATGCCTCCGGATAAGCCGGCCGGCTATCCAAGGCCTTCTGCAAATACCGATAGGCACTATCGGCATCGTTTTCCTGCGCAAAAACCATACCCAGGCTATAATTCACTTCCGGATCGCTGGGCTTCAAGGCAAGAGCATGCTCCAGCGTCGTACGTGCCTCCGCAAAGCGCTTTTGTTGCCGGTAAGCATTCCCTAAATTCTCAAGCGATATGAAATGATCCGGATCAAGTTTCAGCGCTTCTTCGAAATACCCGACGGCCTTCGCCGTATCGCCTTCGCGCGCGGCCAGCAGCCCCAAATTGTTCCAGGCGTTTGGCCCAGTCTCTGGATACGCCGATTTAAGCTCTGCGGCGCGTTGAAAGCAGTCTTTCGCTTCGCCGTTTCTACCCAACTTTAGATAGACGCTGCCCAATCCGTACGATGCCTCCGCGCTCGCGGGATCGTCTTTCAACGCCGATTGGAAAAATCCCTCTGCCGCCTCGACATATCCGCGCTGAAAAAAGATCGAACCCAAAGAGAGGTAATTCCGCCCGAATTCGTAGGTGGTGGAAACGCCCGGGAAGGGAAGCGCACGTGCCAGTCTTTCCGCGTCGCTGCGCGGCATGCTGCTCATGTCTTTCTCAAGCTGCTCGGGAGCTACTTCTCCCTGATACACCTTTACGATTTGCCCTTGTTCGTCAAGCAGAAACGAAGAAGGCAATGGCAGGTCCCGGTGCCGGTCAAATAGATACCGGAACAACAGATTGTAGGTAGCGCTGACATCTTCTGAAGGTTGCGGCCCTGATTCCGAGAAGGTAATCAACCGTGGCTTACTCTCTGCAAAGTGCGGAGCCATTACCGGAACCAGCAGCCATGTCCCCAGCGTGCTCAGCGATTCGGCAGCTGCTTGAGGTACGTCTGCACTCTGTGCTCTGCTGGTAAGCTTAAACTCTTCAATGCGCACCTCTTCCAACCCCTCTGCTACCGATATCCGGTGATTCGGCGGTAGATCCTTGAATTTCTGCACCAACCCACTCGGCCATCGAATCGTCGCCGCCACAGTTCCGCTTGCCTCTCCAAGCCCAAAAAAGACCTCTTTACTGTGCTGAGACAAGAATCCCGATCCAGCCTGCAAGAACTTCACTTGCCGCCCGGCGCTGGTTTCTATCGTTACCGCCGCGCCAATGGCATCGCGATTGCTCTTCGTACCCCGTAAACGGAACGCCAGGGCTGGCGGCAAACCCGAAACCGTATTCTTTAGCAGTCGTAATTGCGGCGCATTGCGGTTCTTGAGCAGAATTTCCTGCCGTCCGTCACCGTCGAAGTCGGCCAAGGCGAACGCTCGACCGTCCTCCACAAAATCCAGCCCAATCGCTCCCGACACCTCCGAGAAACTTCCGTCGCGATTGTTCACATAAAACACGTTTCTCTCCAACCCGCTCCAAGAGTAATCAGACCGGATCAATTCATTAATGGCGTTCCAGCTCTGCTCATAGTCCGGGTCCGACTGAGCGCTGTTGGGAGATTGCGCCACCAGGCGCCGCCAGAAAAAGCTATTCAGATCCTGTCGAATCGGTCCCGAGATCATTCCATTGGCGATGTAGATATCGGCAAACCCATCGTGATCGAAATCGAATGAATCGCTCGACCATGCCCAGCGGCCCATATCTGTCCCGGATGGCGCAGTCACATCGCGAAAAGTCTCATCGGCGCCATTCCGCAACAGGGAATTACCCATCGCGTGTTTGCGGTACAAGGCTTGAACCTCCGCGGACGCCGTCTTCTGAAACCCAGTGTCGTTGGTAATGCGCTCACCCGCGGCCGTCCACATATTTGCGATGTACAAATCCTGCGCCCTGTCATTGTTGTAATCAAGCCAGCAAACACTCATGCCCGCGCCGACGTCTTCCACCCCGGCTATCTTCGCCACATCCGTGAACGTGCCGTTACCGTTGTTGCGATACAGATTCTTGCGTCCAAAATCGTTCACTACGTAAAGATCCGGCCAGCCATCGCCGTTGTAATCGCTCCAGCCGCAGCAAAAGCTAAAACGAGTGTTATTCTTGTTCAGTCCGCATGGCCCGGTGACGTCGCGAAACGTCCCATCGCCATTGTTGTGCATCAGGAAATTCGGCGGCCCGTTTTCAGCGGCAAAATAAGGCGTTGGGTATCTGTATTGCCCAGCTCCTTGATAAAAAGCGTAAAGGCAGAAGTAAACGTCGAGCAATCCATCGCGGTCATAGTCCGCCGCCGCCGCGCCGGTAAACGTTCCTTGCGGCGCATTGGCGAAGTGGAATGCCTCCAGCTTTAAGCGGAACCTGCCGTCTCCTTGATTGAGAAACAATAGCGGCCCGTTCGCGCGCACCACCAATAAATCCTGCCGGCCATCGTTGTCAAAATCCGCAAAAAGCGCACACGCGGTGTTGTCAAGAAGCCCCACACCCGACCACTCGGTTATGTCTTCGAACGTTCCATCACCCTTGTTACGGTAGAGCCTGTTCGGCAAACCGGCCGGTTGGCACACGTAAATATCGTCGTGGCCATCTCCATCAACGTCTCCAACGGACACGCCATTGTGTCCATAAATATCTATCCCGCTCGCACTATCCAATAGAGTTCGCCAGTGGTCAAGCCCGTACAACATCTGCGATCTATAGGACGCGCATCCTCCCAAAGCTTCCTGTGTAACATCGGCGTAGAACCGCCCCGCCGACCGGCTGAGAGTCTCCTCATGAGCTTGCCAACGTGAAAGCTTATAGCCTCCTTGCTTGTCCATCTCCCATTCGAGCGACCAAAACCCAACTCTTTGTTCCCGATAAAAACCAGGTCCCGTCCCAACCAGCTCATACCGTATCCGAGTATTAACGCTGCTGCCCGTCGTTTCAATTCCAGTTACTTGAAACGAAGCAGTTGTCATCTTGTCAAAGCCGTCCAGCGAATCCTGAATTTCACGAATGAACGCCTCCTTAACAAAATCAGTCGTCGCCGAAAACCGCAAGGCACGCACGTCCAGCGTGCCAGCCGCACGCAACGGCCGAGACTCTACCGGTCGCCAGCTGCTCCCAAGAAACTTCGCGCTTAGAACACTCTCGATAGCCAGCGTGTTCCGCGGAGACTGAATGAGACTTTTGCTCCAGCCCGCCAGAATCGAAGCAATTTCGTCATGACATACTTCATTTACAAACGCATCGCGCCCTGGATTTAGCTGCAGCAACGCCGTGTCCAGGGGCGTTT
>Ga0302319_10004540_pt1 | contig 28398 bp, 20 predicted proteins | sample Bog_T0_2_FD_203319 | JGI IMG/M metagenome (GOLD analysis project Ga0302319, IMG submission 203319) | Peat permafrost microbial communities from Stordalen Mire near Abisko, Sweden - Bog_T0_2 | ecosystem: Environmental > Terrestrial > Soil > Wetlands > Peat | place: Sweden: Abisko, Stordalen Mire... | reverse complement strand
ATTCCACGCCTCGCATTCGTCGCGCTGAGGACCGCCCCGATGCCCTACCGCCTGCTCAAGCTGGCTGACGTTGCCGCGTAATCAGGAATCCATTTGCCGTTCCTTTCCGGACCTTCGGCGTCGCCGTCGCTTCCGAACGCGAGCCCTTACGCGCCATGACCTTTTCCCGCCCGACGTCGCCCGCCGCGAATTTCAGACCGCGCATCGTCCATAAGATCCTGCTCGCCTTCGCCGCGGTGCTGATCTGCGCCGCGGGGCTCGGAGCCTTCGCCGAAAATCGGTTGGCCCGGGTCAACGAACTCGCGGCGACAATCGGCGGCTATTGGCTGCCCGCCACCTGCGGCCTCGGCATACTCTCCTATCAGGCGCAGCGCTTTCGTGCGATCGAAGGCGCCTACATGTTGACCGTCGGCGACGATCGCGTCAGCGAAGCGGCGACGCTCAAATAGATTCAGGCGCAATTCGACAAGGTGTTCGCCGAGCAATCGGCTCGCGCCGTCTCCGATGCGGAGCGCGGCGGATTGCGGCGGCTGCAAGATACCTGGAACGACTATCGCGCCCTCGACGAGACATATCGGAAGACCGCGGACGGGCAAGGCGATCCCGCCGCCGTCAAACTGTATCTGGGCGAAATGCGGCAATCGATTCACGTATTCCAGGACGCCCTCGGAGCGGAAGCCAAACGCAACCTCGACCACGGCGACGAGGCTGTCGCCGCGTCGGCGGCGCTCGGCGCCTCGGCCGACCGCGGCATATTGATAGCGCTGATCGGCGTCGGCGCGCTTTGCGTCGCCATCGGTTTCGGATTGGGCCGCGGCCTGTCGCGGCCGATCACAGCGCTGACCCAGTCGATGGCGCGGCTGGCCGAGCGAGATCTCGACACCGAAGCTCCTGGCGTCGAACGCGGCGATGAAATAGGCGAAATGGCGCGCAGCGTGCTCGTGTTCAAACAGAACGCGCTCGATCGTCGGCGCCTCGAGGCGGAAGCGGAACGCCAATGCGCGGCTCTCGACAGCGAGCGCGCGACGACGGCGCGGGAGCGGGCCGAAGTCTTTCGGCAGCAGTCGGCGGCCATCGGCGAACTCGGCGCCGCGTTGCGGGCGCTCGCGCAAGGCGATCTGGCCGGTCGCCTCGGTGACGGCATTCCCCCGCAATTCTCGTCGATCCGCGAAGACTTCAACACGGGGGTCTCCGCGCTCTCGACGATGATACGCGCAGTGGCGGAATCCATCGACGCGATCGAGGCGGGATCGCGGCATATATTGACAGCCTCGCAGGATTTGGCCCAGCGCGCCGAACAGCAAGCGGGGTAGCTGGAAGAATCCAGCGCCGCGATGAGCGAACTCAAGGGCGTCGTGAGCCGCACCGCCGAGGCCTCCGTCAAGACCAAGGTCGCCATCACGGAAGCCAAGACCGAGACGCAAGAAAATATCGCGGTCGTGGCCGAAGCGGTGGCGGCGATCGAGCGCATCCAGGGCTCGTCGGAACGGATCGGCGCCATCGTCGGCGTCATCGATGAGATCGCGTTCCAGACCAACCTGCTGGCGCTCAACGCGGGCGTCGAGGCGGCGCGCGCGGGCGACGCCGGGCGAGGCTTCGCCGTCGTCGCGATGGAGGTGCGGGCGCTTGCCTAGCGTTCCGCCGAGGCCGCCAAGGAGATCAAAAATCTGATTGCGCAATCGGCGAGCGAGGTGGCCCGCGGCGTCGCCCTGGTCAATGCGACGGGCGGGGCGTTCAACCGCGTCAGTATGCGGATCGCCTATATAGACGGCGGCATCGCCGACATAGCGATGCAGGCGGTCGACCAGTCGAACACGCTCAAGCAGGCGAATCTGGCGATCAGCGAGATCGACCAGGCGACTCAGCTCAACGCCTCGATTGCGGAAGAGGCGACCGCGGCGTGTCGGTCGCTGTCGCACGAATGTTCGCGGCTGATGCGGATGGCGAGAACGTTCCGGCTCGACGCCGCTTCCGCTCGCGGCGAGCGAACGCCGAAAACAGCCGACGACATCTATGGCGGCCGCATGAGGGGGGCGATATGACGGATCCGTTGCTCAAGGACGCGACGTCCGCGCCGATGGAGATCGCCGCCGACAGGCGCGTCGAATGGACGGTCGATCGCGACTTCCTGTTGAAGACGGTCGTTTGCGACCTTCATTCCTGCGCGACGCAGGTGGCGATGTTGGCCATCATGCTCGCGGCTTGCGCGCGACCAGAAGGCGCGGCGGCGGTTCGCTCCGCGCGACATCTTTTGCAAGACGGCGGTAAGATGATGGAGCTGGCGCTGCTCTACGGCGCGGAAATTGGAATGCCAGCCGCCGCCGTCGATCGTATCGGCGCCTTCTACCGCGGCGTGACTGACGCCAAATTGGCGCTCTGGCCTTTGATTCCCGCGTCATTGCGCTCCGCGCCCCCGAACGATCTGCTTCTCAAATGCAGTCGGACGTGGAGAAGGCTCGCCGGCGCCGCGTCCGAGGCCCTCGGGACGGTCGATGCGCTGACCCGTTCCAAGCTCGACAATCTCTACGTCGAAGACGCCGTGACGCTACGCCAACTTCTGAAGGAGGCGGCGGACGGCGACATCCGCCGTGTCGATGCGACAGGGACGATCCGGTTGCCGCCTCTTCGTCAACGCCATCAAAATCCGCGCGCCGCCGTCCGGCAAACGTGTACGATCGTGACGACGGACGGCTCGCATGCCGCGCGGATCACCGACGTTTCGCGCGACGGTCTCGGGATCGTCTCTTCGTATGCCTCCGCCGACCGGCAAGCGCTCGCCGTCGTCCTCGACGACGGGCGACGACTCGAGGCGACGGTGGCGCGCCGCCAAGGCGACCACATCGGCCTTTCGCTGAGCGCCCCGCTTTCCAGCGATGACCCGCTGTTTTCTCCGCGGCGGCGCGACTAGACCCGCCGAGCCGCCCCCATCCGAGACTCGCCAATTGAGTATATTCCGAACCTGTCGCCGACGCGGGGCCCGCGCGTAAGCTTCCGCTCAGTTTTTTCGAGCGCTCGAACGGTCGGGCCCGTGGTCCCTCGCTTCGTCGTCGGAGAGCCCCCTATGGAAAATTTCAACACGGTGATCGCGGTCTTGCCCGATCATCGCGCGGCCGAGGCCGCGATCAAGAAGCTCGCTCAGGCGGGCTTCGATCTCAAATCGCTCAGCGTCATCGGCCATGGCTATCAGACCGAGGAGCAAGTGATCGGCTTTTACAACGTCGCCGATCGGATCACATTCTGGGGCGGCCGCGGCGCGTTCTGGGGTGGACTTTGGGGCCTTTTTTTCAGCGGCGTCTTCGTCGCGTCGCCGGTGACGGGTCCCGTCGTCGTGCTCGGATACCTCGCCAGCATGGCGATCTCCGCGCTGGAGGGCGCCTTGATCGTCGGCGGCCTCAGCGCGATCGGCGCGGCGCTCTACAGCATCGGCATCCCCAGGGACAGCGTCATCGCCTACGAAGCGGAGGTGACAGCCGACAGCTTCCTCGTCATGGTTCACTGCGCTCGGGAAGATGTCGCCTACGCCCGAACGATCCTCGCCGCGGCCAACGCCCGGCGGGTCGATGTTCATTCGGACACGCGCGCGCCCGAACCAGCCGACGGCTTCGTTCCGATCGGCGCGTGACCAAAACGTGATTTCCGTTTCCCGCGGCGCCGGTCGATGCGCCGGCGCGCCGGTATGCAGGGTGTTATGCTCATGACCAATCCCGCCTTGAAGACGACGGCGGAAGTTGCCCCGAAAGCCGACGACGCGGCCGTCGGATTGACGAGCGAAGAGGCGGCCCACCGGCTCCAGAAAGAGGGACCCAACGGGATCACGGATGTCGGCGTGAATGCGTTGCGCCGCGCGTTCGACGAATTCTGGGCGCCGGTTCCCTGGATGCTCGAAGGCGCCGTCGCGCTCGAACTCGCGCTGGGCAAGTTCGTGGAAGCGTCCGTCATCGCGGTTCTGCTGATCTTCAACGCCGTGCTCGGCTTCGTTCAAGAAGGGCGCGCGCAAGCGACGCTCGCCGCGTTGAAATCGCGGCTCGCGATCAGCGCCTCGGTGCGTCGCGACGGCGCCTGGAAAATATCGCCGGCGACGGAGCTCGTAACGGGCGACGTCGTCAAGCTCACGTTGGGCGGTCTCGTTCCCGCCGACGCGCGCGTACGTGATGGCGACATCCTGGTCGACCAATCCATGCTCACCGGCGAATCCGCGCCCGTCGAAGCCGGCAAAGGCGTCAGCGTCTACGCCGGCGCGTTGATCAAGCGCGGCGAGGCGGTGGCGGAAGTGACCGCCACCGGCGCGCGCACCAAGTTCGGCCGCACCGCCGAGTTGGTGGGCGCCGCGCATGTCGTCAGCTCGCAGCAACAGGCGGTGTTCCGGGTCGTGCGCAACCTCGCCGCGTTCAACGGCGTCTTCATCGTCGCCCTCACCGGCTACGCTTATTTCCTGGGTATGCCGACCGCGCGGATCGTGCCGTTGGTCCTCACCGCGATCCTCGCGTCGATACCGGTCGCGCTGCCGGCGACATTCACGCTCGCGGCCGCGCTCGGCGCGCGGGCGCTGGCCAAGGACGGCGTTCTGCCGACTCGGCTCTCGGCCGTGGACGAGGCCGGAACCATGGATGTCCTGTGCGCGGACAAGACCGGCACGCTGACGAAAAACGAACTCACGGTGGGAGAGGTAAAGACTCTCGCCGAGTTCGACGACGCCTATGTGCTGTCGGCCGCGGCGCGAGCGAGCGCCGAGGGCGGTCAGGATCCCGTCGATCTCGCGATTCAGGCCGCCGCCAAGGCCAAGGGCGGCGGCGAGGCGTTCAAGTTGATCGCGTTTTCGCCATTCGATCCCGCCAAGCGCATGTCGGAGGCCTCGGTGTCGGACGCCAAGGGGCGGAAATTGCGCGTCGTCAAGGGCGCTTTCGCGACCGTGAGCGCGCTGGCTCAAGCTTCCCCTTCGGCCGCGGCGGCCGCCCACGACCTCGAAACCCGGGGGCTGCGCGTGATGGCGGTCGCGGTGGGCCCGGATAAAGCTCTGAAGCTGATAGGATTGATCGCCTTGACCGACCCGCCGCGCGAGGATTCCTCGTCGCTCGTCGCCGAATTGCATGGCCTGGGCGTGAAAGTCGTGATGGCGTCCGGCGACGCGCCCGTGACCGCGCTCGCCGTGGCCCGCTCCGTCGGCATCGAGGGCGCCCTTTGCCCGCCCGGGAAATCCACCGACGGCGTTCGCTTGCGCGACTACGCGATCTTCGCCGGCGTGCTTCCCGAAGACAAGTTCAAGCTCGTCAAGGACTATCAGAGCGGCGGCCACACCGTCGGCATGTGCGGCGACGGCGCCAACGACGCGCCCGCGTTACGACAAGCTCAGATCGGCATCGCGGTGTCGACCGCGACCGACGTCGCCAAGTCCGCCGCCGGCATGGTGCTCACCACGCCCGGCCTCGGCGGCATCGTCAGCGCCGTCAAACAAGGCCGCATCATCTATCAGAGGGTGCTGACCTACACGCTGAACTCCATCACCAAGAAGATCGTGCAAGTCATGTTCATCGCGGCCGGGCTGGTCATGACCGGGCATGCGATTCTGACGCCGCTGCTGATGGCTTTCATCATGATCGTCGGCGACTTCCTCGGCATGTCGCTGACGACCGACAACGTGCGACCCTCGGCGAGTCCGAATGCATGGCGGATCGGCAAGTTGACCGTCGCCGGCGTGATCATGGGGCTCGGCCAATTGGCGTTTTCCGTCGCCATTCTCGCCATCGGCCATTTCGTCGAGCGCTGGGATATCGCGACCTTGCAGACGCTGGCCTTCCTCACGATCGTTTGCGGCAATCAGGCCACGACCTACACCAATCGTGAACGCCGGCGCATCTGGTCGTCGCGCCCGAGCATCTGGCTCGTTGGCTCCTCGTTGATCGACACCTCGTTGGCCTGCGGATTGGCTTGGGCGGGCGTCGCGATGTCGCCACTACCACCATGGGCCATCGCCTCCATCGTCGGCGCGGCCGTCGTGTTCGCGTTCCTGATCGACTTCGTGAAGGCGCCGGTTTTCCGCCGCTTGGCGATCGGCTAGCTCAGCAACCGCCCGTCCCGCGCCTCGATGGCGCCGTCGCAACGGCGGAAAGCCCCACCCGCGCGAGCCATTCGCCCGCGAAGAGGGGCTTCGTGGCGGATCGCGACGGAAACTACTCACGCCGGAAGGGAAGCCCCAGCCCCTTGGGCATGCGTCGTGTGAGTAGTTTCCGACTCTGCCGCCGATAGCCGCGCAACGACTATCGTCTTCGTCAGAAACCTTCACCCTTCGTCGCGAGGAGTTTTGCCGATCGGCGAGCGATGCGCGCTCACCGCCGCCGATGCGCCGACCGGTCGCCAGATAAACAACCTATTTCGCGTTCGACGACCATTTCGGCTCACGATAGGTCCGCCGGCGCCCAACTCGCCGGGGAGCCCAGATTGCCAAACGCGGACCTGAAGACCAAGGTCAAGGAGTTCACTCGCCGTCTTCCGGGCTCTCGCGCGAAGCTCTCCCCCTGGGACAACGAAACCCCGATCCGAGAAGAATTGTTCAGCGTCGAACGATTGGAAGCGCACGCGCGCAGTCTCGCGGTCGCCCAGACCACGGCCCCGATCGTCACGCGAGGCCTTTCGCTGTCCCCTCGCCTGGCGGCCAACGGCGTGGTGCTCTTGGCGGCCTACAGGTCGATAGTCACGGCGATCGAGGAAAACCGGGCGATCACGCCGGCCTCGGAATGGTTGGTCGATAATTATCACCTGGTGGAAAAACAGATCCGCCAGATCGCCACGGATCTGCCGCCGGGATATTACCGCCAGCTTCCCAAACTGCTGACCGGCCCCTTCGCCGGCTATCCCCGCGTGTTCGGAATGGCGTGGGCCTTCGTCGCGCATACCGACAGCAGCTTCGATTCCGAAATTCTCGTCAGTTACATCAACGCCTATCAGGAGGTTCAGCCGCTGACCATCGGCGAGCTCTGGGCCGTGTCGATCACCCTGCAGATCGTCATGATCGAAAATCTGCGGCGGCTCGCGCAACAGATCACGGTCAGCCGCGCCGAGCGTCGTCAAGCGGATGTCGCGGCCGACCGATTGTTGGGGGTCAGCGGGCAAGCGGCGGAACCTGCATCGGCCGTATTCGCGGGGCGGGGCGGGAGCAAACCGCTGTCGCACGCGTTCGCGGTGCAACTCGTGCATCGCCTGAGGGATCAGGATCCGAAATTCACGCCCGCGCTGACCTGGCTCGACGAACGGTTGGCGAAACAGGACCTCACGGCGGATGCCGCGGTGCGGGAGGTTCATCGCAGCCAGGGCGCCGCGAACGTCACGGTTCGCAACATCATGACGAGCCTCCGGGTCATCGCCGAGGTCGACTGGAAGGAATTGTTCGAGCGGTTCTGTCTCGTCGATGCGGCGCTATCCGTCTCCAGCCGCTTCAAGGAGATGGATTTCCCGACGCGGACGCTCTACCGGAGCGCGATCGAGAAGCTGGCGCGAGGCTCGCGTCACAGCGAACTCGTCATCGCGCGCATGGCGATGGACGAAGCGGGCAAACCGCACCCCAATGCGCCTCCGTTGGAGCGAGCGCGCCGCGCCGACGCCGGCTATTATCTGCTCGCGGGCGGGCGCCAAGAGTTCGAGAAATCGATCGGCTTACGCCACCGCCACGCGCTACCGGCGCGGTTCGCCGCCACGCTTCGTTTCGACATCTTCGCCGCCTGCATCGTGGCGACGACGGCGGTCGTCGTCGCGGCGCCGCTGATCGCACTTGGGCTCATGGGCGTCGGCGCGATTCCCTTGGTCATTCTCGCGCTTCTCGGCTTTGTTCCCGCCTCCGACGCGGCCGTGGCGCTGGTCAATAGATTCGTCACGCTGTTCGTTCACGCCACGGCGCTGCCCGGTCTCGAATTACCAAACGGCGTTCCCGAGTCTTTGCGCACGCTCGTCGCCGTGCCGACGCTGCTGATCTCGAAAGAAGAGATCGCGGAACACGTCGAACGGCTGGAGATCCATCACCTGGCGAGCCCCGAGGGCGATCTGCATTTCGCGCTGCTCTCCGACGGGACCGACGCCGACAACGAAAACGCGGACGGCGATTCGGAGTTGGTCGCCTTCGCGCGTGAAGGCGTGGAGCGTCTCAACCAACGCTATGGCCCAGCGCCCGCGGGACCACGTTTTTTACTGTTGCATCGTAGGCGCGTCTGGAACGAAAGCGAAAGTCGCTGGATCGGTTGGGAGCGCAAGCGCGGCAAGCTTCACGAATTGAATCGGCTGTTGCGCGGCGCCAAAGACACGACTTTCGTGGATATCGGCGGCGGTCCCGCGACGACGCCTGAGAACGTCAGATACGTCATCACTCTCGATTCCGATACGCGGCTTCCGCGCGACTCCGTGCGGCGATTGATCGGCAAGATGGCGCATCCCCTCAACCGCTCGCGTCTCGATCCCGAGCGCGGCCGGATCGTGGAGGGATACGCCGTCATGCAGCCGCGCGTGACGCCCTCGCTGCCCAAGGGTGGCGAGGGATCGTTGTTCCAGAAGATATTCTCGAGTTCCGCCGGCATCGATCCCTATTCCTCGGCCGTCTCGGATGTCTACCAGGATATGTTCGGCGAGGGGTCCTACGCCGGCAAGGGCATTTACGAGGTCGACGCGTTCGAGGCGACGCTGAGCGGGCGAGCCCCGGACTCCACCATGTTGAGCCACGATTTGTTCGAGGGCACCTACGCGCGCGCCGGATTCGCCTCCGACGTCGAGGTGGTCGAGGAATTCCCGTCACGATACGACGTCAGCGCGCGTCGCCATCACCGCTGGGCGCGCGGCGATTGGCAATTGCTGCCCTGGATTCTCGGCTTCGCCCGCGAGGCGAAAGACGCGGGACCGGTCAGCGGCGAACTTCCCCGCATCGGGCGCTGGAAGATGATCGACAATTTGCGCCGAACCCTCTCGGCGCCGACTTGCGTGCTCGCATTGTTGTTCGGCTGGAGCTTGCCGGTTCCCGCCGCGCTCGTATGGACGGCATTCTTGCTCGCGACGATCATTTTGCCGAGCCTCATTCCCCTGGGCTCGGTCCTTTTCGCGCGCCGGCCCGGCGTCACGCTGGCGAGCCACTTTCGCGCGCTCGGCGAGGATGCGGCCCTGGCGGGGATATTGATCGGCCTCAATGTCGTCTTTCTCGCCGATCAAGCCTGTCTGATGGGCGACGCCGTCGTCCGCACGCTGTGGCGCCTGTTCATCAGTCGGCGGCACTTGCTGGAGTGGACTCCCGCCGCGCAAACCCTTGCGAGCAAGCGTCTCGATCTCAAAGGTTTCGCGTTGCGCATGTGGGGCGCCGCCGCCATCGCCGCCGCCGCCTTGATCGCCACGATTCTCTTCGGTCACGGAACCTGGGCGCTGGCCGCGCCTTTCGCCGCGCTCTGGTTCCTGTCTCCCGAGGTCGCGCGGTTCGTCAGCCTCGCGCCCGGCGTCGAGGGCGTGGCGACGATTTCGCCGGCGGAGACGCAGTCTCTGCGACGAACCGCGAGGCTCACCTGGCGGTTCTTCGAGACTTTCGTTACGCCCGACGACAACATGCTGCCTCCCGACAATTTCCAGGAAGATCCCACGCCTATCGTCGCGCATCGCACCTCGCCGACCAATATAGGCCTTTATTTGCTGTCGGTCGTCAGCGCGCATGACTTCGGTTGGATCAGCGCGGAGCAGGCCGTCGGGCGCCTTGAGGCGACGCTCGCGACGATGCTGCGCATGCAGCGGTTTCGTGGCCACTACTACAATTGGTACGACACGCGCGATCTCAGAGCGCTGGAGCCGAGATACATCTCGTCCGTGGACAGCGGTAATCTGGCCGGCCATCTCATCGCGCTCGCCAACGCTTGCCGCGAGTGGCGGAATGCGCCGCTGGCGGCGGCTGTTCGCCTCGCGGGCGTGGCGGATATGGTCGCCTTGACCGCACAGAGCGCCGTTCGCTTGCGCCTGGGACGCGTGACCCAGACCGTGACCCCGCGACAGCTCGAGGATGCTCTCGCGGCGCTGACCAAAACGATCGAGACGCCGACGAAATCTGACGAAGCCGTTCGCGAGCAATTCGTCGACCTCGCCCGCGAGGCCGCCGTCGTCGTCGATATCGCGCGCGCGATCGCTCTCGAGCGCAGCGATGGGACAGGATCGGATCTGCTTTATTGGTCCGACGCGGCGCTTACGGGCATCGCCGCGCACCGTATCGAAATGGCGGCGGCGGCGGAGATCGTCGCGGCGCGCGGGGCCCGTTTGATTCTCCTGGAGGACGCCTTCCGCGGAATCGCGATGGCGACGGAATTCGGCTTCCTGTTCGATCACGAGCGGCAGTTGCTCTCGATCGGCTTTCTGGTTTCCGAATCGTCTCTCGACGCCAATTGCTATGATCTGCTGGCCTCGGAAGCCCGCCTCGCCAGCTTCTTCGCGATCGCGAAAAGCGATATCCCCGCTCGCCACTGGTTCCGGCTCGGTAGGGCTGCTACGTCGGTCGCGCATGGCGCCGCCTTGATTTCCTGGTCCGGCTCGATGTTCGAATATCTGATGCCGCCGCTGGTGATGCGCGCGCCCGCGGGGAGCCTGCTCGATCAGACGGACCATCTCATCGTGCGCCGTCAGATCCAATACGGCGAGAAGAATGGTCTGCCTTGGGGCATTTCCGAATCCGCCTACAACGCTCGCGACCTCGAGTTCACCTATCAATACTCCAATTTCGGCGTGCCGGGCCTCGGTCTGAAACGGGGCCTGGGCGAAAACAACGTGATCGCGCCCTATGCGACCGGCTTGGCGTCAATGGTCGATCCTTCCGCCGCCGTCGCCAATTGGCGGCGTCTGGCCGAGATGGGCGCGCGTGGCCGCCACGGCTTCTACGAGGCGGTCGATTTCACGCCGGCGCGCGTGCAGGAAGGCGAGCGTTTCGCGCTGGTGCGCGCCTATATGGCGCATCACCAGGGCATGACGATCGTCGCCATCGCCAACGCGCTGTTCGACGGCGCGATGCGCGAGCGTTTCCATGCCGAACCGATCATCCAGGCGACGGAATTGTTGCTGCAGGAGCGGGTTCCGCGCGAGGTCCCGAGCGCGCGTCCCTGGGCGGCCGAGGTCAAATCCGCGCCGCGCCCCAGCGATGAAGACCCAACCGGCGGACGCAAGATCGTGTCGGCGCATCTGTCTTCACCCGCGACCCTGCTGCTCTCCAACAGCCGCTACGCCGTGATGCTGACGGCGGCCGGCTCCGGCTACAGCCATTGGGGGGACATGGCGATCACGCGTTGGCGCGAGGACGCCACGCGCGACCATTGTGGCTCGTATATCTTCCTGCGCGACATGCGCAGCGGCGCGGTCTGGTCCGCCGGCTACCAGCCCACGGGCGCCGAGCCCGACGAGTACACCATCCACTTCAATGAGGATCGCGCCGAGATCACGCGACGCGACGGCGCCTTGACGACCATGCTCGAAGTGCTGGTCTCGGCCGAGGACGACGCCGAGGTGCGCCGCATCTCGATCACCAACGCGGGCAGCCGCGCGCGCGACATCGAGATCACCTCCTACGCGGAGCTCGTTCTGGGGCCGCAGAGCGCCGATGTCGCGCATCCCGCCTTCGCCAAGCTGTTCGTCGAGACCGAATATCTCGTCGATCTGGGCGCGATCCTCGCCACGCGACGCAAGCGATCGCCTTCAGAGCCGGACATCTGGGCCGCGCATCTCAGCGTCGCCGACAGCGAGTCGGTCGGAGCTCCCGAATTTGAAACCGATCGGGCGCGTTTCCTCGGACGCGGACGCGGCGTCAGCGCGCCGCTCGCGATGTTGGACGCGCGCCCGCTGAGCAATTCGATCGGCTCCGTGCTCGATCCGATCTTCGCCTTGCGCCGACGCGTCAATGTGGCGCCGGGCGCGACGGTTCGGGTCACGTTCTGGACCATGGCCGCCAAGTCGCGCGCGGACCTACTCGATTGCATCGACAAGCATCGCGACGCCGCCGCCTACGAACGCGCGACGACGCTCGCCTGGACTCAGGGGCAAGTCCAGCTTCATCATCTGGGCGTGAAATCGAGCGAGGCGGGTCTATTTCAGCGTCTTGCCGGCCATGTCATTTATGCCGGACGCGCCTTGCGTCCCGCGTCGGAAACCATTCGTCAAGGCTCCGGCCCGCAATCCGGGCTCTGGTCACAAGGAATATCCGGCGATCTGCCGATCGTGCTGCTCAGAATCGCCGACGCCGACAATATCGGTTTCGTTCATCAGATACTGCGTGCGCACGAATATTGGCGGATGAAACAACTCGCGGTGGATCTCGTGATCATGAACGAGCGACGCTCGTCCTATGTGCAGGATCTCCAGATCGCGATCGAAACGCTCGTGCGCGCCAGTCAATCGCGTCCCGCCCCCGGGGTCGAGCGGCAGCCGGGCCGGGTGTTCGTGCTCAGATCCGACCTCGTTCCCGCCGAGACGCGCTCGCTGCTGATTTCGACGGCGCGCGTCGTGCTCGCGGCGCAACACGGTAGTCTCTCCGATCAACTCGATCGCGTCGCCGACCCGAGCGCGCCTATTCGGCTGTTCGTCAAGTCCCCGGCGCCACGACCCCGGCTCCCCGCGGCGCCGCGGCCGCCCGACCTCGAATTCTTCAACGGTCTGGGTGGGTTTGGCGCGGGCGGCAAGGAATACGTGACTGTGATCGGCCCCGGTCAATCGACGCCGGCGCCGTGGCTCAACGTGATCTCCAATCCGCTGTTCGGTTTCCAGACCGCGACTGAAGGCGGCGGCTACACCTGGTCCCGTAACAGCCGCGAGAACCAGCTCACGCCCTGGTCGAACGATCCCGTCAGCGACCCCGTAGGCGAAGCCTTCTACATCAGGGACGATGAGACCGGCGACCTATGGAGCCCGACGGCGCTTCCGATCAGAGACCCGCAGGCGACCTATGTCGCGCGCCACGGCCGCGGCTACAGCCGCTTCGAGCACACCGCGTACGGCATCGAGTCGAACCTGCTGCAATATGTGCCCGTTGAAGGCGCCATCAAGATCTCGCGCCTGCGCTTGACCAACCACACGGAGCGCGCGCGCGCGCTCAGCGTGACCGCCTATGTCGAATGGGTGCTGGGCGTGGCGCGCTCCGCGACGCTCGGGTTCATCGAGACCGAGATCGACGACGCCACGGGCGCGATGTTCGCTCGCAACCCCTGGAACATGGCGTTTGGTTCGCGTTTCGCCTTCGCCGACATGCGCGGCGCGCAAACCGACGCAACCGGCGATCGACGCGAGTTCATCGGCCGCAACGGCTCGCTGGCCAATCCGGCCGGGCTTGCGAGCGCGGCGCCGCTCTCCAACAAGGTCGGCGCGGCCTTGGACCCCTGCGCGGCGATGCGCGCCACGCTGGAAGTGCAGGCGGGATGCGTGGTCGAAGTGGTCTTCTTCCTCGGCGACGCCGCCACGAGGGACGAAGCGCGCGCGACCGTGCGACATTATCGAAGCGCCGATCTCGACGCCATCGAAGCCGCGGTCGCCGGGCTCTGGGATACGACGCTGGGCGCGATCCAGGTCAAGACGCCCGACAGGGCGATGGACCTCATGCTCAATGGCTGGTTGCTCTATCAGACCTTGGCCTGCCGCGTCTGGGCGCGTTCGGGCTTTTATCAGGCCAGCGGCGCCTATGGGTTTCGCGATCAATTGCAGGATGGAATGGCGTTGGCCGCTTCTCGCCCCGATCTCACGCGCGAACATCTGTTGCGCGCCGCGGCCCGGCAGTTCGTCGAAGGCGACGTTCAGCATTGGTGGTTGCCCCATTCCGGTCAGGGCGTGCGAACCCGCATATCCGACGATCGTCCGTGGCTCGCCTATACGGTCGCACAATATATCGAGGCGACGCAGGACAGGCTCGTCCTCGACGAAGAGCTTCCGTTCCTCGAAGGACCCGCGTTGGAGCCCGGCGAGGCGGACAATTTCTTCCTGCCGACGATCTCGGCGAAGCAGGCGACTTTGTTCGAGCATTGTGCGCTCGCGCTGGACCAGAGTCTGACCGAAGGACGGCACGGCCTTCCGCTGATGGGCACGGGCGATTGGAACGACGGCATGAACCGCGTCGGCGAAAAGGGGGAAGGCGAGAGCGTGTGGCTCGGTTGGTTCCTCTATGCGGCGTTGATGGCCTTCGCTCCGATCGCGGCGGGGCGCGGCGAGACCGCTCGCTCGGATCGCTGGAACATGCACGCCAACGCGCTGAAGGTCGCGCTGGAACGCGAGGCTTGGGACGGCGATTGGTATGTCAGGGGCTTTTTCGACAATGGGACCCCGTTGGGCGCGTCGAGCAACGACGAGTGCCGGATCGATTCCATCGCGCAGTCCTGGGCGGTTCTCTCCGGGGCGGCGACGCAGGGCCGAGCGCAGCGCGCGATGGCTTCGCTGGATCGCGAGTTGATAAAGCGCGACGACGGCTTGGCGTTGTTGTTCGCCCCGCCATTCAACCGGACGCCGCTCGATCCCGGATACATCAAGGGTTATCCTCCGGGCGTTCGCGAAAACGGCGGACAATACACCCACGCGGCGACATGGTCGGTGATCGCCTTCGCGGCTCTCGGGTATGGGGACAAGGCGGCGGAGCTGTTCGGCATGCTCAACCCGATCAACCATTCGCGCACCCGCGCCGACGCCCACCGCTATAAGGTCGAACCCTATGTCGTCTGCGCCGACGTCTACTCGGCCGAACCGCACGTCGGTCGCGGCGGTTGGACATGGTATACGGGCTCGGCGGGATGGTTGCAGCGCGCCGGCGTCGAAAGCCTGCTCGGCCTGAAGCTGCGTGGGGCTAATCTGCGTATCGATCCGTGCGTGCCGCGGACGTGGGGACAATTCGAGGCGGAGGTGAAATATAAATCCGCGCGGTACAAGGTGCTGGTGGAGAATCCTGACGGCGTGAACCGGGGCGTGGTTTTCGCTGATGTGGATGGCGTCGAATTGACCCAGCGCCCGTTGCGCGTTCCGCTGCTAGACGACGGGCGCGATCACGACATCAAGGTGCGCTTGGGTTGAAGACCGCCCCTGCCGCATGCGCTTCGACGGGAAAGAGCGCGCCATGACCCGCGCTCCGGTCGCCCCGCCGCTAGGACCGGAATACGACCGGTTCCTGTTCGCGTCCATCGACGAGGCGCCCGAGGGGAAACTGCTCAGCGTCGTGTCGGCGTTGGCGCGGACGGGCGTCGATCCCTGGCGAGAGGCGCCCCATTTGGCTTCGATGCCGCGCGAGACGGCCGCGCCCCGGTTGACCGCCTTGATTTCGGAGCTGGCGGACGAGCCCGACGCTCGCGTATCCGCCGACAGGTTGATAGCTCTGCTGCCGGGAGCCAAGGACATCCCGCCGCCGGTCCGAGAGGGAGCCGCGGTCTCTGCCACTTCCGACGGTCCCCGCCTCGGGCTCGGCTTCGGCGCCATCGCGTTCCTGATCGCGATCGCCTTTCTCTGCTGGATCCATCAAAGCCCAAGACCGGCGCCGATCGACGGGGATCCCCTGCCGACGGGCAAGATCTCGGCGCGGCTCTTGCCCATGGAGCCGAAACGTTGAACGAGCGCGCCGACGGCGAACGCCAATCAGCTGCGAAACAGCGGCCTGCGTCCATGCAAGGCGCGCTCCGGCAGCGGCGCGATCGCGGCCCATCGCTTTGCTTCGAAGGCCTGGTTGACGATGTCCCCGTTCGAAACGGGGGACCGCGGGTCGACGGTGGCCGGAATCTCCGCGCTGGGCGCGGCGGCGGAAGCGAACTCGGAAGGAATGTCGGTCATGTGAGCGGCCTCGCTGAAGGGGCGCCGAGTTCGGACCTCCCGGTGCACAGCCCGTGGGATCGCATGCGTTCGGCGACGATGTAGCTTTCTAAAGGGCGCGCGCGCTGCCCGTCAGCCTCGGAAATCACTCATGGCCCAATCCCGGATGCGCTTCGCGCCACGAGGGATTCGGTGTGGCGCGCGATCGTCGCCTCCTCGTCGGTCGCGATGACGCGCACATCGACGCGGCTGTCACCGGCGCTGATGCGATCCGCGTTGGCGGCGTTCGCCGCCGCGTCGAGGCGGACGCCGAGCCACCCGAGCCGCGCGCAAATCTCGGCGCGGATGCTGGGCGCGTTTTCGCCGATGCCGGCCGTGAACACGAGCCCGTCGAGGCCGCCGAGCGCGCTCGTCAGGCCGCCGATTTCGAACGCGGCGCGATAGGAAAAGAGATCCAGCGCTTCGCGCGCGCGGGGGTCGTCACTGTTGATGAGGTCGCGCACGTCGCCGCTGATCCCGGAGACGCCGAGCAGACCGGACTGGCGATAGAGCAGATCCTCGATTTGCGAAAAGCTCTTGCCCTGTCGCGCGAGATAAAGGATCGCGCCGGGGTCGAGCGAGCCGCATCGGGTCGCCATCACGAGCCCGTCGAGCACGCTGAAGCCCATGGTGGTGTCGATGCTCACGCCGCTACGCAGGGCGCAGAGGCTGGCGCCGGCGCCCAGATGCGCCGCGATGACCTTGCCGCGCGCCAGGGCGGGCGCCTCGACCTTCAAGCTTTCAACGATGAATTCGTAGGAGAGGCCGTGAAAGCCGTAACGACGCACGCCCGCCTGCGTCAGCGCGAGCGGCAACGCCAGATGCGCCGCCTCGCGCGGCATGGTGTGATGAAAGGCCGTATCGAAGCAGGCGACTTGCGTGAGCCCGGGCCGCGCGGCGGTGATCGCGCGCATCGGGGTGAGATTGTGCGGGAGATGCAGCGGGTCGAGCGGCGTCAGCGCCTCCAACGCGGCCAGTCCCGCCGGCGTCAGCCGTTCGGGCGCGATATGATCGGCTCCGCCATGCACGACACGATGCCCCACGGCGATCAGCTTGTCCTCGCCGAGGCGCCCTTCGATGAAAGCGAGCAACGCTTCGAGCACCGCGGCGAAATCGACCGGCGCGCCCGGCGGCCACAGCTCGGCGGTCAGCGCCGCGCCCTTCGCGTCGCGAGCCATGAACCTCGGCGCCGAATCCAGGTTCTCGATCTCGCCGCGCGTGGTCGCCGTCAGGCCGGCGCCGATCTCGAACAGCGCGAACTTCAGGCTCGACGAGCCCGCGTTGATGACGAGGATCGCACGACCCGCGCTCATGCCGCCACACAAGGGCGATGTACGATGGTCATGCTCGTCCCTTCGTTTAAGGCCACGGGTTTAGGAGAGTCGCGGCGTGGCGGGCAGCGACGGAAACTACTCAACGCGATGCGGACGCGACGTGAGTAGACTCCGAGGCTCCCGCGCCGGGCGATCCGGTTCTTAAGGTGAAAGGTTCGGCCGAGCCTCGAAGCCGCCAGGAAACGCCCATGCTCATGTTCTCCCTCGAATCCATCGTGCTGCCCATTCTTTGTTTGCTCGTCGTGATCTGCGTCGTCGCATCGGTGCGCGTGCTGCGCGAATACGAGCGCGCCGTGGTGTTCACCCTGGGACGCTTCGAGAAGGTCAAGGGTCCGGGGCTCGTCATCCTCATTCCCTTCATCCAGGAAATGGTGCGCGTGGACCTGCGTATTCAGGTGATCGAAATTCCGAGCCAAGACGTGATCTCGCGTGACAACGTGTCGATGAAGGTCGACGCGGTGCTCTATTTCAATGTCGTCAATCCCGAGCGCGCAATCATCCAGGTCCAGAACTATCTGCCCGCCACGAACATGCTCGCGCAAACCACGTTGCGCGCCGTGCTGGGTCAGCACGAACTCGACGAGATGCTGTCCGAACGCAAGAAGCTCAGCACCGACATCCAGAGCATTCTCGATTCCGCGACGGAGACCTGGGGCATCAAGGTCAGCAATGTCGAGATCCGCACCGTCGAACTCACCGAGAACATGGTGCGCGCGATCGCCAAACAGGCCGAGGCCGAGCGCGACCGCCGCGCAAAGGTCATTCACGCCGAGGCGGAGTTTCAGGCTTCCCAGACCCTCGTCAACGCGGCGAAGATCCTCGGCAGCGTCCCCGCCGCGATGCAACTACGCTATCTGCAAACCCTCGCGGAAATTGGGGCCGAACAGAACTCGACGGTCGTCTTCCCGATGCCGATCGACATCATGAAGCCGTTCCTCGACCTGTTGCAAAAAGCCGACAAGGCGCCGCGCGCCAACGGAGCCGCTGGGACCGGCGTCGAGGTCTCGCCGCTCGGGCATTGAGGCGTCGTCGTGAGTAATTCCCGATCCTCCCGTGGGAGCTCGCGTTTCGATAGCGAGCGATGTGGAATTCCATTTCGACGCGCGTCCAAATCAAGGGCGCGAAACGGCGGACAAGGTCCGCGAGAAACTTCGTGAGGGGCCCGTGTTCATCGTACAATCGTCTGCTCTCGCCATCGGCATGTGCATAGTCACCATGCTGTGCTGGGGCTCCTGGGCCAACACGCAGAAGCTAGCCAGCAAGGAATGGTCGTTCGAGCTCTACTACTGGGATTACTCCATAGGCGTCTTGCTGCTCGCGCTGCTGCTCGCCTTCACGCTCGGGAGCAGCGGCGGCGGGGGCCGCGGCTTTCTGCAGGATCTGGCGCAGGCCGACGTCAAATGGCTGGGCGCGGCCTTTCTCGGCGGCGTCGTCTTCAATCTCGGCAACATCCTGCTCGTAGCCGCGATCGACATCGCGGGCATGGCGGTGGCGTTTCCGGTCGGCGTCGGGTTGGCGCTGGTTCTTGGGGTGATCACGACGTATTATCTGACAGGCGTCGGCGACGTTCCCGTGCTCGCCACGGGCGTCGGCGCCATCGTCGTGGCGATCGTGCTCGACGCGCTCGCCTACAAGCGCCTCGCCAACAATGGGAGCAAAGGCGGCGGGCGCTCGATCAAGGGCATCGTCGTTTCCGTCGTCGCCGGCTTGTCGATGGGTTGGTTCTATAGTTTCGTCGCGGCCTCGATGGCGACGATCTCCACGGTCTCAGGCCATGTCGCGCTGGAGCCGGCGGGCAAGCTGACCTCCTATACCGCGCTGGTGTTCTTTTCCCTCGGCTTGCTCGGCTCGAGCTTCATCTGGAACAGCATCATGATGGTGATGCCGCTATCGGGCTCACCGGTTCCGTTCAGCGCTTATTTCACCAAGGGTAACCTCCGCCTGCACCTCGTCGGCATCGCCGGCGGCGTCATCTGGAGCTTGGGCATGTGCTTCAACGTGATCGCCAGCACCAAGGCCGGGGCTGCTCTGGCGTATGGGTTGGGTCAGGGCGCGACGTTGATCGGCGCCTTTTGGGGCGTCTTCATCTGGCGCGAATTCAAGAACGCGCCCAAGGGCACCAGCGTCTTCCTGGCCGCGATGTTCCTCTTCTATCTGCTCGGCCTCGGCATTCTGATCGTCTCAAAAACCTGATCGCCAATATCGAAGGAAAAAACGTGATGAAAGACATTCGCATCGTCGTCGTCGGCAGCTCCAACACCGATATGGTCATCGAACTCGCGCATCTGCCCGCGCCGGGCGAGACCGAGCTCGGCGGCGACTTCAGCATGGCGGCGGGCGGCAAGGGCGCCAACCAGGCCGTGGGCGCGGCGCGCGCCGGCGGCAAGGTGACCATGGTCGCGCGCGTCGGCCACGATGTGTTCGGCGATCACGCAATCTCGGGGTTTCGCGCCGATGGCATCGATGTCGAGCATGTGATCCAGGACCCTAAGGCCAAATCCGGCGTCGCCCTGATCTACGTCGACAAACACTCCGGCGAGAATTGCATCGCCGTCGCCTCGGGCGCGAACGCCCGGCTCTCGCTCGACGATCTCGCCAAGGCCGAGAAGGTGATCGCCGCATCCCAGATTCTCATCCTGCAACTCGAAATCCCGCTTGCCGTCGTGGAAGCGGCGGCGGCCTTCGCGGCCAAATCCGGGGTGCGCGTCATCCTCAATCCCGCGCCCGCGCAAAAGCTGCCGGATTCGTTGATGAAACAGATTTCCGTTTTCACCCCCAACGAAGTCGAGGCCGAGTTCTATACCGGGTCTAAGGTCGTCACCGCCGCCGACGCCAAGAAGGCCGCCGACAAGCTGATCGCCAAGGGCGTGGATACCGTCATCATCACGCTGGGCGCGCGCGGCTCCTTCGTGGCGACGAAGACGGAGTCGAAGCTGGTGCCGAGCTTCAAGATCAAGCCGCTGGACACGACAGGTGCCGGCGACATTTACAACGGCGCGCTCGCTGTCGCGCTGGGGGAAGGAAAAACCATCTACGAAGCCGCCGCCTTCGCCAACGCGGCGGGCGCAATCGCGGCGACGCGGCTGGGCGCGCAGCCTTCCGCGCCCAACCGCGCCGACATCGAGGCCATGATCGCGCGCGGCGAAACCATCCAGGTTGAGGACGCGGCGTGAGCCGAGCGCGCATAACTTTGGGAGACGCACATGTTGATTGGGATCGCCTCGGATCACGGCGGATGGGCCCTCAAGCGGGAACTCGAGGGGGCGTTGCGCGAAGCCGGGCACAAGGTCCTGGATTTTGGCGCGCTCACGCTCGATCCCGCCGACGACTATCCTGATTTCATCATTCCCTTGGCTCGAGCCGTCGCGTCCGGCGAAATCGAGCGAGGGATCGCGCTCTGCGGCAGCGGCGTGGGCGCCAGTATCGCTGCGAACAAAATAGCCGGCGTGCGGGCGGGCCTGATTCACGACGTCTTCTCCGCGCGTCAAGGCGTCGAGGACGACGACATGAACGTGTTCTGTCTCGGCGGACGCGTGATCGGCGGCGGCCTCGCGCTGCAACTCGTTCAGACGTTTATCGCGGCCCGCTTCAGCGGCGCCGAGCGACACTTGCGCCGGGTCAGGAAGGTCGAGGCGTTGGAGGTTCGATAGCGCGCTGGCGCTTGCTAGAGAAGCGCGTCGATCGTCGGTCGACTTGACGCCGCGAATGCGCGCTGTATCGCGGCCGCGATATCAGAGCCGCGAAACGGCTTCTGAATGAGCACGGCGTCCGGCCCGAGCGCGAGATCGCGAAGCAGGTCGCCAGTCACGAAGACATGCGGCGCCAGCCCCGACGCGAGGATGTCCTTGACGGCGGCGACGCCGTTCACATCTCCCAACGCGATGTCGATGATCATCAGATCCGGGTGACAGAGCGCGGCCAAGGCCATCGCGTTCGCCGCATCGACTTCCCAGCCGCAGACGACATGCCCGAGATCCTCGAGCATTTCGGCGAGCAACGGGCCGATCATCACGTCGTCCTCGACGACCAATATCCGCAACGGTCTCATCGCTCGCCCTCCCCTTCCCACTCGACGCGATTCATTGAGGCGCGGCGTGAGATTCGACGAACCAGAGTTGATGGTCGACGCCACGCGATATTTCGGTGAAGAGGTCGGACGTGTCGGCGTCGCCGAATTTGGCGGCCAGACCGATCGCCTCGCGGACCGATTGCCCGAAAGCCGCGAGCGCCGCGGCGACCGCGAACAGATGCTGTTTCGTGTCGGCGATGCGCAGGGGATAGGGAACCAGGAAGGAATTCGCGCTCGCCACCTGAATCGTGCCTTCCGCGATGCCACCCAGACCCGCCGCGCGCTCGGCGAGCATATCGGCATATTTTAGCACGTCGGCCGCGACCTTATCGAACAACTCGTGCAGGGCGATGAACGTCGGACCCCGAACATTCCAATGCGCTTGTTTGAGTTGCCCGCGCAAATCGATCGCCGCCGCGAGATGTTTGTTCAGAAGTTCGACGGAGTGCTCGCGTATGTTTTCCGAGAGCGTATTGTGGGTACTTTGCATAGACGAGGCCTTTGAGTTCCCGATTTCCGTGCGCCGCGGGTCACGTCGATGTACGGAGACGTGGAGCGCCATTTGAGATAGGCTCCAACGAGCCGACGAAGCGAGGTTCGGAATCTACTCAACGCCTTGCGCGGTCCGGGCGCATCACCTAAAAACAGAACTCGGCTCATATTTGCTACTATTCATACGGAAACAATGGTAAAGCGGCTCAGTCGTATGGATTTTTTGTCTGTTTGAGAGAAACAACATCATGTCGGTAAGCCGTGCGCCCCCCAACCAAGCGGTGGCGCCGCGTTGGGTCCGCGGGTCCCTATCGGTCAGCGAACGCGTTCATTTTCCCGTCGTCGCAATCGGCGCTTCGGCCGGAGGGCTGGAGGCGTGCAAGAAGTTGCTCGACGCGCTGCCGGCGCACAACGGCATGGCGTTCGTCGTCGTGCAGCACCTCGACCCCAGCCACGACAGTCTGCTCGTGACGCTGCTGGCCGCGCACACCTCGATGACCGTCGTGCAAGCGACGGACGGCGCCGCGATCGAGCGCGAGCGGGTCTATGTCATTCCGCCGGGCGTCTATCTCTCGATCGACGACAAGGGATATCTGCGGCTCTCCAAACCGACGGAGCGGCATGGCGCGCGATTGCCGTTCGATTTTCTGTTGAACACGTTCGCCCAGGTTCTGGGCGCGCGCGCCGTCGCGGTGATCCTGTCGGGAACCGGGGCGGACGGCAGCTTGGGCTTGAAAGCCGTCAAGGCGAAGCGCGGCCTCGTCATCGCGCAGGAGATCGCCGAGGCCGATTATGACGGCATGCCGCGCAGCGCCATCGCCACCGGCGCGGTCGACCTCGTCTTGCCAGTCGCGAAGATCGCCGCGGCGCTGATCGCGCGCGAACATGGCGAGGCGCCCGGGCCCGCCCCGACCGTGTCGGCGAAGCCGAATTCCGTGCAGGATTGGTTGCCCCGCATCGTCACGCTTCTACGCACCAAGACCGTTCATGATTTCACGCTCTACAAACACGGCACGCTGGAGCGCCGGGTCGAGCGGCGCATGGCGATGGCGGCGGTTCATGACGTCGAGGATTATCTCGCTTTGCTGAAGCGCGACAGCCACGAACTCGAGGATCTTGCGCGTGATTTGTTGATCAACGTCACCGGCTTTTTCCGCGACGCGGCGGTGTTCGAATATCTCGCGAAAAGCGTGTTTCCCGACCTTGTGCGTGATCATCCGCTCGATCGCCCGCTGCGGGTCTGGGTCGCCGGTTGCAGTTCGGGCGAGGAGACCTATTCGCTCGCGATCCTGTTGCGCGAGCAGATAATCGCCGCGAAGCGCGAGATCAAATTGCAGATCTTCGCCAGCGACGTCGATCCCGACGCCGTGGCGACCGCGCGCGAAGGCTTTTATCCGCTCACGATCGAGGCCAATGTCTCGGCGGCGCGGCTGGCCGAGTTTCTTTCGCGCGAGGACCGCGGCTATCGCATCTCGCCGGACCTCCGCGCGAGCATCGTGTTCACCGTGCAGGACGTGCTCGCCGACCCGCCTTTCGCCCGGCTCGACTTTGTTTCATGCCGAAATCTGCTGATCTATCTGCAACCGGAGGCGCAGGCGCAGGTCATATCGATTTTTCATTTCGCCTTGCGCGAAAGCGGGTTGCTGCTGGTCGGCAACGCCGAGACCGTGGGCGTGGCCGACGGCCGCTTCGCCGTGGTTTCCAAACCCGAACGGCTTTACAAACGCGTCGGCGGCAATCGCCCCGGCGAATTCGCGTTCTCGCCCAATGTCGGCGAAGGCCCGATGATGCGCGCGCGGCCGGGTCCGACGCCGGCGCCTTCGCGGCAAACCGCGCTCGCCGAACTCTGCCGCCGACATGTGCTGGAGAGCCATGGTCCGGCCGCGGTGCTGGTGAACGCGAAACTCGAATGTCTGCACTTCCAGGGACCGACGGATTTCTATCTCAAGGTCGCCTCGGGTCGACCTTCGATGGACCTGATGAGCAAGGCGCGCGAGGGCGTGAGAACCAAACTGAGGTCGGCGATTCAGGGCGCGCGGGAGAGCCAGGCGCGCTTCGTCGTGATGGGCGGCCGGACGAACGCCGAAGCGGGCGGCAGGAGCTTCAGCGTCTCGGTCGAGCCCATAATGTACGAGCGCGAAGGTCTGCTGTTGATTTGCTTCGTCGAGCAGCCGACGCCGTTGGTCGTGGAGGGCGATTCGACGTCCGGTGGCGATGTCCCGCGCATCGCGGAACTCGAGCGTGACCTTCAGGCGACCAAGCTCGAACTGCAGACCGCCGTGCGCAATCTGGAATCCTCGAGCGAGGAGCAGATGGCGATCAACGAAGAGGCGTTGTCGGTCAACGAGGAATATCAATCGACTAACGAGGAGTTGCTCGCGTCGAAAGAGGAGCTGCAATCGCTCAACGAAGAGCTGAACGCGCTCAACAGCCAGTTGCAGGAAACGCTGGAGCGGCAGCGCACCACCGCCGACGATTTGCAAAACGTTCTTTACAGCACCGACGTGGCGACGATCTTCCTCGACACACATTTCAACATCCGCTTCTTCACGCCCGCTACCAAGGCGCTGTTCAACGTGATCCCCGGCGACGTCGGCCGTCCGCTGACGGATCTCAAGTCGCTCGCCGTCGATGGCGATCTACTCCCCGACGCGCGCAATGTCTTGGCGAGTCAGACACCGATCGAGCGCGAGGTTCAGGGCCAGCCCGGCGTCTGGTTCGTTCGCCGCGTGCTGCCCTATCGCACCCGCGACAAGAAGACCGAAGGCGTCGTCATCACGTTCGAGGATGTGACGGAAAGACGCCGCGCCGCCGAGGCGCTGTCGGCCGCCAAGCGGGTGGCGGAATCGGCCAGTCTCGCCAAATCGCGTTTTCTCGCGGCGGCGAGCCATGATCTGCGCCAGCCCTTGCAGACGCTCGCGCTGCTTCAAGGATTGCTGGCGAAGAAAGTCGAGGGCGAGAAGGCGCAAAAGCTGGTTGGCCGGATCGACGAAGCGCTGGGCGCGATGACGACGATGTTGAACACGCTGCTCGACATCAACCAGATCGAAGTCGGCGCGGTGAAGGCGGCGGCGGTCGATTTTCCCGTTGACGCATTGCTCGATCGGCTGAGGGAGGAATTGACCTTGCAGGCGGAGGCCGCGGGCCTGAGCTTGCGCGTGATGCCCTGCGATCTCACGATTCACAGCGACCCGCGCCTGCTCGAACAGATGGCGCGCAATCTGCTGTCGAACGCGCTCAAATACACCCAGCGCGGTCGCGTGCTGGTGGGCTGTCGCAGGCGCCGTGGCCAATTGCGGCTCGAGGTCTGGGACACCGGGCTCGGCATCCCAGAGTCTGAACTGCAGGCGATCTTCGAGGAATACCATCAGGTCGACAACCCGGCGCGGCAGCGGAGCCGTGGGCTGGGCCTCGGGCTTTCCATCGTCAAGAGCCTGGGCGACCTGCTCGGGCATCCCGTTCGCGTGCGGTCGCTTCAAGGCAAAGGCTCGGTGTTTTCCATCGAGGTGCCATGCGCGTCGGGCGAAGCGGCCTCTTCGATTCCGCACCAGAGCGTCATCGAGATCGAGCCCGCGAAAACGCCGTCGCGCTCGGGCCTGATCCTGGTCATCGAGGACGACCCGGAGGTGCGCGATCATCTCGAACTCTTCCTGAAGGAGGAGGGCTTCACCGCCTCGACCGCTATCGATGGCCCCTCCGCGCTGGCGTGGGTGGCCGGATCGGCGACGAAGCCTGATCTCGTTCTGGCCGATTACAATCTGCCCAACGGCATGAACGGCGTCGATATTTCTCGGGAACTGCGTCGAAAACTCGATCGTCAGATCCCCTTCATCATCCTGACGGGCGACATCACGACCGAGGCTTTGCGCAACATCGCTTTGCATGACTGCGTGCAGTTCAACAAACCCGTCAAGTTGCGCGAATTGACGCAAGCGATCGACAAGCTGCTGGCGCAACCGATCGCCCCGCCGATCGTTCGCCCCGCGCATCCCACCGATGCGGAAGCCGTTTCGACGACCTCGAAGATCTTTGTCGTGGATGACGACGATCAGGTTCGCGGGGCGATCCGTGTCGTCCTGGAGGACGACGGCCGGACCGTCGAGACGTTCGCGAGCAGCGAGGCGTTCCTGGAAGCCTACCATCCCGGGAAATCGGCCTGTCTGCTGATCGACGCCTATCTGCCGGGCATGAGCGGCCTCGAGCTGCTGCGAAAGCTGCGCGCCGATGGACAGCATCTGCCCGCGATCATGATCACCGGCGACAGCGATGTTTCGATGGCCGTGGAGGCGATGAAGGCGGGCGCGTCGGACTTCATCGAAAAGCCGATCGGCCGTGACGAACTCATCGCCAGCATCGATCGCGCGCTCGAATTGTCCGGCGACTCGGAGAAGCTGACGGAATATCGCGATTCGGCGGCGACGCATCTGTCGGGGCTGACGCCCCGCCAGCGCGACGTGATGGACCGCGTGCTCGCCGGGCATCCCTCGAAGAACATCGCGGCGGATCTGGGCATCAGTCAACGCACGGTGGAGAACCACCGCGCCGCGATCATGAAGCGCACGGGATCGAAATCGCTTCCCGCGCTGGCGCGCCTCGCTCTCGCCGCCTCCGGGGGCGACGCGAAGCCGCCCGTGGTTCTCGATAGCGACGGCCGCATTGGATAGCTGGCGACATCATCGACGGCATTGCTCTCGCGCCCAAGTGCGGCGACAATTCTTGGCGATCATGGCCTTCACGTTGCAAGGACTGAGCAACTCGACATAGGAGCGGCGCGTTGGACGATCCGTATGTGACGCTGGGCGTGCCGCGCGACGCAGGTCCCGAAGCGATCCGCTCCGCCTATCGAAAGCTGGCCAAGCAGCACCATCCCGATCTCAATCCGGGCGACGCGAAGGCCGAGGAGACGTTCAAGACCGTCTCCGCCGCCAACGCGATTCTGTCGGACCCGGAGAAGCGCGGAAAGTTCGATCGCGGCGAGATCGACGCGTCGGGCCAGGAGCAGGCCCCGCGTCCTTCCTATCGCGAGCATGCCGAAGCCGACGCCGGCCGCCGGTACAGCCGATCGGGAACGGCCGGCGGATGGGACGAGGAGGAGTTCGGCGATATCTTCGGCTCGGTTTTCGGCGAGGGGCGGCAAACCGACAGCGCGGCGCCCCGGCGCGGGCGCAACGAACATTACTCGCTGACGACGAATTTCCTCGACGCGGTCAACGGCGCGACGCAGCGTCTGACCTTGCCGGACGGCCGCGTGCTCGACGTGAAAATTCCCACCGGTGCGGTCGATGGCAATGTGCTGCGCTTGCGCGGCCAGGGCGGACAAGGGCGCAACGGCGGCGCGGCCGGCGACGCCCTGATAGAGATCAGCGTCGCGCCGCATCGGTTCTTTCATCGCGAGGGCCAGAACCTCCGTTTGTCGCTTCCGGTCACTTTGTCCGAGGCGGTGCTCGGCGGGCCTGTCGAGACGCCGACGCCGGGCGGCCTCGTGCAAATGCGCATCCCGCCGCGCTCCGACACGGGGACCGAACTGCGGCTCAAGGGTCGCGGCGTGCCCGCGCACGACGGTTTGGCCGCCGGTGATCTCTATGTGAAGCTGAACGTCGTGTTGGGCGCGCCCGACGCCGCGCTGGAAGCGTTTCTGCGCGACTGGAAACCGGAAAACGCCGTCGATCCGCGACGCGACATGAGGGCGCCGTCATGATCACCATCGATGTCTTGATCCGTGAGACGGCCGGCCTCGGCCGGGAAGATCTGGAACGCTGGATTTCCCAGGAATGGGTGAGGCCGGACCGGCGCGCGGACGGATATGTCTTTCGCGACATCGACGTCGCGCGCGTGCGCCTCATCCTCGAAATGCGGGATCAGATGGACGTCGGCGAGCCGGCGCTGCCCGTCGTCCTGTCGTTGCTCGATCAGCTTTACGACATGCGCCGTCAGATGCGCGATCTCGCCGCCGCGCTCGCGGCGGTCGCGCCCCTCGAGGTACGGCGGGACGTGGCGGAACATTTGTCGAAGAGATCGGCGCCGGGCTCACGCGGCTGAGATCTACCGCTTCAACATCTTGGCGACAGCGCCGCCGCGCAGGCGTGCGGGTCGCGGCAAGTCGCCGCCCAGCAGCGGTCGCAGGTAATTCAAGTAAGCCGGGGTGACGTCGCTTCCCGAGGATGCGATGAAGGCGTCGTCCATCACTCTCGTCTTGCCGGCGACCTCGGCCAGTTTCACCAGGCCGTACTCAACGGCGTAATCGCCGATGCGTCGGATCGCCACGGAACCGTCGCCGCGCCCCCAAATGGCTTGTTTGACCGCGAATTCGCCGACCTCCCGCGCCTCGCGCTGGTCGACGTCCGAGGCGCATCCGGCGAAGGAGCGCTCGAGATAGCCGAACGCGTCGCCGCGCGCGCGCTTGATGCCGAGCTTGGATTTGATTTCCGCGCAAAGCAGATCGGCGAGCGCGCCTGCGCTGGAGAGCTGGATATTGCCGTGCGGATCGGTCTCGGAAGTCTTGCCGATCCTGACCGACAGCGGCGCGCCATGCGCGTCGCGGACGCCCTCGGACACCGCGATGACGCAACGCCCCAGTTTGTCGTGAACGGTTTTGACCTCGGAGAGAAACCGGTCTTCGTCGAAGACGCGCTCGGGCAGATAGATGAGATGCGGCCCGTCGCCGTCGATCGTCCGCGCGGCGGCCGACGAACCCGTCAGAAACCCGGATTC